>Ga0310811_10006869_pt1 | contig 14541 bp, 15 predicted proteins | sample YCmetagenome_FD_207642 | JGI IMG/M metagenome (GOLD analysis project Ga0310811, IMG submission 207642) | Soil microbial communities from experimental microcosm in Duke University, North Carolina, United States - YC | ecosystem: Engineered > Artificial ecosystem > Soil microcosm > Unclassified ...
GCGCTCGGCGGATTCGTAGGTGCGGGCGGCGAACCCGGCCGTCTCCAGCAGGAACGAGAGCGAATCCCGGATCGACTCTTCGTCGTCGATGACGTGGATCACGGGCTCATTCGGCATCCGACAGGTCCTCGTCCGTCACGCGGCGCAGGGTGAAGCGGAAGGTCGCGCCTCCGCCGGGGTTGGGCTCGGCCCAGATGCGACCCCCATGCGATTCAACCACGGTCCGGCAGATCGGCAACCCTACGCCCAAGCCGTGCGGTTTCGTAGTCATGAAAGGCTCGAACAGCCGCGCGGCGACCTCCTCCGACAGTCCCGCCCCGGTGTCGGCGACGGCGATCTCCACCATGTCCGGGTCCTCCGCCGGGCCGGTCGAGACCGTGAGCTGACGCCGAGGCGACGTCTCCATCGCCTCGATCGCGTTGCGCATGAGGTTCAGCAGGACTTGCTGGATCTGGACCTTGTCGGCCAGGACCACGTCCATCGCCGGGTCGAACCGGTAGATCACCCGCACGCCCAATTCCCGGGCGCCGACGAGGGCCAGCGCGCTCGCCTCCTCGATCAGCTTGGGCAGGTTTTCCAGGATTCGGTCGGTCTCGCCGCGCGCCACGAAGTCGCGCAGGTGGCGGATCACGTCACCGGCGCGCAGGGCCTGGTCGCCCGCCTTCCGGATCGCCTCGCGGATCCTCGGCAGGTCGGGCGACTCGACCTCCAGGAGACGGGTCGCGCCTCGCAGGTAGTTGGCGGCGGCGGAGAGCGGCTGGTTTAGCTCGTGCGCCAGGGCCGAAGCCATCTCCCCCATCACCGTCACGCGCGACATGTGGATCAGTTCGCCCTGCAGCTCCTGCACCCGCGCTTCGGTCTCCTGCCGCTCGGTCAGGTCGCGGATGAACCCGGTGAAGAAGCGGGGGCTGCCCGCGCTCATCTCGCCGACGGACAGCTCCATCGGGAAGGTCGAGCCGTCGCGCCGTTCGCCCACCACCACCCGGCCGATGCCGATGATCCGCTTTTCGCCGGTGGTGAGGTAGCGGGCGAGGTACCCGTCGTGCTGCTCGCGGTAGGGCGAGGGCATCAGCATGGAGACGTTGCGCCCCGCGACCTCTACCGGCGTCCAGCCGAACAGCCGCTGGGCCGCCTTGCTGAAGGATTGGATCGCCCCGGCCCCGTCGATCACCACCATGGCGTCGGGAACGGTGTCGAGGATCGACTGCAGGTGGGCCTCGCGCTCCAGCCGCTGGCGGGTCGTGGCGGCGGCTTCGCGCCGGGCGAGCCTGAGGCGGGCGCCCGCCCAGCAGACGCCGAGGGCGAGGACGGCGAACACGGCGGCGTTGACGAGGTCCGCGGCGCCCCAGCCGCCGGGGGCCAGCACCTGCAGGCCCGCCCCCAGGCCGATGGCGGCGGCTAGCATCCCCGGTCCGAGGCCGAGCCAGCCTGCGCTGACCAGGACCGCCGGGACGAAGATGAGGAACGCGCTCTGCTCGAGCACCACCGGCGCGAGCATCGTGTGGAGAAGGACGCCGCACAGGGAAAGGCCGGCGGCGAGCGCGTAGCGGAACGCCACCCCGGTGGGCGGACGGTCGACCTCGGCTTCGGCCATGGTCTCGAACAGTTGCTTCACAACCATGGCGTAGACGCGCCGAGCTTCGCCGCACAAGGGCGAGATTGTCGCGGGATCATCCGGGGAGGGGTGCGGGAGAGGGCGACGTTCCGGTCCGCTGGGTCTGGATCGACTTCAGATAGACGATGATGTCCTCGATCTCTCCGGGCGGGAAGGTGAACTGGGGCATGGCGGGGTGGCCCGTCAGAATGCCTTCCGCCAGGGCCTCGGCGAGCATCTCCACCGGATAGCGCGTGTGAAGCTCGCGGAACGGAGGAGCCTCATGGTTGCGGCTTTCCCCCCGGGTCCCTACCGCGTGGCAGACGGCGCAGTTGCGCTGCACGATCTGGCGTCCGTTGTCGACCGAGGCGGCGTGGGCCGACCAGCGCCGCCACGGCGGCCGCCGCGGCTCCGAATTGTCTCATGGCCATGCTGGCTCCTCGCGCGCCGCGGCGGCTCCGTAAGATCGGGCGCAGCGACGACCGGTGCACTTCCGTAATTGTGCGTAGGCCCAACCCACGCAGCGCGGTTGTTCCTTGCCTCGGGCGCGGGCTGACAAGCCTTCGACCGGACCAGGGATTTTCGCCGTTTCAAGTCAGATGGGCGGCAAATATGCTGAGCGCCACAGCCATGATCACGGCGATGCCGATAAGACTTGTGGCCATTGCGGCTGGATGAACGTCCCGCGAAATCGATTTGGATTTGGCAGAGGCGGCACGAATATCTTGGCTCCGGAGCGGTGCGTTCATGACGAACATATTCCCTGTTGAAGGAGTGGACGGCGAAATCTAGTCCGACCGAAATCGCCCCGAAATTCAGGGAATGTCCCTCGGGGTTACTACGTATTTGCGTCCGCCCTCGGTCGATTGGGCTTGGCCGCGGAGCCTTCCACGGCCCGCTAGTCGCCGGCCGGCGCACCTCCGCAATTGTGCGTAGACGTCAGTGCGCGAAGGCCGCCCGCTGCACCGTCGCCGCCCGCGCCTCCCTCTCGCCCCTGCTGCGAAGGGTTCGGAAGTAGGCGGTGAGGTCGACGATCTCGCGTGGCAGGAAGCGCATCTCCGGCATGGCGGGGTGGCGGGTCAGCAGGCCCTTCCGGAAGGCCTCGTCGAGGGTCTCGGCCGGATAGCGGCGATAGATCAGCCGGAACGACGGGGCCTTGGGGTTGGGGCTCTCGCCCCGCGCCCCGATGGCATGGCACACCGAGCAGTTCCGCTCGGCCAGCCGCAGGCCTCGGTCGGCCGAACTTTGGGCCGGCGCGGCGACGGCGGGGCCCGCGAGGACGAGGCCCGCGACGATCGCGACATGGAACTTCATCGGTCTTCTCCGGCGCTGCGGCCTTTCGATGGCTCAGGTTAGGCGACTTCGGCGGCGGCCCCTTGATCCGGCGCAATCGATGGAAGGCCTTGAGCGGCCTCAAGGCGGAACGCTCCCTCCCGTGGCTTCTGGGCGGGGCAACCGCGGGGAGAAAGCGATGCGAGCGTTCGTGTTCGGGACCGTCCTGGCTGTGGCCGTCGCGAGTGCGGCGATCGCGGCGGCGCCCCCGGCGCCGGCCCTGTCCATGACGCTGTCCGCCGAGCAGGAGGCTCTTCTCCGCACCACGCTGGAACGCGCGCCGAGCCATGGCCTTCGGCCGGCCGCCAGCGTCCCCGCCGGCGGCGAGGCCCTGCTGGAGGCCGGCGTCCGTTACGCCCAGGCGGTCCGCGCCGGCCGGCTTCAGCCCTTGCAGTTCCCTCCGGAATGGGCCCAGCGGCCCGCGCCCTTCGACGCTCGTTCGGAGTTTTCCCGCGCGGTGGCCGAGAACCGGCTTGGGACTTGGCTGGAAAGCCTGCCTCCGCCTTCGACCTTCTACGCCCAGCTCCGCCAGGCGCTGGCCCGATATCGCGCCATCGCGGCGGATGGAGGCTGGGATAGCGTGCCCTCCGGCAAGGCGCCCAAGCCCGGCGCCGCAGACCCGCGGGCCGCCGCGCTCCGCGCCCGCCTCGCCGCGGAAGGCGACGCGGTCGCAGAGGCTTCGGAGTCGGGTTTCGACGAACCCCTCCGCCAGGCTCTCGCCCGCTTCCAGGCCCGCCACGGGCTCGCCGCCACCGGCGAGCTGAACGCGCGGACGGTGGCGGAGCTGAACGTCCCCGCGGAGGCCCGCGTCGCGCAGATCGAGGCCAACTTGGAGCGCTGGCGCTGGGCGCCGCGGGCGACGCCCGCCACGCGGCTGGAGGTGAACATCGCCGCCCAGACCCTGGTCTATGTCCGGGACGGCGCCGTCGTGGCGACTATGCGCACCGTGGTCGGCCGTCCGGCGGACCGGACCCCGATCTTCTCCGACGCGGTGGAGGCGGTGGTGTTCAACCCGCCCTGGAACGTGCCCTCGACCATCGCCGCCAAGGAGATCCTGCCTAAGCTGAAGCGCGATCCGGGCTATCTCCAGCGCAACCGCTTCGTCGTCCAGCCGGGGGGCGGGGCCGTAACCCAGCGCCTGCAACAGCTGCCGGGCCCCAAGAGCGCGCTCGGCCTGGTCAAGTTCGACCTGCCCAACGGTTTCAACGTCTATCTCCACGACACGCCGACCAAGTCCGCCTTCGCCCTCGACGAGCGGGCCCTGAGCCACGGCTGCATCCGGCTGGAGAAGCCGCTGGACCTCGCGCGCCTGGTTCTACGGGGCGATCCGGACTGGACCGCGGACGCGATTCAGGCGGCCCTCGACCGCGGCGTCACCGTCAGGGCGCGCCTGTCCCGCCCGGTCCCGGTCTACGTCGGCTATTGGACCGCCTTCGTCGGCGAGGACGGGGCGGTGAACTTCCGCCGCGACCTCTATGGTTGGGATGCGCAGCTCCTGCGCTTGATCGTTACGGGAGCGTAGGTCATGCCACGCGACGAGGTCCGCCGCTTTCGCGACAACCTGCAGGCGGAGCTGGACGGGACCGCGGTCTACGACGCCCTCGCCCGCGCCGAGTCCGACCCCAAGGTCGCCGCCGTATATCGCAGGCTCGCGGCGACCGAGGAGGCCCACGCAGAGTTCTGGCGCTCCAAGCTTCGCGCCGCCGGGGCGCCGCCGGGACGCGACCGGCCCAGCGCCCGGGCCTCGACCCTGGCGTGGCTGGCGCGCCGGTTCGGTCCCGGCCTCGTCCTGCCGGTGGTGGCCCGCGCCGAGGCCCGCGACAGCGGCCATTATGCCGACCAGCCCGACGCGGTCGCCGCCGGCCTCGACAAGGACGAACGGGGCCACGCCCGGGTGATCGCCGCGGCCAGCGCGCCGGGAGGGATGGCCGGGGCCGCCCTCGCCAGCCTGGAGGGCCGCCACCGCGGCGGCGGGGGCGGCAACGCCCTGCGCGCGTCGGTCCTCGGCGCCAACGACGGCCTCGTCTCCAACCTCAGCCTGGTCATGGGAGTGGCGGGCGCCGCCGCTGACGGCCGGCTCATCCTGCTGACGGGCGTGGCCGGCCTCGTCGCGGGGGCCTGCTCGATGGCCATGGGCGAGTGGCTGTCGGTGACCAGCTCCCGCGAGCTGGCCCAGAACCAGATCCGCATGGAGGCCGAGGAGCTGGCGCAATCGCCCGACGACGAGAAGCGCGAGCTGGTGCTGATCTACCAGGCCAAGGGGTTGGACGAGGCGACCGCCCGTCGCCTCGCCGACCAGATGTTCCGGAACCCCGAAACCGCCCTGGACGCCCTGGCCAGGGAGGAGCTGGGCCTCGACCCTGAGGGCCTGGGCGGTTCGGCGACGGCCGCCGCCGGCTTCTCCTTCATCCTGTTCGCGGTGGGTGCGGCCGTCCCGGTCCTGCCCTTCTTGTTCACCGCGGGGACCACGGCGATCGCGCTCAGCCTGGTCGTGAGCGGCGTAGCCCTCGCCCTGGTCGGCGCCGGCACCTCCCTGTTTACCGGACGGGGCATGGCGGTCTCGGCGGGCCGGCAGCTCGCCATCGGCTTCGCCGCCGCGGCGCTCACCTACGGGGTGGGCAAGGCCATAGGCGTGTCGCTGACTTGAGTCGCGGCTTTGCGTCCGATCAAGGCGGCCCTCGGACCTTGGCGGGATGCTCGGGCGAACTGGAGGAGCCGCCCATGTCCCTTTCCCTCGCCAACATCGCCTTCCTGACCCTGGTTGTCGTCGCCTTCACCGCCTTCGCGGTGGTGCTGTTCACGACCTACATCATCACCAACCTGCCGCCCCGCAAGCCGGCTTCCCTGCGGCACGAACCGCCCGCCCGCATCCGCGACGGCGCCGACAGGCGCAAGGAGGCCTGAGGTGCAGTTCAGGGCGATCCCGGCCTGGCTGCTGAACGCGACGCCGGAAAGCGTGCAGGGCGACGCCCGGGGATTCCAGCGGCCGAACGCCGCCTGTCGAGGAGCGGGCGGATGAACCGGGCGGCCGTCGCGCTCGTCCTCGCCCTGGTCCCCTCCTTCGCCACGGCGGAAGGGGGGCAGGACCGGCTTGCCCGCCTCCGGATCGAGCGCGGCATGCATGAAGCCCTGGCGCGCTGCGGACCCTGCCACGCGGTGGAGGTTTCCGGCGCGAGCCCGCTGGCCGGCGCGCCGGCGTTCCGGGACCTGAACAAGACCTATCCGGTGGCTGACCTCATCGCAGCGATCGCCGAGGGCGCGCCGACAGGCCACCCGCAGATGCCGCGCTTCCACCTGTCGCAGCGGGAGCGCGAGGCCCTCGTCGCCTATGTTCGTTCGGTGCAAAGATGAACCCTGAAGCTCCCCTCTGCCGATACGGGACCATCCTGGTCCACGTTGACGCCGACATCGAGACCTCGTCCCGCCTGAAGGCGGCCTTCTGCCTGGGCGCGCGGTTCGGGGCCAGGGTGATCGGCCTGGGCGCCGTGGCGTGGGATTCCGACGCGGACTTCGTCGCCCCCGTGCTCGCCGGCGAGACCCTGGAGCGTCTCCGCCAGGATGTGGACGACGATCTGGCCGTGGCCGAGGCCGCCTTCAGGACTGCGGCGAAGGGCTACGCTTTCCCCACGATCTGGCGGACCGATACGGACTACCCGAAATCGGCGATGGCGCGCCAGAGCTGCGCCGCGGACCTGATCGTCGCCAGCCCCGGCCGCGGCCTGCACGACCGGCGCCGGTTCCCGTCGACGGTCGACCTGGTGATGGAAAGCGGCGTCCCCGTGATCGTCGTGCCTCCCGGCGAAGAGCCCCTGCAGCCCCGTACGGTGGTGGTCGGCTGGAAGAACACCCGCGAGACGCGCCGCGCGGTCTCCGACGCCCTGCCGCTGCTGCAGATCGCCGAGCGCGTGCACATCGTCCAGATATGCGACGACCGTGACCATGGCGCGGCCCTGTGCGAGATGGACGACGTGGTCCGCAGGCTTGCCCGCCACGGGGTCGTCGCCGAGCCGGCGACCTGGCCGCCCTTGGCCCTGGGGCCGTCCGTCGCCGAGGACCTGATGTGCTGGGCCCAGTCGCACGTCGCCGACACCATGGTTGTCGGAGCCTACGGCCATTCCCGGGCCAAGCAGTGGGTCTTCGGCGGGGTCACTACCGAGCTGCTGGCCAACGTGCCCAGGCGCATCCTGTTCAGCCGCTGACGGGGCCGCCGCCTCGTCAGGCTCCGCGCTTCCCCAAATCGCGCACCCGCTGGAGCCAGCGCTTGCGCGCGTCCTCGTCGGCTTCGACCCTGCCGATCAGGGTGCGCCGGATCGGACTGAAACCCGCGAGCCACAAGATTCCCCTCTCGAGACCGCGTACGCCGAAGGCGCCGAAGCCCAGGCGGTAGATGGCCGCGGGCATTCCCATGGTCACGACCACCCGCGCCGAGCGGCCGCCGAGCAGCCCCCCGAACGCCTTCCCGCCGGGGGCCGGGACGGCGAACCCGTAGCGGAACACCTGCTCGAAGAAGCCCTTCAGGAGCGCCGGCGCGGAGCCCAGCCACAAGGGGTGGGCGACGACCAGATGCTCGGCCCAGCGGATGTCGGCCTGCGCCCCCTGGGCTGCGGGCGGGACGGGACCGCCGATGAAGTCCTCGGCGCTGCGAAGCGTCGGCAGGGCCAGCCGGCCGACCTCGATAAGGCGCACCTGGTGTCCCGCGGCTCGCGCGCCCTCCGCGTAGGCGGCGCACAGGGCGGCGACGAAACGCTGCCGGCTCGGGTCGGGATGTCCGTTGATGACGAGGATGCGGCGGCTCATGGAAAGATCTCCGTTGCCGGCCGATCCTCGCCGCGCCCGCCGGGCGCGCCTTGATCGCACGCATGGGCGGGGCCGAAAGTCCCGCTTCCGGAAGAATACGTAAGGGGAAGACCCGAATTCTCCGGCCGGACCAGGGCGGGTAGCAAGTGTCCATCCTGACGGAGGACATCATGCGCAGCTTCGACACCTTCACCGACCTCGGCGGCGCCGGCATCGGCGGCGTCATGTCTCCGAAGACGGGTGGCCTCATAACCCTTTCGCCCCGCGTTTCCGCTCCGGGCTTCACCATGGATTTCGACCGTAACGAAGAAATCTACGGCCAGGAGGAGGAGGCCGATTTCGTCTACAAGATCGTCTCCGGCGTGGTCCGCACGTCGCGGATGCTGAACGACGGGCGCCGCCAGGTGGTGGCCTTCTACTATCCCGGCGACGTCTTCGGCCTGGAGCCGGGCGAGCTCCACGCCCTCTCCGCCGAAGCGGTCACCGATTGCCGGGTGGCCCTGGCCCGGCGCCGTTCGCTGGAGCGGGCGGCCGACCGGGACAACGGCGCGGCGCGCGACCTTTGGGCGCTCACCGCCCGCGACCTGCAGAGCCTCGGCGAGCACATGCTGCTGCTGAGCCGCAAGGGCGCGACCGAGCGCGTCGCGATCTTCCTGCTGCAACTGGCCGAGCGGACCGAGACCGACCGGCTGGAGTTGCCGATGTCGCGCACCGACATCGCCGACTACCTCGGCCTCACCATCGAATCCGTGTCGCGCAGCATGACCCAACTGGAGCGGGAGGGGGCCATCGCCCTGCCGAGCGCCCGGCGCGTCGTCGTGCGCAACCGCGACGCCCTCGACGACTACGCCTGCTGAGGGGACCGCCATGACCCTCGCCGTCGTGGACACGCGGGGGCGGCCTTCCTCGGCGCCGGCCGCCGCCCTGGCCAAAGACCTCGCCCACCGTCGCCGCTAGCGAGGATCGCCCGATGCGCGCCATGGTGCTGGAGCGGGTGGGCGCCGCCCTGGTCGCCCGCGAATTGCCCGACCCGGAGCCCGGCCCAGACGAGGTGCGGGTGCGCGTCGGCGCCTGCGGGGTCTGCCGCACCGATCTGCATGTGGTCGACGGCGAGCTGCCCGCGGTCCGCACGCCCGTCGTTCCCGGCCACGAGATCGTCGGCCGGGTCGACCGAGTGGGTTCGGGGGTGGTGGGCCTGGCGCCCGGGCAGCGGGTGGGAATCCCCTGGCTCGGCCACACCTGCGGCCACTGCGCCTTCTGCCTCCACGGCCAGGAGAACCTCTGCGACGCGCCGGGTTTCACCGGCTACACCCGAGACGGCGGCTATGCCGAGCTGGCGGTGGCGGACGCCCGCTTCGTCCTGCCCTTGGACGAGGTCGGCGAGGACGCCGCCCTGGCGCCGCTTCTCTGCGCCGGGCTGATCGGATGGCGCTCCCTGGTCAAGGCGGGTCCTGCGACCCGGCTGGGTCTCTACGGCTTCGGCGCGGCCGCCCACATCGTCGCCCAGGTGGCCGGATGGCAGGGCCGGAAGGTCTTCGCCTTCACCCGGCCCGGCGACATTGTCGCCCAGGCCTTCGCCCGGGAACTCGGCTCGGTCTGGGCGGGCGGCTGCTACGACGCGCCGCCGGAATTGCTCGACGCCGCCATCATCTACGCCCCCGACGGCGGCCTGGTCCCCGTGGCCCTGAAGGCGGTGCGCAAGGGTGGCCGGGTGGTCTGCGCCGGCATCCACATGAGCGACATCCCTGCTTTCCCCTACGAGCTCCTGTGGGGCGAGCGGTCCGTGGTCTCCGTCGCCAACCTGACGCGGGCTGACGGGATCGACTTCCTGCGCATCGCCGCCGAGGCCGGCGTCCGCACCGAGACGACCGTCTATCCGCTGGCCGACGCGAACCGCGCCCTGGACGACCTGCGCCGCGGCGCGCTTCGCGGCGCGGCCGTGCTCCGGCCCTGAAGGAGACGCCGATGAGCGCCCGCAACCTCGACGCCCTGTTCCGGCCTTCCGCCATCGCCCTGGTGGGCGCCAGCAACCGTCCGGGCTCGGTCGGGGCGGTCCTGGCCCGCAACCTGTTTGAGAGCGGCTTCAAAGGGCCGGTCATGCCGGTCAACCCGCACGAGACGTCCATCCGCTCCGTGGCCAGCTATCGTTCGATCGCCGAGCTTCCCGTGGTCCCCGACCTGGCGGTGATCGCCACGCCGCCGGCGACGGTCCCCGGGCTGGTCGCAGAGCTCGGCGCGCGCGGCTGTCGCGCGGCGGTGGTGGTCACCGCCGGCTTCGGCGAAGCCGGCGGGGAGGAGGGGGCCGGGCTGCGGCGCAGGATGCTGGAAGCCGCCCGTCCGCACCTGATGCGCATCGTCGGCCCCAACGGTCTTGGCTTCATCTCCCCCGGCCGGGGCGTCAACGCCAGCTTCGCCCAGCTCACCCCGCCGCCGGGCGACATCGCCTTCCTGACCCAGTCCGGAGCGGTGGCGACCACCATGCTGGACTGGGCGGCGGGGTGCGGCCTGGGCTTCTCGCACCTGGTCTCGCTCGGCGACATGAGCGACGTGGATTTCGGCGACCTCCTCGACCACCTCGCCCTCGACCCGGCCACCCGCTCGATCCTGCTCTACGTCGAAACCGTCACTGCGGCGCGCAAGTTCATGTCCGCCGCCCGTGTCGCCGCCCGCGCCAAGCCGGTGATCGTGGTCAAGGCGGGCCGGGGCGAGGCCGGCGCCCGGGCGGCCTTGTCGCACACGGGCGCGCTCGCGGGCTCGGACGCGGTCTACGACGCGGCCTTCCGCCGCGCCGGGATGCTGCGGGTCGCCGAACTGCGCGAGCTGTTCGACGCCGCCGCGACCCTGGGCTCGGGAATTCAACTCGACGGCGAACGCTTGGTGGTGCTCACCAACGGGGGCGGGCTCGGCGTCATGGCCGCCGACGCCCTGGAAGAGGAGGGCGGGCGGCTGGAGCCGCTCTCGGACGCCCTGCTGGCGCGCCTCGATCCGCTGCTTCCGGCCGCCTGGTCGCGGAACAATCCGGTCGATGTCCTGGGCGACGCGGATGGACCCCGCTATGCGGCGGCGTTCAAGGCCGTGGCCGAGAGCGGCGAGGCGGACGCCGTGCTGGCGCTGAACTGCCCGACGGGACTTTCCGACGGCTTGGCCGCTGCGGAGGCCATGCTCGACGCCCACGCCGCCTGCGCCAAACCTCCGCTGCTGGCCGCTTGGATGGGCGGCCTCACAGGCGCGGCGGCGCGGCGACGCCTGCGCGCGGGCCATGTGCCCACCTACGAGACGCCGGAAGAGGCGGTTCGGGCGTTCCAGCACCTGGTCGACCACCGGCGCAACCGCCGGCTGCTGATGCAGACCCCGCCGGCCGCCGAAGCCCTTCCCGAGGGCGCGGTCGAAGCCGGAGCCAGGATCGTCAGGGCCGTGCTCGCGGACGGCCGCTCGGTCCTGACCGAACCGGAAGCCAAGGGCCTGCTGGCCGCGTTCGGGATTCCCGTGGTCGAGACCCGCACGGTCGCCACGCCGGCCGAGGCGGCCGCCGCCGCGGCCGAGTTGGCGGTCCCGGTCGCCTTGAAGATCCTGTCGCGGGACGTCACCCACAAGAGCGACGTGGGCGGCGTCAGGCTCGACCTCGAGGCGCCGGGGGTCGAACAGGCCGCACGCGAGATGCTGGAAGCGGTCGCGGCGCGGGCGCCGACGGCGCGGATCGACGGCTTCACCGTCCAGCCGATGGTGCGCCGGCCCGGGGCGCAGGAACTGCTGCTCGGGGTGGCGGACGACCCGACCTTCGGCCCGGTGCTGATGGTGGGGCAGGGCGGGACGGCGGTGGAGGTGCTGCGCGACCGCGCCATGGCCTTGCCGCCGCTCAACACCGCCCTGGCGCGAGAGGCCATCGCACGCACCCGAGTGTCGCGCCTGCTGGCGGGCTACCGGGACGTGCCGCCCGCGGACGTCGGCGCCGTGGCGGCCGTGCTCGTCCGGTTGTCGGAGCTGATCGTCCATGTCCCGGAAGTGGTCGAACTGGACATCAACCCCCTGCTCGCGGACGCGGCCGGCGTCGTCGCCCTGGACGCCCGTGTGGTGGTCCGCGCCGGCGCTGGCGCCGACCGGCTGGCCATCCGCCCCTATCCGGCCGAGATGAGCCGCGAGGTCACGCTCCCCGACGGCGCCGGGTTCCTTCTGCGGGCGGTCAGGCCCGAGGACGGCCCGGCGCTGGAGCGGACGATGGCTCGCTGCACGCCTGACGACCTGCGAGCGGGCTTTCTCGGGCGGCTGAACCTCGACTGTCCTGCCGCCGCGGCCCGCCTTTCGCAAATCGACTACGACCGCGAGATGACCCTGATCGCGGTGGACGGGGAGAGCGCGATCGCCGGCTTCGTGCGGATGGCGGGCGACCCCGACTTCGAAACGGCGGACTTCGTCGTCCTGGTGCGCAGCGACCTGCAGGGCAGGGGTCTGGGCCGGGCCCTTCTGGGCGCCGGCCTGGACTACGCCCGCGCCCGGGGCGTCCGTCGGGTGACGGGAGACGTTTTCGTCAGCAACGGCGGGATGGTCGACCTCGGGCGCCGCCTCGGCGCCACCGTGCTGGCGACGGACGCAGCCGAAATCGTGACCCTCAGTTTCGATCTGGCGGCTTGAGCCGGATCATGTCGCGATCCGGCGGGCCGGGCGACAAGACCTTGCCACGGCGCCTCAGGCGCCAAGTCCGGAGGCCGACATGAGCTACAAGACCATCCTCGTCCACGCAGGCGTGGATTCCGACGCCGACAGCCGCTTGCAGGCGGCCTTCGCCCTGGGCGAGCGTTTCGGCGCCACCATCGTCGGCGTCGGCGCGTTCGCCTGGGACCCCTACGTCGATCCGACGCTGGGCTATGCCGACGGCGAGACCATCATGGCGCTGCGCGGCCTTGTCGACAGCGACATCGCGGCCGCCGAGGCCAAGTTCAAGCGCGCCGCCAAGGACTACAAGCATCCGATCGTCTGGCGCGGCCTCGTCGATTACCCCGCCAAGGCCATGAACGCCCTGGCCTGCGGCGCTGACCTGATCATCGCCAGCCGTGTCCCGGCCAAGACCGACGACCGCCGCTTCGCCTCGCCGACCGACCTGATCATGGGCAGCGGCCTGCCGGTGCTTCTCTTCCCCGCCGGCCACAGCCAGATTCGGGGCGGCAAGGTCCTGGTCGGCTGGAAGAACACCCGCGAAACCCGGCGCGCCGTCTCCGACGCCTTGCCGCTGCTGCAGGCGGCCGACCACGTGCATCTGGTCCAGGTGGCCGAGCACGACGCGGTGGGCGGCCAGGCCCAGGCCGGTCTCGACGACCTGGTCGAACGGCTGGCCCGGCACCAGGTGTTCGCCGAGGCCTCCATCGCGCCCCAGATCGGGGAGTCGGTGGTGGATGACCTGATGGACGTCGCCCGCAGCCGAGAGTGCGGCCTGGTCGTGCTGGGCGCCTACGGCCATTCCCGGCTTCGCGAATGGGCGTTGGGCGGAGTGACCGCCTATCTCCTCGACGCGGGCGACCGGCCGATACTGTTCAGCCGTTGAGAGCCGCACCGCACCGGAGGACAGGCCGTGAAGCACGCCGTGATCGTCGCCCATCCCAATCCCGACAGCTTCACCCTGGCGGTGGCCGAAACCTACTGCGAGGCCGTGCGGCAGAAGGGCGGGGAGGCCGTCCTGCGGGACCTCTACCGCATGGGCTTCGACCCCTGCCTCAAGGCGAGCGAGATTCCGCGCCCGGGCTTTTCCCCGGCCGATGACGTGAAGGCCGAACGGGCGACGGTCGGCGACGCCGCCGTCTTCGCCTTCGTCTACCCCCTATGGTTCAACGCCCCGCCGGCCATGCTCAAGGGCTATGTCGATCGGGTCTTCACCATGGGCTTCGGCTACGGCCCCATCGCCGGCGGGGGCAACCAGCCCCTCCTGCTCGACCGCAAGATGATCAGCTTCACCAGTTCCGGGGCCCCGGCGGCCTGGCTGGAGGAGGAGGGGACGTGGAACGCGATCCGCACCCTCTTCGACAGCCACGTCGCCCGGGTCTGCGGCCTCCAGGGGCTGGGCCACGTCCACTTCGGGGGCGTGGGCCCCGAAATGTCCGAAGCCGCCGTGGCGCAGAACCTCCAGCAGGTTCGCGACACGGTCGCCCGCTTGTCCTGAGGCGCCGGCATGAACCCCGAGCCTGCCCGGCGACCGGGCCGGGCGCTCCTGAAGGCGCGGCCGCTGCCGATCAACACCTTCCGGGAGAACATGGTCGTGCTCGCCCGCGGGGGGGCGCACCCTGCTGGCCACGGTGGTCATCGCCGACGCCGCCGACCTGGTCGCGCCGGACCAGGCGGGCCTCACCCAACCCTGTTTCCGGCGCCTGGGCATAGCGCCGGACGATCCGGTCGAGATCGCGCCGGCTCCGCCGCCCAAGAGCTTCGCGGCGATCAAGGCCAAGATCGGCGGGGCGACCTTGGATAGCGTCCAGCTGGCCGCCGTGGTGCAGGACCTGGTCGAGCACCGTCTGTCCGACATGGAGGTCGCCGCGTTCCTGGTCGCCTGCGCCGGCCTGATGACGCCCGAGGAGACCCTGTCCCTGACCCGGGCCATGATCGCGGCGGGCGCTCGGCTCGATTGGAACCGGCCCCTCGTCGTCGACAAGCACTGCATCGGCGGCATCCCGGGCAACCGGACGTCCCTGATCACGGTCCCCATCGTTGCGGCCCACGGCCTGACCATCCCCAAGACCTCGTCGCGGGCGATCACCTCGCCGGCCGGCACCGCGGACGTCATGGAGATGTTCGCTCGGGTGGACCTCGCCGAGGACCAGATCCGGCCGGTGGTG
>Ga0310811_10006870_pt1 | contig 14541 bp, 17 predicted proteins | sample YCmetagenome_FD_207642 | JGI IMG/M metagenome (GOLD analysis project Ga0310811, IMG submission 207642) | Soil microbial communities from experimental microcosm in Duke University, North Carolina, United States - YC | ecosystem: Engineered > Artificial ecosystem > Soil microcosm > Unclassified ...
CGCCGATCACGCCCAGCGCGGAGCCGACAGAGCCCAGAGCTCCAGCCAACTGGAACAGCGGCGAGATCATTCCGAGCACCTTGATTGCCGCCAGCGCGATCAGAACGTTCTTCCATCCGCCAACGGCTTCGGCTGCCTTGTTCGCCTCAGCCGCGAAGTCCTGCACAGCCTTTACCGCGCTATTCACCCAATTGGCGATGTCATCCTTGTGAGAGACGATCCAATCTCCCATCCGCTGGATATAGCCGATCAGCGTGTCGAACGCCGGCATCAGTGCTTCAACTACCTTGATACCGACCAGCGTGAACGTGCGTTCGACGCTGAGCCATTTCTTGCGCAGTTCGTCAGCCTGACGGGCGTCTTCCGCCGTGATGGCGGAAAGCTTTTCCATCGCGGCGACTTGTGCTTGAACTGCCGATGGCCCTTGCTTCAGAAGGTTGAACTGATCCTCGCTGATTCCCATTTGGGAGGCAACGAGTTGCGCGCGGCCCGGGTCAACCTTGAATATGTCCGAGATGATCTTCGAACGGGCAAGCAGGTAGGTATTGCCGTCCTTCAGGTCGGATGTCTTCCCGCCCATCCGGAAGAACCACTGCAGCGATTCGCTGGACTGCCCGACCTTGAACTGAGAAATCGTCTTCTGCGATTCCTTCAGTTGAGCGGTCATCCCCTCAGCAGTGCCTCCCGCATCCTCGGCGACGCGCTGCCATGCAGACAGGCGCTCGGTGCTCATGCCGAGGTTCTGGGACAGACGGCCGAGACTCGCTGCGCCTACGACTGTGTTCTCGACGAAATTCTTGATGCCAACGCCAGCCGTGAAGACGGCCAGCATTGCGAGCGCCTCGTTGCGGATCTTGGAGAAGAACTCCGCAGCCACCTTCCCGCTGGCCTGCATTTCCTTGGCGGTCTTCTCCGCTTCGGTCGAAGTCGCCTTCAGGTCCGTGCGCGCTTGAGCCGAGCCCGCTTTGAATGCCTTCGGATCGAGCCCAAGCGTCACGACCAGGCTATCGATAACCGTTGCCATATCAGTTCCCTTGCTTGCTCAGTATGCGCTCGTTGTAGTTATCCACCACCAGCACCTCGAGCATGTTGTACATGTCCTCTGCGCCATAGACGGTCTGGAGTTCATGCAATGTCGCCATGCGATTCCGGGGCGATATGAGGGTGGCTATTGAGCGCGGGAGATTCGCGTACTCAATGAGACGCGAATTTGGGATTGCAGGAGGGCCGGTATCGATTAACCGGCGTCGGTAAAAAAATCGGTGTGCAGGTTCCAGATTGCCTTGCGAAGCGTGAGCATCGTTGCAACTTCTTCGATGTCGTCTGGAATCAGAGACCGCACCACGCCAGGACTGGGCTGGATCTGGACGCACTCCATCATCTTGTCCAGAAGCGGCTTCGCGGCGTCGAAAGGCAGTTTCGTGATTGCCTTAATTCCCATCGCAGCGAGTCCGGCTAGACCAGCCTCGGCGATGTTGTCCGGAATCTCGACTCCAGCATTCATTAGAGCGAACAGGGCGCGACCAGCCCATTCTTCCGAGTCAGCCGTGGACAACTCGGTTAGAAAAAAGACTTTGCCCTTGTCGCGCCCTTTTGCATCAATAGTGACCGTTGATGTTTTGCGCATGTCAGAACGGCGCCGGCGAGACGCTTTCGAAGGTGATTGCCCATTTCCGCGGCTGGAGAATCTTCTTACCCGTTGGCATCTTCGACTTGCTCGTCATGATGCCTTTGGTGCAGGCGAATTTCTGACCGGTGCCGGGTAGGGAGATTGTCAGTTGCGCGATAAAGATTTCGCGAGCGGTATCTTCCGCAGCGCCCCACGTATCGAAGATGAAAGCCGAAGCCGAATCCGGCTGCAGCGTAATTTCGATGACAGTGGGATACGGTGTATAGCCGCCCGAAAGTTTTCCGTCCACGCCCATCACAGCTTCGGCAGACGTCACATCAGCCGCAGAGAACATGTCGTCGACCGCATAACCCTGGAGCTGCTGCGCCACAGGGAAGATGCCGCCGACGCTCAGCATCAACACGCTATTTGCGTTGGTAAGAGTGCTCATATTTTTTAAGGCTCCAAAGCAAAAACCCGCCGAGTTTGCACAGGGCGGGTTGGAAAAGGTTTGTAGTTGCTACGGCTTACGGCATGTCAGGCCAGAACCGGTTTCCTTTGGATAAATTCTCAGGTCCGGTCAAAATTTGCAAATTCAATTCACAGTGCAAGCCGCACACTACGTTGCTTTGCAGTGGTACTGCGTGATCCACATGGTGCCATTCACCAGTCACCATGCCGAGAAAATCGGCGGCGAAATAGAATTCAGCTATTTTCTGATGGTCGGCCCACGAGGGCGTCGCCCTAAACTTCGCAGCCCTATAGCGGGCCGCAATAGCATTACGAACATGCTTATTGTTGGCGTGCCACCTTTTGGCTGCAGCCTTTAATTTTTCGGCGTTCGCGAATTGATACGCAGCGACATCAGCGCGGTCTTTCTCTGCATTCACTATCCGCCATGCCGATCGGGTAGCCTTGGCCCTTTCGATGTTTTTCGCATACCACTCTGCAGATTTCGCGTTAATTCTATCTGCGTTCTTGATGTGATACATCCGGCACGTCTCTTGGCGTCGTTCGGGATGACTCTGACGATATTTCTTGAAATCAGACAGCAAGCAGACTTTGCATGCGGATTTGCGACCGGACTTCTCTTTAGCCGCCTTGTGAAATTCGGAATACGGCTTCACGACGCCGCACTTCGAGCACGGTTTTTGATCCATGTTTGCCCCTAAGCAAACCCTAGTGAGTGGTGCGGGAAGCCGGCTAGGGAACTGGCTTGTCGGATGCCTCCTATCCCGCACACCTACATTCTACATCAGCACCTTACTGAACAACGATGCTTGCGAGCGTCAACTGTTGTACCGCCCCACCATCCATATAAAACAGGGTCATCGGAGGCGATTGGCGTGCGCCGCGAACCTGGGCCGTAGCCTGAAGAATCTGCAGGTACCAGCCGCGCGTCGAAAGAGTTGTGTCGATCGGCAGACCGGCCTGGCTGTTCACTTCCGCGATTTGCAGTGCAGACAACGGGACGCCGGCGCGAATCGCTCCGAAGTTCAGTGCTGCATTGATCGGGTCCATGCACGATGCTTCGATCAGCGTGTTACCGGCGACGTTGTACGGCACCGACGTAACGGTCGTCAGGAGCGTCATCATCGCCAGCTGCAGTTGGCTGTTCAGCCAAATCTCATTCACATACTCATCGAGCCAGTTGAACTTGCCGCCGACCGATCCCGGATAGAAGAACGTGAAGCCCTGGTTGGCGGTTGCGTAGGCGCCGTAGAAGTTGTAGCCGTTTGCATCCAGCGTGCTCGCAACCGTCTGGTTCGTCACGCTCGCTGTCAGGCCGCTTTGCGATTTGAATGCGAACGTGATGCGACCATTTGTGCGCGTGAAGTCGATCGAGGCGATCGATCCGAGTACGAAAGCGGCGACGGGAGGGAGTAGAGCAGCCAGCGTCGAGCCGGCCGCAGACGCCGCCGCCGCATCGCCGCTGATCGGCACCGAGCCAGACAGCGACAGCGCATTCACCTGTGCGCCGAAACATGTCGTGTTGCCTGGGACGATCGCGTTAGAGTCCGTGTCCCACGCGATATAGGCAAACCGGTTGTTCTGGCTGACGACCCACTGCGCAAAGGCGATCTTGTCGGCGATAACCGGCTCGAAGACGGTCATGAATGCTGCCCAGTTCTGGGTAAGCGCGGCAATTGCGGCCATGGCGCCCGCGGGCGTCGCAGCGATCGCGCCTTGCGACAAGACGGCACCCGTTGCCTGGGTCAAGTTCAAGCCAGCCGACAGCGTGCCGGTGGCGAACGTCATGGTCGACGTCGCGCCCGTCGTGGTGGACGTGAACACGAAAGCGGCAAGCTGGCTGTTGTATGTCACGGTCGGGCCAGTCGTGAAAGCCGCCGCGATAATCGTGGCTGCGTTCGAGAAGCTGGTCGCCGATGACAGATTGATGTTGCTCGACGTCTTGACCGTGCCATCTACGGTAATTGTCAGGATGCCCGAGAGTGCCTGCAGCTGCGTGAGTGTCAACGCTGCGAGCGAACCGCTGCGCAGATAGGCGCTAACTGGCGAGGTCGGATACTGCGAGAAATACAGATTGCCCGGCTTCTGGGTCGAATTGTCGAATCCCGAGAAGTAGTTCGCCGCGAGAGCCGCTTCCGCCGATGCGGGGCCGAAGAAGTTCGATGCGGCGGTAGCGCTGGCGAAAGGCTGCACAGTGCCGATCGGCACCGAAGTATTCGTCGTCAGCATGATGCCGTTGAGCACGAGCGCCGCGCCTCCGGCGCTGATAACGCCCGGATTTACGCTTACGATCGCGGAGGCGGGAATCGTCATTGAATCACTCCAGAAAGCCGTTTCCGGCGCGTAGAAAGCAAAAAGCCCGCGCTAGGCGGGCTCAAGAATTGGTTTGGGATTGATGCTTACGGTGGATAGTTGACGTCCACGTTGACCAGATCGACGTTCAGCGATATTGCGAAGTCCTGCGGAACACTCACGACGGGATTCATTTGCATCACGGCGTCGAACGCCCATCGCTCCATGTATTGGGATTCACCAGTCACAAACGGCATCTGCCTTGGCTCTCCCGCATACAGGGGCTGCATGTCTAATCCGGATGCGGAAAAAGACTGGCACGCGTAGTCGCTGCGAAACAGAATAGAAAGAGACGTTGCCCGATCTAATGCCGCAGTTCCGTAGCAATCAATCTGCACGGAGAATTGTGTGTCGCGCTCGAATAACGATGTGCCAGCGGTTCGGTCGTAGTCCTGAACCGTCGTTGCGAGAGGGTCACTCAGAATCGGCGTGATCTCGATGAAATCTCCGGATGGCATCGCCACGCGGTTTTTCAGGCCCCTGATGACGTGGTCGCCATCCAGGTCCACCACCGAAAGGATGAAGGACCGGACGACGGTAAGCGCCTGAGTTTCGGTTATCGAGACTGTCGCTGCCATATCAATTCTCCTGCAGCGTTACAGCCACCTTGCACCATCCCGTATCCCACGTTTCCAGAACCGTGGTCACAAGCCATGTGCCAGATACGAGCGTGAATAGGTCGCCACCTTGACCCAGCGGACGGACAACGCCCTGCGCATTTCCGTTCAGATAGAGCGCCTTCATCACGCCCTGAATGTTCAATGCGGCCAAGTGCTGAAGTTCTTTCGCGGTGAGCGCCTGCACTTGCACCTGGACGTTGTCGACTTCTATATAAGAGGGAACCTGCGATCCATCGGCTGCCATCGTGTAACCGTTGCTGTATTGCACATTCGCAGCCTGAAACGGATTGATGGCGCCGATTGCTCCGGAGGCTATGTTGTGTAGGTTCATGATTCTTCGCCGGGATCGACTTCGCTGTCCACGCTGTTGAGCATGTGCGATGACTCAACCAGAGGTTTGTTGAATCCTTTCTTGGCAACGGTGGACTTTGCGTTTTCCGGCTCGGAGAACTCCCTGATCGAGTCTTGCAATTGCTCCTCGATGCGCTTGCCCATACGTTCCAGAGCTACTCCGGAATCGTAGTCCGCAGCCTTGATAATCTTGCCTAGGTCGCTAGGCCATTCGCCTTTCCGCTTCTGGATCATGCCGCGGAAGAATGGGCGCGCTGGAATGTCGATCGTGTATTCCTCGACGTGATGCGTAGTCGAGAAATTTGCCTTTTCGGCCTTCACGAACTGGCCATTCTTGTTGAACGTGCCGTCTGAGCGAACGCTCCGGTTGATCGTGACGTCATGCGCTGGAACGGTCACCGTGCCACCGTATTCGTTCGTGGCCGCGATCAGGGCGACAGGCGTTCCATCGGGGTAGGTCGCATCTTCAAGGAATCCGACGCGAACCGTCTTCGGAGCGCCTGCCTTTTCCGCTATCTCACGAAGTTTTGCTTCGAGCGCAGCGCCACCAGAGAATGTCGCGCCCATTGTTACCCCCTGAATCCGCCGTACCGGAAGCCCCACGGATTGGTGACGGGAACCGGACCCGGAACGTATCGCATCGTCCTGAATTGCGCAGTAGCCTGCCAATAGGCAAGGCCGTACTTCGTCTGCGCGAACCATTGGGCAGACCCGGGCGGCATGTCCAGCTGCGTTCCTACCGAAACGCTTCCTTCCGTAGCGCTGTTAATGCGACCAACGAGCGGCGAGGACGCCTGTCCGTTGAGTGGGGCGTTTAATGCAGCGATGTGAGCCGTCACCATGTTGAGCAACATCGCCCGCATCGTCAGATCGGTCACGATGCTGCATGGCGTGTTGTCGCAGTACAACGTTGCCTCGGCGAAGTACTGCTGAGCCAGCGGCTGAGGAACAGACGCCGCAAGTTCCGGATAACGCAAAGCCCACGTTGAGTAATCGAAACTTACGACGTTTTCCATCACGAAGCTCGCTTGAAGTGCTCAGAAGTTTGCAGACCCTTCGGCAGATTGTTCGGGTCCAGTCGCTCGAGTCCCGACTTTTCCTTCTCTTTCTCGCGGGCCTCAGACATCGTGCTGGCCATCTCGCCGTGGGCGAAGATCATGCCATTGACAACGTAATCCGCTTCCTTGTTCTGCTCGAGCCATTCGTCCCAGAACGCTTTCGGGATGCCGTGCGTGATTGCAAACCCGCTCACCAATTGCTGGTGCGGGCCCTTGTTCTGCGGCCACGAGTTGCCCTGTGCGATGAACGTCTTCGCCGTGCGGCGCTCCTGCGCCTGCTTGAAGTTGCGCATACCGCCACCGAGTACCGGCTCCGACCGTTCAACGAAGTCGTAAAGCTTCAGAACGAAATCGAACGGCATCTTGCTTGCTACGGTGACCGTCGCATTCGACGGAGAGTCGTTGTGCTTCTTGATAGAGATCGTATCGCCAGCCATTTTGACCGCCTTGAAAATGTGACCGTGTTTAGAAAAGGGGCGTGCCACCAACGCTACGGTCAGGGCGCTTTCGGTCATGAGCCTAGGCGACACGCTTTGCTGCAAAAGAAAAAGCCACCGCGAAGGTGGCTTTGTTTGTTCGGTGATGCGCGTTACGGCATATCTGGCCAGGTGTAATGGCCTTTCCGCCGGTTTTCTGTCCGAGTCAATATCTGGAGATTGGTGTGGACATGCAAACCGCACACATTCTTTGACCCCATGGGGATGACGTGGTCGACTTCGTGCCACTCTCCAGTGATCATGCTCAAAAAATCGGCCGCGAAATAGAACTCATCGATCTTCTGCTGATCGGCCCACTTCGGCGTTGCCCGCATTTTGATGGCCTTTCGACGCATCCATTGGGCGTTCAACTTATGAGGGTTGGCCTCGCACCAAGCTTTGCGCCACGCTTGAATCTTGTCTTGATTTTTAGCGCGATAACTAACGCTATAAGTGGCGTTGTACGCCCTGACCCTATCCTTGTTCTGATGGTAATAGGACTTGACGCGAGCCTTGATCCGCTCGCTATTCTGAGCGTATCGTGTCGCCTCTCTTGCTTTTATCTTCTCCGAGTTTTCCCGGTAATAAGTTGATCGCTTCGCAAGTTCATCGGCAGCGTTCGCTGCATACCTGACGGCGTTGCACGCCTTGCATGCAGATTGCATTCCGTCTTTATTGCGACGCCGAACGGAAAATTCTGGGCGGCCTTTGATAGTTCCGCACCTACGGCAGAGTTTCGTGTCCATTCTTAACCTTGATGAGAGGTTGATGTGGTGGACTGCGGAAACCGGTAATCAGCCGGCTTGTCGGGTGCCCCCTATCCGCAGCCTTTACATCTTACTTCAAATGCCCGCCATAGTTGCCATGGCGAAGGGCTGCCTCAAAATAAAGCCGCTCGTTCCTTGGCTTAATTTTTGTTTATACGCGCTCAACTCACGAACAACCGGGCCGGCACGCAATTTCGCATTAAAACTGCAGTAGCCCGATTCCTGGCCGGCAGCTTCCGGAGCCCAGAGCTGCATGATTTCGCCGACAGCCGAACCTTGCGGGTTTTGTGCCGACAGGGCGCCGTACTGAATCGCGTTCTTCACTTCCAGGTTCGGGAAGTTGTTCTTCAGCAAAGCCGCAACATTCACGTTGAAACTGTTCGTTGCCGTGAGAGCGCCTTCGCGAGCCGGCGAGAGCGCCAGCACAAATTTCGACTTGGTGTTAATCAAACCAGAAGACTGGTTGATCGCCTGAATCACGAGCGTCTGAATGTCGGTGAAGATTTCATTCGCCGTAGCGACAACGACATTGCCGCTCATCCATGCCGTACCGCCAGCAGCCTTGGGGGCCGGAGCGATGGCGGGGTAGAGCGACGGATCGTTCAACGCGCCGTAGTTCTGCAGGCCAGCCACGCCCTTGAAGTACGTCAGGTTGCCGAACTTGTTCAGGCCGTCGATCGCCGCTTCTTTCTGCTCGGCGACGAAGCCGATCTTCGCGAGGCCTGCGCGTTCGATTTCGAGTTCGCCGTATTCGACAACCGTCTGGTACAGATACGGCTGGCGCTCCGGGAAGTTCGTGTTGATGCCGGCGCGACCGTTGTTGTTGTAGTCGCCGTAGCTCGAGACTTCGTACGTGCGCTCCACCACCGGGAAGATCAGCGTCGACGTCGTCCATTCGCCTTTCTGCTTCTCGCCGAAGATTTCAGCGCCTTCGTTCGCCGCCGTCAGGACGCGGAGAATGTCCGGGTCCGTGAAGAACGTCAGATATGCGGGAACGCCCGAGTTCGGCGTGGTGACCAGTGCGGGCTGGGCATCCATCGCGAGGTTGATGTTTTCCTTCCACTCCGGACGGCAGAACATCTGCGCGCCCGGGAAGTCGATACCCCAGCGGGTGCGGTGATAGTCGAGCGCAGCCTTTTGATCCTGCGGCGACATGTCGTATGCCATTTTGGGCATGATTGGATTCCTTTGAGCAATAAAAAAGCCACCCGAAGGTGGCTTGATTGAGGCGGATTAGAGAGGGCGTTAGCCGTTCAGCCAGGTGGTCATCTTCACCAGTTCACCCGGTGCGCCGATCGAGGCGGCGACCCACTTCGTCTGGGTGCCAGCGGCAACCGTGATCGTCGTGGATGCTGCCGTCTGGCCGATGTTCACGGCGTACGTACCAGTGCCGCCATTGCCAGTCAGGAATTGCGTAACAGCCGTGCCAGCAGTGATGCCCGAACCCGTCAACGCATCGCCGAGGCCGATCGTGCCAGAGCCGACAGCCGTGGCCGTCATCGTGCCGCCCGAACCCGTGATCGTGGTCGATGCAACGGTCTGCGAAACGCTGACCTGATACGTGCCGACGCCGCCGGCCGTGCCCGTAAGCTGGCTGAGAATCTGCGTGCCCGCGACGACGTTCGTGCCGCTGATCGTCTGGCCATTGGTCAGAACGCCCGTCGTGACGGCTGTCACCGTCAGCGTCGTACCAGCGATCGAACCCGTGACCACGTTTGCGGCGATCGAACCCGTCACGCTTGCGCCCGTGAAGTTCGAACCAAACTGGACCGCGCCAGTCGAGTTGTTCGCGAAAGCGGACTGGCCGATAGCCGATGTCGACGAGCCCGCATTCACGACCCAGAAGCCGCCAGCGTTGAACAGCGTCACGGGCGCGCCCGCGTAAACCGTGTTCGTCGCTTCAGCGAGGTATTGCGTGATGATCGCTTGTTGCTCGCGGTGAACGAAACCGGTCGGAGCGCCTGCGCCGTAGTTGTTGACCGTAATGCCATCCGCCGGATTCACCCAGGCGAAGAGCCCAACGGTTACGCCGTTCGGGCCAGCGACGAAGGCGCCAGCGCCGGCGTCGACGGTTGCGCGCGGATTGGAATCGCAGAAGTCACCGAGTACCGCCGGTGCCGCCTGCACATTTACTTGTCGGGGAAAACCCATGATCTACTCCTGTGTCCTGTTGGTATCAGCCGAGGCGATGTGCGTTGGGGAAGGCTTCCGAGAAATCACCCGGAAGCTGGCTATCCGCTGCGATGCGGGGCTTGGGAGCGTCACCGGGTTTCGGCTGGGCAACGAGAATTGCCTTGTAAGCGCTCGGATGAACGTCCTTGATGTCGACCTTCAACATTTCGAGCGCTGTCTTGTAGACGCCTTCGGCGCTGTCCATCGCCACGGCCAGCTTGCCGACATACGGCTTGACCGCCTCTTCAGCTTCCGAGATACCGCGCAGACGGGCGATTGTCTTTGCTTCCGTGTCACGTGCGACGGCGTCGCAGGCGAGCTTGATCGCCTTATCCATGGCGGCCTTGTCCATCTTTTCATCCTTGTCGTCGTTCGCGGCGGGAATCGGCGCCTTGTTCGTGTCGTCTTTCGGGTCCGCGTTCGCAGCGTTTGCGGTTTGCGTCGGTTCGTCCGCAGCGACCGGTGCAGCAGGAGCGGCTGCCGGCGCGCTCAGTTTGGCTTCGATCTGCGCGAGGTCTTCATCGCTGATCTTGCCGCGGAGCATGTCAAGAATCTCAGCGCACTTCGGGTCCGGCTGGTCCTGAGCGACGTTGTCATCGTCAGGCTGTTCGCCGTCCAGTTTGTCGAGGAGTTCGACAACATCAGCCAGATCGGCATCCTGCGCCAGATGGGGCTTGATAGCGGCAACGATGCCCGGCTTCTTTGCCAGCCAGTTGCTCTTCTTCACGCCCGCCAGAATCGCATTCAGATCGATTGCGGCATCAGTGGCCATCTTCGGCTTCAGGACGGCGAGCAACGCCCCCTTAGCCATTACAGCTTTCTTACTCAGGGACTTGCTCACTGTTAGTGCTCCCATAGGGTTAATGGAATCTGCAACAAGGACATCAGGGCCTGCGCGACCCTTCTCGACGAGTGCTACATGGTTGAAACGGAGGTTTCGCATCACTCCGTCATAAGGGACGCCCTCATAAGTTCCTGGCGTCATGTCCGGCGTGTAGTAGTACGCGCTGGAAATCTCTTGCTGCGCGCCCGTCTCAACACCCCGAATCGCCCGGTCTGTCCAGATGACCAGAGAGTTATCGAGGTAGGGCGCGTTGAATGCTGCGTCGGTGCCGGTTGAACCAACGATCAGGTCAGGCCGATGATCCGACGAGTTGACCGGAACGTGTTCGCTGAGAACAGGGATGTTGTTGGCGGTGGTCGCCGCCTGGGCAAGTTCTTCCGGATCACGCAACAGCATGTAGATGCGATCGGGATCAAGGCCTAGTTGGTCGTAATCCGGGATTTCGTTGCCGCGGTACGGACAGACGTTTGCCTTGCTGATGTGGGTCAGCTCGACGTGCATCCGCCCGTCCTGATCCACCATGCGGACGCTAGCCTTGTCGAATGCCAGGCGGTCCATCGCAGGCTTGTCATCCTGCGCCGGCGGCTTGATCGATGTTGCGAGCGTGTCGGCGACGCCGGGGTGAAGAGGCTGCGGAGGAGAGGTGATCGGCGCCCAGCGGAAGGACGTGTGCTCTTCCTTCTGCAATTTCGGCGTGAACTTCCGCATGATGTTCATGCGGAACGTCACAAAATCGACGCCCTCGAAGTCTTGCACCGAATGCATCAGCTCGAGCTCGCCATATGGCATGGCGCCGATCTCTTCGCGGGTTTCCCGTATGGCGGTCTGCTCAGGCGTTTCGTCGCCGTCGCTCTTGCCGCCGGGCAGGTCCCATTCGTTCGGATGGTTCGATGTGGGGCTGCGCAGCAGGAATAACGCCTCGCCTTCCGGCGTCACCATGCAGATTCCGGCGCCTTTAATCTTCTCGTCTTTCGCGACGAACTCTTTGCCAACCTTTTGAGGGATGCCGAGATTCGATTTGCCCTCAGCCGCCGCATACATCGCGCGCTTCTGGGCTTCACTTTTTGCTGGCATATGTCGGGGCAATAAAAAAGCCCGCATGCGCGAGCTTTCGTTGTAGGATCAAACAGTTACTACTATCGCCAAGGCGATTTGAGGGATCGAATGAAATCCGTTTTTGTTTTTTCAATGCTTATTGCATCGACATCAGTGCTCGCGACTACGCCGGACCAGATGTCGTCGTGCTCTTTAAAGTCCGATCTATACGCGAGTGCGGCGCAGATGCGTGATCAGAATCAGTCTCCACAAGACGCCGCGAAGATTCTTGGCGCCTACAAAGGGCAATATGTGTCCGACGCCGACTTCAAGCACATCATCAACACCGTCTATTTCGATCAACGCTTCGCCAACGCCGGCGGGATCGCGCTTAAGAAGCAGATGCTTGACTTCTGCCTGAATGGCCCGAAACGCTATGAGCCTCTGCAGTGATTACTCGAGGCCGGGGATGATTGACTTACTGGTGCATCGGCAATTAATGGCTTGCCCTGGAAGCAACCATTCGCCATCCAGATACATACCTTTGTCGATGTCGTAAGTCTTTCCGTTCGCCGCCACGTGCGATGGGCGCGGATGCTTGCCCGCGTGACTGTGCATCCATTGCGCTTGCGTAATTCCCAATTGCCGCTGACGAACCTTATTGATCGTTGCCGTCGCTTTATTGTTCTGATCCCGGGCGATGAGAGAGGCGCGCCGCTTCGTGATCTCATAGCGCTTGGTCAATTCCTCGGTCAACTGGCCGAGATCGCGACCCTGGGTCACCGACCGCATGACCAGCCCTTCGACCTCGCTCAGGTGCTCCTGCGCAATGCTGCGGATGAGCCCGACGTTTTCGCCGATCGTCGCTTGGTAGGCATCGTTGGCCGCCGCGGTCATCTTGAGTTCGACCGTGAAACCGGCTTTTTTCAGGATGTCCTTTAATTGAACATCCGTCGATCCCATTGATCGATCGGCGAAATACTTCGCCAGTTCCGGAGCGCCTTTGTCAAACGCCTTCAGCCAGCGGCGCGACAGGCGGTGCATGGAACGGCGCAAAGCATTGGCCGGGCTGCCGTCGCGGAACGACTCCATGCCGGCGTCTTGCGCCAGATGCTCTGGAGAGTTGGCGCGATATTGCGCTGTAAGCCAGTACACAAGCGACCTGTGCATGGCGTCTATCCATTTCTGGAGCGCCTTGTTATAGGCAGCCCCCACGCCGGCATTGGGTTGCACTGACCGGAGTACAATCGACTTTCCGGTCGGGGAAACCAGCTTTCCGTCTCTCGCCGCGTCCTGAAACCGCCTTCCTTCGGCGGTCACATAGTTCGCGCGTCGACGAACGTTTCGCTGTTCGCTGGTTCGCATGCGCCGACCTTTTATGGAAACACCGTATGAAACAGGACATCGAAGTTGACTACGTCGGCTACGACCACGAAGAGCCGCAGCGTGTCGTCGTCTACGTTGGCGAGAATGACGAGTTCTCGGCGCGGTTCAATTTGTCCGACTTGCTGGACACCGAACTCGACATGTTCAAGCTCGCGAACGGCATGATCGACAGTGCAGGGAAGCCACGATTCGATGCGATGGAATTGGAACTGACGGAAATGGTGCGCCGTATTCGTGCGATCAAATACGGCTAGACCTCTTCCGGCTCTTCCACTTCCTGCTGGCCGCTGATCTTCGCAGCCTTTGCCTCCGGCCCCTCTTCGGGCTCGGGCGGCTCAGGCAAATCGATGTTGATCTCGAGCCCCTGATACGGCGAGTCTTCTTCACCCGCCACCCGCGTACGGACTTCCTCCGGATACAACACGCCAGCACCAACCAGGATTGCGTCCGTGTCAGCCTCCGTCTTCCGGATGTTCGCCCGCTGCTCTTCGCTCATCGTCCGCATCGGCTCCCAGATGAATCCAATATCCGGGTCGATCTCGCCGAACAGCGACAACTGCACCAGGTTGAGAACCTTCGACAGGGCAGGCGTGTAAATCTCCTGATTTGCGGACAGCGTGTCCTGGAAGACTTCGATCTCACCTTCCGAGGTGGCGTTCAGACCGCTCGGCGTGATTCCGGTCAGGTAGACCAGGGGCAAGCCAGTAGGCGCACATTGCTGCTCCTGCGACTGCGCCTGAAGTTTGTCCAGCCCAGCGATCGGCGCAGAGATATTGGTGAAATCTTCCGAATCCTTGTCGATCGCGTTGACGCCGTGGTTGTCGCGCCCCAGATTGAACAACTGCATCCGGTTATAGAACGACTCGGCGCCGCCGGCGTTCAGGATGTTGCTCATGTTGGTCTTAAGCGTCCAGACCGTGAATGCGTGAACCAGATCGGACACCGACTGGCGCGTGCGCAACCAGTTATCTACGTACGGCTTCATCATCTGCGACAGCGACAGCCCCGAGAAGGCATACGCCGGCTTCAGGATGTCGGGGACGTCGCGCGAGATGATCGTCAGCAGGCGGGAAGAGTGAATCTCCTTTCCCATGACGAACCAGCTGATCGGCTTGTAGAACGTCGGATCAAGCGGGTCGTTTGCGTTATACCGGTTTGGGTATGACCAGATCGGCTCGATAACTGCAAGACGCTTGATTGACCCAACCCCGACCTTGGCCGACGACTCGACTAGTTCTGTTTTCAGTTCCGCCGGATCGAGTTGGCTCGACTGCATGCCCACGTCGATGAAGATTTGCGAGCGCCCGTACAAACCATCCTGCTGGATGGCCTCGCGGAACACGGCTTGTACGTTCAGCCGCTTGAACTCGGCATCAATTCGCTTGATCTTGTCGGACTTA
>Ga0310811_10006871_pt1 | contig 14539 bp, 19 predicted proteins | sample YCmetagenome_FD_207642 | JGI IMG/M metagenome (GOLD analysis project Ga0310811, IMG submission 207642) | Soil microbial communities from experimental microcosm in Duke University, North Carolina, United States - YC | ecosystem: Engineered > Artificial ecosystem > Soil microcosm > Unclassified ...
CACCACGATATGGTGCTAAACTAGGTGTGCTTGTTCCGAAATCATATTTCGTTGATATTTGGCGCATATATTCACTCATTCACGCAACTCACGCTGTTCCGCCGCGTCGTTGATCAATCGATCACCTCTCAGTACCGGCGGGCATATCTCTTCTGTGAGTGTGCATGACCGCGACGGCGGGTTGATGCCCCATTCTTCGAAGCGTGCATTACTGTGAATACGGGATGTTGCCCGGCTTCCATCGGAGGGTGCGTGACCGCAATGGCGGGTCGACGCCCTCTCTTTGTTGTCTACCGATGGCTTGTCTCATAGGTTGTGACTGGTTACGAGTCTCGTTGGGTTGTGCATGACCGCGAGTTGCGCGCCGATGCCTTCCTTCTTGTTAGGTTGTGCGGGGATTCCATCAATCCACTGATGATGACTGCGTTGGTGCAGGTCGATGCTTCCATCTTTGCCGTAGTGTGTGTGACTGCACGGTGTGGGTCAACACCTTTATTTTGTTTGAGTATGCATTGCGGCGAATGTGGGTCTCTTTTGTTGGGCTCTGCCTGCATGGTGCTGGCCGACGCCTCTCTTCGTGCCTTTTCACTATTTATAGGTTCGACGTACCTGATGCAATTGAGCTACCTGAGTTTGTCTTGACGTCTGTAGATCCAACTGATCATTTCGTGTCATCTGGTTCACACACGCAGATTTGACTGGGTTAATTTTCGTGAGGTAGATGGTAGGTTTGACCTGCATGAGACAATGGGCCGGATGTTCTGGAAATATCTCTCCAACTGTTCAGGTTGCGCTGACACGACTTGACCTTCACGATAAAACCAAAGCACCATTCATGCGCTGGCGACTTCAGATTGCACGCGCCTTCTCAGGGTCAGTCTTCTTCTCTGGCATCGAATGTGCTCTTGTATCTCATTTATCACAGCATTTGGCTCCTGGGGTGGAAATACTAACGTCAAGCTGTACAATCCTCAGGATGAGTCTAGGCAACTCAACTCTCCGTTTCACGCGTTAGACATACCTCCCGATATGCCCCCAATCTGAGTAAACGCTCCTGATGCAGATCATGAAATTCAGCTACCCGAGCTTGTGAATACTTATTACGTGAAATCCGCCGTGACGTGGAAAGGGAAAGACTATGGATTGTTCATCACAGGATCTGACACAACATGTTGTATATCCAATGATTATAGATCTACTGGTCATTTTTCTGACGATCAGATACCTCCCTTCACTGCTTCCCAGGATGCCCTGGATGAGATATCCTTCCACCACCTATTCCATGATTATTGGTATAAAATCCGTCGAAAAAAAATACACCAACCTGGCGACATTGGGGCGGCTGCTAAACTCGTCGAGCCCAATATCTAGAAGGACGCCGCCATAGGGCAGGTGAAACAGATCGGCCAAAGTGATATCCTATCTCTGGGTCAGCACGATTCAGCATCTGTTCATGCAGGCGCTTACATTTCCGGCCAGGTATTTCTGCTTCCCAAAGATGGCATCGTAAACATCAAGCTTGGCAGAAAGTTGGCCTCGTAGTAATTTAGCACGAGCTTCGTCAGTCTTCCCTCCAAACCACCTATATTGAAAGTTGTAGATTTGACAGCGCGTTGCAGGTGACTGGTACCTACATGGCGAACTTCAACTCCCATGCTAATCCGGAGACGAAAGGATCATAGTTAGATGTTTCAGTCGACGCGGCTTGCTCAAAGAACGCGATGGCGGTGGGATCGGTGGGAAGGAGGGGGGTTCCCTGTGAAGCATACTTCGCAGCGATATACCGGCAGATCGCCCTCGACTCATAAAGGATCAAACCATTGTCATCCTTTAAATAAGGTATATCAACGATCATTCTACATAGATAAGGAAATAACGGCCGCACGATGTAAGGGACCTGGCCGAAAGGCTGGTGGGCGGTAAATTCAGGGGCCTTGTGTGCACCCTTAGTCAGATCAACGGAAATGAACTCGAATGGCACATTCTTTTCCTTCAACACCACTGCGACACGGAGTGTGCATGTTGAAGTTGTGAATCCGTAGAGCTTCAAAACCATTGTGAGTGGATAAAGAGATGGACTTTTGGACTGTGCGAGGGAACGAAAGTTTCTGATTCCTCGCTATGAACAACTTCATCCTCTTACTTATCCAAAGCGCGTGAGAGATATTTGACATGGAGAGATGTTGTCAGAGTGAAGTGTATTGATCATCAAAGTCAGGAGAGATCGTGACGTCCAAGGACTGCAGTGCGGGGTGAGAATGGAAATCATCAAGACTTTCGCATCTCTACAAGACGACCTGGCGTAGAGACATGTCAGAGATTGCGATGTCTGACGGCTGTAGACAGGGTGAGAATGGAAATTACTGAGATATTCGCACCTCCACTCAACAAGCGAGAACACGTATCTTCCGCTATCATGAAGACGTGAATATGCAGCATACGGCAAAAAATTGGGCATTGACCAAGGCGATATACATGCCCAGAGCAAAGATCTCCAAGAACAGGATATACCTGCTGTTTAGCATCAGGCTTTGGCCTTCTTTGTAAAGCAGTGTCTAGAACACCTAATTCTGTGAACTGGAATTATCGCTTGATGATTGTAATTGAGTAAAGTGATTCGGAGATGTGAACCTGGTTTAACAACTTAGTAGTACTAGTACCGAAGATTATTGGAGTAAACAACAGTTCTCGGGAATATTGCCCAACTGAAGCTGCAGGTGAGGCTACGAGTACATAACCAGTGATGACCGCGCAGAGAGCAGTGGCTGTATTGAAGGGCTTATGAGTATATAGTACGTTCAAGTCAGTCCCAGAGCAAGAGTATTTGCGGTAAATGCCGCTATCACTCAAGGCTCTCGCACCTATATTTACGTAGAACGGACAATTGCAAGTCACAGTCATTTTCGATGCAAAATTTCAATTCTCCTACTTATAATTATACAAGCTTATACACATCTTACATACATGACTTTTAATACTTAGTGCCGAGTCCTTCCTATACTTGGTTAAGCTTTGGCTTTGACAGCGAGCCACGCAGGCCTCGCAGTGATATCCTTCCACCACCTGTAAGTAGGTGAGTTGTCTGGCCACAGTGATATCTGTTAAAGAACAGGCGCTCACCTTGCCACATTTGGTCTATCTTCCAACATGTCGTACCCCAATTCTTCGAATACAATTGTCCCATACGGAAGATGGAATAAGTCAGCCAAGGTAATGCTCTAATGAAATTTCCTGGTGAGTAAGCCACACGCCGGTCGCACCAGATATCGTCATTACTTACGCCTCCTGCAAGATACGCCTGTTTTCCAAGTATAACCTCGTATACATCTAGCTTTGCCTTCAAGTTGTTCACCAGGTCGGACAGCCTGTCTTCATTTGGTTCGAGGCCACGATGCCTGTTGAAAACGTTTCAGCCACGAACTCCGCGGAGTGTTAAGTCGCCTACTTCTTGACGATCTTCTCCGTGGTAATACCCAACACAAACGGATTAAAGTTCGACGTCTCGATTGACACCGCTTGTTCAAACATGGCCTCCGCTTTGGGTTCACGGGGCACGAGGTCAGGGGTGCCTTGTGATGCGTATTTCTTTGCAATGTATCTGCAAATGGCCCTGGATTCATAGAGAATGAAGCCGTCGTCGTCCTGGCCGCTGCTGTATCAGCATTTGTCGCCGTTAGTGGTCAAATGAGTCACTCACTATATAGGGGACCTGTCCGAAAGGTTGGAACTCTTTAAAGGCAGGTGTTTTGTGTTCCCCTTTGTAGACTTCCACGTTCACAAGCTCGTACGGCACTTCCTTCTCTCGGCAGACTTCTGCGACAAGTCTGACGAGGGGAGCGATAGCATGACCGTGTATCTTGAGAACCATTGCAGCCTGCAGATGAAGGAATGACTATCGTTGGCCTTGTGCTGCCCTCTATATACGCCCTGCGCACTCAGCCTCTCTGTTCAAGACTAAGCTTTTCCGGATAGCTTGGAAATTGTATGCAAAAAACTAGAATCCCCATGACGCGCGATCTTGCTGTGAGGAAGACAACGCTCGTAGAATCTGTGTCATGTCGTCGTCACTAATCCACTTTGTGGAAATATGGACAAGTCCGGGCTGTGCAGTTTGTAATACCTAGGCGATAGCGGAGGTACGTGATGATACATATGTCCCTGCTCCAACCCTGGACTAAAAGCCCTCTAGCCAATAACAGCTTAGTCGCCCGTCAACGCATCAGAGCCCATTATAGTCGTTCCTTCCAACAACCCATTCAAAATTACACTGCAGATCAATATGGGATTGTCAAAGCAATTGTCCGCGATAAGCATGACTTGCGCAGTTACTCGTACCTAGATATAGCTAGTCCACATCTATCTTGGGTTCCTATGATAGGATTGATTCACTTAGACAACAGACAAACCAGCTACAGTACACGTAAAGTACAGGTATATAATGTTATTATAGAGAGCTCTCCCGTGTATGAAATAGGTCCAGAAAAAAGTTCGTGTATACCACACTGATCAGAACGTAGATTTGTCAACCCAATCAAACATCATTTTTTCTGCACCGTAATGGTACTGCTCCTCGCCTCTCCGCTGGGTGCTGCTGCACCCAACTCCACATCATCTTCAACGAACCTTCCCATTTCACCCGGGGCAGGGGCGCGCTCCTTTTCTTTGCGGCTCGAACGGCTCCAAGACACGAATTTCGTCTTCTGCTGCGGTGCAGTCGCTGCCACATCGCCTGACATGCCCGCGCCAGGCTTAACCTGTTGTGAATCCCTCTCAGACATACTCTGACCCCTTCCCTGCGTATTGTCCGCCTGCAACTTCAAAAATTCTTCCCCTCTTATCCTTAGAAACTCCTCCAGAAGAGCGGCGTTCCTTGAATTTGCCTTGAATACCGCCATGACAACGTCGCCCGCTACGGGCACCAGGCCGCTCAAAGCTGATATCGCATTGTTGAGGAGCATGCGGCGCACGAGCCAAGCTGGTAGTTCAGCCTGCCTTGCTTTGCGGACGACCAGGAAATAATTAAGCGTAACATCAGCTACATCACCGGCGCCAGGGATAATGCCAATGATGAAGGTCCAGCCAAATCGCAGGCCACAAATAGAGAAGCCTTTGTCTAGGTAATGGGCACGGCGCTGCACCGACTTGAGAATCTTTGCATCACGTGCTGAAAGGCCGGGAGGTATCGCGCGCTTGAAAACAGTAAGAACTGAGCGCAATGGAAGGGAGGGTCAGAACACACCTTTCTGCGGCGCTGTTTGCCGCGCTTGTCAGTATAGAACTCGTACAACGGGTCTTCGGGTTTGTATTGCTCGAGGTTCTTTTGAAAGAGCCTCATACCTGCATTTTGAAGGTAGGAGGTCATGACAGGAAGAAAGAAGAAGGGGATGAGCAATTGTGACGCATTTTGGCATATATAACAAGAGCCCCATTGCACCTGACAGAAATCTCCGTGGAGTCTTGGCTACAACTGTGCTTTTTGTATTCCGCAATTTTTTGTTACAAAACTGATTCATATTTGGCATTTATGTAATTTCTAGAATATATAATGGAATTTGTACATGAATTAGTCATCAATATTACACTTGTTTCCCCTGGTTTCACGCAAATGCCTTCATCCAAGCTCGACGAAGAATATGTCCAAAACAGCTTTCACACTTATCTCAAGTCATCCCTCACTCAAGCAAAAGTAGAGAGACTGATAGAGGATCAAGTTCTAGCATCCGCAGAAGCAGATCTTATGATATCAGGTGCGCAGCAGCTCTCAAGTAGCTCTAATGTCTTGGTCTGATCGCGTCTGACGTCAATATGACAGGCCCTGCATTATGCTTGTATTTTGCTGCCCTTAGATGTACAACAAACCCACCATCTGTACCACTTCCTCGCAGTACAAAGTCCGCACCGCCTCTCGAGCTCACAGCAGATAATTGCCCTCCCGCATTTCTCGGCTTTTTAGCCGTCTGGGCAGATGCGGTGCCGCGAATCCAGTGCCTCATCCCTCAAGACCAGCATGATCTGGCTCGCATCATCTGTGGCCTCCAACCTATCGCTGTCCCCCAAAACACCGAGTGCGCCGGCATCGCTGCCGACCTACGTGCTGTGGCAATTGAAATCAGTCAGAGACGCACCTTTCAGGATAGATATGCAAGCGATCTGCAGGCTGCATTAGACGCAGGCTCATCAAGCGGTGGTTTAAAGGTCAAGACGAGCTTCGTACCACCACCTGTTTATTCAGATCAGTTTGCCGCTGAATCATCCGGATATGGGTCCAAGAAGTTCTCTTCTTTTCCTTCGTCTCCATCATCCGTTCAGTCCGCGTTTCCCCCGCCTACGCCGTTCCCTACGATACTCACCCATGACACCCCTGAAATCGACTTCATCCGCGAGACACTATACTCCGCACTCGCAGCCGTGTTAGAGCAGATCGTAACCTCTCACAACCCGCACCCTCTCGCACGTCTCTTCAAATATGATCCCCCACGTGCCCATTTTGCCGCCGTCAGCCTTGCTATTCTCGAGGTGGCCACGACGCAAGGAATCATTCTTCCTGATGAAAACGCGATCATGTGCGTCAGTGCACGAGAGCTTGGAGGGCACAAGCTCACGCCAGATGCATGTCCGGAGCCACTTCGGCCTTTCATGATGGAGCTCATTGCCGTTGGGCGGGACGCGCAGGCGATGCAGGACGGAGACAACGAAGCCACAATCAAGGCTATCGAGAGAGGTGATGAGGACATACCGGAACCTAGGTTCGAGCGCGTGCAGGCTATCATTATCGATGGTGTACGAGTTGGCCGGGGTACTGCGGATGATAACTGCAGGAGGCGTAAAAGGAGCGTGGAGGGACGGGCTGTGGCATTTGCGAACAGGGTGAATGCCCTTGGGTTGTCGATCAGCAGAATCAAGGCATTTAGAGACAGAGAGAAGGAAGTGTTCGATGTCTTAGGGCCACGTCCGTAAGGTTTTCTGATGATACCTAGTTTGGTGGGAGGTAGTGCATGGATGCAAAGGTGATCACGGACTTACCTTACTAATGCCAGTATTCTGCTGTATTTGATACCCTATTGATTCAAGATTTGTGCTGTTCATCTCCACACCAGCACGATCGTACCGGCCGCTTGCCCATTTGGCCTTCAAGCTAAATCGAGGACGCAACGGAATTCGTCCAACGATCGCCATCAACACGAGGCCTAACTCCACGTAGTACTCCACCTAGCGATGCCAACATTGCCTTTGAGCCCGCATTTGCCTCATCAGTTGATCGCGCACACGGACCGGAACCAAATGACTCGAATAAATCACGGTGTTCTCTGGGATTATTGTTCGCCGATCAAAGTGGTATATCTGTTAAACAAATGATGATGGCAGAGACTGCATTGGTATCGGGCAATGCATTGGCAGCGACATCGGTGATTCGACCACGTAGCTAGCTGAGATATTAGTGTGGGGAAAGCATAGCGTGGGTATGGGGCACTTGTCTGCGGGGAGAAGAGCTCTATACATTCTACGCGGTGGAGAGGTACACGAGGTACGGCCATTACAACAGGTGCCATACACCAGGATTCGAAGTGAGCATATTAGGACAATATGGACTTCATCCTCTCCGAGTCCCGTGGCGCTTCACAAAGAAGTGTGGAGCGCGGGGAATGCAGGGTCTGCAACACACAGCCTACTGCAGAAGCGCTCTTCGAGAGTCACTCCAGTGCTGATTGCGAAGCTAGAAACTCAAGGTTTACGATGCGATCTTTCCGAGGCAGAAATGTCTCACTAGCAATGTGAGTGTTGGCTTGTCAACCAAGGCAAATGCTTACCAGTTGCTTCTTGCTTCTTATTATGTCACTTTGGCGGACCTGATCTATTTGCCCTGTGAATATGCATTGATTGAAGCAGATAAACCAAGCAGCGAATCGGCGAGGTGGCGAAGGAATATTTCATTTTATGAGTCAGGCTAGTGGTGAAGGTGTTGGTGTTAGTGGCAGGACATCCTTATCCTTAGTCACCGGGTTAATGCAATACACTCGATGATACAAGCTGTGACCGAGGGTCGATTAACGAACAACACTAATAATTGTCGCGTGTGTCCGAAAGCTGAAGCCCAGAAATTTCATTAGCATTCTCCTCGCCTGACAAAAGCGCCAAACACCGTGAGCCGTGCAAAATGTGTGAAACCCGAATTTTTGTGGGATTTGGATTAGCAAGGGTCACGATGAATATAAATCATCGGTGCTCATAACTACTAGTGTCTGCGAAGGGATAGAAGCGCGTCAGGCTATTAGGCATACAAATGTCACATAATCAAGTTGGTCAAATATTAATGATGCACTAACATATCCCTGTAACACCATACGTCAGTAATGATATACATAAGGGCGACAGTAATCAGATTATATCAGATAAAAGAATGGGCCTGAAAGCCAAATCCAGCCGGACGTAAATCAAACAACTTTCGAAAGGTGATAAACACGCATTCAAAGAGTCATATGGCCCCGGCAAACCTCATCATCAATTATGAGAAAACATTTTTTGGACTCACCGATGAATATTGCAACATACAAATCACCAGCCTACGTGTCGTCATCATCATCATCCGTCAATTCTTCTCCCTCTCGAACTCCTTGGTGTCTCTGGAATCCTTCACGCCGGGCCCACGAACGGCCATCGGTATAGGGCATTATTCGTAGGGGGAAAATGAGGGTATACCACGGGCTGTGAAGAGGATGTTAGAAAAGTAAATTGAGAGAAGGCCACAATTTACTATCCGTCCGGACCAATATTGAAGAAAAGGCGCAGGTTAGTGCTCTTTCTAAACAAAATCAAAGTGTTATGCCTATGCCCGACATTCTGATATCCCGCTTACCCAAGGTCAAAAGAATTTACAAAGTTCTGCACAAAGTATCAGCATGCAAATATTCGTGTCAGATATAACCACATACATCGCCTCTATCCTTTGCAATACGCTTGTAGACTTCATGATCTTGTGCCTCAACGGTAGTTTCTCCACGAGCTATACCCCACAAATGCCAGCAGAGCATGATGAACACCGCAATGCAAATAACAACAGAGAGCATGTAGGTGAGGATATAAGCTAGCTGTGGCACCATATAGGGCCAGTGATTCTGTCGCATGTAATGAGCATTAGCTGAATGATGTTGACAGGGCGACGCACAGAATATGTGAGGCCGACTGCCTCTAGTGCTTGAGAGTAACCAAGAATGCTCAAGAAGAAGGTTGATATCACTAAGTAAGCCCTGATGGAAATGCATGAGTGGGCAATTGAGAGAAAGAAGCGGAACATACATGAAAAGGACGAAATGCCTCTCATTGTTTAGTCCAACGCATTGGTTTATCCCTGCAGGGAGCTAAGAGGGTGGAACATGCCAAAGTAATAAAGGCTCACACTGTAGAATAATTGACCAACGGGTGAGCAATATCCCACGAACAGAGTGTTCAAGCATTTACAGGACAATGATGATCATATTTTATCACACACCGGCCGCATATCCGACAATGGTGGGCCCTCTCCGTGATGTATAGGTCAGTTTCCTGGACCACGTCGGAGTAAGCGTACTCACTTCTGGGCGCATCAATCCACACCTCCTACATGCAGTGGTACTCGCTGTCAATAGCGTGACACCACGGTTGGACCACCGAACTCCAGCGCTCGTCCGTCTAGAAGGCGAGGCCCAAAGTCGACCACCCCCTGGGTGCGAAACCTCATCTTGGACGAATCCAGGTGGCACTGTACATACATAGTAGTAGTGCGTGAAGAGATTGAGTGCAATGAGTATACAAGGGGGTGTGGTAAACCAGCGAAGGGGAAGGCTGGGCTGAATCACGGTGACTGGAATTGAACTTTAGGCGAGTATGTATGCAATCAGACAGCAAACCACGCACAAAAACTGGCTGCTCCAATTGCCTGCAGTATCACTGCAAGCCCAACGAAATATGGGCCTGCTGCGCCTGTGATGCGATCTCCAGCTCGCTCAAGCCATTTGAAACACCGGAAAATGTGACGAGCACAGAGCATGAAGATGAGCGATGAACGAAAAGCCCTGGCCAAGTGAGTCTAGGATGGCCTTCTAATCGAAGTTCTACTGCTGAGCGCCTGGAAGAAAATGAAGACCACATCCGAAGCGGAATCAATTTCTGACGTGTCACTGGTAAGCCAAACAACCGTGACTCCTCCCAACATCGTATGTAGGAGCAGGGAGACAAAAGACAAACTAATTGTACTACACTTTCGTATGATAGCCAGTCAGCTGCGGTTGGTAACTTACAAACCGAGTAGCAAGTATAAAGGACTCGACAATCGAATACAACATTGCATGCAAGCCCCACAATACTTTGAATAAAATCTGCGGCAGACAAGTAGTGCTGCATCTGATACACCTTCCTGAATATCACAGTCCGCATCCTGCAAATACAGGGAATAGATAATCCAAATACTAACACACATATATGACGCAGGGGAAAGTAAAACATTGTTGTCATCGCTCCTTCCGCCGAGGCGTTCCTGGAATCTTGCGTGGTGTTGCACCAACTCCGGATGGCAGCCCTGTCAGCCGCCGCTCGCCTGCAAAACCGCCGCCTTCCTTTACTCGCTGCACTTCTCGTACAGCACGCCGTGCAGCGTCCCCAACTTTGGCTGGCGGACGGTCCATATCTACTCGCGACAGCGCACGGAAAATATCTTGTTGGTCTTCAGGTGGATGTTGGCTCAAGCCTCTCCGTATCGGTAGTTGGGACGAAAGGGAAGAGCTTTGTGACGAGGGAAGAAAAGAACGCGATCGGGTCGAGAGCGCCAGTGACAGCAAAGAGAATCGATAGTCAAGTTCTGACTCGGCTACGTTTGTCGTCTGAACTGCAGAGTGGACAAATGAAAACAGGCTGTCCACCTTAAAGTGGACACCCGCTATTCGTTCGTCGAGGATATTCCTCGACTCTGATCTCACATCAGACATTATGCGTTTGATGAGATCCGGATCAATCTTCTCTCGAAAAACATCCGAAAGTTCGTCCTCACGAGGTAGCAGCCACCCCCAATCATCCAGTGGCTCTTGTGAGGCGGCTCGTTGTTTGCCTTTCGCTTTAGCTGATGAAGGGGGCTGCAGAGCTTGGCGTCGTCTCTCCAGATCCGCCTTGGAGTTGGTGATATAAGAGTTGTAAAAGTGGTCAACTTGGGTCCACGCATTGGCTTCCGCTGATGCACTGTACAGCGGATAAATCATTAGTTGCTCATGACCGTGGATGTAGACTAACAACGAACCGCTCGATATGCTCGCGAAACTTGATCTCCCGCTCTTTATTTTTGACATTCTGTTCATTCAACTTCAAATTTCGCTCGCTACCAGCCTGCCCGTCCAGACCATGGCCATACACAGGCGTATCTATCTTCTTCTCCGCAAGCATGCGAATGAAGTCGTCCTGTACGGTCTTCAGAATTCCCTTTCTACGTTCATCAAGCGGAGGTGGGTCTTTGCCACTTCCGCTACTTGATGCTTTGGATTTTGACTGGGACTTTGAGCTTGGAGAAGATGCTTCAGATATTCTCGTCATAGCTCGTGCGGCTGACCAGACGAGCAGCTGACGTGCGCGTTGCGGATCAGGGAGGTCGCAGTCGATGTGTTTATAGAAGCTCGAATCAGATACAGTAGCATGTGGTTGAGCTAAGAAAAATGATTAAAACTCGCACGTGGACTTGTAGGAGAAAAACAAAGGTGATTTGTTAGAGGAGAGAAGACGCACTGATTACACCAGTGTTTTCAAAACTTGTGCTTATGCGCTTGCCGCGCGCACTCATTGACGTTCGTCGAGAGTGTTGGGGTGTCCTTTGTGGGGTACGCGGGGGGAGTGACACCCCTTCACGGAATAATTTATTGCGCTCTATTTGTGGGGTTTCGCTATCGGGTAGTGGATGAAGCGCATCAGAGGGGTATCGCTGAAAGCTACGTTTGGGCGTAGAGGGAGGGAATTTGAATGAAGAATCGATTGCATCTTTGGCGCGCGATCGTTGACGAAGATGAACGGTCTCAGATTCCATCTGCCTGATATCCTCATCCAACTCTGGCTCCTCACGCGTCGAAGATGGTACATCGCGAGACTTGGCACTGGTAGGTGCGCGTGACGAGTCAGCTTTGAACCTCTTAGCTGGCTGCTTGGAAGGTCCAGCTACAGAGCTGGAGGGAATAGGTTGCGAAAGAGACGAGGGAGGACGAGATATTGTTCGGGTAGTTGTAGTTGATGGTTGGGAAGACGAGTAATTGTTCTGCGGAGTTGTAGGACGCGATATCGGTGCGCGTACAATGACAAGCCCACCTGGCTGTTCCTCGCCAATGTCTAGACGCGATTTATGAGTACTTAACGCGACTTGCCTTCAAACTCTCACTCACACTTTCGTTTGGACGCGCCGTTCGGCTGTAATGCATTATTCAATAAACAAGGTGCACACATTAATCGAGCAACATACCTTTGGCCTCTTTACTGCCTGTATAAGTGGATTAACATCATCAACTGCTTTTCGCTTTCCTGGTGGTTTGGGGTTTGCGGATGTCATTGGGTTCTCGAGTCCTCCAACGGCGTGTGTAATGGTCCTGTTCATTAGTTTCCGTCAAAATACAGGAGTTCAAGGTGGTAGACGTATATTTGTTCGTCGTTGCCGTTAATCCCGGCGTCGGCGTCGGCGACGATGATCAACGGAAGAGGGAACCTACAGTGAGCGGAGTTTGAATAGTGAATTCCCACGTAAGACTTTTAATCAACAAAACGTAGTGTGACGTCTTTATCTATATTGTCACGTCACATCAAGTACAACACAAAGAACTATATAGCTTTTCACTTCATACGCCTAGCTCCGAATATGCCAGTTCCTACCCTGACAATGTGACTACCAGCTCGTAAACCTGCCTCAAAATCAGCAGTCATACCCATGCTGAGCAGCAGTTTTTCGTTGTCCCCCCATCTCCCGTTGAACGCTGAATTACTTCGAAGCATCCCTTCCAGTACATCTCTGGTCTTTTTGAGCGTCTCAAAATCTTGATTTGGCCGCTCCGATGACGCCAGAGATTCCGCCTGTGAGCCAATAGTCATCAGCCCCTGGAAATGTAGCTTGGGACAATGTTCAATGATGTGGCAAGCGAGCTTAAATAGCGGGGAGTCGACTGCTTCGGTTTCGGTATCCACATATTGCAGTCCCGACTTTTGGACTTCCCCAGACGTGTTGACTTGCAAGAGCATGTTGAGAGGTGTCTTGCGGTCAGCGGGTATAGCACTATTGTAAATATCAGCATCTTCGATGCTAGTCAAACTCTGAATGGCATGAAGGTTTGACACCGCTAATTTTTAGAATGACCATCACAGTACGAAGTAGGATGAACTCAAATGCACATACTAGTAAGTTCTCTCATCCTTGCTTGCCTCCGAAAATCGTCTCCTTCTGTCTTCTTCATCACACCTATGAAGTGCCATCGAAGGCTGTCAAGGTCTGCCAGCTATCAATCGCGAGTAGGTCCTTTTTCGTTCACCACGTAGAGGCAAGTACTAACCTTTTTGGCTTTGTTCACTAAATCAATATCAGAGTTTTCTCCAAAATCCCTTTGACCTTCCTCATAACAAGCACGAGTCATCCACGCCGGCTTGGTCTTTGATACAGCTACCAGTATCGGAACGTGAGATAAAGATTTCGAAGCTTCCGCGAAACAATTTTTGGTTTCAGTGAGGTTCTGCAAAAGCTCTGTCCGCCGTTCTGGAGTCGCTTTATCTGACGTTGTTGAAGCCATTCTAGTCTTATAAAGGATTGGCGGTGCCCGGAAGATGACCCTGGGGTGGGGCATCGATTCGTAGGGCTATATAAGTAACGTCACGGTGCGAAAGGCAACTCACGTAATCATCGGTGGTAATACCGTGCACCACAAGTGGGGCCGTCACTGCAGCGCCTCATGCAAACTTCATTTCCGAATTCCTGCACAGTTTTTACAAAGTAGTGCCCTCAACTATGCTGAAACTTCAGGATTATATCGCATGGATCTCGGTTGATGGTCAACCGTTGGATACTTACGCTGTGGAGACATCTATGGTGACCAACGAAGTGACATGCTGGATCCCGTCTGAAGCTGGCAAGGTGCGCCATCTCGGCGTTGTGAGCTCATTTTATGTCTGATAATGGGTGTGCTCAGGAGTTTTCTGTGCACTGTCAAAACCTTTCTGCCCCTGGCCTCAATACCATTGGTGCATTCGTCTATATTGATGGACAGGGGTGCCACGGTAGCTTGTTCGAGCGCTGGAACGTGAATCATACTGTCAAGTTCAGTCACGCATTTGTTTCGGATAGGATTACCAAGTCGTTCGTATTTTCAACTGTTCGGTTGACAGGTAATTGTTTCATGTCGTCAATTATTGCTTCAGTGCCTCACTGTTATTTAGATGAAGATGAATTCGCAGATGTATCGTCAGCCGACTTAGGACAAATTCAAGTCAGAGTTTGCAAAGTGGCACTCGGCGAATATTACGATCCTGCCCAGAACCAGCTTCAAACTGAACACAAGGT
>Ga0310811_10006872_pt1 | contig 14539 bp, 12 predicted proteins | sample YCmetagenome_FD_207642 | JGI IMG/M metagenome (GOLD analysis project Ga0310811, IMG submission 207642) | Soil microbial communities from experimental microcosm in Duke University, North Carolina, United States - YC | ecosystem: Engineered > Artificial ecosystem > Soil microcosm > Unclassified ...
ATCGTCGCTTTCGGCGGCACGGGGTCGGGGCGCACCGACACAAGCGTGCAGACGCTCGCACGCGAGGGCGCGCTCGCCGTGCACGGCATGGCGCTGTCGCCCGGTGAAACGGCCGCGCTGGGATTTGTGGGTCAGCGTCCCGTGCTGCTGCTGCCGGGGCGGCTCGATGCCGCGCTGGCGGTCTGGCTGCTGGTCGGCCGGCGCCTCTTGGACCGGCTGGCAGGCGCCACACATAAAGACCATGAGCCGGCGCAAACGGTCCCCCTCGCGCGCAAGGTGGCATCGACCGTGGGCCTTTCCGAAGTGGTTCCGGTGCGCGTGTCCGGCGGTCAGGCCGAGCCGCTGGCGAGCAAATATCTGTCGCTGTCGGTTATCGCGCACGCCGACGGCTGGATCCTGGTTCCGCCCGACAGCGAGGGCTATTCCGCCGGCGCCAGCGTTCGGGTAAGGCCGTGGCCGTGAGACGTACGATATGAGCGAACGACGCAAACCGCAGTCCGCCGACGATGCCGCGCTGATCGCGCGCGTGCGCGCGGCTGCGCGGCAGGAGCAGTTTCTCGGTGTCGTCTCCGCGGACGAGGCGCGGACGCGGTTCGAGACACATCTTGATTTGTCGCCGCTGAATGCGGAGACGGTGACGCTCGCGCATGCGCTCACGCGCGTACTTGCGCATGATGTCATTGCACAGGTCGATGCGCCGCCCTTCGACCGCTCCAATGTCGATGGCTTTGCGGTCCGCGCGGCCGATACGATCGGCGCCAGCGACACCAGTCCAAAAGTGCTGACCCTCAACGCCGAAGTCATCGCGTGCGGCCATCCGCCGGAGCTCACCGTCGCGCCCGGTACCGCAACGACCATCGCCACAGGCGGTGTGATCCCGCGCGGCGCTGACGCGGTGGTGATGATCGAGCACACGGAGTTGATCGAAGAGGGCGCGCCGCGGATCGAGTTGCGCCGTGCCGCGGGGGCCGGTCAATTTGTGTCTTACGCGGGCTCCGACATTGCGCGCGGCGAAACCTTGCTGAGGCGCGGCACCCGCATCGGCTCGCGCGAGATCGGCATGCTGGCGGCGTGTGGTTTGTCCACCGTCGATGTCGTGCGGCGGCCGAAAGTCGCGGTGCTCTCGACCGGCGATGAACTGGTGCCGCCGGGCGCGCCGCTCAAGCCGGCCGGCGTCTACGACAGCAATGCCGCCATCATCGGCGCCGCCATCGCGGAAGCGGGCGGCGAGCCGGTGGCCTTCGGCGCCTTCGCCGACGACGAGACGGTGCTGCAGAATGCCGTGCGCGACGCGCTCGCGACCTGCGACATGGTGGTGCTGTCCGGCGGCACGTCGAAAGGCGCCGGCGATCTGTCGCACAGGATCGTCTCGCATCTGGGACAGCCGGGCATCCTCGTGCACGGCGTCGCGCTCAAGCCCGGCAAGCCTTTGTGCCTCGGTGTCATCGGCGACAAGCCGATCATCGTGCTGCCGGGATTTCCGACCTCCGCGATCTTCACCTTCCACGCCTTCGTTGCGCCGGTGATCCGCGCGCGGGCGGGGTTGCCGCCGGAAGCCGCCGAGGCGATCACGGCGCGCGTTCCGGTTCGGATTGCGTCGGAACTGGGCCGCAAGGAATTCGTGCTGGTGTCGCTGATCGACAGCGGCGAGGGCACAATCGCGTTCCCCACCGGCAAGGGCTCCGGCTCGGTGACCAGCTTCTCGCAAGCCGATGGGTTCCTCGAAATCGATGCACTCGCTTCGGCGCTTGATGCCGACAGCGAGGCGCAGGTCACATTGATCGGCAGCGCCGCGCATGCGCCGGACCTCGTTATCATGGGCAGCCACGACGTGGCGCTCGACGTTGTCGTCGGCGCACTGGCTGATCGCGGCTTCTCGGCACGCACGCTCGCGGTTGGGAGTCTCGGCGGTGTGGCGGCGGCGAAGCTCGGCCAATGCGATGTCGCGCCTGTGCATCTGATCGATCCGGACAGTGGCGAATACAATGTCCACTTGGTCGCGCCCGGTCTGTCGCTGGTGCCCGGCTGGCGCCGAATGCAGGGCATCCTCTTCCGTCCAGGCGACAAACGCTTCGAGGGCCGCGGCGCGGAGGCGGCACTGAAGACCGCGCTCGCCGATGCGACGGCGCTGATCGTCAACCGCAATGCCGGATCCGGGACGCGGGTGTTAGTCGACAAACTTCTGAACGGTGCCAAGCCCGCCGGTTACGCGAACCAGCCGAAGTCGCATAACGCGGTCGCCGCCGCCATCGCGCAGAACCGAGCCGACTGGGGGCTGGCGATCGAGCCAGTCGCCAGAATGTACGGCCTCGGCTTTATCCCCGTGGCGCCGGAACATTACGATTTTCTGGTGGTCGAGAGCCGCCGCGACCGTCCCGCCGTGCAGGCCTTCTTTGCCGCCCTGCGTGACGAAACCACGCGCGCGCGCATTCGTGCGCTCGGCATGCAGCCGGCGGAGGCGTAGCAAGAACGTCTACCTCCCGCTTGCGGGGGGAGGGAACAGAAAGCCCTCAATTCGCCGTTTCGGCCCTATAGCGGACGCAGTCATGTCGTTGTTGCTGAGATGCCTGTCTGCCGCTCTCGTGCTGTTCTCGCTCTGCCTCGGCGCGGCACACGCGCAATTGCGCGGCCACGGCGGCCCGGTGCGCGCCGTGGCGGTTTCGCCGGACGGCAAAGAGGCCGTGTCCGGCAGCTTCGACACGTCTGCAATCCGTTGGTCGCTTGCGCGAAACGTCGCCGAGCAGGTCATGCGTTTTCACGAGAGCGCGGTGAATGCGGTCGCCTGGTTGAAGGACGGACGCATCGCCACGGCCGGCGCCGATGGCCGCATCGCACTGTGGAAGCCGGGCGAGCCGCAGCCCGAGCGTGTGCTCGACGGACATAAGGCGCCCATCGTCAGCCTCGCAGTGTCACCGGATGGGGCGATGCTTGCCTCTGCCTCGTGGGATCACACGGTGCGGCTTTGGCCGGTTGCAGGCGGCGAACCACGCGTGCTCGAAGGCCATACGCAGAACGTCAATGGCGTCGCCTTTATGCCCGACGGCAAGGCCGTCGTGAGCGCCGGCTATGATGCGACGCTGCGCATCTGGTCTTTGTCGGGCGGCGCCGACATCGTCCGCAACCTGCCGTCGCCGCTGAACACCGTTGCCGTCGGCGCCGATGGCGAGATCGCCACCGCGGGTGCGGATGGCAAAATATACTTTCTTTCATCCAACGGAGAGTTGCTTGGCGACGTGCAGGCTGCACCGACGCCGATCATCGATCTCGCGATCTCCCCCGACGGCAAGCTCATCGCCGCCGCCGGCATCCGCGGTTCGGTGACGATCGTCGACCGTAAGGCGCGCGTCATCGCACGAACCCTGATCGGCCCCGGCCTGCCGGTCTGGTCAGTCACGTTCATGCCCGACAGCCGCACGCTGATGACCGGCGGCGCCGACCGCATGATCCGGCGCTGGAATGCGGCCACTGGCGAGCCCTTCGACGCGGTTGTTACCAATGCGCCTGAGGACCCGCTCGCGGCTTATAACGGCGATCATGGCGCGGAGGTCTTCCGTGCCTGCGTTGCCTGCCACAGCTTGTCGCCGAGCGAAGGCAACAAGGCCGGGCCGACCTTGGCGGGTCTATTCGGCCGCAAGATCGCGACGCTGCCCGGCTACAATTTCTCGCCTGCGCTCAAGAAGCTCGACATCGTGTGGACGCCGGAAACGGTCGCCAAGCTGTTCGAAGTCGGCCCCGCGCACTACACGCCTGGCACCAAGATGCCGGAGCAGACGATCGGCTCCGCCGATGATCGCAAAGCGTTGGTGGAGTTTCTCGAGAAGGCGACGAAGTAGTGCCAGTCATGCTGAAGGGACTCGATCCGTCATCCTGAGGTGCGAGCGAAGCGAGCCTCGAAGGATGACGGGCAACGATTTTATTGGCCCCATCCGCTCGCACCTCAGGACGACGGCGTCGTCTCAGCTCTCTCCCTCACGCTCACGCTGTTCGCGCTCGCGCAGATAATCATCCGTCGTGCGCACGCGCGGGCGTGCCGGCGCGCCGAAGGGATCGAATTGCTCTTCCGCCATCACGTTGACGCGGCAGTCTTCGCACATGCGGATCACGTCGAGGCGCTTCTTGGAATCCTTGTACATCCAATGCTTGCCTTCGAGCTTGGCGATCACGCGCTCGACGGTGCTCTTGACGCCGAAGGGCTTGCCGCAGCGGATGCACTCCGCCGGCTCTTCCTGCTTGATGACGCGGCGCATCGCGGTGGCGGCGCGGAAGTCGATCTGCGGCTTGAGGCTGATTACTTTTTCCGGGCAGGTCGCCTTGCACAGGCCGCACTGCACGCAGGCGTCCTCGGCAAAGCGCAGCATCGGCTTGTCCGGATCGTCCGACAGCGCGCCGGTCGGGCAAGCAGAGACGCAGGAGAGGCACAACGTGCAGCCTTCGACGTTCACCTCGATGCTTCCGAAGGGCGCGCCTTCAGGCAGCGGCACCACGTCGACCGGCGCGGGCGCCGCCGCGTGCAGTTCGCGCAGGGCCAGCCGCACGACGTCACGCTTGCCGCCGATGGCGGAGAATGTCGCGGCTTTTGCGACACCTGGCATCAACGCGATACCGCGCAGGCTTTTGCCAAGGACGTCAGGATCATCGGTTTCGATCGTGGCGACGCGCGTGCCCGCGAATCCAAGCCCGGAAAGGACCGGGTCGGCCAGTGCGATCGTTTTGTAGAGGCCGGTGATGTCGTGCCGCGGCTTGGCGCGTGTGAGGAAACGCACCGCGACCGCGCCATAGGCGAAAGCGCCGGCGATGGCTTCGAGGCCGATCTGCGTCATCTCGTTCACGTCCACCGGCAATGCATTGGCCGGCAGACCATCGCCGAAGCGCGCCAGCGCATCGATCATGTCGCGGCCATGCTCCCCGTCGTGGAACAGGATCACCGGCTGCTGACCGCCGGCCTGCGCATAGGCCGAGAGCAGTGCGCGCAGCTTGCGCAGCAATGCATCGGCCGGCGGCAGCGCGTAGGCCGCCGCGCCTGTCGGGCAGGCGGCGGCACATTGGCCGCAGCCGGCGCAGATCAACGGATCGATGGCCACATGATCGCCCGCCGGTGTGATCGCGCCGGTCGGGCAGAGATCAAGGCAACGGTGACAGCCGACGATGCGCGAGCGCGAATGCGCGCAAAGATCTTCGGTGAAGGTGACATAACGCGGCTTGTCGAAGCTGCCGGTCAAGTCGCGCGCCTTGAGCACCGCGCGCAGCATGGCGGCGGGATCACCCGGATCGGCGCGCAAATAGCCATCGCGCAGATCGGCGCTCGGAAACAGTGCGGTGCCGCCCGAGAGATCGATCAGGATGTCGCAGCGCGACACCGCCCCCTTGCGCGGCGCGCCGAACTGAAGCGTCCCGCGCGACGACGGGCTCGGCGTCGCGAAGTCGTCGACCGTGACCTCGAAGTCGCCGAGCTGGCCTTTCGCCGCCCTGATCGTGCCTTGCACCACTGGGAATTCGGTGACGCGCAATGGCGCGATATCGGCGCGCGGCTTGATCAGCACCGTGAGGTCGAGATGGTCTTTGAGCAGCGCGGCGGCCTCAAGCACGCGCTCATCCGTGCCGTAAAGGAGCGTCACGCCCTCGCTGTCGAGCTGGGCGAAGGCCACCGGCGGCATGGGCTCGGCGGCGGCTGCGAGCAGCGCCGCCATCTTCGGGCCGGCGGCATCGGCGTCCTTCGACCAGCCGGCGGTCTCGCGAATATTGACGAAGCTCAACGGCCCGTGGCTGTCGATCTCGCCGGCGACCTCCTCGAACAAGGGTGCTTCCTGCGTACAGGCGACAGTCACAGCCTCGCCGGACGCCGCGGCCTTCTGGAAGCGTTCAAGTTCGGCCCGGCAGAACTGGCGGCCCTCGACGACCTGAGCGCCGCGGCAGGCACGGCGGACTGCCTCACCGTCGAGCGGCATCGTGTCTTCACACGAGCAGATCAGGATGTTACGCGGCCCGTCCGCCATCGGCTCGGTTCACCTTTTCGTCGGCCCGCTAAACTGCACGGCGAGAGCCGGTGGATGTCTCGCCGGATCGCTTTGCCCCGGCCGCGGGACTGGTCTCGGGACACCTTCACCCTATAATTATAGTCATTCGAACAAGAAAGGTAGTGCGAGGCCATGCCGCGGGAGATGGCCGGGCATAAGATGGAAAGCGCGCAGGACATTCGCTTGCCCCCGCCGTTTACGCTGGTGCGCCTGCGTGAGCTCGGCGATGCCTTTGCGCATGCGGTGTCGATTGCCGCCGAGCAGGGCGCCGGCACGCTGGTCTATGTCGGTCGCTTCGACCTCGCCGAGTTCGCGGTTGTGCTGGAACCGGAAGAGCCGCTCACGCGTGCGCGCCGCGCGTTCTATGCGGGCATGGCGGCGCTGACGGATGCTCTGATTGCATTCGCCCAGCCCGAAACGGAGATCACGATTAATTGGCCGGACGCGATTTCGGTCAACCGAGGCCTGGTCGGTGGCGGGCGTCTCGCCTGGCCGCAAGGCGCTGCCGAAGACGCAGTGCCGGACTGGCTCGTGTTCGGAGGCATGATCCGTACCGTGTCGATGACCGGCCACGAGCCTGGCCTCAATCCGTTGGTCACTGCGCTTGAAGAAGAAGGCTTCACCGACTTGATGTCGAACCAGGTGGTGGAGGGCTTCGCGCGGCATCTGATGGTGGCGCTTGATAGCTGGCAGGAGCACGGGTTCGACACGGTGGCGAAGACCTACATCGAACGGCTGCCGCGTGAGGGCGGGCTGCGCTACGCCATCGACGAGAACGGGGATCTCATGGCCCGCCGCATGGGCCAGGCCGATGGCGGGCGCAGGCCGCTCGTTCCTGCGCTGGCGGCCCCGTCGTGGTACGATCCGGCAAGCAAAGGGCCGCGCACGTGAAGCTGCTGCGCACCATCAGGCTCGATCCCTCCGACACCTTCATCTTCGAGAAGGCGGCGGAGCCCGGCGAATGGGCAGTTTCAGGGACGTTCATGTTTTGGGACCGGGATCCGTCGATGCTGCAAGGCAAGGCGCGCTCGGCGTTCCGCAGCGGGTTCCTGGGGATCGGGTCGCTCGGCTGGTCGACGCTGGCGCAGATCGTCGATGCGCGTGACGAAGACGGCCGCGCCGCGATCGATTTGTTGGCTCGGCACTTGATGCGGGACTTCGGCGCGCCTGATATGGATAGGGCGCGCCGGGCGGCCACTGAGGAAGTTGCTTTCGCGGAGTCGCTGTGCACGCATCCGCTCGATACGTTGATTGCGGTGCACCGCAGCTCCGAGGGCGGCGAAGTGCGCGAGGCGTTCCGTAGTCTGCGCCCGCGCAACGGCTCGAAGCCGTTGCGCGCTTTTTCCTTCCACGACGTGGAAGGTGAAGACGAGCAGCCGGGCGATGCAATCGATCTCATCGCTCTGGCCGAACGAGAACACAAATGAACGATTTCTGGATCTCCTGCGGCCATCATCTTCTCGACCGCGACGAGGGCGGCGGGCTCAAGGTGACCGACGAATTTCTCAAGGTTTATCTGGCGCGCCCCGAGCTTATTCCTCCGACGGACGCGTGCTCGGTCGAGCGCGCTTTGCATGGCGCGCTGCTGGCCGATCCGCGCATGCCGGTGTCCGCGCCCGATATCGCCGCCATCTCTGATCCCGACGCGCGGGAGAACTGGGAACTGCTGATCAGCTTTCGTGACCATCTGTTGCGCCACAAGACGCTCGAAGCCTCCTATACGGACCTCGTCCGCAACGGCACCGGCAATTTCCCGCCTTTGTTCGTCAACCAGCTTGTGCACGCGATCATGCGCAATGCGCTCGATGGAATCGGCGACGCGCGCGTGCTGCGCGCGGCCGAGCTGTTCTTCCGCACGCAGCGCGTGACACTGCACGACGGCTCGTTGATCGTCGCCGACGAGGAGACGATCGGGGGCATCAATACCGCGCCGGTGACGCCGCTCGTCTCGATGCTGGGTATTCCGGCGGAAGCCGAAATCGACGTCATCAACGAAGACAATGCCGCGATGTATTGGCAGCGCAGCGACCAGTTCGACATGGCGCTGGACTTGACCGCCGGTCGCGACGGCCTGGACGCTCTCGCACAGGCGATGCAGCACTGGATCGCGCACGTTCTCGGAGTCGAGGTCAAGATCACGGCCTTGAAAGAACTGCGTGAGGTCAACCTCGCCTGGTATGTCGGTCTTGACGCCGACTCCACCAAGATCGGTGACATGCTGTGGCACGGCGAGGAAATTGACGACGCGACGATGGCACGCGTGGTCGGTCTATTCCGCCTCAGCTTCAGCGATCCCTCGCTGATGCTCGACGCCGTCAGAGGTGAGCCCGTTTACATGATCCTCGCGATGTCTCCGGAGAAGACCATCCGCATGAAGCCGCAGAACCTCGTCGCCGGCCTCCCGGTCCGCCACGTGGAGGCCGTCAGTTGAGCGTCGCACCTCCGCTCTTGACCATCCCCGTCGGCGTCGTTGTCGAGCGCAGCAAAGGCGCGAGCCAATGGGTGGATTTTCTCTGGCGTCCGGTCGGCGTCTTGACCGGCGTGCCGGAGACCCAGGAATGGACCAAGCTGTCGGATGACGGCGAGCGCGCGCAATTTTACGCCGGTGCGGCGAACATCGAACTTCATCGGAGCGAGACGACAAACTATCGTGACAATCTCGCGAGCGGCGAGCCAAATCTCTGGGTTGTGTTGCGGCTGCGCGAAGGCGAGCCGCCCTACACGCTGTACACCGTCACGGCCGATCCGGCCGAAGGCGAAGGCATGACGGAGGCCGGCAACGATCTGGTCGAAGCGGTGCCGATGCCCACATTGATCCGCGAGGCGATTGCGGATTTCGTCGCCGAGCATCACGTCGAAAGGGCTTTCGTCAAACGCAAGCGCGACCGCGCCGATCCTGATGTTCTGGCGCGCCGTGGACCCTCACCGGAGGGCGATAACCGATGAGCGACGGTGACGATTTCCTGGCGCGATGGTCGCGGCGCAAGCGTGCTGTCGCCGACGCGGAACGCGCGGCGGCGCAAGAGCCGCCCGCGGCGGATTTGGGATCTGACGAGACAATGGACGCCGCGCCAGGCGCGCCGGCGGACCAGCCATCCGCGGTCGCCGCGCCGGAGGCGGAATTCGATATCGCTCATTTGCCTCCGATCGAGTCGATCGGGGCCGACACCGACATCTCCGCCTTCCTCAAGCCGGGCGTGCCGTCGGCGCTTCGGCATGCGGCCCTTCGTCGCGCGTGGACGACCGATCCAGTGATCCGCAGCTTCAAAGGTTTGGCAGAAAACGATTGGGACTTTACCTCGCCGGACACGCCGGGCTTCGGTCCGCTGGATCCCGGCTTTGACGTGAAGGCGATGCTCGCGCAGTTGTTCGGCGAGGCGCCGCCGCCGGAGCCTGACGCCCAGCCTGACCCGCAGCCGCTCGCACAGCGGCAAGCAGTTCCCTCACCTTCCGAATTGGACGTGGTGCACGTGCCGGCTACGAATGAGGGTTCGACTAAGGTCGGGTCGGATGTAACGCCTTTAGCCGCGACGCAGGAAAATATTGTGCAACGCGACAGCGATGGTGCGTCGCAACAGGATGCGACGCGCCAGAATTCACTCCGGCCGCCCCTGCGCAAGCATGGAAGCGCGCTTCCGCGTGTGTTGCCAGATTAGTGATTGGTCCCCATAGCCTGGGGCTATTGCCGAGTCATTGCGCGGCCGCTAGCCTTCTTTGGAACTATTCGGAAGAGACGCTTTGATGCGCGAACTGGGTCTGTCTGAAGCGATACGCGCCGCGGGCGGCGTCAGCGAGCTCGCGCGCCAGATTGGCATTTCGCAGCCGTCCGTCTCGAACTGGGTTCGTGTTCCCGCCGAACGTGTCATCGCCGTCGAGGCGGCGACCGGCATCGATCGCGCCACGCTGCGGCCGGATCTCTACAGCGCGAAGATCATGAACGCCAATATCGATGAGATCGACATCGCGCGGGCGCAGGAATACGCGTTGCTCGCTGTGCTTATGACGCGCGCGCCCGACAAGAGGCTGCTCGCCGATCTGTCCTCATTGCGCGGCGACGCGAGTCCGCTCGGCCTGGCGCACCTCGCCTTGGCGAATGCTGCCGAGCGTGTGCGGCCCGAGCGCGTCGAGCGCGAGTTCTTCGATCTTTTCATCGGCATTGGCCGCGGCGAGCTGATGCCTTACGGCTCTTACTATCTCACCGGCTTCCTGCACGAGCGCCCGCTGGCGCGTCTGCGCGAAGATCTCGCCGCGCTTGGCATTGCCCGTGCTGAAACCGTGCACGAGCCGGAAGATCACGTCGGCATTCTTTGCGAGATCATGGCCGGCCTGGCCGGCGGGCAATTTCCGGCCCCGCTGCAGTCGGATCGGATGATCTTCGAGAAGCACATGGCGTCGTGGATCAGTCGCTTCTTCACCGACCTGGAGAATGCGGATGCCGCGGATTTCTACCGCGCGGTCGGCGCGGTTGGCCGCGTGTTCACCGGCATCGAATTGGAAGCCTTCGGTCTGTCGGCTTAAGGCCACGCGAAGGACGCAACTCGAATAACGCGAGGAGTACGGCGATGAAGCAGCAGGACACCAAAAGCAAACTGGGCCGTCGCGACTTCCTGCGTGCGATGGGCGCGGGTGCCGGCCTTGCGGTGACGGCAGCCGGGCCGTTCGTCGAAGAGGCCAAGGCCGACACTGAGACCAACGCCGAGAAACGTAAGGCGCGCTATCAGGCGAATTCCGCCGATGTGAAGGCTTTTTATCGCGTCAACAGCTACCCGCGCTGAGGGAGGCAAACGTGCTGATCCGCAAAGCAGAACGTCAGGCACGTCGCGGCGGACTTGCCGCGGCCCTTGCCGATCAGTCCTCCGCCGGTCTCGATCGCCGCTCCTTCCTGCGCCGCTCCGGTCTTGCAGCCGGCGCACTGGCCGCGGTCGGCTCCTTGCAGCTCACCAGCGTGCGCAAGGCAGAAGCCGGTCCGCCGCCCGCACCGGGCGCGCAGGTCACTATCCGCAAGAGCGTCTGCACCCATTGTGCCGTCGGTTGCACCGTTACCGCGGAAGTGTCGAACGGCGTCTGGATCGGCCAGGAGCCGAGCTGGGATTCGCCGATCAACCGCGGCTCGCATTGCGCTAAAGGCGCGTCGGTGCGCGAGTTGGTGTCCGGCGAGCGGCGGCTGAAATATCCGATGAAGCTCGTGAACGGCCAGTGGACCAGGACCTCCTGGGAGCAGGCGATCAACGAGATCGGCGACAAGATTCTCGAGATACGCCAGAAGTCTGGTCCGGACTCGGTCTATTGGCTCGGCTCGGCCAAGATGACCAACGAAGGGTCGTATATGTTCCGCAAGTTCGGCGCCTTCTGGGGCACCAACAACACGGATCATCAGGCGCGTATCTGCCACTCCACCACCGTCACCGGCGTCGCCAATACGTGGGGTTACGGCGCGATGACGAACAGCTTCAACGACATCCGAAACGCCAAGACCCAGATCATTATGGGCGGCAATCCGGCCGAGGCGCATCCGGTGTCGCTGCAGCATCTGCTCGAAGGTGCCGAGCTGCAGAAAGCCAACTTTGTCGTCATCGACCCGCGTCTGACGCGCACCGCCGCACACGCCACCGAATATGTGCGCCTGCGTCCGGGCACCGATATCCCGGTGCTATACGGGATCATGTGGCACATCCTCAAGAACGGCTGGGAGGACAAGGAATTCATCCGCCAGCGCGTCTACGGCTTCGACGATCTGAAGAAGGAAATTGCGAAGTGGCCGCCCGACGAGGTGGAGCGCGTCTCCGGCGTTCCGGGCGCTCAGCTCGAAAGCGTCGCGAAGCTGTTCGCGACACAGAAGCCCGCAACCCTGATCTGGTGCATGGGGCAAACGCAGCACACCGTTGGCACCGCCAATGTGCGCGCGAGCTGCATTCTCTTGCTGCTCACGGGTAACGTCGGCAAGCCCGGCACCGGCGCCAACATCTTCCGTGGCCACGACAACGTCCAGGGTGCCACCGACGTCGGGCTCGATATCGTGACGTTGCCCTTCTACTACGGGCTGACCGAAGCGGCGTGGAAGCATTGGGCGCGCGTCTGGGAGGTGGACTACAACTATTTGCAGGGCCGCTTCGACTCCAAGACGATCATGGAGGCGCCCGGCATCCCGCTGACGCGCTGGTTCGATGCGACGCTGCTGCCGAAGGATCAGGTGGCGCAGAAGGACAATCTGAAGTGCATGTTCGTCCAGGGACATGGCAGCAACAGCATCACGCGTATCCCTGAGTCTCTAAAAGGCCTCGCCAAGCTCGAACTGCTGGTCGTCGCCGATCCGCATCCGACGACGTGGGCTTCGCTCGCCATCAATGCCGGACGCAAAGACAACATGTACCTGCTGCCGGTCTGCACGTCGTTTGAAGGCACAGGTTCGCGCGTGGCGTCGAACCGATCGCTCCAATGGGGCGAGCAGATCGTCAAGCCGATCTTCGAGTCGAAGGACGATCTTGAGGTCTTATATCGGATGGCGGTCAAGCTGGGCTTCGCCGACCAGTTGTTCAAGAACATCAAGGTCGAGAACAATCTGCCGGTGGCCGAGGATATCCTGCGTGAGATCAACCGCGGGAGTTGGTCGACAGGGTATTGCGGCCAGTCGCCGGAGCGCTTGAAGGCGCATATGCGCAACCAGGCGAAGTTCGACCTGGTGACGACGCGCGCGCCCAAGGACGATCCAGAAGTGGGCGGAGATTACTACGGCCTGCCGTGGCCGTGCTGGGGCTCGCCGGCGATCAAGCATCCGGGCTCGCCGCTGCTTTATATGACGGACCGCGCGGTCATGGATGGCGGCGGAACATTCCGTCCGCGCTTCGGCGTCGAGCGCGAAGAGAAGAACGCCGACGGCACGACACGCAAAGTGAGCTTGCTTGCGGACGGCTCCTATTCGCTGGGCTCGGAGATCAAGGACGGGTACCCGGAATTCACGCTCGCCGTGTTGAAGAAGCTCGGCTGGGACGGTGATCTGACGCCCGAAGAAATGGCCGTGATCAACAAAGTCAGTCCGACGGCGCCTGATACGGTGTCATGGTCGACCGATCTGTCGGGCGGCATCCAGCGCGTCGCGATGAAACATGGCTGTCTGCCTTACGGCAACGGCAAGGCCCGCATGAACGCGTTCGGTCTGCCTGACCCGATCCCAGTGCACCGTGAGCCGATTTACACGCCGCGCGTCGATCTCGTGGCGAAATACCCGACCCTGCCGGACGCCAAACAGTTCCGGATGCCTAACATCGGCTTCAGCGTGCAAAAGACGGCCGTCGACAAGGGCATCGCCAAGGATTTCCCCCTCATCCTGTCATCCGGACGCCTGGTCGAATACGAAGGTGGCGGCGAAGAGACGCGCTCGAACCGCTGGCTCGCCGAATTGCAGCAGGACATGTTCATCGAAATCAATCCAGCCGATGCTAACGAACGCGGCATCAAGGACGGCGGCTGGGTCTGGGTCACCGGCGCGGAGAACGCCTCGAAGGCCAAGATGAAGGCGCTGGTCACCGAGCGCGTCGGCAAAGGCGTCGCTTGGATGCCCTATCACTTCGGCGGCTGGTTCGGCGGGCAGGACCTGCGCGGCAACTATCCGCAGGGCGCCGATCCGATCGTGCTCGGCGAAAGCGCGAATACGATCACGACCTATGGCTACGATCCGGCCACCAATATGCAGGAACCCAAGGTCACACTCTGCCAGATCAAGGCGGCGTAAGGAGCAACGACGATGGCGCGAATGAAATTTCTCTGCGACGCCGACCGTTGCATCGAATGCAACGCCTGCGTCACCGCCTGCAAGAACGAGCACGAGATACCATGGGGCATCAACCGCCGCCGCGTGGTCACGCTCAATGATGGCAAGCCGGGCGAGCGCTCGATCTCGATGGCCTGCATGCACTGCACCGACGCGCCCTGCGCGGCGGTCTGCCCTGTGAACTGCTTCTACACCACGGCGGACGCGGTGGTGCTCCACTCCAAGGACCTGTGCATTGGCTGCGGGTATTGCTTCTACGCCTGTCCGTTCGGCGCGCCGCAATACCCGAAGATCGGCAACTTCGGCACGCGCGGCAAGATGGACAAATGTACCTTCTGCGCCGGTGGGCCGGAGGCGGACAACACCATGGCCGAGTACGAGAAATACGGCGCCAACCGGCTAGCCGAAGGCAAGCTGCCGCTCTGCGCGGAGATGTGCTCGACCAAGTCGTTGCTTGCGGGCGACAGCGACGTCATTGCCCAGATCTACAAGGAGCGCGTGTCACGGCGCGGCTACGGCTCCGGCGCCTGGGGATGGCAGACCGCTTATCGCGAGAACATTGCGACGTGATCGTCGCTTAGTGTCATGGCTAGGCCTGTCCCGGTCATACGCGCCTCGCTTTTAAGCTGAGCGTGGATGCCCGGCACAAAGCCGGAAATGACAACCGAGAGGCCAGTCAAGATTTGAGTCTGCTAGACGGATTGAAAGGAGAGATTGCCATGGCGAAGCTTGCCGTACAGACCCGGTTCATCGCCGG
>Ga0310811_10006873_pt1 | contig 14538 bp, 9 predicted proteins | sample YCmetagenome_FD_207642 | JGI IMG/M metagenome (GOLD analysis project Ga0310811, IMG submission 207642) | Soil microbial communities from experimental microcosm in Duke University, North Carolina, United States - YC | ecosystem: Engineered > Artificial ecosystem > Soil microcosm > Unclassified ...
GCATTACTGCCCTTTGAAGTGCTGCCGAGCTTCTGGCAGACGTGGTGGTTCAAGGCCGGGCTGGCCGGCAGCACCCTGCTGGTGCTGGGCTTGGGCGTCGGCTGGGCCCAGCGCCGGCGCTACCGGTCAAAGCTGGAACGCGTGGAACGCCAGCGGGCCGTGGAACGCGAACGCGCGCGCATCGCCCAGGATTTGCACGATGACCTCGGCACCAGCCTCACCCAGATCAGCATGCTCAGCGCCCTGGCCAATCGTACCCAGACGCCGCCGGCCGAGGCCCGCGAACTCATCCAACAGGTGCGCGGTCGCGCCCGGGACATGGTAACCGCGCTTGATGAAATTGTCTGGGCCGTGAACCCCAAGAATGATTCGTGGCTCGAACTCACCAATTATCTCGGCCATTTCGCCGAGGAATTTTTCCGCCCCACCGGCATCCGCTGCCGGCTGGACATTCCCGAACAACTGCCTGAATCGCCTGTGTCCGCCGAGCTGCGGCATCACCTGTTCCTGGCGTACAAGGAGGCGGTGAACAACGCCGCCCGGCATTCGCAGGCCACGCATGTGCAGATCCGGGTGGAAACGCGCGCCACCGAAGTCGTCATTTTTGTGGAGGACAACGGCGTGGGGTTCACGCGACCGGTCGATCCCGAACCGCGCCCGCGCAACGGCCTGGCCAACATGAAACACCGCCTGGAACAATTGGGCGGCACCGCCGAAATCCAGAGCGTCCCCGGCCAGGGCACCACCGTGGCCTTTCACGTGCCGCTGTCATAAGCATGTGCCGGAATGGGTTGCCTGGCACGACAGATTTTATTCTTTGCCGGAGAACAATCGCCGCAGGCGCGCGGCTTCGGCCGCGGTCAGATGGGTCACGCAGCCATGCCGGGCATCCGGCGGAAAAGATACCGCCGGGTCCACCGTCCAGTGATACAAATCCGGCGAGGTGGAAATGCCAAAGCCGTCCGCCATGCAAAAATCATAGACCAACAGCCAGCCGGACTGGATGGGATCGGGCATGACCTCGGGACCTTCGGTGATAGTGGGGGCAATCTGGCCACCGTTCAGCGGCCCGTTGAATACCTGGTATGGTCCTTCCAACTTCTGAGCGGTGGCCAGCCGGATGCCGCGACGTTCGCCGGTGGCCGCGCCAAATTCCTCCTCCTTGTGAAATAGAAAGTAGGTGCCGTCGTGTTCCAGTAACGTGCCGTCAATCACCGAATACGGCGGTGCAAACAGCACTTGCGCCGGGGTGAAAGTTTCCCAGTCGCGCGTGCGCGCATACCACAGGCGGCTGCGCTGCCAGCCCGCTTCCTCAAACGACGAGGACCACAGCACCACGGTATCGCCGGTCTGGCGGTCGTAATACCATTCCGGCGCCCAGATGTTCCGCGCCGGACGCCCGGTGGCATCGCGCACGCCGGACATCAGCGCCAGCGACCGCACCTCCTCCCAATGCACCAAATCCTGCGACCGCGCATACAGGCAGACCGGCCCGGCATTGGTGCCGGCCTCACGCGAGCGCTGGCCACCGGTGGCCACGAGATGCCACCAGCCGTCCGCACCCCGCTGAACATACGGATCCCGGAGCCGATGACTCCACACCGGCTGGTTGTCGTTGAGTGGCGTCCAATGCCGGCCATCGGTGGACAGCGCAAAATGTAATTGCTCCACCCGCATCGGATTGGGCAAAGGAATATTGTGCGTGTGCCCCGCGGCATCCACCTCTACCCGAGAATCGTAGCGCTGCCGGAAATAGGCAAACAACCATTCGCCCGGCGGCGTTTTTTCGACGCCCGGAGCTGAAGTCTTATTGGCACCTGGGCCGCTGGCACAGCCCACATTGAGGAGCATTGCCAAGCCGGCGCAGCCCACGGTTAGAAAAACGGGAAGGAGGCGCATGTTTTAGCCATTGTCTCCCGATGCCCGATTCTGTCAATTCGCCGGTTCCCCATTTCTCCGGACCGCGGGCGGTCCCCCGCCCGCAGCGCGTTGCCAGGCCTAAGGGCATGACGTAATTCAACGCTTCCTTTCGGAGCACCTGCTGCGGGCATTCACCATCCACGCTCCATACGCGCCGCCCTCCACGCATCATCGGCTTGGACGATGTCGCGCCGCACAATTTTCCGCTACTTTTCCCGTTCCCGCCCACGGCAAGGTTGCCGTGCGGGAGATTTGCCTTAAAATTCGCGCACCTTGAAGTCACGCCGTCCATCCCCGCGCACCTCCCGGGCCGCCCCGGGAAACCGTCCATCGGCCGGGCGCAACAAATGGATTCCCCTCGCGGTGGTGGGCTTGGCAGCCCTGCTGCTCGTGCAGTTGGTGGTGCTCGCATTCCACTTCAAATCCAGCCATGCCACCCCGCCCGCGCCGCATGCCGAAGTTCAGCCCGGTGTTACCGTGGCCGCCCCGGCGGAGAGCGATGCGCAGATGTACGCCACTTATGCCGGTTCGGAAAGTTGTCGCGAGTGCCACGCCGAGGCCTTTGCCCAATGGCAAACCTCCAATCATGGCCTGGCGGAGCGACCGGTGAGTGCGGCCATGGACCAGAAAGCTTTTGTGCCTGAACACACTTTTGCGCACGGCACCCAGACCACGCAGGTGGGCCGGGACCACGGTGAATTTGAGGTGACGAGTCTCGGACTTTCCGGCCGCATGGAGGAACATCGGGTGGACCGCGTCATCGGCAACGACCCGCTGCGGCAATTTCTCGTGGCCGCGCCCGGGGGCCGCTGGCAGGCGCTGGAGGCTGCTTACGATCCGCACCGCAACGAATGGTTCAATGTGTTCGGCAACGAGGACCGCCAGCCTGGCGAATGGGGCCACTGGACCGGGCGCGGCATGAACTGGAACAGCATGTGCGCCAGTTGCCACAACACCCGGTTGCGCAAAAATTACGACGCCCCGAGCGATACTTACCACACCGCCATGGCCGAGATGACGGTCGGCTGCGAATCCTGTCACGGTCCATTGCGGGCGCACTTGGACTGGCAGAAGCAGTACGGCAAGAGCGGCAAAAAGGATCCCAACCTCGCCCCCATGACGCACGCGCAGATGGTGGACACCTGCGGCGCGTGTCACGCCCGGCGCACGGAACTGACCGGCGATTTCACGCCCGGCGATACCTTCTGGGACCACTTCGACCTCACCATCGTGGACCAAACCGACACTTATTATCCCGACGGCCAGGTGCGTGATGAAGATTACGAATACGCCTCGTTTCGCAGCAGCCGCATGTTCGCCAAGGGCGTGTACTGCCTGGACTGCCACCAGCCGCACACGATGAAAACCATCCTGCCCGGCAACTGGCTCTGCCTGCGTTGTCACAATGGTTCCAATACCAACGCGCCCGTCATCAACCCGGTCACGCACTCGCATCATCAGGTTTACGGTTTCGACACCAACGGCCAGCCCACCAGCGTGGACCTGCTGAAATACAATCCCAAAACGATCAAGGAAACCGGCGGCGAATGCGTGAACTGTCATATGCCGCAAACGGTGTACATGCAGCGGCACTGGCGGCATGACCACGGCTTCACCATCCCCGACCCGTTGCTCACGCAGGAATTCAACATCCCCAACGCCTGCAACCGGTGTCATGCCGACAAAACCACGCAGTGGTCGCTGGAAGCTGTGCAGAAATGGTACGGCAACCGCATGAACCGGCCCACCCGCACCCGCGCGGAATGGCTGGCCCGGGCGCGCCAGGGCGACCCCGCCGCGCGCGCGCCGTTGTTGAATCTATTGAACGGCGACGAAAGCGATTATTGGAAAGCCGTCGTCACCGGATTGCTGGGCCAGTGGATTGGCGATGAGCAAGTGAACGCCGCCCTGCGCCAGAATTTGCAACATGCTTCGCCGTTGGTACGGGCGACCGCCGTGCGCGCCTTGGAACCGCTGCTCGGCCAACCCGACGCCCCCGAGGCCGCCGCCATCCGGCCACTGCTGCAAGACCCCGTGCGCAACGTGCGGCTCAGCGCCGCGTGGGCGCTGCGCGCCACGCTGGACCCGCAAACACCTGCGGCAGCGGAATTGCAGCGTTACCTCGCCATCAATGCCGACCAGCCGGCGGGGCAGTTGCAACTCGCCAGCTACGCCTACGCACGCGGGCAGCTCGATCAGGCGCTGGCCCATGTGCAAACCGCCGTGGCGTGGGATTCCAATTCGCCGCCGTTGCGCCAGGAACTGGCCGTGGTGCTCAGCGCGCTGCACCGCAATCCGGAAGCGATTGCGCAACTGGAAGCCGCCTGCCGGCTCGCGCCGCACGAAGCCGAGTATCAGTTCAAGCTCGGCCTGGCCTGGAACGAGGCGGGCGATCTGCCGAAAGCCATCGCCGCCTTGCAGGAGGCGCTGCGCCTGAACCCGCGCCACGCCCGCGCCTGCTACAATCTCGGACTCGCCCTCAACGCGGCAGGCCAGCCCGATGCCGCCGTGAGAACCCTCGCGCAGGCCGAGACGTTGACGCCGGACAACCCGGTCATCCCCTACGCCCGCGCCACGATTCTTTATCGCCAGCAAAAATTCAACGACGCCCGCCAGGCCGCCGAACGCGCGCTCGCCCTCAATCCAAATTACGCCCCGGCGCGCCAGCTATTGCAGCGGCTCGCGAACGGGCCTTGAACCCTCAAAGTCGAAGTTACGAGGTGCGGACAACGCCGATCGCAGCCCACAAATATCTAATCGTAGGAGGCGACGTGAGGAGACTCTGATTTAATGCTCCCCCAATTTGAATAGAGACTCGTCACCTCGTCATCCTACAAATGGTCGGGATGAACATCACCGCAATCTTCGCCCTATTCTTCATTTGTTCCCCGTCTCATTTCTTTGCGTCCGCCGCGGCCTTGGCTTGAGGCGTTTTTCCCGGTCTTGGTTTCCTGGTTGCTTCGAGGTTCTCCCCGCATTTTGTTTTAACAATGATTTCGCGGTTTTTTGATTTTCCAATTTTGCAACCCGTTTTCCCGCAGATTTTTGAAACTTATAAACCCTCGTTTTTTCACTAAAAAAATTGGGTTAATGGTTAAACCACATGGGTTCCGGGGACCTGATAGAATGCTGGGTGGGATGCGAAATAGCGCAACCAGAGCCGGCCTGCGGGCCGAGAGGAAAGCCCTGCCAAAGGCTGAAGGCGACATGCAAAATAACCCGGCGCGCATGGCTTTGCCGGTATTCCGCAATCATCGCCGGGGGGATTGGTTCGCCCCGGCTGGGGCTTGGCAAGATGGATTGGCCCAACCCACGGCTGGCGCCGTGGGAAAAGCCCCTCCGTTCCAAGCCCCAGTCGGGGCGAAACCCGAGTCAGGGCAAAGCCCAACTTTGCCCTGCCGGATTTATGCAGGCTGCCAGCCCGCCGCGGCCAACCCCGTCCCCAATCCAAATTCCGCACTCCGCACTTTTCTGGCCGGCGCCGGGATCCGTCCGCAAAAGTCAAATTACCAAACGAACCCAATTTTTTTGGAACGGCCCTATGATGCAAAATATTTTAATTAAGTGCTTTGCAGATAAAAATTTCATCCGGCCAATTTGGGTTCGTTTGGCTTCGTTTGGGTTCACTTTCGGTCGCTGGTGGGGTCTGGTTGCGGGCGCAGCAACGGGAAACGCAAGCCGACGTTGCGGGCGGATGATGCCAGGCAGGTCAGCCTGGTGTGGCAGGACCTGCCACCTCTTCGCAAAGATTGGCCAACCGCCCCATCCTAGGATGTGCCGCAATATCAAAAGCCAATCGGTACGTTTCGGCTGGTTCGGAAATGTGTGGAGTTTGCCGGCAGCGACAAAATCAGCCTTATTTTCCGGCCGGGGTCTCCAATTGCTGCAACAACTGGCGGGCTTCGGGGAAATCCGGCTGGAGTCGCAGGGCTTCATGCGCTTCGGTGGCCGCAGCCTCTTTTCGGCCCGCCTGGAGAAGCGCCGCCGCGAGGCGCAGGTGCGCCCGGGGATTGTCCGGTTGCAGCCGGGTGGCGGCGGCGAACTCGCGGACAGCCTCCTCCCACCGGCCCAACCCGGCCAGGGCAATGCCATAGTTGTCATGCCCCGCCGCGCGGTCCGGTTGCTGGCGCACCACCAACTCATAGTGCGGGAGGGCCTCGGCATTGCGACCGAGCCGCGCCAACGCCAGGGCCAGATTGTAATGGGTCTCGGCCTGGTCCGGGTTCACTTGGAGCGCCTGTTGGTAGCAATCCACGGCCCCGGCATATTGCTGCTGGTGGAGGAGCGCGCTGCCCAGGTTGTTCAAGACCTCGGCATTGCCGGGCTCAAGTTCCAGCGCGTGGCGATAGCTGATCGCAGCCTCGGCCCATTGTTTCTGCCGGGTCAACGCCACGCCCAGATTGTTGTAAGTGCGGGCACTGGGCGCCAGTTGCACGGCCTGTTGGTATTCGCGGACGCCCTCCTCCCAGCGGCCGCAACGCACCAAAGTATTGCCAAAGTCATAATGCAGTTCCGCCGCATCGGGATGCATTTGGAGCGCGGTTTCAAAGGTTTGAATGGCGGCGGCAAATTCGCCCCGGGCGCTGTAGGCCACGCCCAGATTGTTCAGGGCCACGGCGTAACCGGGATGGATCTCCAGCGCTTTTTGATAAGCGGCAATCGCCGCGGCGGAATCGCCTTGTGCAAAACGGTATTGGCCCAGGTTGTTGTAAGCCGTGAAGTTGTCGGAAGTGACTGCGAGAGCGTGTTGAAACAACGCGCCGCTATCCTGCCAGTAGCCCAACTGCCGGCGGGTTTGCAGGCTGCAGGCCACCAGCACGGCCAAGCCCACGGCACTGGCCGGCAACCACAACGCCCGCCACCGGTCCACCAGGGCGGCAGTACCCCAACTCACAAGAATGAAAATCCCAATGGCCGGCAGGTAGGTATAGCGGTCGGCCATGTATTGCTGGCCCACCTGCACCAGCCCGATGACCGGCACGAGCATTCCCAAACACCAAAACCAGCCCACCGGCAAAAATCGCCAGCGCCGGCCGTTGCCCAAAGCCCACAACGTTATCCCCAGCAGCGCGGCCGCGGCAATGGCCACCTTCATTCCGGGCCAGTGGCCAGGATGCGGGTACAGACAGGCGAGATTTGCCGGCCAGAGGAGCTTGGTGAGATATTGCTGCCCGGCCATAAACACCGTTTCCACCCGCACGTCCAGCGGCAGGGCCTCCAGGCTGCGAACCGCCTGACCGGCTTGTTGCACCCGGAAGGTAATGACGCAGGAAACCGCGCTTGCCGCCAGAAACATCCATTTCTCCGCGAGCAACTTTCCGAGCGCCGGAAGGAACCCGCGGGGCGCACTGAAGTTCAACCGCGCCAACGGCCAGTAATCCAGCAACACCCAGACCAGGGGCAAGGTCACGAGCATCGGCTTGCTCATGAGGCCCAGCGCAAAAAGCAGCCAAGCCAGCCCGTAATATTTGGCGGCGGCGCGGGCATTGCCGGCGCGTTGCCATTCCACCCGGCCCACGTAGCACAGCGTGGCGAGCAGGCCGAAACAGGCGGACAACACATCCTTGCGCTCGGCAATCCACGCCACGGATTCCACGTGCAAGGGATGCAACGCAAAGAACGCGGCTACGCCCAGACTGCGCCAGAAAGCACCCGTCAGCCGAAACAGCAACAGCAGCAACAGGCCCGTGTTGAGCAGGTGGAAAAACAAATTGACCAGGTGCGGCCCGGCAGCGGCAGCGCCGAACAATTGCGCATCCAGCATATGCGACCACCAGGTCACCGGATGCCAGTTGCTGGCATGCCCGGTGTGCAGCGCCCAAATGACGTTGCGCCAGGTCAGACCCGACTGCACGTGGGGATTGGCGGTGACGTATTCGGGGTCGTCATAATTGACAAAATCAAAATGCCGCACCGGTGCATAGACCGCCGCCGTCGCCAACAAAAGCAGCAGTACCAGCACTCCCTGCCACCGCCGGAAACGCGGGGGCTGCGGATGAGTTTCCCTTCCGGTCGCACCGGAAGGAACCGTCATCGTTTCGGATGGGTCACCGCTCATACGATCTTCAGAGCTGAGGCTATCTGTCGGACTGGGCCAACCCCGGTTCAGCGCCATTGGAAGCCGCCCGCGAAAACAACTTCCGCCGCCACCACCAGGAAGAAGACGGCGCTGACCACGGCGTTCAACCGGAAAAAGGCCACGTTAATCCAGTTCAGGCTGCGCCGCCGGGCGATCCAATGCTCCAGCACCAGGCAGCCCACAATGAGGAACCAGCCCACAAGGTAGGTGAAATGAAACTGGCACAGGAAGCCAAACACGAACAGCAGTCCGCACATGAACATGTGCGCGAGAAAGGCCGCTTTGAGGGCGTTGCCCGGGCCCCACGCCACCACCAGCGAGTGCAGCCCGTGCGTGCGGTCAAACTCATAGTCTTGCAGCGCGTAGATGATGTCGAAGCCGACCAGCCACAGCACCACGGCGGCGGCGAGCACGGTCATTTGCAGCCATTCCAGCGGGGTCACCTGCGTGCCCTTGACCGCCAGCCACGCGCCGATGGGTGCCAGGGCGAGCGCCACGCCGAGGAACACATGCGTGTAGTCCGTGAACCGCTTGGTCAGCGAATAGAAACAGACCACCGCCAGCGCCACGGGCGCGAGGCCGAAGCAGATGGGGTTGAGAAAGAAGGTGGCGCCCAGGAATCCGGCGGCGCTGGTGAGCCACAACAGCCAGGCGCTGACCAGGCTGATCTGGCCGCGGGGCAGATGGCGGTTGGCGGTGCGGGGATTGAGCGCGTCAAACTTGCGGTCCATGATGCGGTTGAAGGCCATGGCGCAGGTGCGCGCACAGACCATGGCCGCCAGGATGAGCCCAAAGACGCGCCAGCCCGGCCAGCCGTGATTATCCCGCGCCGCGACGAGCATGGCCGCCAGCGCAAACGGCAGGGCGAAGATGGTGTGCGAGAACCGCACAAACGAAAGCCACTTGTTAATCGTGGAAAACATGCGACGCGGCGGGGCCGCTTATTCCCGCTCCTCGGCCCAGCGGGGCGCCAGTTGATTGGGGATGCCGATATGGTCCAGCACCCGGGCCACCACGGTGTCCACCACGGCCGCGATGGTCTGCGGGCGCGTGTAGAAGATGGGGTTGGCCGGGAGAATGGTGGCGCCGGCCAGGAGCAGCAGCTCAAAATTTTTGACATGCACCAGGCTCAACGGGGTTTCGCGCGGCACGAGGATGAGCTTCTTCTTCTCCTTGAGCACCACATCGGCGGCGCGCAGCAGCACATCCTCGCTGTAACCGTGGGCAATGCGGCCCAGCGTGCCCATGGTGCAGGGAATCACCACCATGACATCCGGCGGGTTCGAGCCGCTGGCGAACGGCGCGTTCATGCTTTTGAGATTGTGGGTTTTCACCCCGGCCGGCAGCCGCAGGCCGCCGGGCAGTTCCTCGGCAATGACCTGTTGGGCGTAGTTGCTCGTGACGACATGAATTTCATGCCGCTGCGGGTCCAAATTATCGAGCAGGCGCTGGGCGTACAGCGCGCCGCTGGCTCCGGTGATGGCAACAAGTATTTTCAAAACAAAATTCCGCGGCGGTCATTATGGCGGAAGGACGGCGGCGGTGCAATCACCAGAGGGGCCGGCACAAAATGAGCGTCCCGCAGGAAACAACTTGAGTCATGCCCCCGCTTCCGCACAATGAACCGGTGTCCAGGACCGGCCGCATTTTTCTCGCAGCGTTGCTGGCAGTGGCCGGTTGCGCCACGCCGGCGGCCCGCTATGCCGCCCCGCCGCCCGAATGGGAATCACCGCCAGCCGGCCCGGTAACCGCCCTGCCTCAGTACGAGCCACCGCCGCCACCGCCAGCCCAACCTCCGGCCGCACCGGCCACCAATGCACCGGTGGAAACCTGGGTGTTCTTGAAACAATGGGCCCGGGCCCATGATTGCGGCCAGCCGCAACCAGTGCCGCACACCGTGCCGCCAGCTTTCCGAATCACCTCACCAACGGGTGATTTTGTGGTACAGGCCGATAATCCGATGGCGCGTTGGAATGACGTGACCTTTCACCTGGGCTTTCTGCCCCGGATGGTCGCCGGCCAGATCGGCCTCCACTACCTCGATTTGAAGAAGAATTTCGAGCCGCTGCTGCATCCCCTGGTTTTGCCCCCCAAAAATCAGCGGGTGGTGGTAATTGACCCGGGCCATGGCGGCATCAAGCCCGGCACCCAAAGCGTGGTGGACAGCCGCTATGAAAAGGAATTTACGCTGGACTGGGCCCGCCGGCTGGCGCCGTTGCTGACCACCAACGGCTGGACGGTATATCTGACGCGCACGAATGACAGCGACGTGGCGTTGTCCAACCGGGTGGCCTTTGCGGAGGCGCATCACGCGGACCTGTTCATCAGCCTGCACTTCAATTCCGCCGCGCCGAACCAGAAGCAGTCCGGACTGGAAACCTATTGCCTGACTCCCCAGGGAATGTTCTCCACCCTGACCCGCGGATATTCGGACAATCCCGCGCTGGCGCTGCCCAACAACGCCTTTGATACGTTGAATCTGCAATACGCCTTCCGGCTGCACCGGGCGCTGTTGGCAGTCAATGGCCATATTGACCGCGGGGTCAGCCACGCCCGGTTCATGGACGTGCTGGTGGGGCAAAACCGGCCGGCGGTGCTGGTGGAGGGCGGGTTTCTTTCCAATCCGGCCGAAGCCCGGCGGATTGCCACGCCCGCCTACCGGCAACAACTGGCGGAAGCCCTGGCCGGCGCTTTGAAATGAAATCCCCTGCTCCCATTTTGGTCACTGGCGGCGCCGGCTTCATCGGCTCGCATCTCGTGGAACGTTTGCTGGCCGAGGGCAAAACCGTGGTGGTGCTTGACGACCTTTCCACTGGCAGCCGGGAAAACTTGCAGGCGGTGCGGCATCATCCCGGATTACGCCTCATCACCTCCAAAATTTCTGCCTGCGCGGAACTTCCGGAACTGGCGGGCCGGGCGGAATTCATCTATCACCTCGCTGCCGCCGTGGGCGTGGACCTGGTGGTCAAGTCGCCCATTCACGTCATCGAAAACAATTTGCGGGAAACGGAACTGTTGCTCCAGGCCGCCGCCCCCGGACGGGTGCCGGTATTGGTGGCGTCCACCTCGGAGGTGTATGGCAAAAGCCAGAATGAAAGCTTTGCCGAGACGGATGACCTGTTGATCGGCCCGCCCACGCAATCCCGCTGGAGCTATGCCTGCTCCAAATTGATGGATGAATTTCTCGCCCTGGCCTACGCCCAGGAACGGGCGCTGCCCGTCATCATTGTGCGCCTGTTCAACACCGTGGGGCCCCGGCAGACCGGGCGTTATGGGATGGTGCTGCCCCGGTTCATTGCCGCCGCCCGCCGGAACGAACCGTTGCAAGTGTACGGCGACGGCCAGCAAACCCGGTGCTTCGGCTACGTGCTGGATACGGTGGAGGCGTTAGTTCGCTTGCAAAACTGTGCCGCCGCCCGCGGCGAAATCTTCAACATCGGCGGCACCGAGGAGGTGAGCATTCACGAGCTGGCCGAACGGGTCATTGCCACGCTGGGCTCAAAGTCATCAATTGAGCTGCTCCCCTACTCGCAAGCCTACGCTCCCGGTTTTGCGGACATGCGCCGCCGGAAGCCCGCAGTGGAAAAACTGGCGCGCACCATCCAGTTTCGCCCCGCGACCACGCTGGAGGAGATCATACACCATACCGCTGCCGGACCGGTCTGAACGCCGGGGGCACACCTCGCATTCGGGCAAAAAAAAGGCAGCCTTGCGGCTGCCTTGGTTAAAGTGTTGTGTTGGCTTCGGCAATCTCAATAGAAGTCGTACCAAGGGCTCACAACCGTGTTAGTGGCATTCCACAGCGCCTTGCGGAGCCCGGAAATGGTCACCTGCTGCACGCTACCGTCAGCCAGACCGAGGTTGCCCGCGCCATTGTGCATCTCAGTGTTCCACGCCCACTTGAGCGAGGCGGGGGCGGCGATGGCCGTGGTAAACTGCATTTGTTTGGTATACCGGCTGCCGCCCACGGGGACGTCGTTTTTCTGCGCCGTGCCATCAGCAATGGCATCATCACCGCTCAGGATCATCTGCGGATCGGTGTCGATTGCATCCGCCCCCACAAAGTAACTTGCCGTGTTCGCAGTGAAAGCCAGGTTGCCGGCTTGGTTCACAAAGTTACTGGTTTCAAAGTGATTGGCCAGGTTGTCCGAAGGGCAGTACACAATCTTGGGCGTGCTCAGCTCGTTGGACATCACCTGATACACCCGCCAAGGTTGATAACCAGCCGGGGCTGTGTTGTGGGAGGTGCTGATGGTGTATTCTTGGGAACCACCAGAGGCGGTGGGCACGTTCATCGGGTAACGATCATCGTTGTCCCCGCCCCAGAGGCGATAGGACAGTCCCACTTGTTTCAGGTTGTTGACGCATTGGATGCGCTGCGCCTTGGCTTTCGCCTTGGCGAGTGCAGGCAACAGCAGTCCGGCCAGAATCGCGATAATCGCGATCACGACCAACAGTTCGATCAGGGTGAATGCCCAGAATTTTTGATGACGGATGTTTTTGTTCATGATTGTTGTGTTGTTTGGCAGACAGCGGCTCACTTCAGACGCGTCGGCTTGCTTGCTTCGATTGAGCACTCAGGATGCCAGTGCGCATTTCCCCTGTAAATCAAAAAACGCAGTAAATTTAAACGCGCAAAACGCACATTTTCCACGCGATTTGCGTGAAAATGACGCACTTTTCCCGGCGCCGTCAGCGGCATGATTGCACGTTTTGGCGGTTCTGCTAGGCTGCGCTTATGGCGTTCAATTCCTTCCGCGATTTTACCGGCAAACTCGAGCAAGCCGGCGAGTTGAAACGCATCTCCCAGCCCGTTGCCACCGAACTCGAAATCACCGCGCTTGCCGACCGCGAGATGAAATCGCCCGGTGGCGGCAAAGCGTTGCTCATTGAAAAGCCTACCGTGAATGGCCAGGTCAGCCCGTTCCCGGTGGCCATCAATACCATGGGCTCATGGAAACGCATGGCCCTGAGCCTCGGTGCCGATTCCGTGGATGCCGCTGCCGCCGAGTTGGGCGCACTCATGAAGGCCAAGCCCCCCACTTCCATGCGCGAAGCCGTTAAGCTCCTCATGACCGCACTGGATTTGCGCCACGCCAAGCCCAAAATCGTCAAAACCGGTCCGTGCAAGGAAGTAATCCACAAATTCGAAGCCCCGCCCGCCCGGCGGGAACCGTGGCCCCAGGCGCCGGATATTAATCAGCCTGCTGCTGCTGGCGCGGTAGCGGCGACCTTGGCCAACCTGCCCATCCTGAAATGCTGGCCGCTCGATGGGGGTCGCTTCATCACTTTGCCGTGCGTGGTCACCCAGGATCCAGACACCGGCGAGCGCAACGTGGGGATGTATCGCATTCAAATCTACGATAACCAAACCACGGGGATGCACTGGCAGCTCCAGAAGGTCGGGGCGCGTCATGGCCGGCGTTATTACGAAAGCGGCACCCGCATGCCGGTGAGCATTTTTCTCGGCGGCGATCCGGCCTTTGCCTTTGCCGCCACTGCCCCGCTGCCGGACGGGCTGGATGAATTTCTCCTTGCCGGCTATCTTCGCAAAAAATCAGTGGAACTGGTAAAATGCGAGACCAACGACCTCGAAGTACCGGCCAACGCCGACTTCGTCATTGAAGGTTACGTGGACCCCACCGAGCCGTTGCGCGCGGAGGGTCCGTTCGGCGACCACACCGGTTATTACACCCTGCCTGAGCCGTATCCGGTGTTTCACGTCACAGCCATCACCCACCGCAAAGACGCCGTGTATCCCGCCACGATTGTGGGCATTCCGCCGATGGAAGATTTTTACATGGGCGGCGCTTCGGTGAAACTGTTCCTGCCCGTCTTCAAGATGAATTTCCCCGAAATTGTGGATATCGCGCTGCCAGCGGAAGGCGTGTTTCACAACCTCGTCTTTGTAAGCATCAAGAAGACCTATCCCATGCAGGCGTACAAAATCATGCATGGCCTCTGGGGCATGGGCCAGATGATGTTTACCAAATACATTGTGGTGGTGGATGCCGACGTGGATGTGCACAACACCAGCGAAGTGCTCTTCCGGCTCTGCGCCAACACCGATCCGCAGCGCGACAGCATTTTCACCAAGGGCCCGGCGGATGTGCTCGACCATGCCACCAGCGAGATTGCCAGCGGCAGCAAACTTGGCATCGACGCCACCAAGAAGTTGCCTGGCGAAGGCTTCAAACGCCCCTGGCCGCCGATAATTAAGATGGATGAAGCCGTGAGGGCAAAGGTGGATTCCCTTTTAGGAGGCAGCCGTTAATCATCAGCGCAAGAGTGACCGCCCACCCAATTGGTAACAGCTTGCGCGAAAGCCTGGTCTTTATTTGTCAGTGACCGGCGGCGGCGGCGGATTGGGCTATTGCCGGCAGTGGCCACACACAAATCGTCTGAGTTCCTGCGTGCAAATGCTGGATCGCGCCGGCGAGAGCTTGGCCATCGCTGACGGACTGCCCCAGCAGGTCATAATCGTCAGCCGCTCCTTTAGGCACCACGGGAATGGCGGCGGCAGGTAACGTCATCTCCAG
>Ga0310811_10006874_pt1 | contig 14535 bp, 14 predicted proteins | sample YCmetagenome_FD_207642 | JGI IMG/M metagenome (GOLD analysis project Ga0310811, IMG submission 207642) | Soil microbial communities from experimental microcosm in Duke University, North Carolina, United States - YC | ecosystem: Engineered > Artificial ecosystem > Soil microcosm > Unclassified ...
ATCCGCTGGTAGCAGGCTGGGCGACTCGGCCCTGACCCCACAAACTGCCAGGGATTGCAAGTTTCTCCTTGCACAGAATGTAAGAGTGCTCGTCCAACCCTTTGATGTTGACGGGAAATCCGGTCGCGCCTAGGTTCCGTTAGCCATAAGGGAGTCGCCCATGAGCACCGATACGCTCACGCGAGCCGATCTGACCGAGTCCGTATTCCAGGCCGTCGGCCTCTCGCGCAACGAATCCGCGCAGATGGTCGAGGACATGCTGGAAGAAGTTTGCGCCGCTCTCACCCGTGGCGAGACGGTGAAGCTCTCCTCTTTCGGAACTTTCGCGGTGCGCCAGAAGAGCCAGCGCATGGGCCGCAATCCGAAGACGGGCGACGAAGTTCCGATCGCGCCGCGCCGTGTGCTCGTCTTCCGCCCGAGCCATGTGCTCAAGGCGGTGATCAACGGCCAGACACCCGATCCCAACCGGAAGGACTAACGCGTGCTCGGCGCCGCCCGCGTCAAATCTCCCGATGCTTTCCGCACCATCAGCGAGGTCGCGGACGAACTCGACGTTCCGCAGCATGTGCTGCGCTTCTGGGAGGGACGCTTCTCGCAGATCAAGCCGGTGAAGCGCGCCGGTGGCCGCCGCTATTATCGTCCGGAGGACGTCGATCTCCTGCGCGGCATCCGCACGCTCCTCTACACCGACGGCTTCACCATCAAGGGCGTGCAGAAGATCCTGCGCGAGAAGGGCCTGCGCCACGTTGCCGATATGGGCCGCGCCGAGGTCAAGGCAGCGAAGCCCAAGGCGCCCAGGCCAGCCGCGCAGCGCTCGAACGTCATCAGCATCGACCGCGCTGCCGAGCGCGAGCCCGAGCTGCCGTTCAGCCTGTTCTCCGCGCCTGCGCGTCCGCAGCCGCGCCCCGCGCCCAAGCGTGCTCGCGAGACCATCGAAGAGATCGAACGCGCCTTCGCGCTGCCCGCTGAGGAGCCTGCTCCTGTTGCCGTGGTGGAAGAGCAGGAACCTCAGCCGGTCGCCGAAGCCGCTGCGCCTGAAACCGTCGAGATCGCCTACCCGATCCCGCTGCCCGCCGCACCCGAACCGGCGCAGCCGGACGACGGCCGCGCGCAGCTTGAAGCGCTACTCGGCGAACTCCTCGCGCTCAAGGGCCGCATGCGCTCTCATCTTCACTGAAATCGCGGCAAAACGCGCGGATTCGCAAAGGATTTGCCTTTGCCGGACGCCTGACTATAGTCCGCGCCCTTCGCCGTGCGGCCTTCCGGAGCCGCCCCCGAACGGTGAAAGCTTATTGGAACGGAGCGTGGCGCAGCCTGGTTAGCGCACCAGTCTGGGGGACTGGGGGTCGTGGGTTCAAATCCCGCCGCTCCGACCATTTCATCGCACGGCGATGAAATGGTCGCCCACCGAAGCCCCGGCATAGGTGGGCTGGTGCAGGTTTTCGCATGACGAACCTCTTCGCAAAGCTCGGCATTTCTCTCCCCATCGTCCAGGCGCCGATGGCCGGTGTTTCGACACCCGAACTCGCGGCCGCGGTAACCGATGCCGGAGCACTCGGCTCCATTGCAATCGGCGCGGTGGATGTCGCCGGCGCGCGCAAGATGATCGAAGCCGTCCGCCGCCTCACGCGCGGTCCGTTCACCGTCAACGTCTTCTGCCACGCGCCCGCGAAGCATAATGCTGAGCCGCCCGCAACACTTTCCGAGATCTACACCAGCTTCGTCGCCGACCCCGCGATGCAGAACCTGCTTGTCGAAACGAGGCCTGCCGTCGTCAGCTTCCATTTCGGCCTTCCCGCGCAACCCGTCATCGGCCGCCTGAAATCCGCCGGCATCTTGACCTTCGCCACCGCCACCAATCCTGATGAGGCCGCGCGCGCAGAAGCTGCTGGCATCGATGTGCTCGTCGCGCAAGGCTACGAAGCCGGCGGCCATCGTGGCGTCTTCGATCCGTCCGCACCGGATGCGAAGCTCGGCACGCTCGCCCTCACGCGCTTGCTCGTCGCGAAAACGAATCTCCCGGTCATCGCCGCCGGCGGCATCATGGATGGTGCCGGCATCGCCGCGGTGCTCGGCCTCGGTGCCGTCGCCGCCCAGCTCGGCACCGCCTTCGTCGCCTGTCCGGAATCGAGTGCCGACACCGCCTATCGCACCAACCTCATGAGCCCCAGTGCGTCGAGCACTGTGATGACGCCGGTCTTCTCCGGCCGTCCCGCGCGCGGTCTGCCCAACGCGATGACGACGCTCGACCTCGGCGCGCACACGCCGCCCGATTACCCCATCGCCTACGATGCCAACAAAGCGCTCGCCGCCGCCGCGCGCGCGAAAGGCGAGTTCGGTTTCGGCGCGCAGTGGGCCGGGCAGGGCGCACCGCTGGCGCGCAGCCTGCCCGCCGCCGAGCTCATCGCTGCGCTCAAAGCCGAATTGGGTTTCAGCCTGTCAGCTCGGCAGTGAGCGTGATCTCCGCGCTCAGCACGCGCGAGACCGGACAGTTCTTCTCCGCATCGCGCGCCAGCGTTTCGAACGTCGCGGCATCGATCCCCGGCACCTTGCCGCGCAACGTCAGCGCCGATTTGCTGATCCGAAATCCGCCGCCCTCCTGCAACAGCGTCACCGCTGCTTCGGTGGTCAGTTCCTCAGCGGGATGACCCGCGGCCTGCAGCCGGAACGCCAACGCCATCGTGAAACAGCCGGCATGTGCCGCCGCGATCAGCTCTTCCGGATTGGTGCCCTTCTCGTCCTGGAAGCGCGTCTTGTAGGAATAAGGTGTCTCGTCCAGTACGCCGGAATCGGTCGTCAGATTGCCTGTGCCGTCGCGCCCGGTGCCGTGCCACACGGCTTTTGCCTTGCGAAGCATGCCTGCGTCTCCCGCTTGGATCGTGCGGAGGATGCCACGGAATTATCCGGCCAGGAATTCCTCGACATGCCCCATGAACACATCGAGCTGATCATGATGCGACCAGTGTCCGGCATGCTCGATATTCGCGAGCCGCGCGTTCTTGAAATGCTTGATCCGTCCGTCGGCGACAGGATCGGAGGCCCAGCTCTCCGTCCCGCGCACCAGAAGCACCGGTGCGGTGATGTTGCTCCAGACCTGGTGCTGCTCCTCGGCCGATAGCCCGGCGGGGCCGCCCAGCCGCACGGAATTGTCGAACTTCCAGGAGTATGTCCCGTCTTCGTTCTGGACCGCGCCGTGAATGGTGAGATGGCGCGCCTGTTCGGCGCTGAGATGCGTGTTCTCTTCCTTCATGCGCGCCAACGCTTCGTCGATGGTGGTGTATTTGCGCGGGCTGCGGCCGGCACTGGCCCGCCGCGCCTCGAAGCGTCCGCGCACGCGCTCGGCGACCGGCATGGCGTTCATCCGCTCCAGCATCTCCGGTGAGGGGCCGAGGCCTTCGATGGCGATGATCTTGGCCACAGTCTCGGGATAGACCCCGGCATAGAGCAGGCCGATCGAACCGCCGAGCGAATGGGCGATGATCGTCACCGGCGCCATCTTTTTCTGCAGCACCAGCTGGGCGATGTCGTAGACGTAGTTGAGCTCGTTGTAGCTGCCGCCGATCGCCCAGTCGCTGTCGCCATGGCCGCGCAGATCGGGTGCGATGACGTGAAAGCGGCCGGCAAGCCGTTCGGCGACCCAGTCCCAGTTGCGGCAATGGTCGCGCCCGCCATGGATCAGCAGCATCGCCGGCTTGTCGTCGCTGCCCCAGTCGACATAGTGCAGCCGCAGCCGCTGGGAATAATAGAGATGGGATGTCGGTCCTTGCATGCATCCTGCCTAAAACCGGCCCGGCGCGATTGCAAGCCTACCGCTCCCGCATCCCCCGCCGGAACACATCGCTGATCGGTTCGACGAAGTAGTCGAGCGCGGTGCGTTGCCCCGTCTCGATCGCGACCTCCACCGGCATGCCGGGGATCAGCCGCGCCTCGGGAAAGTCCTTGAGCGGCGTGCGGTCGACGTTGAGCTGCACGGTGAAATAGGCCTGCCCGGTGCGCTGATCGACGATCCGGTCGGCCGAGACATTCGTCACCACGCCGGTGATCACCGGCAGGCGGCGCTGCTGGAACGCGCTCAGATTCACCCGTGCGCTCATCCCCGCATAGAGATTGTCGGCATCCTCCGGCCGGACATGCGCTTCGACCTGCAGCGCATCCTTCTGCGGCACGATCTCCATCACCGTCTCGCCCGGCTTGATCACCGCGCCCTTGGTGTGGACTGTCAATTCCACGATCTTGCCCGAGACCGGCGCGGTGATGGTCAGCCGCCCCTTCACGTCGCGCGCACCCTTCATCCGGTCGAGCAGGTCGAAGCGCTTGGTCTGCACATCGCGCAGGTCTTTCACAATATCGCTGAGCTGCGTGTTCTTCAGGTTCACGATCTGAAGCTCGTTCTCGCCCGAGGCTAGCTGGGTCTGCGCGATCTTCTCGGCGATCTGCCCCCGTTGGCCGCCCAGATCGGCCGCCTGGCGCTGCAGCGCAAGCAGGCGGGGCAGGGTGGAGAGGCCCTTGGCATAGAGCGCCTGCACGCTCTGCGTCTCCTGGTCGATCAGCGCGATCTGGTCGTCGAGCGATTTCGCCTCGAAACGCAGCCCCGCGATGATGCGGTCGTTCTGCGTGTTGCGCTGTGTCAGGATATCGACCTGTTTGGCCACCGTCTGGCGCCAGGTATCGAAGGTACTCTGCTCGCCATGCATCGCGTCGGCGACATGCGGATCGCTGGCGCGGGCGAGGAGATCGGCGGGAAAGTCGATCTTGTCCTTGCCGTCGCGCTCGGCGACCAGCCGTGCCTCCTGGGCCGCCAGCGCATCGGCCTCGCCGCGCAGCATGTCGAGATTGGAGTTCGCCAGCGCGTCGTCCAGCCGGATCAGCACGTCGCCGGCCTTCACGAGCTGCCCGTCGGTCACACGGATCTCGCGCACGATCCCGCCTTCGAGATGCTGGATCGCCTTGCGATGCGTCTCCACCACGATGGTGCCCGGCGCCATGATCGCGCTGTCCAGCGGTGCGATCGCCGCCCAGGCGAAGAAGCCGATCACGAAGACCAGGATCACCATCCGCCCGCGCCCGACGATCCGGCGTGTGCTGAGGAAATCGAGCTCTGGGTTCTCCTCGACCGGCGAGGGATAAACCATCTCGCGCGCCCAGGCGCCCGCTATGCGCGCGGCGCGCTGCACATTGCGCCACAGATGATGGCCTTCCGCCGGCGTTATCGGGCCGCTCACGGCTTGCCTCCCGGCTGACCGTCGCCCATCGAGGCCAGCGGCACGACGTTCTGCTGCGGCCGTTGCTGCGCCTGTTGCGCCTGCTGCGCTTGCTTGGCCATCTTGGCGAGGATCTCGGCGCGCGGGCCGAAATCTTCCTGCGTGCCGTTCGCGCGCAGCACGAGAAGCTTGTCGACGCCGTTCAGGATGCTCGGCCGGTGCGCCACGATGATCAGCGTCACGCCGTCCTGCCGAAGCTGCCCGAGCGCGCTGAGCAGCGCGAGCTCACCCGGTCCGTCGAGATTGGAATTGGGTTCGTCCAGCAAGACGAGCTTCGGATCGCCATAGAGCGCGCGCGCGAAGCCGATGCGCTGGCTCTGACCGCCCGAAAGCCGATGGCCTGCCGCACCCACTTCGGTCTCATAGCCCTTGGGCAGGGCGAGGATCATCTCGTGTGCCTTGGCCCGCGTTGCCGCGCGCACCACCGCATCCGGATCGCCGTCTTCCAGCCGCGCGATGTTCTCGCGCACGGTTCCTTCGAACAGCTCGACATCCTGCGGCAGGTAGCCGATGTGATGGCTGAGTTCGGCGCGCGGCCAGTCGTAGATATTCGCGCCGTCGAGCCGTACGATGCCGCCCGTGCAGGGCCAGGCGCCCGCCATCAACCGCAGCAGCGTCGACTTTCCGCTCGCCGAAGGTCCGATGATGCCGAGCGCCTCGCCCGGCAGCACCTCGAAGCTGAGGTTGGTGAGCACCGTGCGTCCAGCCGCGCGTGAGGCGAAGCTTGCGCTCACGACCTGCAGATGCCCGCGCGGCGCCGGCAGCCGCATGCCTTCGTCGCGCTTCGGCGCTTTCTCCAGCAGCTCCACCACCCGCGACCAGGCCAGCCGGAACGCGATGATGCTCTTCCAGCTGCCGACCGCGGTCTCGATCGGCGCCAGCGCGCGTCCGCCGATGATCGAAGCGCCGATCATCACGCCGCCCGTGGCATGGAAGTCGAGGATGAGGAGCGCGCCCGTCCCCAGCAGGAAAATCTGGATCAGCAGCCTTACGCCGCGCGACATCGAGCCAAGCAGGCTGTCGCGGTCCGCGGTCGCGGTCGCGTTGCGCTGCGCCTCAATCCATTTGCGCCGCCAGCCGGCCACGAAGGTCGACGACATGCCCATGCCTTCGAGCACATCGGCATTGCGCAGCCCGTCATCGGCGAATTGCTGCGCCCGCATCGCGAGGCCGAGCGATTTCACCGTCGCATCGCCCGTCGTCCGCTGCTGCAGAACCGCCAGCCCGATCAGCAACGCTCCGCCCACCAGCACGACCGCCAGGAACAGCGGGTGCAGCAGCGTCAGCACGATCAGGTAGATGATCACGAAAGGCGCATCCATCAGAGCGCCCAGCATCGGGCTGCCGATGAAGCCGCGGATCGTCTCCACGTCGCGCAATCCGCTGCGCATCTGCGAGCCGCCGCTCTGCGAGGTCGCCGCCACCATCGCCCGCAGTACCGTCCCCGACAGCTTCTCTCCGACCCGAAGCCCGATCCGCATCAAGAGCCGCAGACGCAGCGAATCCAGTGCCGCAAATACGCAAATCGCCACCACTGCGATGACCGTCAGCAGCAGCAGCGTGTCCTCGCTCCGGCTCGACAGCACGCGGTCATAGACCTGCAGCATGTAGAACGAGGTTGTGAGCGCCAGAATGCTTATCGCTGCGCTGAATCCGAACGCGGTCGCGAACAGGGGCTTGTTCGCGTCGATCGCCTCCTGCACCGGATCGTTGTTGCGCTGTGCTTCGGCCATTCTCGTTCACTCGCCCAGATCGAACCATGCGTCGGCGTTGGAGTCGTAGTGTTCCTTGGGATCGTAAGGCGTCACCGGCAGCGCCAGCGAGCGTGCGTTGAGCTGCCCCGTCGCCCAGAGCAGCCGATAGGCCGCGACCCCCGCATCGTGCCGCGCCGCCGCCGCTGCGATCTCTGCGCTCAGCAATTCCTGCTGCGCGTTCAGGATGTCGAGCACCTGCCGCTCGCCGGCTTCCTGCTCCTGCTTCACGCCGTCGAGTGCATGCTGGTCGGCCGCGACCTGTGCGTCGTTCGCGGCGATCTGCGCCCGCGCCGCGCTATAAGCTTCCCAGGCATTGCCCACATCTTCCTGCACCGCACGCTGCGCCGCGACGATGGCGAGCTGCGATTGCCCGCGCAGCTCCTTCGCCCGCCGCACCGTCGCCTCCTCCGCGCCGCCCTGGTAGATCGGCACGGTCACCTGTCCGGTGATGCTGAGGATGGTCTGCGGCTCTTTGGTCGAGAAGACGTTCGTGCCCGCCGCGTCGCGCAGATACTGCGCCTGTCCCGAGATCGAGACCTGCGGCAGCATCGCGCCCACCGCATCCGCTACCGCGTAATCCGCCGCCTTCCAGTCCGCCTTGGCCTGCAGGATGCGCGGGCTCCACTTGTCGCCGATGGCGCGCGCACTTTCGAGGTTCGCCGGCAGGGTCGGCAGCGGCGGCGTGCCTTCCAATGTCGGGGCAGGGCGCCCGATCACCCGCACGAAGGCTTCGCGGCTGGCGACCAGCTGGCGCCGCGCCGCGGCTAAGTCGGACTGCGCCCTTGCGAACCGTGCTTCTGCCTGGTCGACATCGGTTCGCGTCACCGCGCCCGCATTCTTCTGCGTCCGCACCGCGTCGAGTTCGGTCTGCAGCGTGTGCACATTGTCCTGGTTGAGCGTGAGGATGCGCTCGTCGCGCACCACGTCGAGATAGGCCGTCACCGCCTGCAGCAGCACGGTGCGCTCCGCATCCGCCAGCTCCGCCCGCGCCGAATGCACCAGCGCGATCGCGCGCCCGATCTGTGCCGTGGTGCGCCCGCCGCGGAAGATCGGCTCGACCACCGACACGCTGCCGGTCAACGGATGGCTGTTGAACGCGCTTGCGAAGCCCGTCACCTGGCCGTGCGACACGCCATAGGTGCCCGAGGCGTTGACCTGCGGACGCCATCCGGCATTGGCCTGTGCCACGCCTTCGTCGACCGCGCGCAAGCCGGCGCGCGCGCCTTCCAGGTCCGGATTGCTTTCATACGCGGCTGCCAGGGCTTGCTGCAGGGTGAGGATATCGGCCGAGGCAGGGAGGCAGCCGAGCGCGAGCATCCAGGCCAGGCTGGCGGCAATCCGCCGTTTCATCGCTCCCCCCAACTCACGCAGTTGTGCAAGCGCGGCCCCCCACTGGACCACCGTTCCGTGCCACGCCATTGGAACAAGTATGTAATTGTATCGTAACAGAGAATCCGCCGCCATGGTGTGCCGGAATTTGGTGTATGGAAGCGGTAAGTCGGATTCACCCGCGCCTGCTGCCGCAGCGGCGGCACCTTGGCATAATGGGTGGTGAAACAGGGGATTGATCATGAAAGCCAGCTATTTGTCCGCCACCGCCCTGGCCGCGGTGCTTGCCGTCTCCGTCGGGTTTGCCGTCGCGAAGCCGGCCGCCAAACCTGCCAAGGCCCCGACCGTCGCCGAAGCCGTGGCTTTCGTCGCTCGGGCTGAGGACGATCTCGCCAAGGCCGCCGAGTATCAGAGCCACGCCGGCTGGGTGCAGGCGACCTACATCAATGTCGACTCCAACTGGCTTGCCGCCCGCGCCAATGCCGAAGGCACCGATCTCGCGGTAAAATACGCCAAGGAGGCCGCCCGCTTCGACAAGGTAAAGGTCGACGAGGTCACCCGCCGCAAGCTCTATCTCCTGAAGCAGGGCCTCGTGCTCCCCGCCTCCTCGCGCAAGGGCGCCAGCCAGGAGCTCGCCGACATCGCGGCCCGTCTCGACAGCGACTACTCGACCGCGAAGTTTGAATACAAGGGCAAGACGCTCACCCTCGACGATATGGAGGACATCCTTCGCACCTCGCGCGATCCCAACGAGACCAAGACCCTCTGGGAAGGCTGGCGCAACGTCTCCTCGCCGCAGATGGTCGGCGACTACGTCAAGCTCGTCACCCTCGCCAATGAAGGCGCGCATGAGCTCGGCTATGCCGACACCGGCGCGCTCTGGCGCTCGTGGTACGACATGCCGCCCGACCAGTTCGCCGCCAAGACCGACGCGCTCTGGCACCAGGTCGAGCCGCTTTACAACAAGCTCCACTGCTACGTCCGCGCCAAGCTGCACCAGAAATACGGCGACGCCGTGCAACCCGCGACCGGACCGATCCGCGCCGATCTTCTCGGAAATATGTGGGCGCAGGAATGGGGCAACATCTACGACATCGTTGCGCCGGCCGGCGGCCCCGGCCTGGGCTACGACCTGACGAAACAGCTTGTCGATCACGGCTACGACGCGATCAAGATCGTCCACACCGCCGACAACTGGTACCAGTCGATCGGCCTCCCGCCCGAGCCGGACACCTTCTGGACCCGCTCGATGCTCACCCGCCCGCGCGATCGCGAAGTGGTTTGCCACGCTTCGGCCTGGGACCTCGACAACAAGGACGATTTGCGCGTGAAGGCCTGCTTCACGGTGACCGCCGACGATTTCTACACGGCGCATCACGAGCTCGGCCACAACATGTACCAGCGCGCCTACAAGGATCAGCCCTTCCTCTTCCAGGGCGGCGCCAATGACGGCTTCCACGAAGCCATCGGCGATTTCGCGGGTCTGAACGCGCTGACGCCCGAATATCTCAAGCAGATGGGCCTGATCGACACCGTGCCCGGCCCGGAAGCGGACATCCCGTACCTGCTGCGCATGGCGCTCGACAAGATCGCGTTCCTGCCCTTCGGCCTGATCGTCGACAAATGGCGCTGGGATGTCTTCAGCGGCAAGACGAAGCCGGCCGACTACAACAAGGCGTGGTGGGATTTGGTGCAGAAGTATCAGGGCCTGACGCCGCCCGGCACGCGTCCCGCGAACGCCTTCGACCCCGGCGCGAAATTCCACGTCGCCGACAACACGCCCTACATGCGCTACTTCCTGGCGGACATTTACGAGTTCCAGTTCTACCGTGCCGCTTGCCGCCTCGCGCATTGGCAGGGTCCGCTCAATCGCTGCAGCATTTTCCAGAACAAGGACGTCGGCGCGAAATTCCAGGCGATGCTGAAGATGGGCCAGTCCAAGCCCTGGCCGGAGGCGCTCGCCGCCTTCACCGGCGAAAGCGACATCGACGCCTCGGCGATCGTCGACTACTTCGCCCCTCTCGCCAAATGGCTCGACGAACAGAACGCCGGCCAGATGTGCACGCGGGAATAGAGCGTCCCACCCGACCTCTCCATCGTGGGAAGGCCGGCATGGGCGAAGCGAATGTCGGGTGGAGACGTCGAGAGACGTCTCCACCCGTTTTCTTTTTGCGACCTGTCCAAACCGTAACCTTACGCCGCTCTCTCCAATTCCTACGCGTCGCCGACACATTCCTCACGCGCATGGCTACGCCCGCGCGCCGTCATGGCTCACCTCAACCCCATGGAATGGGCACTCTCACGCAACTGTGTTTCCGCAGGAGCTTCCTCACAAACATCTTAGTTGCCGCGAACCATCACTATCTCTGAACTCATGGGGTGCTTCGCGAAGCCGGTTCGCGAAGGATGGGGGCAGGCGTGAGCGGCAGGCAGCAGGCGAAATTCGAGCAGGCGCTGGCCGCGCATCGCGGCGGCGAGCTGGAGCGCGCCCTGCGCCTCTACCGCGCCGTCCTGTCCGCCGAGCCGACCCATTTTCCCGCCGCGCATCTGCTTGGCGCGCTCTATCTCCAGCTCGGACGCCTCGACGAGGCCGAGCGACAGCTCCGCCGCGCCCTCCAGATCGACCCCTACGCTGCGGAGGCGCTCAACCATCTCGGCCAGGCGCTCCGCCTGCTCGAGCGCTTCGACGATGCGCTCGATGCCTATGACCGTGCCATCGCGCTCCGTCCCAACTTTGCCGAGGCGTTCTGCAATCGCGCCAATGTCCTGCGCCTCATGGGCCGCGCCGACGCCGCGCTCGCGAGCTACGACCGCGCCATCGCCTTTCGCCCGAACTATGCGGACGCATTCTACAATCGCGGCGCACTCCTCGAAGCCCTCGACCGCTGGGACGACGCCGCGGCGAGCTACGAGAACGCCCTGGCGCTTCGCCCCGACTTCCCCGAAGCCTGGAACAACCTCGGCAACGTCCTGCGCCTCGTTTGCCGCTACGACGAGTCTCTGGCGGCCTACGACCGCGCCATCGCACTCATCCCGACCTATGCCGACGCGCTGACCAATCGCGGCAATGTCCTGCGTGATCTCCACCGCTACGCCGAGGCGCTCGCCAGCCACGAGCAGGCGCTCGCCCTAAAGCCGAACCTCGTCGAGGCCTTCAACAACCGCGGCAGCGTCTTCCGCGATATGTCGCGTTTCGATGACGCCATCCGCGACTATGAACACGCCATTGCGCTCGCACCGGGCCACATCGAAGCCCGTTGGAGCCTTGGCCTCACCGAGCTGCTGCTCGGCAATTGGGAAGCTGGCTGGGAGAACTACGAGCTGCGCTTCCGCAAGCGCCAGAACCCGTCGCGCCGCCCCGGAAATCCCGCGCCCGAATGGCTCGGCGAAGATCTCGCCGGCTGCCACATCCTCGTCTATGGCGAGCAAGGCTTCGGCGATGTCATCCAGTTCATTCGCTTCGTGCCGGTGCTGCGCGCGGGCGGCGCCAAGGTCACAGTCCTCACCCATCGTCGCCTGCACCGGCTGCTCGCAATGCCGGATGTCGAGCTTGTCGCTGCCGTCACGCCCGACATGGCGTTCGATTTCCAGATCGCGCTCATGAGCATCCCGCGCATCCTCGGTCTTCGCGTCGACAACATCCCCGCTCCGGAAACCTACCTTTCCGCCGATCCACGCCGCAGCGAGATCTGGCGCGCCCGTCTCGGCGGACATGGTTTCAAGGTCGGTCTGGCCTGGCAGGGCAATCCCGCCGGCACCATCGATAATGGCCGCTCGCTACCCTTGCGCGAATTCGCCCCGCTCGCCGCCATCGACCGCGTCCGCCTGATCAGCCTGCAGAAGAACTACGGCGTCGAGCAGCTCCAGACGAAGCCGTCCGGCATGACCGTCGAAGCCCCCGGCCACGATTTCGACGACGGCCCCGATGCCTTCGTCGATACCGCCGCGATGATGGCCAATCTCGATCTCGTCATCACCTCCGACACCTCCATCGCCCATCTCGCCGGCGCGCTCGGCCGTCCCGTCTGGGTCGCGCTCAAGCATGTGCCCGACTGGCGCTGGCTGCTCGGACGGAGCGACAGCCCGTGGTATCCGAATGCCCGGCTTTTCCGCCAGCACGCCCCCGGCGATTGGCCGAGCGCGATCCGCGACCTGGAACGCGATCTGCGCGCGCTCGCCGCCACGTCCGGCGATGACGGCGATGTCTGCTCGGTGGCTTGAGCGATGCGCGTGTACATCCCCGTCTCGGCCGGCGACCTGGTCGACCGCATCACGATCCTCAAGATCAAGAAGGCCGCCATCCCGGATGGCAAGGCGCGCGCCAATGTCGCCGATGAGCTCGATCAGCTCACCGCCATTCGTGCTTGCTTCCCGAAACTATCGGCGAGGCCGATCCGCACCCTCGAGACGGCGCTCGCCAAACAGAACCGCGTGCTCTGGAACATAGAGGACAAGCTGCGCGCGCTCGAAGCCAAAGGCGATTTCGGCAAATCCTTCGTCGCTGCCGCGCGCAAGGTCTATGTCGCCAACGACGAGCGCGCCCGCCTCAAGCGAGAGATCAACGACCGCGCCGGTTCCGCGCTGCGCGAAGAGAAATGGTTCTCGCCTCCTGCGTAGTTCAACGGACTGTCCCGTTTTGACAATCCGCAAGGCGGTGCGAATCTAATCGCGGTTTCCTGTGATTCGCGGCGACGCAGAAGCCAAGCCGCGAAACATCGCAAAGGACCCGCAGAATGCAGGATCTGGGCTCTCTTTCGACCACGCGCAATCCTCGCGCGCATGTCGCGGCGCGCCCGTTCTTCTGCGGCGACATCCGGCGCCGGAGCGCTAGCGCCCGCCGCAGCCGCAACACGGCGCGCGTCGCCGTCTGGCGGCGGATGGAGCAGGGCACCAACCACATCGCCGCGTTCGGCGTGTGGCGCACGGGCACCCGCCGGCAGGCCGCGCTCAAGACGCGCGCGGGCACCACGCGATGGCACATGCCGCACCGTGACGGTTCGGCGATCGCACTATCGGGAGCCCACCATGAAAACAGCAGCCAGGATTGAGATCGTCGACCGCGCCACGGTCATCTCCGCCCCCTTCCGCATCCACCCCGCCTTCATCCCGCACGCAGTGATGATCGGCATTATCCTGCTGTCCTCCATCGCCGACATGGCGGTGATCGCAGGCGGCTGGGTGGGGCTTTAGCCGCAATCTCCATTTTGGATGCGGAGCTAATTCACCGCCCTCCCCAGCACCCGCACCTGTTCGATCCATCGCGCACGCTGCTCGGCCGTGATCGTGTCGACGCTGCCGATGAACAACGGCTCGTCTGCTTCCACCCCGCTCAGTGCCACCGGCGCCAGCTTGCCGCGATAGACCATCGCGGGCAGGGCGGTCGTCACCACCACGCGCGCCTTCTTCGCCGCGCGATCCTTCAGCCGCAGCATTTCCTCCAGCCGCGCGACATAGTCGAACATCTGCTTCAGCCCCATCGGCGGCGCATCGGCCCAGAGCGGATAGACGATCGCCAGCCGGTCTGCGGCGCGCACCAGGCGGAACGCCTCCTCGATCCCGTCGGCCGCCTCGCCCGCCCGCGCCACCGCTGCGAGATCGATCGCGCCGACATCGAGCCGCCGCGTCGCGCAGCCGCGCGCCTGCGCGCCCGCTTCATAGGCCCCGCACAGCGCGGCGCAGAACCGTTCCGGACGCGGATCGGGATGGCCGTTGACGACGAGGAGTTTCCTGATCATGGCGCACGCGGACGAACGGATTTCCCCGCCAATCTGCGCCCACGTCCCGGTTGCCGCCTTGCGATTTGTCAAAAGAGGCGCGACACCTTCCGCATGCTGCCGATCCCGCTTCTTGCCCTCGACTATCTCGGCGTCGCGCTCTTCGCGATCACCGGCGCGCTTGCCGCCGCGCGCCGCCGGCACGACATCGTGACCTTCGCCGCCTTCGCGATCATGACCGGCATCGGCGGCGGCACGCTGCGCGACCTGCTGATCGGGGCGCCGGTCTTCTGGGTCCATTCCAGCGGCTATCTCTATGTCTGCCTCACCGCCGCGGGCGCGGTCTGGATCGTCGGCGAGCGTCCCTGGCGTCTGCGGGCGCTCGATTGGTTCGACGCCGTCGGTCTCGCCGCCTATGGCGTGCTCGGCGCCGCCAAGGCGCTCGCCGCCGGCGTTCCGCCGCCCGTCGCGGTGCTG
>Ga0310811_10006876_pt1 | contig 14532 bp, 9 predicted proteins | sample YCmetagenome_FD_207642 | JGI IMG/M metagenome (GOLD analysis project Ga0310811, IMG submission 207642) | Soil microbial communities from experimental microcosm in Duke University, North Carolina, United States - YC | ecosystem: Engineered > Artificial ecosystem > Soil microcosm > Unclassified ...
CCTTCCTGCTTTTCCCACATCTGAACCGTCCGCACTTCGCGATTCAGCGCGGCAGCAATTTCTTTCCAGGAATTCAACCGGTTGTCGTCTTTTGCCATCGCGAAACCTGAAAGCTCCCCCCGACAACCATAGGGTAAAAAACTTCCGATACGAAATATTACGCAAGTCTGTGATAACAATGGAAAAAGCTTTTCGCGGCGCGGCCCACCCAACAGAGTGTGGCATTTTTGACGCCATCTGCGAACGTCTCTTGATTTCGCACTATTTCGCTTTCCCGCGTCCATGGGAAAACTGTCACTGTCCAAACGAATGGGGGAAGTCTTGCGTGTTTTTGCGAGTGGGGTGTCCCTGGTGATGTCCTTGGCGCGCTCTGTTGCTTCTGGCGTCCCTGGCACGGTTCTTTGTGCCGGCGTTGCGATGACATGGGCGGGTCTGGCAGTCGGCCAGGAGGAAGCCACTGTCGCCCAGCGACAGGGCCTCAATCCCAACAAACAATCCTTTCAGATGAAACCGGTCGCGGCCGACCTCGCCAACACCGATGAACAGAGGATCAATGCCGACGCCGACCAGGACAATTGGCGCCTGCATGGCCGCACCTATGACAATCAGCGCTTTTCGCCGCTGACCGAAATCAATGCCTCCAATGTGAAGCAGCTGAAACCCGTGGCGCTGATCCAGACGGGCGTGGCCAATTCCATGGAAGCCACGCCGATCGAGATCGATGGCGTCTTGTTCGTGGAAACCGCCGGCAATGTGGTGCAGGCCTATGACGCGGTCAGTGGCGAAGAGCTCTGGTCCTTCAATCCCACGCTGGAATTCGCCAGCATGTGCTGCGGCCCCCAGGCGCGCGGCGTGGCGGTGGCCTATGGCAAGGTCTATGTCGCGCAGGTGGACGGCCATGTGGTGGCGCTGGACGCCAAGACCGGCGAAGTGATCTGGCGGACCCGGCGTGAAGACATCCTGCCCCAGCCCTATCACTGGTACACCTTCACCGGCGCGCCGCAGGTCTATAACGGCCTGGTGGTGGTCGGAAATGGCGGCGCGGAATGGCCCACGCGCGGCTTTGTCGAGGCACTGGATGCCGAGACCGGCAAGCTGGTGTGGCGGTTCAACCTGACGGCGGGTCCTGACGATCCGAACTTCAAAGGCGCCTGGGAAGGCGATTCCTGGAAGATCGGCGGCGGTTCGATGTGGGACGCGGTGGCGGTCGACCCCAGGCGCGACCTGATGATGTTCGCCACGGGCAATCCCAACCCCGATCTGTATGGCGACTTCCGCAAGGGCAACAATCTCTACACCGTCTCGATGGTCGCGGTGCATGCCAAGACCGGCAAGCTGGCCTGGTATTACCAGCAGATCCCGCATGATGTCTGGGACCTGGATTCAGCTGCGCCCACCGTGCTGTTCGATGTGCTGGATGCCAAAGGCAAGACAGTGCCGGCAGCGGCCGAAGCCAACAAGAACGGCCATCTCTATATCGTCAATCGCGACACCGGAAAGCTGATCCGCAAGTCCGACGCCTTTGTTCCGCAGAGCGAGTCCATCAAGAAGATGATCCCGCCGGACGATACGGCGCGGGTCTATTATCCGGCCAATCATGGCGGGGCGATGTGGCAGCCGCCCGCCTATTCGCCGCTAACCCATTATTTCTACACCATGGCGATCAACGAGCCGCACATCTACAAGGTCAAGCCGTCGAAGCCCTGGGTGCCGGGCACGCCGGAAGTGGGCCAGCAATTCGGCAATGCCATACCCACCGAAGCCGAACGCAAGGCGCTGGAATCCCAGATGATTCCCAATTCCGGCAATCTGTCAGCCATCGACGTCAATACCGGCAAGATCGCCTGGCAGTATCCCAGTGACCACCTGATGTTCGGTGGCGTCCTGGCCACCGCCAGCAACCTCGTCTTCGCCGGCGAGGTGAACGGCAATATCATGGCCTTTGACGCCAAGTCTGGCGAGAAGCTCTGGTCCTACCATATGGGCATCGGTGTCTGTACGCCGCCCATCACCTACCGGGTTAAAGGGGTCCAATACCTCGCAGTCGGCGCCGCCGGATGCCACAGCCAGGAAACACAGATGAAGAAGGAGGGGCGGCCCATCTTCGGGGATACCATCGCGATATTCGCCCTTCCGCATTAAGGATTGGATTGGTTCAAAACAGGGTTCAAACAATGAGAAGCGGCGGTCCGGCTTTTGACGGTGCACTTGCGAAATCGGCCGGTCCGCGTTAGGTTGTAACCAAGGGAAAGTCTCAAAAAACAAAGAGACGCCGCACACTTAAGGGGGAATCATCATGCATTTCGATATGAATGCAGGCTGCGCGAAGCGCCGCCTTGCGCTGTCCAGCAGCACCGCAGTCCTGGCCATGCTTATCTCTGCACCGGCCTTCGCGCAGCCCGCGTCGGAGCAGACGGTGGAAACGATCACCTCCTCCTCGTCGCGCATCATGAGCAGCGGCTTTACTGCGCCGACGCCCACCACGGTGATCAACTCCGATGAGTTGCTGAAGCAAGCCAACACCAACGTCTTCACCACCATCACCCAGCTGCCCTCGCTGATGGGCTCCACCGGCACGACCGTTGGCAATGGTGGCTCTTCCAATGGCGTCAACGGTCTTTCCGCGCTCAACCTGCGCGGCATCGGTACGCAGCGCAACCTGATCATGATCGACGGCGAGCGCATCATCCCGACGAACATCACCGGCGTGGTCGATATCAGCCAGTTCCCGCAGATGCTGATCCAGCGCGTCGACGTGGTGACCGGCGGTGCGTCGGCCTCCTGGGGCTCGGACGCGGTGTCCGGCGTGGTCAACTTCATCTTCGACAAGAAGTTTGAAGGCTTCAAGATGAACCTCAACGGCGGCATCTCCAACTATGCCGACGATGAAAAGGGGCAGATTCAATTCGCGGCGGGCACCAGTTTCCTGGGTGGCCGTGCCCATGTCGAAATTTCGGGCGAGTTCACCAGTGAAGCCGGCATCAACAGCCTGCAGGGCGCCCGCAAGTGGTGGCAGTTCCCGCAGCAATTGCAGATGTTCAGTACCGCCCAATGCCAGCCCAGTGGTTGCCCCGGCGGCTCGCCCCAATGGGTTAACGGTCTCAACGGCAAGAACGCTTTGTGGGCCTATGGCGGCTTGATCACCCGCGGTCCGCTGCAGGGCACCCAGTTCGGCGCCAACGGCGTGCCGTCCCAGTTCGACTATGGCTTTGGCTATAATGGTCTTCCGGCCACGCCGGCCAGGGCCGCGGCGAACACGCCGAACCCTGTGGCCGGTCAGCCTGCGCTCAACCAAAACGGCACTGCCGCGATCAACGGCTGCTCCAGTGGCGGCTATTGCTTTGGCGGTGACCTGGCGGGCGCGCAAGGTCCCTACAACTCGATCGTGGCACGCTTGGTGCGCGGCAACGTCTATGGCCGCCTCTCCTACGACATCACGCCCGATATCGAGATCTATGGCTCGGTGATCTACAGCGAGGTCGTCACCTGGGACAAGCCGACCCAATCCTTCTTCAAATCGGACAATCTCAATATCGCCTGCGATAATCCTTTCCTGCCGAGCGGCGTTGCCGCAGCCTGCGTCGCCAATGCCAACGGCGTTGCCGGAGTGGTGGGTTCGGGCGCCTACGCGCCTTCGGCTGCTGATCTCGCCAATGGTCCCAGCGGCGGCAATTCGCTCTCGAACGGTTTCCTCAATGGCTACACCAACGGCAAGATGGCCTATGGTGCACTGAACTCCGTCCTGCAGAACGTCGAAAACTACAACAACCGTACCACCCGCCGTTATGTGCTGGGCGCTGACGGCGTGTTCAACCTGTTCGGCATAGACTGGAACTTCAAGACCTACTACCAGCACGGTGAGGTCGATTTCCACAACGTCCTGGAAAACATTCTGATCACGCCCTACTACAACGCGGCGATCGATGCGATCCAGGTCACCAACGGCAACCAGTCCTCGTTCCCCGGCGTTCCGGTGGGCAGCATCATCTGCCGCTCGGTTGCGGCACGCTCGGTCGGCTGCCAGCCGCTCAACATCATCGGCACCACCGGCGCCACCGCGGCAGCGCGCACTTTCGTGCAGGGCCTGAATGCGGATGGCAGTTCGACCGGCGCCAATGGCCGCAACCCCTGGCAGATCGTCCGTACTCGTCAGGAAGTGTTCGACTACGGCATGTCCGGCGACATCTTCGAGAACTGGGCCGGCAAGATTTCGGCCGCGACCGGTTTCCAGTTCCGCGAGGAATCCCTGCGCGGGATCAGCGATTGCGCCTCACGCGGCAATTGCGCCAATGAAGAGTTTGGTGGCGTGAAGTATGGCCCCGCCGGCAATCCGCTGCTCAACCCGGGAAGCGTCATCAATGGACAGGCTTTCCCGCCGGCGGCACCCAACTGGTATGCCGGCAATTTCCAGCCCGCCCGCGGTTACTTCCACGAATGGGAGATGTTCGGCGAATTCAACGTACCGCTGCTGAACGATACCGACTGGGGCAAGATCGACGCTACCCTGGCCGGCCGCTACACCCACTACACCACCTCGGGCGATGTCGAGACCTGGAAGGTGGGTCTGGTGTGGGACACGCCGCTGGATGGCCTGCGCCTACGTGCCTTGCAGTCGCGCGACGTGCGCGCGCCCAACCTGGCAGAACTGTTCGCCGGCGCCCGCGTCAACAATGGCTCTGTCACCGATCCCTTCACCTGCTGCTCGGGCTCTGTGCCCCCTGATACGGCGAACAGGACCATCAGCCCGCTGCCCAACCCCATCACCGCCAATCCGTTCCTCAAGCCTGAAAAGGGCCAGACGACGGAAGCGGGCCTGGTGTGGTCGCCCTCCTATGTCCCGGGCCTCAACATTTCGGCCACCTACTGGCGCATCGGGATCAAGAGCATCATCGCCCAGCTGGGCCAGTTCGATCAGATCAATCTGTGCTTTAACGGCAACGCCTTCCAGTGCTCCTTCATCCAGACGAACGGCCAGCCCTGGGCGGTCAACGGCGTGATCAATACGGCGCTTACCCACACCAGCCCGACCCTTCAGACCACGCCGCAGGTCAACCTGGCCTCGCAAGTGATCGACGGCATGGATTACGAAATGAGCTACCAGTTTGCGATGGATGACGCCATCGACTGGGGCCTGGGCGGCGACGTGACCATCCGCATGCTGGCCACAAATGTGATGAAGAACCAGACCAATCCGGGCTTCCTCGGTGCGGTGATCACCGAGAATGCCGGCAGCAATGGCGGCAATACCCCGCACTGGAAGATCTTCTTCAACCAGGGTTATGAGGCCGACACCTGGGGTCTGTTCATCAATGAGCGCTGGTTCAGCGAAGGCGTGATCAACCGCAACTGGTATGCCTGCGCTTCAGCCTGCCCGGCGCCGGTGGACAGCAACCATCCCACCGTTTCCAGCAACTACATGCCCGGCGAACTCTATTTCGATATCGGCGGTCATTACGATCTGAGCGAGCATTCCCAGCTCTATTTCAAGATCGATAACCTGACCAACCAGAACCCCGGCAATGCCAATCCGTTCACGCCCCTCAACCAGAGCTCGAACACCAATCCGACTCTGTATGACGTGATCGGCCGGTACTACACCATCGGCTTCCGCATCAATCACTAGACGGATTTCCGAAGATTTCGTGGCGGCTGTCCCAAAGACAGCCGCCATATTCTTTTCCGGCGCATTGCGCGCCATGGGAAGCTGGGACAGACTTTCGACCATCACAAAGGGGCATTCATGGCTTTGACGGTGCTTCGCCGCTTTCTGTTGCCGGCAGTGGCCGCAAGTCTGATGTGCGGCGGTGCAGCCGCACAGACCTACCAGGCCAATCTGGGTCCCATGCCGCTGGATGAGGCGACCAAGGCCAATATGCTGGGCCGGGGCGAGGCCACCGCCACTTTGGACGGCCGGGTTCTCAGCGTCACCGGCAGCTTTGCGGGCCTGCCGTCATCTGCCATCAAGGCTCATCTGATCGTCGGCATTGCCATCGGTGCGCCGGGAAAAGAGGCGCTGGACCTCACCGTGTCGCCGGCCACTGCCGGCACCGTGTCCGGCAAGCTGACCTTGACCGCGGCGCAAGCCCAGGCCTTCCGCACCGGCAGGCTCTATGTCCAGATCGACAGCCAGAAGGCGCCCACCGGCAACTTGTGGGGATGGCTGCTGCCGCAGCATGTCGATGCCCCGCCGGGTGTGCCGCAGCAGGGACCCTGGTTCCTGCCGCAGCTCGACACGCCCAGCCGCTAGGAAGGACGCGATGACTCTTCATCCTTTCAAATTGGGAACAGGATTGGCGGCCGCCGCCGCCATCACCGTGCTGGGTGTAGGCAGCGCCGTCCCCCAAGCTTCAGGACCTTTCACCGCCGCCCAGGCAACGGCTGGCCATGCGGCGTATCTCGAGAATTGCGCCACCTGCCACAACAGGACACTCCAGGGGGGCGGTGAAGCCCCGCGGCTGGTAGGAGCGGCCTTCATCAACAGTTGGGGTGGGAGAGGGGCCAATGAGCTCTATGGCGTGATCAAGGCTTCGATGCCGATGGGCAACGCCAACTCGCTGACGCCCGAGACTTATCAGCAGATCGTGGCCTTCCTGTTCCAGGCCAATGGCGCCACGCCGGGCACAGCCGCCTTTACCGGGGAAAGCACGGCAAAGATCGGAAGCTTTGCCACCGGCAAAACGCCGGCGGGCCTGCTGGACGCCCCCGTGGCCGCGGCGCCAGCGCGCCGCCGCGCGCCCGTCATGCCGATGGGGCTGGTGGTCGCCGGCACGGTGAAAAACTACACGCCCGTCACCGACGAGATGCTGACCCATCCGTCCGAGAATGACTGGCTGATGCATCGCGGCAATTACCAGGCCTGGGACTTCAGCCGCCTCAAACAGATCAACACTTCGAACGTCGGCAGCCTGCAACTGCGCTGGGTCTATGCCATGGACGAGGGCGGCCGCCAGCAGTTCAATCCGCTGGTCCATGATGGAACGATGTTCGTCTCCAACAACCGCACCAACACCGTGCAGGCGCTGGACGCCAAGACGGGCGAGCTGATCTGGGAAAACCGTATCGGACCGGTGCTGGACAATCTGGAAAACGCCACCCGCACCATGGCGCTGCACGGCAATCTGTTGTTCTACGGCGCCACCGACGCCACGGTGCATGCGCTGGACGCGCGCACCGGCAAGGAAGTCTGGAAAACGCTCATCTCCACCAACAAGAATGACAAGGTTGGCGGCATGACCGTGATCCGCGGCAAGCTTGTGGTCGGCCTCACCCGTTGCGACGAGCTTTCGGTGCAGGACCATTGCTGGATCGCGGCCTATGACACCGCCGACGGCAAGCTGTTGTGGAAGACCCTGACCATCGCCGACAAGGGCACGCCGGGCGGCGACACCTGGGGCAATCTCACCAATGACCAGCGCGCCGGGGCCGATGCCTGGATCACGGGCTCTTACGATCCCGAACTCAATCTGACCTATTGGGGCACCGGCCAGGCCAAGCCCTCGCGCCAGGTCGAGCGCGGCACCGACGGTGATGCGCTGTTCTCCAATTCCACTCTGGCGCTCAATCCCGATACCGGAAAGCTGCAATGGTACTACCAGAACGCTCCCGGTGAATCGCTGGACCTGGACGAGGTCTATGAGCGCGTGCTGGTGGACCACGGCGATCAGAAAGTCGTGCTGGAAGTGGGCAAGACCGGCATCCTGTGGAAGCTGGATCGCACCAACGGCAAGTTTCTCGATCTGGCCCAGACTGTCTTTCAGAATGTCTGGGTCAAGTTCGACAAGAAGACCGGGCGCCCCACCTATCGCGACGATATCATTCACCAGAAGGCCGATGTTGCGATCGCGTCCTGTCCCAGCCCGCAAGGCGGTCATGACTGGCCCGCGACCAGCTATTACCAGCCCGACGATCTGTTGATTATTCCGCTCAGCCAGACTTGTGCGATGTATGGCGCGGGCAGCCAGCTGTTCTATGAGATGCCGGGTTCGAACGGCAATCTGGGCCGCATTTCCGCCTATGAGGCCAGGACGCTCAAGCCGATATGGACTTTCCAGCAGCGCGCGCCATTCCTCACCAGCATCATCTCCACCGCGGGCGGCGTGGGTTTTGTGGGCGATTTCGATCGCGTCTTTAAGGCCTTTGACGTCAGGACCGGTAAGACTTTGTGGGACACGCGTTTGGGGACCGGCGTGCAGGGCTTCCCCGTCACTTACAGTGTTGACGGTGAGCAATTCGTGGCGGTGACCACCGGCACGCAAGGCGGCAGCCCGGTTCAGAAACCGCGAACCATGTTGCAGGAAGTGCACCGCTCCGAGACCGGCCAGGCGGTTTACGTCTTCGCACTGCCCAAGAAACGCTAGGCGCAATGCCGAGTAGCGCCATCCCCGGCCTGTCGATGTATTTCGAGCAGGCGGGGCAGGGCGTGCCCCTGTTGCTGATACCAGGCGCATTGGGCACCGGGGCCGGGGATTTTCCAGGCCAGCTCGGCTGGTTCGCCGAGCGCGGTTTTGAGGTCATCGCGCCCGATCCGCGCGGCTATGGCCAATCGCGGCCGCCGGAGCGCGATTATCCATTGGATTTCTACTATCGCGATGCTGCCGACATGTTCGCCCTGATGGCGGGGCTGGGCCATGAACGCTTCGGCATCCTGGGGTGGAGCGATGGCGCCAATATCGCTGCCATCATGGCGGCCCAAAAGCCGGAAAGCGTGATGAAGCTGGTGATGTTCGGCGGCCAGTCCTTTCTCACGGCGGAAGAGATCGCCGTCTTCAATACGATCCGCAAGATATCCGCCTGGTCGCCCAGCGCCGCTGAAGCCATGCGTGCGATCTATGGCGATGTGCTGGACGAACTGTGGGACCGTTATGTGGACGGACAGGAAGCCTTGTTCCAGGCGGGTGGCAATCTCTACCGGGAACGCTTGTCCCAGGTACGGTGCCCGGCTTTTGTGCTGCATGGCGCGCGCGATCCGCTGGTGCCGGCCTTTCATCCCGAGGCCATCCATCACGGCATTGCCGGCTCGCGGCTGCACATTTTCCCGGAAGGCAAGCACAATATTCACCTGAGGTATGCCGGGGAATTCAACGCCCTGGTGCATGCCTTCCTGACCGAGAGGCCCTGACATGGACTCCCTCCATCCCGATGCCGACCACACACTGAAGCGCGGGCTGGGGCTGTTCGACTCCACCATGATCGTGGCCGGTTCGATGATCGGCTCCGGCATCTTCATTGTCGCTGCCGAAATGGCGCGCGAGACCGGCAGCGCCGGCTGGATGATGCTGGCCTGGGTGATCGCCGGCGTGCTGACCCTGGCGGCGGCTTTGTCCTACGGCGAGCTGGCGGCGATGATGCCGCGCGCCGGCGGGCAGTATGTCTATCTGCGCGAGGCATTCTCGCCGCTCTGGGGCTTTCTCTATGGCTGGACCCTGTTCCTGGTGATCCAGACCGGCACCATCGCCGCCTCGTCCGTCGGTTTTGCCCGCTATCTGGGCGTGCTGGTGCCGTTCGTTTCCGAGAGCCACTATCTGATCGAACCCATCCGCATCCTGCCGACCTATGCCCTGTCGCTCTCCACCGCGCAGGTCGTGTCGCTCTGTCTGGTGGCCTTCGTAACCTGGACCAACAGCCGCGGGCTCAAATATGGCAAGGGCATGCAGAATGTCTTCACCAGCATGAAGATCGGCACCCTGGTGGGTGTGATTGTGATCGGCGGGTTGTTGGGCTGGAAGGCGGCTGTTGTGGAAGGGAATTTCGGCCAGGCCTGGACGCCGGTCGGCGTGCTGCCGCCGGCGGCCGGAATCTCACCGCTCAGCGGCTTTGGCATCCTGATCGGCCTGTGCACGGCGCAGATCGGTTCGCTGTTTGCGGCGGACGCCTGGAACAACATCACTTTCACCGCGGGCGAGGTGCGCAATCCGGCGCGCAATGTGCCGCTGTCGCTGGCGCTGGGCACCATCATGGTGATCGTGCTCTATCTCCTGGCCAATTTCGCTTACACGGTGGTGTTGCCTTTCGCCCAGATTCAATCGGCCCCGTCGGACCGCGTGGCGGCGGCGGTGTTCGAGGTGATCTTCCCCGGCATCGGCGCCACGCTGATCGCGGTGGCGATCATGATTTCGGCCTTCGGCTGCATGAACGGCATGATCCTGGCCGGTGCACGCGCCTATTTCGCCATGGCGCTGGACGGGCTGTTTTTCAAGCGCGCCGCCGATCTCAATGACGCCAAGGTGCCGTCGTCCGCCCTGAAAATGCAGGCGCTGTGGGTGGCGCCGCTGGTGCTGACCCGAACCTACAATCCGGCCACCGGCGCCTATGGCAATCTTTACAGCAACCTGCTGGATTATGTGGTTTCGGCGGCGCTGATCTTCTACATCCTCACCATCGCCGGCCTGTTCCGCCTGCGCCGCACACAGCCGGACACGCCCAGGCCCTATCGCGCCTGGGGATACCCGATCGTGCCGGCGCTTTATATTGTTGCGGCGACGGTGATCCTGGCGATCCTGTTCCTCTACCGTCCTGCCACCACCCTTCCGGGACTGGTGATCGTGGCTGTAGGCGTGCCGGTCTATTTTGTATTCCGCGCCGCAAATCGAAAGGCATCCTGATGCGCGTCGGTATCGAAGCTTCGATTGATAGGTCGCTGTTGGGCGGCTTTGCGGGGCTCGATCTGGTGCGTATCCCCGCCGAGCCCGATGAAGATATCGCCGTGGATTTCTGGGTCGCGGCGCTGGCGCCCCCGTCCCAGCGCCGGCAATGGCCGCATCTGAGAGGGGTGAAGGCTGTGCAAGGTCTGTGGGCAGGGGTGGAGGCGCTCCGTCCCCTGATTCCAGATGACGTTGTCCTGTGCAATGCGCGCGGCGTGCATGACGCGCCGACCGCCGAATGGGCTGTCACCGCCACCCTGGCGATGCAGAAATACCTGCCATTCTACTTCGACTTGCAGCGCCGCGCTGATTGGGCGGGCAAGGACAGAGCGGAGGACATCTATCTTTTGTCGGAGGGCGCCAGGCGCGAGCCGGATTGCCCGGTGCTGGTCGAGGAGGTCGCCGACAAGACCGTGTTGATTATCGGCTATGGCTCGATCGGCGCGGCGGTCGAGGCGCGGCTTGCGCCCTTTGGCTGCAAATTCCTGCGCGTCGCCCGTTCGGCGCGCGCCGATGGACCTGTTGTCGTCGCCCCGGTTTCGGCTCTGGACGAGCTTTTGCCCCAGGCCGATATCGTGATCCTGACCACGCCGCTGACCAGTGAGACCAGGGGACTGATCGATGGTGCGCGGATCGCCAGGATGAAACGCGGCGCCTTGCTGGTGAATGCGGGCCGGGGTGCGGTGGTTGTGACGGATGCGTTGACCAGGGCGCTGAATGAAGGCCGTATCCGCGCGGCGGTGGACGTCACCGATCCGGAGCCCTTGCCCCCGGATCATCCCTTGTGGCGGGCGCCGAACCTCTTGATCACGCCGCATCTGGCCACCGATACGCCGCGCTTCATGGGGCGGGCCTTTGCCTTTGCCGCCGAGCAGGCGCAGCGTTTTGCCCGCGGCGAGAAGCTGCTAAATATCCTCCAGGGTGAGTATTGATGGGCATCGAACAGGACAAGGTCGACCTGACCTGCGCGCTGCGCGCCGCAGCCGAGATGGGGTTGCATGAAGGTGTCTGCAATCATTTCAGCTATGCGGTGGATGACAAGACCTTCCTCATCAACCCGCAAGGCATCCACTGGCTGGAGCTGGTTCCTTCCGACATTGTGACGGTGGATGCAGCGGGAAACCGCATTGCCGGCAACCGCGCGGTCGAGCCCACGGCTTTCTTCATTCACAGCCGCATCCATCGCGCCAAGCCGTCGGCCCGCTGCATCATGCATGCGCATATGCCCTATGCCACCGCGCTGTGTCTGATCGCGGATGGGCGGCTGGAATGGTGCAGCCAGAATGCCCTGCGTTTTTATGGACGCACCGCCTACGACACGGTTTACAACGGCCTGGCGCTGGATGATGCCGAAGGTGACCGCATCTGTACCGCTTTGACCGAGGCGGACATATTGTTCCTGGCCAATCATGGCGTGCTGGTCTGTGGTGACAGTATCGCCAATGTGTTCGATGACCTTTATTACCTGGAACGCGCCGCGATGGTGCAGGTCCTGGCGCAATCGACGGGCAAGCCGCTGCGTCTGGTGCCCGACGAGATTGCGGCCGCTACCGCGCGCCAGCATGCGGGGGAGCGCCAGCAATCGGCGCTGTTCCTGGAGGCGCTCAAGCGGCGGCTGGACGCAAGCGATCCCGGCTGGTCGCGCAAATAGCCTTTAAATCCGGACCTTTTCCTTTAACATGGCCTCCATAACAACAAGGACTGCGGCGTGGCTGACCAACTCATTTCGATCTTTCCCACCAATATCCTGCAACGCCGCCTGGAAGGCATGGAGGAGGTCAATCGCCAGCTGGAAGCGCTGGTGATGGGGATCGCGGCGACAGAGCCCAATTCCACCACCGGCACCACCACCGAGGGCGGCTTCCAGACCAAGGAGGACCTGTTCCAGCGCGACAATCCCGGCATTGCGGCGCTGAAGCCCCATATCTTCAGCGCCATGCAGGATTATGCGGGCGTCATGCTCCGCCAGGAGCTGACTCGTCCGCCGCAAAAATTGGATTTTGTCCTGTGGGGCTGGGCGGTGATCTACAAGGCCGGGCATACCCAGGGCCTGCATGTTCATCCCAGTGCCAATGTCAGTGGCGTCTATTATGTCAGCGCGCCGCCTGCGACTTTGGAACCAGGCGATGCAGGCAAGATTTCTTTCTACGATCCTCGGCCGCGCGCCACCATGGTTCAGCTTCCCTATCAGGCGACGCGCCAGCGCATCGCGCCGGTACCGGGCGACATGTATCTGTTCCCGTCCTGGCTGGAGCATTCGGTGTCCGCCTTCCAGGGCGAAGGAACGCGCATCTGCATTGCCTTCAACGGCAAGCTGATCCTGGAATGATGCGCGCCCGCGCCAAATTATGAGTAACGCCGGCAAGATCGAGACCCTGCGCGCCAAGGCGGTCGCGCTGCATGACGCCGGGCAATTGGAAGAGGCGGAACAGCTCTATCGCCGTATTCTCGACCTGCATCGCACCGACCTGAAGGCGCGTCACATGATCGCCGCCATCCGGTTGCAGCAGGGCCGCGCCGGCGAGGCGCTGGCGATGCTTGGGCCGCTGGCGGCCGAGGCGCCCGGCGACGCCGATATCTGCGCCCATCATGGCCTGGCTTTGCAGGATATCGGGCGCCTCGAAGAAGCCCTGGCGGAATTCGACCGGGTTCTGGTCCTGAGACCCGGGAACGCCCTGGCGCTTCTGTTCCGCGGCAATCTGCTGACGCAGGCGGGTTTGTTTCCGCAAGCGCTGGAGAGCTATGACCGGCTGCTGCAGATAGCGCCGCGTTACGACGAAGCCTGGTTTCGCCGGGGCGCCGCCCTTTGGCAAATGGAGAAGTTCGAGGACGCTTTGGCGAGCTATGCCAAGGCGTTGGATTGCGATCCCGGCCGTTTCGGCGCCGCCTTCAACAGCGGCACGGTACTGTTGAAGCTGGAACGTTATGACGAGGCGTTTGCCGCTTTCGAAAAGGCGCGCGCGCTTTTGCCCAATCATCCCTATGTGCTGGGCGGATTGTTGGCTGCGGTGCTGGGTGGTTGCGACTTCGCACGCTGGCCGGAATTCCAGACCCGGGCGGTCGAAGCGGTGCGTGACAGGAAAGCCGTGATTGTGCCTCTGGATTTTCTTCCTTTTTGCGATGATGCAGCCTTGCGGCGGCAGTGCAGCGAGACCTTCATCGCCGACCGGGTGCCGCTTCCGGCGCAGCCGCTTTGGACCGGTGCGCAATACGGCCATGACCGAATCCGCATCGCCTATCTGTCGGCCGACTTCCGCCAGCATGCCACCGCCGATCTGATTGCCGGCCTGATCGAACGGCATGACCGGACCCGTTTTGAAGTGGGCGCGATCTCTTTCAGCCGCAATGACGGCAGCGCAATGCGCGCGCGGCTGATCGAGGCGTTCGACTGGTTCGAGGATGTGTGCCTGATGAGCGATGCCGACGTGGCGCAATGGCTCAAGGACAGACAGATCGATATAGCGGTGGACCTCAAGGGTCATACCCAAGAGTCCCGGCCCGGCATTCTGGCCCATCGCCCCTGTCCGGTGCAGGCGGGCTATCTGGGTTATCCCGGCACCATCGGTGCGCCCTGGCTGGATTACATCCTGGCCGATGCGCTTGTATTGCCGCTGGACCGGCAAGCTTTCTACAGCGAAAGGATCGTTCACCTGCCGCATTGCTATCAGGTCAATGATGGCACCCGCGCAATTGGCAGCACCCCAGACAGAAGCGAAGCAGGATTGCCGGCGCGCGGTTTTGTATTCTGTTGCTTCAATGCGGCCTGGAAGCTCACGCCCGCGATGTTCGACATCTGGATGCGGCTGCTTGCGGCCGTGCCCGAAAGCGTCTTGTGGCTGCTGGACGACAATGCCACGGCCAAACGCAATCTGACGGAAGGCGCGCGTGCCCA
>Ga0310811_10006877_pt1 | contig 14531 bp, 13 predicted proteins | sample YCmetagenome_FD_207642 | JGI IMG/M metagenome (GOLD analysis project Ga0310811, IMG submission 207642) | Soil microbial communities from experimental microcosm in Duke University, North Carolina, United States - YC | ecosystem: Engineered > Artificial ecosystem > Soil microcosm > Unclassified ...
GTTTGCAAAATTCTCGATGGCGATGTTGCCGTGGCCGTCGGTCGTATCGAACTCGTAAGTGCTCGAATGCCGGTAGATGTTGAGAAGATCAACCGGTGGCGGCTTGCCCTCGGCAAAATTGATCAGGGACTGATTGAAAAATTGACTTAGGACCTGGTTCCAGGACGGCAGGTTGGAGTTGTTATAGAATATCTCCGTGTCAACGTCTTCTCCGGTCGGTAACTTGTAGTGATCGGAATAAGTGTTGAGTTCCATCCCTTCGATATTGAGCTGAAGATAGCGGGCAGCGGTGCCGTTGAACCCGGAAACTTCCGAGCCGTCCGGCATGAAATAATGATTGGTGCCTCCGTTGCTGCTGCTCGCGCCGTCGATTTCCAGTACCAGCTGCCCTTGCGCATTTAGCCAATGATTGTCGTTGCCCAGATTGATGGTCATCGCGAGTTTCCTCTCCACCGCGCTTGTGCGCGTGTTGGTGATGCGACCGACGCAGAAGTGGCTCAGCGCCGGCCGGCTTTACCAAGCGGCCCGAAGGGAACCGCGGAACTCAAAGTTCCTGTTTGCCCCACGCGTAACGCTTGGTAATTTGGCACCGTGGGGCGGCGGCTGATCAAAGTCGTTGGGCTGAATCTCAAATGTTCTCAAATGACGTCACGATGGGGGTGACGTTCGGACCATTCCGTCTCGACCTCGGAGCGCGTCTTCTCTACTGCGACGACCTGGAAGTGCCGCTGGGCACCCGCGCGCTGGACGTTCTCTGCGTGCTCGCCGAAAAGCCGGGCGAACTCGTCACCAAGGACGAACTGATCGCGCGCGCATGGCACGGCCTCGTCGTTGAAGAACACAACATCCAGGTTCAGGTCTGGATGTTGCGCAAGGCGCTCGGCGACGCCGAAGGACGACGCTTCATCGTGACGGTGCCGGGACGCGGTTATCGCCTCGCGCATGCCGGCGGCAGGCGCCGGCAAGCTCGGCTTCAGCTCCGCCCGCATCGCATGAGCGTCCCTCGATCGCGGTGCTGCCCTTCATCAACATGACGGAGGAGCCCTGCTATGAGAACTTCGTCGATGGCCTCGTCGTAGACCTGATCACTGAATTCGCGCGGCTGCGCTGGCTCAATGTGATCGCACGCAGCGCGAGCTTCGCCTACAAGGGACGAGCCATCGATGTTCGGCAAGCGGGCCGCGAGCTCAGCGCTCGCTATGTCGTTGAAGGCGGCATCCGTGCCTCCGAGGGCCGTGTCCGCGTCACCGCGCGGCTGATCGAAACCGAAACCGGCGCGCACCTTTGGGCCGAGCGCTGCGATTGCGCGATCAAGGAAACGTTCGCGTGCCAGGAGGAATTGGTCGAGAGCATCATCTCGGTGTTCGATCCCGCGCTGCGCGCGGCCGAGATGGCGCGCGAGCGGCATCATCCGGCAGTCAACCCTTATTCTCTCCATACAAGAGGGCTTGCTGAACTGTTCACGTCCAGCAGGGAGAGCAGTCTTCGCGCCGAGAATCTGCTGCGTCAGGCAATCGCACTCGATTCCGGCTATTCGGATGCGCTCGCAGCCCTGATCGATTGCAAATGGCAACAGGTGCTGAATGGTTGGATTCCGACCACCGCCGTGGCCGATGCACGGCTCGAGATCGAACAGCTTGCCCGGCAGGCGATCGCCGCCGATCCGCTCAACGGCAGGGCGCTCGCCGCCGCGGGGTTTGCGATCGCGGGCGTACGCTTTCATCATGAAGAGGGAATGGAACTGGTCGAGCGCGCGCTCGAGCTGCTTCCGCGCTCTGCCTACGTGCAGAATGCGGCCGGACAGGTGTTCGTCTATTCGGGAAAGCTCAAAGAGGCCATCGAGTGCCTGGAGAACGCGCGCCGCATCAGTCCGCTCGATCCGCACGTGACCGTGATGCACAATGGTGTGACTGTCGGCATCGGGCATGCGCTCATGTTCAAACGCGACTTTGAGGCATGCCTCGACTGGAATCGCCGCGCGCTCCTCGAGAAGCCCGATTGGACCAGCTCCCGGCGATTGATCCAGGTGGCACTCGCGCACATCGGACGTGTCGATGCCGCTCGCAAGCAGGTCGGCGAACTGCTCAAGGTGCAGCCCAACTCCAGCCTGGCGCGGGCAAAGACCAGCATCTATCGCAAGGGCTGGATGAACGAGCTTTACCAGGAAGGATTGCGAAAGGCCGGGCTGCCCGAAAAATGACCGGCCGCGCCGTGCTCACACGTGCCGGAAGGCTCGTCGAGGAGCACCGCGCTTGCTCCGGTTGAGCTTGCGTCTGAGCAGCAGATCAATGGCGGGCTCGGTTCCGAGGAACGGCCCTTTCCGCGGCCCTTTTACCGATCATTAGCCAAATTCGGATGCTCTTGAGGCGGACGGAAAAGAGGCCCGCGCAAAGGGTCCCTTTTCTGGACAGCGCCTTCATCCTGCCCCATCTCGTCCGCATAGATCGGCAGAGCGGGGTCCACGGTGGTCGGGGAAGAAAAAATGATGCTGCGTTCGGCCTTTAGCCTCATGGCGCTCGGGCTTCTTTGCGGCGCCGCGCAGGCGCAGCCTTATCCGCCGTCCTATCCGCCCGCAAACGTGCAGGCTTATCCGCCCTACCGCGCGCCTGCCCCCACCATGGTGGAGGACGACGAGGACGACCTGCCGCCGAATTTACGCGCCGCGCCAGGAACGGCCCCGCCGCCCCCCGGCGGCTACCAGTTCCCGGACCAGCGCGCCGCGGTCCCGCCGGCCGCAATCCAGCGCGAGGCTTTGCCGGCGCCCGGCGGCGCGGGGGCGCCGACCTACGGCAATCCGCCGCCGGTCGTTTACGGCGACCGCGGACCTCAGCCGTATCCGCCGCAGGCCTATCCACCGGCTTATCCGCCTCCGGCTTACGGGAGCGGACCGGCGGGCCACGGCCAGCCGGAAAGCTACGGCGCGGCCTCGGCTTATCCGCCGGCGCAGGCTGCGGTCCCGCAGCAATACCCGCCCTATGGTGCCGCACCACCGCCCTACGGCGCGCCGCCGGCGGCCTACCAGGATCAGGCCGCGCCAATGCAGCTTGGCCCCGGCGCGCGCCCGCCCGCCGACGTTGCCGGCCGCGATGCCGCGCCTGCCGCTCGGCCGAACACGGTCGCGATGCTCCCACCCGAAGAACAACCCGACCAGGGCAAGCCGGAGCTTCCTGCGCAGTTCAGGCGCCAGCTCGTGAGCTACCAGACCGCTGAGCCTGCCGGCACGCTCATCATCGACACGGCGCACACCTACCTCTACCTCGTGCTCGGCAACGGCCAGGCGATGCGCTACGGCGTCGGCGTCGGCCGCGAAGGGTTCACCTGGGCGGGAGCCGAGCGCATCACGCGCATGAAGGAGTGGCCGGACTGGTATCCGCCGGCCGAGATGATCGAGCGCCAGCCCTACCTGCCGCGCATGATGGCCGGCGGCGAGACCAATCCGCTCGGCGCGCGTGCGCTCTACCTCGGCAAGACGATGTATCGCATCCACGGCACCAATCAGCCCTCGACGATCGGGAAGTACGTTTCTTCGGGCTGCATCCGGCTGACCAACGAGGACATCGAGGATCTATACAGCCGCGTACAGGTCGGCACGCGCGTGGTGGTCCTGTCGGGGTCGGCGCCTGCGACGGCATCGGCCGCACCGGTTCAACAGCCGGTGCAGCAGCGGTAGCGGCGCTCGCCACAGTCACAGCAGGAAAAGCCCGGCTCGCGCCGGGCTTTTCATTTTGCCTGCTGGCGCACGAGCCCGCGCGCAAACGCCTCGACCATGAACGTCACCTGCTCACGCACCGTTGCGAGCGGGATCGACTGCAGCTTCTCCTCCAGCCCGATCAGCACGATGCCGTGGACGGCCGAGAACAGCGAGCGCGCAAGCTGCATGCGCTGATCCGCCGCCATTGCGGGTGCAAGCGAACGCAGCGGTTCCTCGATGTAGATGAACAGGCGCGCGAGGTTTGCCTGATACCAGGTGGGTACCTCTTTGTCCTCGGCGAGGCGATGGTCGAACAGGGCGCGCCAGCGCCGCCGGTTTGCCGCCGCGTAGTCGGTGTAGGCGAGCGCGAGGTGCCCGAGCGTCTTGATGGCCTCCATCTGCGCGTCGCCGCTCTTTCCGCCGGCAAGCGTGAGTGTCTTCTCGAGCTGCTCCAGGGTGAGCGCATTCACGGCGAAGATCAGGTCGTCGAGGTCGGTGAACACGTTGTAGATCGCGCCGACGGCGCAGCCGACCTTGTAGGCAAGCTCGCGCGCTTTCATCCCGCGCAGGCCTTCTTTCTCGATCGTGCGCTCGGCGGCGTGGATCAGCGCGTCCCGCAGTTTGCGCCGCCTGGCGACCGCTTTCGGCTCTGAAACCATTGATTAACCATATGCTTGAACGTCGTTCAAAATTTCATTGAACCATGTTCACGGGTGCGCTACTAATCTGTTGTGAACAACGTTCATAACAGCGGAGACGACAATGCTCAAGACCATTGTGACACTCGTCCGGGGCGCGGCGTTTCGCGCCGAGGAGGAATTCGCCGACCGCAGCGCGCTGCTGATCCTCGACCAGCAGATTCGGGATGCGGCGGCGGGAATTGAACGGGCCAAGCGCGCGCTTGCGGTTGCGATCGCGCAGGACGAGGCGGAGGGGAAGCGGCTCGAGACGACGCTGACGCGCATCGCCGACCTCGAAGAGCGTGCCATCGCGGCGCTCGATGGCAACAACGAAGCGCTGGCCGCGGAGGCCGCCGAGGCGATTGCCGTGATGGAGGCCGACCGGGATGCGATCCGCGAGGCGCGCGGGACCTTTGCGCGCGAGATCGCGGGCCTGAAGACCTCCGTCCGCAGGTCCAGCCAGCGGCTCGCCGAACTGGAACGCGGGCGGCGCATCGCACTCGCGGCCGAATCGGTGCGGCGGCTCAAGACCGGTCACGGGCTCGGCACGCCGACCGGCTCCGCCGCACTCGCGGACGCGGAGGCGACGCTGCGCCGGCTGCGTGAGCGGCAAACGGAAGATGCCGCCGCGGATGTCGCCTACGAGACGTTCGACGCGAACCCGGCGGGTGTCGCCGACAAGCTCGAGGCCGCGGGCTTTGGCAAGCGTACGCGGCCGACCGCCGCGAGCGTTCTCGAGCGCCTGAAGCGGAAAACCGCCACCCCGGCGCCGGCTGCCTGAACTGAACCTTTCCCCCTGTAACCCTGACTGAATACGGAGACACTCATGAGCACCCAAACGCAGACCCCCAGCGGCCATTCTGGCGCCTGGATCACCTTCACCTACGCGTCGTTCTTCGCCTCGGTGGCGATGGTCGGCTTCGGCATTCTGTTTGCCCCGATCGACATCTGGATCAAAGCCTACTTCGCGATGGGCGCCGCTCTCTTGATCCAGTCGTGCATCACCATGACGAAGACTTTGCGCGATGTGCACGAGTCCTCAAAGCTCGTGAACCGGATCGAGGATGCCCGCGCCGAGCAGCTTCTGATGAGGATCGAGCGCAACGCCGCGTAAACCATCCAATCGGGCCCTCTCCGCCTGTCGGAGGGGGCCCGCATCACACCGGCAAATGTTCACGAATCGACCGTAAAGCCGCTACATTCGCCGCCGAAGGGATCACCGCATGTCCGACCATTTGATGACATCCAGGCGTTTCGCGCCGCTGTTCTGGTGCCAGTTCTTCTCGGCGTTCAATGACAATTTCCTGAAGAACGCGCTGGTGTTTCTGATCCTGTTCGCGCCCGGCGTCGGCAATCGCGAGGCGCTGATCACGCTCACCGCCGCGGTGTTCATCGGCCCGTTCTTTTTCCTCTCCGGGCTTGGCGGGCAACTCGCCGATCGCTTCGACAAGGCGATCATGGCGCGCCACGTCAAGCTGGCGGAGATTGCGGTCGCGGGGCTCGGCGTCGTCGGCTTCTGGCTGCATTCGATCCCCATCATGTTCGTCGTGCTGTTCATGTTCGGCGTGATTGCGACACTGTTCGGGCCGATCAAGTACGGAATTCTTCCCGATCATCTGAAGAGGGAAGAACTCCCGGCCGGCAACGCGCTGGTCGAAGGCGCGACCTTCATGGCGATCCTGCTCGGCACCATCGTAGGCGGCCTCGCCGCGAAGGAAGGCAATCATCCGGGCTGGTTCGGCGCGATGATCATGGTGTTCGCGGCGCTGTGCTGGAGCTCGAGCCTGCTCATCCCGCGCACCGGCCAAGGTGCGCCGAACCTCTACGTCGATCCGAACATCGCGCGCTCGACCGGCTCGCTGTTGAAAGACCTCTGGATCGACAAGCGGCTCTGGTGGGGCAGTCTGACCACAAGCTGGTTCTGGCTCGTCGGCGCCATCGCCCTTTCGCTGATGCCGCCGCTCGTCACCAAGGTGCTGGGCGCGACCGAGGAAGTCGTCACGGCGTACCTCGCGGTCTTCTCGATCTCGATTGCGATCGGTTCGCTGCTCGCCGCCTGGATCGCGCACGGGCGAATCGTCCTGTTCCCGACGCTGCTCGGTGCTGCGCTGCTCGGCCTCTTCGCGCTCGATCTCGGTTTCTCCACTTATGGAATCCTGCACACCGGCGCCCCCGCGAACATCGGCGAGGTGTTCACGTCGTGGCGGGGTATCCACATCGCCATCGACCTCGCCGGATTGGCGATCTCAGGCGGTCTCTACATCGTGCCCTGCTTCGCGGCGGTTCAGTCCTGGGCCGGCGCGGACAAGCGTGCCCGCGTGATCGCAGCCGTCAACGTGCTCAATGCCGCCTTCATCGTGGCCGGCACGCTGGTGGTCGCCGCCCTGCAGGCGTTCGGCGCGACGCTGTCGCAGCTCTTCATCCTGCTTGGCACCGCAAATCTCGTGACCCTGGTCATCGTGGCACGCACCATGCCGGCGAACGGCCTGCGCGACTTCCTCACCACCATGCTGCGCGCGATGTATCGCATGGAGGTGAAGGGCGCCGAGAATCTCGACGCCGACAAGGCCGGGCCCAACCCGATCGTCGCGCTCAATCACGTGAGCTTCCTCGATGCGGCGGTTGCGCTCTCGCTGATGGACAAGGAACCGGTGTTCGCGATCGACTACCACATCGCCCAGCGCTGGTGGGTGAGGCCTTTCCTCAAGCTCACGCGCGCGATGCCGCTCGATCCGTCAAAGCCGATGGCGACGCGCACGCTGATCAACGCCGTGAAGGCGGGCGAACCGCTGGTGATCTTCCCCGAGGGGCGCATCACGGTCACGGGTTCGCTGATGAAGGTCTATGACGGCGTCGGCCTGATCGCGGACAAGTCCGGTGCGCTGGTCGTGCCGGTGAAGATCGACGGGCTCGAAGCAACGCCCTTCTCGCGGCTCTCCCGCGGTCAGGTGAACCGCCGCTGGTTTCCGAAAGTGACGATCACGGTGCTGCCTCCCGTGAGGCTGGCGGTTGCGGACGAATTGAAAGGCCGTCATCGGCGGCAGGCCGCGGGCGCGGCGCTCTACGAGATCATGTCCGATCTCGTATTCCGCACTACCTCGACCGACCGCACCGTATTTCAGGCGGTGGTCGACGCCGCCGAAGTGCATGGCTGGAAGCGCGTCGCCGTCGAAGATCCGGTGACCGGCTCGCTTTCCTACAAGCGCATGCTGCTCGGCGCCAACGTGCTGGGCCGCAAGCTGATGCCGCTTGCCGGCGAGGGCAGGGCGCTCGGCGTGATGCTGCCGAACGCGAACGGCGCCGTCGTGACCATTCTCGGCGTGATGTCGGCAGGCCGCGTGCCCGCGATGATCAACTTCACGGCCGGTGCCGCAAACATCCTTGCGGCCTGCAAGGCCGCGGAGGTCGGCACGATCGTCACCTCGCGTGCCTTCGTCGAGAAGGGCAAGCTCGACGCGGTGGTGGCGCAGCTCGCGCAGTCTCTCTCCGTCGTCTATCTGGAGGATGTCCGCACCACCGTGACGACGCCCGACAAGCTGCGCGGCCTGCTCGGCTACAAGACGCCGCTTGTCGCGCGCAAGCCGGACGATCCGGCCACGATCCTGTTCACGTCGGGGTCCGAGGGTACGCCGAAGGGTGTTGTGCTCTCCCATCGCAATATGCTGGCGAACTGTGCGCAGGCCGCGGCACGCATTGACTTCGGCCGGCGCGACAAGCTGTTCAACGTGCTGCCGGTCTTCCACTCGTTTGGCCTGACCGCTGGCACGATCCTGCCCCTCGTCTCCGGCGTGCCGATCTATCTTTATCCCTCGCCGCTGCACTACCGCACGGTGCCGGAGCTGATCTACGGCGTGAACGCCACCATCGTGTTCGGCACCGACACCTTCCTGGCAGGCTACGCGCGCGCCGCGCATCCGTATGACTTCCGCTCGTTGCGTTACATTCTCGCAGGTGCGGAGCCGGTGCGCGATTCGACGCGCCGCACCTACATGGAAAAGTTCGGACTGCGCATCCTCGAAGGCTATGGCGTCACCGAGACCGCGCCGGTGCTCGCGCTCAATACACCGATGTTCAACAGGTTTGGCACTGTCGGGCGCCTGATGCCCGGCACCGAGGCACGGCTCGAGCCGGTACCCGGCGTGGACGAAGGCGGGCGGCTCTATGTGCGCGGTCCGAACGTGATGCTCGGCTACCTCAAGGCCGAGAAGCCCGGCGTGATCGAGCCGCCGCCCGAGGGCTGGCACGACACCGGCGATATCGTGGCCATCGATGCGCAAGGCTTCGTCACCATCAAGGGACGCGCCAAGCGCTTCGCCAAGATCGGCGGCGAGATGATCTCGCTCGCGGCAGTGGAGACGCTCGCAGCGCAGCTCTGGCCGGATGTGCTCTCCGCGGTCGCAACTGCGCCCGATCCGCGCAAGGGCGAGCGGCTGGTGCTGCTCACGCAGCAGAAGAACGCGACGCGCTCGGAATTCCAGCAGTTCGCGAAGTCGAAGGGCGCGAGCGATCTGATGGTGCCGGCCGAGGTGGTCTCTCTCGAAAAGCTGCCCGTGCTCGGCACTGGCAAGATCGACATGGTGGGCGTCGCGAAGCTGGTGCGCGAGCGCGCGGCGGCGATGCCGGCCCCGGCCGCGGAGGCAGTGGCGTAGCTTTCGCAGCCTCGCCTCCTGGGGGCTGCGGCTACTTTCGTCGCCTTCGTATCTCTTCAATGACGGCGGAGTTGTCGCGCTCGCCTTCGCCGTGCTTCACGCAGGCTTCGAGCACGGCGGCATTGAGCGTCGCGAGCGGCATCTCCTGTCCGCGCGCAGCCGCCTGATCGAGGATGAGCCGGAAATCCTTCAGTGACTGGTGGATGAAGCCCTGCGGCGAATATTCGCCGCTCACCATCTTGGTGCCCTTGATGTCCATCACCTGACTGTAGGCCGCCGACTGCCGCGCGACGTCGAGGAAGGCTTTCGCATCGAGGCCGAGCCGTTCCGCGAAGACCAGGCCTTCGGCCAGCACCAGGCGATTGAGGCCGAGGATATGATTGATCGCAAGCTTGGCGCGCCCGCCATTGCCCGCCGCGCCCATGTGGAACCATTTCGGATAAAGCGCGTCCAGAATATCGGCGACCGAGTCGACAACATCGCGTTCGCCGCCGATCAGGCCGACGCCGTCGCCGTTGCGCACTTGTCCGCTCGAGCCGGAGACCGGCGTCTCGATCATGGCGATCTGCGGCGCGACGCGCCCAATCAGTGCCGCGATGCGGTCCGGATCGCAGGTCGAGGCGACGAGTACGGTCTTGGGCACGCCGGGCGTGACCGCCGGGAGGATCGCATTCGTGACCACGTCCTCGACCTGGGTCGTGTCGAACACCGCGAGCAGCACAACGTCGCAGCGCGCGACCTCGTCCAGCGTCGCGCCGATGCCGCCGGCCTTGCCGAATGCCGCGGTCTTTGCCGCATCGATGTCGTAGCCCTTTGGGCCGAATCCCGCGCCGATCATCCGGTGCGCCAATGCGCTGCCGAGCAGGCCGATGCCGCCGATGCCGACCGTGCGCGCGGCGGTCACGCAGCAATCTCGTTGAAGATCGCGAGCAGGGCGGCCGGGTTGGTGATGTGCGGGTTGTGGCTCGACTCGATCTCGTAGGTGCGCCAGCCCTCGCGCTTCGCGCGCTCGAGGAACTTGCGGAAGGTATCGCCGATGCCGGCCTTCTTCGCGTAAATATAGGTGCGCGGCATGAGTGGCTCGGAGGAGAGCGCCAGCTTCTGCGCAAAGGCCTTCACGGGCTGCGGCTGGCGGAGCGGCGAGGCCCAGGCCTGATCCTCTGGCGCGGTGTCGGACGGCATCGGGTTTGCCGGAATGCCGAAGCCTGTCTCACTCGCGTCCGCACCAGCACGCATCTTGGTCGCGACCTCGGGTGGCACGAGATCGAACACGGCCTCGCCGTTCTTCGGCGCGAATGCGTCGAGGTAGACGAGTTGCCTGACGCGTTCGCGGGCGCGGTCGGCGACCCCGGTCGCAACCATGCCGCCATAGGAATGGCCGACGAGGATGACGTCGGTCAGGCCCTCGGTCTCGAGCACCGCTACGGTGTCGGTGATATGCGTATCGAGATCGATATCCGGACGCGCGAGATGCAGGCGCTCGCCGAGCCCCGTATAGGTCGGGGTCCAGAGCTCGTGGCCTGCCTCGCGCATCAGCGGCCGCATCTTCTTCCACGCCCAGCCCGCCGACCAGGCGCCATGCGCCACCACGAATGTCGCCATTGTCGCCCCTTGGTTCTTACGCCGTTCCCTCGGGCGCCTGATGCACCTCGATGACGTTGCCGTCCGGATCGTAGAAGAAGATCTGGTGCCAGCCGCTCATCGCCCAGCCGCCGTAATCCGAGTACTTGACGCCCTTCGCGTCGAGCCGTATCTTGAACGCCGCGATGTCATCGGTGCGGAACGCGATGTGGCCGCGGTCGACCGGGTTCACCACCTGGCCGGTGCGGAAGCCGGTGCCCATGTCCTTCTCGGCGATGTGAAACTGCGTCGTGCCGTCGGTGATAAACGCGACATCGCCCGCATAGCCTTGCGTCTTGATGCGACTCTTCGCGAGCGTCGGCTCGACGGCCATGTCGAGAACGGCACGATAGAATTCGTCCATCGCCTCGACGTTCCTGGTGGTGAGATTGAGATGGTGCAGTTTGAGCTTCATTGAATCCTTCCTTTCCTCATCCTGAGGCGGCCGCGGAGCGGCCCTCGAAGGATGGCCACAAGCTACAAGACGTCGCCCTTCGAGGCCCGCCGCAAGCGCGGCTTGCACCTCAGGGTGACGGTTAGGACAGTCCCCGCGTCGAATCGTCGAACAGTTCATCGACTTTCAACGCGTGCGGAATGATCTTCTGTTCCGCCGCATACTGGATGATCAGTTCGAGCGGCCGGCGCAGCGCCTCGATCCCGAACAGATGAAAGTCGGTGCCGTCCGCGGGCGGCGCCGCGGCCGCTTTGCTCGCCTTCAGCATCCGGAAAACTTCGGCGACGACGTCCGGCCGCTGGTCGGCGAGGTCCTTGTCCACGCAGAAAAAGTGATTGACGGGCACGGTGCCGTACTTGCGGTGCCAGGCGAGCGCGGCCTCGCGCGGGTTCGGAATGAGATGCGCGACGCGCGCCTCGTTCGGCATGTCGGCACCGAGGATCGCGGCGTCGAGTTCGGCATCGAGCAGCATCTGGTCGACCTTGTTGGAGCCCGGTGGCGTCCGCTCGACATTCGGCGGCTCGACGAATTCTGCCAGATGGCCGTCGTCGTTGCAGACCCAGGTGACCTTGTTCAGGTCAACGCCGTATTCGTGCTGCAGGATGCCGCGCACCCAAATGCCGGTGGTCTGCGTGTAGGAGCGGATGCCGATGCGCCGCCCCGCGATATCCTGGGGCGCAAGCGGTCCGCGCGCGATGCACCGCAGCGCATGATTGTGCTGGAAACGGCCCATCACGACGGCAGGCAACAGCGTAACGGGCTTCCCGTACACCTTCGCCTGCAGGAAGGTCGCGATCGCAAGCTCGCTTGCGTCGAAGGCGCGCTCGCGCACCATCGGCTTGAAGCCCTGGAACGCGACTTTCGGCCCGCAGAAGTCAAAGGTGACCAGGTCGGATTTGATCGCGCCGGACTTGAGCGCCTTGGTCACCGCGTAGTCGGCGAGATTGGCGCGCAGCGTGACCGGGCCGCTCTTCGGGTACGCGGGCATTCCTACTTCATCCCCGCGGCGGCGCGCGCCTTGTCGAGATGGCCGTAGGAGCGCGTCGGCGCGCACATCAGGAAGCGGTAGCCCTCGGAGAGGATGCGCTCGCAATTTCCGGCTTCCACATGCGGATGGCCGACGACCACGTTGTGCTTCTTGCAGGTATCGACCACGCGCTTCATCTGTTCGAGCAGCTTCGGATGCTCGTACTGGCGTGGGTAACCGAGCTCCTGACCGAGATCGCCTTCGCCGATCAGGATCGCGCCGATGCCCTTCACCTCTTTGAGCATCGCGTCGAGATTCTCGACGCCGCGCATGTCCTCGATCTGCAGGATGCAGAAGATCTCGCCGTTCGGATCGAGCGGCCACGTGTCGGCCTTCTTGTAGTACTCCTGCTGCGTCAGCCCCCAGTAGCGCACCGCGCCGCCCGGGCCGTCGCCGCGAATGCCGGCGGGTTCGAAATTCGGCGCGGTCTTCAGCCTCGGATAGCGGCAGGCCGCAACCGCGTTGTAAGCCTCTTCCACGGTCGAGATGTGCGGGAACACGATGCCGTAGCAGCCAAGATCGAGCGCCTGCTTTGCCTGCCACTGCGCCTTCTCGACGCCATTCACCGGCACGCGCACCATCGGCGTCACGGCGGGCGCGATGTTGCCGGCCTTCACGATCTGTCCGCGGTTGAGCAGGTACTGCAGGCAATCGCGCAGCGCCTTGCCGTCCCACGGATTGTGCTCCATTTCGAATACGACGCCGTCGAACTTCGTCGACTGGATCGAGAACGCGGAGTCGACCTCGGCAGGCTGGAAACACGTGAACGCCGGCTGCCCCGCTTCGAGCGCGCGGATCACACCATTCAAACGCAGGTCAGCCATTCATGTCCCCTTGCATTGCGATTTCTCTCTGAGGATCGTATCAGAACGGCATTCAGCCTCACAATCCGGCGAGCCCTCAATGATCATCGATTGCCACGGCCACTACACCACCGAGCCCAAGGACCTGCATCGGTTCCGCAAGGACCAGACCGAGGCCGTGAAGAACAAGTCAGCGATGCCGCCGCGCGCGGGCCTGAAAATGTCGGATGATGAAATCCGCGAGAGCCTGGAGAGCAACCAGATCAGGCTGCAGAAGGAGCGCGGCACGGACGTGACGATCTTCTCGCCGCGCGCCTCCGGGATGGGGCATCACGTCGGCGACGAGAGCGTCTCGATCGAGTGGACGCAGATCTGCAATGACCTGATCCACCGTTGCGTCACGCTGTTCCCGAAGAACTTCATCGGCGTGTGCCAACTGCCGCAGTCGCTCAACGTGCCGCCGAAGAATTCCGCGAAGGAGCTGGAGCGCTGCGTCAATGAGCTCGGCTTCGTCGGCTGCAATCTCAATCCCGACCCGTCCGGCGGCTATTTCAATTCGCCGCCGCTGACCGACAAGTGGTGGTATCCGCTCTACGAGAAGATGGTCGAGCTCGACGTGCCCGGCATGGTGCACGTCTCGGGCTGCGCCAACCCGGCGATGCATACGACCGGCTCGTATTATCTCAACGCCGACACTATGGCGTTCATGCAGTTCATCCTCTCCGACCTGTTCAAGGATTTCCCGAAGCTCCGCCTGATCATTCCGCATGGCGGCGGCGCGATCCCGTTCCACTGGGGCCGCTTCCGCGGGCTTGCGCTGAACAACAACAAGCCCGAGCTGACCGAGATCATGGCGAACAACATTTTCTTCGACACCTGCGTCTATCACCAGCCCGGCATCGATCTCCTGTTCAAGGTCGTGCCGGTCGACAACATCCTGTTCGCGTCCGAAATGGTCGGCGCGGTGCGCGGCAACGACCCGAAGACCGGCTTCGGCTTCGACGACACCAAGCGCTACGTCGAAGGCACGAGCCTGTCGGCCGCCGACAAGGCCAAGGTGTTCGAGGGCAACGCGCGCAAAGTCTATCCGCGGATCAACAAGAAGATTTGATCCCAATTCCGCTCATGCCCGCGAAAGCGGGCATCCAGTTCTTTGCTCTTGGCTCTGGGTCCCCGCTTTCGCGGGGACGAGCGGAGCGTGGGGAACGTCATGACTACTTCTCAAGGTGACAGCGGCGACGCGCTCAAGCGCCGATTTGCATCGAACGACGCGCATCTCGCCATTCCGGCCGACGCGCCAGACTTGCACCGCCAGCTTGCCGCGCGCGGCGTGGTGCGCGCGTTCACGCCGAAGCCCGTGCCGCTCGATCTTCTCCATCGGCTCTGCGCGCTCGCGCTCTGTTCGCCGACCAAGAGCGACCTGCAGCAGCGCGACATCATCATCGTGGATGATGCTGCGTTGAAGCGGCAGATCCTCGGCGCTCTGACCGAGGGTCCCATCGGGCAAGCGTGGCTCAGGGACGTGCCCGCACTGCTGGTCTTCTGCGGCAACAATCGCCGGCAGCGGTTGTGGCATGAATGGCGCGGCAAGCCGTTCGCAAATGATC
>Ga0310811_10006878_pt1 | contig 14531 bp, 12 predicted proteins | sample YCmetagenome_FD_207642 | JGI IMG/M metagenome (GOLD analysis project Ga0310811, IMG submission 207642) | Soil microbial communities from experimental microcosm in Duke University, North Carolina, United States - YC | ecosystem: Engineered > Artificial ecosystem > Soil microcosm > Unclassified ...
CGCCTGCAGGTCGTTGCCCGCGAACACGGCGGTGGGCCGGTCCTCGAGTCGAAGCAGCTCTCTGCCGCACTCCGTACCGGCTCCGTGGTGGAAGTCCCCGGACCGTACCAGGTCGGGGTCGAACGGCAGGCCTGCGGTCTCGAGCGCGGCCCGGTAGCCGTCCACGCGCGCCCTGCTGCACAGCATCCGCTCGGGTCCGGCGACGACGCCGATGCGCCGATGGCCGAGTCCGATCAGGTGCCGGGTCGCGGCGAGGCCGCCCTGCCAGTTCGTCGACCCGACGGCGGGGACGCCCGCTTCGAGGTCACCCGCCGGGTCGATCACCGCGAACGGGATACCGCGGGTGGCCAACTGCTCGCGCTGGACGGCCTCGAGGTTCGACAGCACGAGCAGCACACCGGTCGGGCGCCGGGCGAGCACACCGTCGAGCCACGATTGGCCCGGTCTCAGGCGTCCCGCGGATTGGGAGAGCACCAGGCTCAGCCCTTCTTCGTGCGCGATCTTCTCGGCGCCGCGGATCACCTCCATCGCCCACGCGCTCTGCAGTTCGTGGAACACCAGGTCGAGCAGAGGGGCCGCCGGGGCGGTGCGGCGCCGGTAGCCGTGCTCCCGCAACAGCACCTCGACGCGCGCACGCGTGGACGCCGCCACGTCCGCTCGACCGTTGAGTACCTTCGAAACGGTCGGAGCCGACACCCCTGCCGCGCGCGCGATGTCGACGAGAGTCGAGGTCTCGCCGACCGCCTCGCCGACAGGTTCAGCACCCGGCTTCACCGGAGTTGCACGTGAGGTCATGACACGAATAGTAAACTCTTCCAGCTGTCGTACGGCACCCGTGATCCGGATCGTCCGGTGCGCGGGGATCTCTCGATCCGACAGCCCGGCGCGCGGAAGCCGGCACAGGACATCGAAATCCGCCCCCGAAAACGCTCCGGCAATTTTCGAACAATGGTATCGAAACCTTCGAGGACGAAGGCATGCACCCGGCGGCAGGGACGTGTCCGCGGCGCGCGGTACGCCGCATCACGCCGGCCGTCTGTCCCGCGGCCGAGTCCGCCGCGGATCAGCCGTGGATCAGGAGCGGATCAGGCGCGGCGGCCCGGAGTGAAGAGGATCTTTCCGGAGCGTTCGGTCCTGGCGGCGTGGGCCAGGGCGGCGCGGTGCTCCTCGAGCGGATACGTCGCCTCGACGCCGGCCTTGACGACCCCCTGCTGGGCCAGGTCGGCGAGCTCGGCGTAGACGCGCTCGACCTCCTCGCGCGGGGTGTCGCGGATCCACGTGAGGATGAAGAACGCGCGCAGGACGATGCCGCGGTAGATCAGATCCCCCACGGGGACGGACGGCGCCTGTCCTGTCGCCGCGGCGAAGGTGACGACGGTTCCACCGTCCTCGAGCGAGTGCACGAGCGCGGCAGTCTGCCCGGGGTCCGTGGTGCCCTCCAGTGCGAGCCGCAGCCTCTCGCCTCCCAGCGCGGCGGAGATGCGCTCGCTCAGGCCGTCGCCGTCGACGACCACGGCGTCCGCGCCGAGCTCGCGGACCTGCCGGGCCGCCGACTCCCTCCGCACGACGGCCAGCGTCCTGATGCCCGCCTGCCTGGCCAGCGCTATGACGTACTGCCCGACCGCGGAGTTGGCGAGGTTCAGCCCGATCCAGTCGCCCCGGCGCAACGCGACGAAGTCGTGCAGCAGGGCGTACGCGGTGGCGGGGTTGACCGGCAGCATCGCCAGTTGCAGGACGTCGGCCCGGTTGTCCTCGGACAGCGGCACGACGGTTTCGGCCGGCACGACGACCTGGTCGGCCCAGGTGCCTCGGACGAAGGTGGGCAGGATGAGGACGCGACGTCCCACGAGAGCCTGGTCCACTTCCTCGCCGGCGCGCACCACCCGGCCGACGCCCTCGGCGCCCAACGGTTGCGGCAACTGAGGCTGGACGGCGAACCAGCCCATGGTGAACAGCAGGTCCGCGTTGTTGACCGGTGCCGCTTCCACCTCCACGAGCACGTCTCCCGGGCCGAGGGGCGGGACCTGACCCCCGGTCAGGGAGACGGTGTCCTGGAGGTCGCCGCCGACGGCGGTGAGGATGAGCTGGCTCATCGCAGGGCTCCTACTTCTGTGAGGTACATCGGTGATGCAATGGTCTTCAGCGAAAGACCATGTCGACTTTCTAGCACGGCCGACGGCTCGTCGTAAAGGTTGTTCACGGATAGACCATGTCGTTGTATGATCGGGCCATGGTCAGGCCGGAGACGTCGAGTGCGGTCCCACAGGCGACACCCGCGCTGCTGGCGGACGCGGTTGTGGAGTTGCTCAACACCCGGCCGCACGCCGCGCCGCGATCCCCGGAGACGCTCGCCGACGCGGAGTCGGCCGAGCGGGTACTGCGTCCGTTCCGCTCGGCGGATCCGTCGTCCCCGCCGGCGCTGTCCGCGGCGGACATCGCGCAGTTGCGCCGACTGCGGGACCTGCTCGCGCAGGCCGTCGGCCGACCCGGCGGCGAGGGCGGGCAGCACGTGTGGGAGGAACTGAACCGGCTGGCCGCACCCCAGGTCTTCCGGCACGTGTTCAGCGCCGACGGACATACGGCCCTCGCCCAGGTGTCCGGCTCGTCGGCCGTCGGCTCCGTCGTCCGCGCCGTCGCCGAGCTGATCGCCGCCGACCGGTTCTCCCGCATCCGGCTGTGCGCCAACGAAGAGTGCTCCCACGCCTTCTACGACGGCACCCGCAGCCGTACCCAGCGGTGGCATTCCTACGAGGTGTGCGGGAACCGGGCGAACGTGGCCGCGTACCGGGCGCGGCAAACGGCCTGAGCGGACTCTGCTGGACTCGTCCTCAGATCGCTCGTAGCGGCCGTCGCCGCAGAACTGCGAACAGCTCCTCGACGGCCGGGCACGCGAAGCGCCCGACCGGGCGATCCCGGCCGAGCGCTTCGCTGAACTGTCGCGGGCCGGATTGCCGACCCGCGTGCACACGCACTGTCAGGAGCCGGCCGCCGCCACCGCGGCGCGCACCTGCTGGGCGAAGCCCTTGACGGTGTAGCCCTCGGGAAGGCTGTCGATCAAGATGATGTCCGCGATCGAATTGTTGGTGCGCAGCGGGAGGATCCGCTGGTACTCGGGGGACCGGTACCACTGCTCGGCGGCTTCGCGGTCGGGGAATTCCATCAGGACCGCCAGGCCGGGCCATGCGCCCTCGACGACGGTGACCTCGCCGTTGGCCAGCCACCTGCCGCCGAACGGCTTCACCGTGGCCTCGACCTGCTCCAGGTAGTCAAGGCCCTCCGCGTTCGGGATGCCGCCGGGGATGCGCAGGTGGTTGATCAGGTAAGTGCTCATCGTGACCTCTCAGGTATGCCATGGTGACCCGCCGTGCCGGCCGCCTCAAATAGATGATGACCGTAATCTAACATCGCGCCGGAGGATGTCAAGCCGACACGCACCCGCCGCGCGCCTGGTGGGGCCGGTCGCCCGGTTTTATAGATGATGGCTATAATCTGTCTGGACGGGTCTGATCGGTGAGGAAAGGCAGGTGAGAGGCATGGGCAGAGCGTCTCAGGCGGACGCGCGGGCCAACCGGCAGCGAGTGGTGGCCGCCGCCTCCAGGCTCTTCCGCGAGAGGGGCGTGTCCGGGGTCAGTCTCGCCGAGCTCATGGAGTCGATCGGTCTGACGCACGGGGGCTTCTACAAGAATTTCGCGTCCAAGGACGCGCTCGTCGACGAGGCGGCCGCCTCGGGCTTCGCCGACATGATGGAGCACCTGTCCGTGCTCGAGCAGGACCACGGGCACAGCGACCGGGCCCGTTCGGCGCTGTTCGACGAGTACCTCTCGCCCGAGCACCGGGACTCCCCAGGGACGGGGTGCCCGGCGGCCGGTTTCGCCGGCGACTTCGCGCGCGAGCACACGTGGACCGAAACCTACTCCGCGGGGGTACGCGACATGGCCGGGTGGGTGGGACCCGGTGACGCGGGCCTGGCCAGGCTGGCCACGCTCGTGGGCGGTCTCCTGCTGGCGCGGGCCACGGCGGGCTCGCCGCTGTCGGAGGACATATTGCGGGCCGTGCGCAACGGGCCGGGCCTCGACGGACTGGCCGCGCCCGAAACCGACTGAACCGGCTTCCGCACGGATACGGTCGCCGTCGACGGATTCTGCGAACCCTTGGATGATCGATGCCTGATAGCCCGTCCGATGCGGAGCTCGTGCGCGCCGCGCAAGCGGGTGAGATGCCCGCGGCGAGCGTGTTGCTCGAGAAGCACCGAGCGGGCATGTTCGCTGTGGCACTGAGCATTCTGGGCAACGTGCCCGATGCGGAGGACGTCGTCCAAGACGCCGTGCTGATCGCTCTGCGGCGCATGGGTGACGTGCGACGGCCGGAGGCCGCAGGCGCGTGGCTGCGCGCGCTCGCGCGCAACACCGCCCGCTCCCGTCTCCGCTCCCAGGTTCCGCTTTCGCCGCTGCCCGAGCTGCGGGACTCCGCGGAGTGGGCCGACCCCGAGAAGATCATCGACCGTCACGCCCTGCGCGATTGGATCTGGCGGGCGATCGGGGAATTGTCTCCCACTCACCGAGGGATGGTGATGCTGCGCTACTTCAGCCCGCGCACCCCCTCGTACGACCAGCTCGCCGATCTGTTCGGGATACCGGTCGGCACGGTGCGCAGCCGACTCAACGAGGCCAGAGGCAAGCTGGCCGCGTCGATGGACGCGATCCTGGACGCGGCGCACCCCGACTCGGCCGCCGCGGTCCTTGCGAGCGCCCGGGAGGCCGTCGAGACGCTGGCCGCTGCCGAACAGGGGCGGCTCGCGGAACTGGCGGCCGAGCGGTGGGCGCCGGACATCGGCTATTTCTCCGGGCGCCGACGCGTGGGCGACGCGGCGTTCCTGATCCGCGGCATGAACGCCGACCTCGAAGCGGGCGTGCACCAGCGCTTCGTGAGTGCGGTCACCAGCCGGGAGACGACCATCTGGGAGATGGACCTGGTGAATCCCGCTGACGACCCGCGACACTGCCCGCCGGCCGTCGCCTGGTTCGTGTCGATGAAGGACGGCCTGGTGAGTGAGCTGAGACTCTTCCACTCGCCCTCGGTCTGATCGGCGGCTGCCGTCGTTGCACGGCACCGCGGCACCGCGGCACCGCGACGCGGCCGACGCCGGCCGGTGTGATGCGCATCATGCCCCGTCGATCGAACTTCGCGCTGCCCGCCGCGTCTTGTAGGCGATCATCCGCAGCCCGGCAGGAGAAGACGCAAGATGCTGAACGAGAAAACCATCGCCCCGCTGGCCGAGGGCGCCCACGACGTCGTCGTGGACGGTCTGACCACGCGGTATCACGTGCACGGGTCAGGCCCGGTATGCCTGGCGGTCCCGGGCGGCCCCGGCGTGTTCTGGGAGTCCACGCGCATCCCCGCCGTGGAGGAGTTCTTGACCATGGTGTACGTCGAACCGCTGGGTACCGGCGGCTCGCAGCGCCTCGCCTCGCATCCCGCCGGCTACACCCGGGAGCGCTACACGCGAAACCTGCTGGGCCTTCTCGACGCCCTGGCCCTGCCGCGAGTGCTCATGCTCGGGCACTCGCACGGCGGTTTCGTCGTCCAGCACTTCGCGCTGCACCACCCGGACCGTCTGCGCGGCCTGGTGCTCTACGAGAGCGCCCCGGTCACGGGTCCGGAACACATGGCCGAGGCCGCCGCCAGAGTCGAGGAGTTCGCCGCCCGCAACGCCGGACAGCCCGAACTGCCCACGGTGTTCTCCGGACTCCAGGCATCCGGGACCGCCACCGGCGACGACGAGATCACCCGGGCGCTGCGCGATCTGCTTCCTGTCTTCTTCGCGCACTACTGGCAGCGCGAAGACGAATTCCGTGAACTGCGCGAGACGATCACCTGCAGCTACATCTCGCCCGTCGACGAGAACCGTGAGCCGGACGTCATCGACGACCGGGCAGCCCTGCCGACGCTCACGGTGCCCACCTTGATCGTGGTCGGCCGGTACGACGTGATGTGCGGCCCGCGCTGGGGACGGGAACTCCATGCTCTGATACCCGAGTCCAGGCTGGCCGTCCTGGAGGACAGCGGTCATCTGGGCCACCTGGAGCAACCCGAGGCCTTCGCCGGCGCGGTACGCGATTTCGTCGAATCGACCCAGGGGTAAGTGTTTCGCTGCTGCCGTCGTGCACGCCGTCGTACACGCTGTACTGTCCGCGTGTGTGCACCGCGTCGCCCGCGGTGCACACACGCGGGCGATGGGGCGAGCCCGAAGCGAACGCGGCTGCGGCCGGGGGGAGCCGTTATCCTCCGCGTATCGCTTCGGGGCTGTCAGGGGGCGATGTTCGCCGGGGCGGCTGCGGCCGCTCGGGTCGTCGCGCTGCGGTCGTCGCGCGGGAGTCCGGCCGGGCTGATCGGCCGGATGAGCGCAGTGGCCGGGCGTGCGTCGATGCGTGCTGCGATGCTCGTACACGTGCCGGTGTAGGCGACGGTCGAGATGGCGAGTGTGTCGTCGATGAAGACCTCGATGAACTCGGCGGCGCGCAGGACCCGCAGGGATCGCCGTGCCGGGCGCGGGAGCGCGGCGGCGGCGAGCGGGGGGCGCCCGCGGTAGCCGATGGTCGCCTGATGCGGGGTGAGGTTCAGCGTGAGCGGGGTGCCGTCCCGGTGGCCGTATTCGAGTGCGACGACTTCCGGTTGGTCGAGCTCCAGCAGGACGCACGCGTCGTGGGCGGGGACGTCGGTGGGCCGGTCGAGGTGGTTCTCCAGGCCCGACCACCAGGTGAGCGCCGGGGTGGTGTCGGGTGCCGTGATCCAGGATTTGGGCGGGGCGAGCACGCCGCGGCCGAGGATGCCGGTGTCGGTCATGTCGTGGCGGCGCTGGAGGGTGTGCAGGACGACGCGACTGCCGCCGATGTCGGTCAACCGCGGCGCGTAGGGACCGGCGGGCGCTATCGGTCCGAGGCTGCGCCAGGATCCGTCGAGTCTTTCCGCGTACCAGCAGTGGATGTAGTGCTCGGGCCCGATGCTGCCGAGCAGGTACCAGCCCCCGTCGGGGGCGCGTTCGAGGACGGGGCATTCGAGTTCGTCGATGTCGCCGGGGGTGAGCAGCGGCGGCTGCACCCGCCAGTGCTCCAGGTCGTCGGACAGGGCGAGCCCGACGCAGCCGGCGCTGTCGGGGGCGAGGCCGCGGGCCTTGGCGCACACCACCATGACCCAGCAGCCGAATCCGTCCGGGTCGTGGACGACGTACGGGTCGCGCCACCCCGTGGTCTTGTCGTCGTCGCTGTACCAGCGGGGGTCGGGTTCGGTCACCGGACGGTCGTGGCGGCGCAGCCAGCCGGTTCCGTCGGCATACGGGCTCACGGCGAGCCCGACGCTCTGGCGGTGGCGGGGGCGGTTGGTCACCCCGGTGTAGAACATCGCCAGTCCGCCCTCGGGCCTCGGGATCTGGCTCATGGTCCACACGGCGCTGTCGTCGAACGCTCCCGGCCGGCCGATGCCGAAGCCGGGTCCGAGCGGCTGCCAGTTGACCAGATCAGAGCTGTGCGCGAGTCCGTAGGAGGTTTCGAGCACGGACGCGTCGAACGGCTCGAGCGGCGGGGCCTGAAGGTGCATCAGACGCCAGCCGTCGGGCGTGGCCAGGACCGAGAAGTCGTTCAGGCACAACCCGGGGGGCGCGTAGTACATGGCCAGTCCGTTCGTATGCGCTTGTGGTTTTCCACCGCTGAAAGGTCGCGATGAAGGTAACGCTTGAGGTACAGCAATTGCAAGCGCTTGCAATCGCGGCGTCGGCGGCCGTAGAGTGCGCGTGTCGGTGACGAACGCAATGGTGCGGCGGAGGCATGAGATGACGGCGACGAGTGACGACGTGGCACGGGCGGCCGGGGTGTCCACGGCGACTGTGTCCCGCGCCCTGCGCGGCGTGGACGGGGTCAACGCCCGTACTCGCGAACGCGTGCTGGCCGTCGCGCGGGAGCTCGGCTACGTCAGCTCGCCCGCCGCGTCGCGTCTGGCCGGCGGGCGCACCGGTACGGTCGCGGTGGTCGTCCCGTACATCACCCGCTGGTTCTTCAGCGAGGTGATCAGCGGTGCCGAGCAGGTGCTGCGCGAGCGTGGCATAGATCTGCTGCTCTACAACCTCGGGCACGTGGAGGGGCGCGAGCGGTACTTCTCCGGCGAGGCGCTGCGCCAGCGCGCGGACGCGGTACTCGTGCTGTGCCTGCCGCTCTCGCACGCCGAACTGGAGGCGCTCGGCGGGGCGAGCATCCCGGTGGCGCTGGTGGGAGCCGACATCGAGCACTGCCCCAGCGTGCGGATCGACGACGTCGCGGGCGCACGCACCGCGGTGCAGCACCTGATCAACCTCGGGCATGAACGCATCGCGCTGATCTCGGGCGAGCCCGAGGATCCGATGGGCTTCACCACCCCGGTCGACCGGCGCCGCGGGTACCGTGAGACGCTCGAGGCGGCGGGGCTGGCGACGGATCCGGGCCTGGAGGTCGCGGGCGACTTCACCGTCGAGGGCGGGGCGAACGCGATGGCGGAGCTCCTGTCCCGGCGTCGTCCGCCGACCGCGGTGTTCGCCGAGTCCGACGAGATGGCCTTCGGAGCGTTGCGCACACTGCGCAACGCCGGGCTGAAGACCCCCCGCGACATCTCGCTGATCGGCTTCGACGATCACGCCCTGGCCGATCTGATGGACCTGACCACCGTCGCCCAGCCGGTGCGCGAACAAGGCGAACGGGCCGCCCGGCTGCTGCTCGAAGTCCTGGACGGTCACGGCGGCGAGCGGCGGATCATCATGCCGACCCGGCTGGTGGTGCGCGGCAGCACCGGACCGGTTCACCGCGCCGAGCCGGCGGCGAGCGGCTCCCCGCGGGAGCGGGGAGCCGACGCGACGACCCGTCCCTGATACGCACGGCGTGCACGGGCACGAAGCCGGTGATCATCTCACCGCATGTCGCCGCCCGTGACCACGGACGGCACCGGAGATCCCGGCGCCGATCGCATTCGGCCGGAACTCGCCGCAGGACCATTGCCGCGGCCGTGGCGAGCAGGCCCCATTCCCGAACCGATCATTCGAAGGAGTCGTCATGTCAAGACTAACAGCACTCAAACTCGCGGCCGCCGCCGCGGCGATCACGCTCGCCGCCTCGGCGTGCAGCGGCGGCGGTTCGTCGCAGACCACTGCGCAGGCCGGCAGCGGCACCGGGACGATCACGGTGTGGGCACACGACGGGCAACCCCAGGAGAACGCCTCCATCCAGGCGGCCGTGGCCGAATTCAACAACGCGCACACCGGGGTGACCGCGAAGCTCACCCTGCTGCCCCAGGGCACCTATACCCAGACCGTCGAGTCGACGCCGCGCTCGAAGCTGCCCGACGTGCTCGAATACGACGGGCCGACCATGTCCGCGTACGTGTACGCGGGCAAACTCTCCCCGCTCACCGGCCTGGTCTCCTCGGCGACCATCGCGAACCAGACGTCCTCGATCATCGCGCAGGACACCTACCCCGGCGACGGCAAGCTCTACGGGGTGGCGATCGCCAACTCCGGCTTCGGCATATACGCCAACAAGCAGCTGCTGCAGAAGGCCGGGGTGACCTGGCCGACCAGTTGGGCGGGCGCGTGGACCGCGGACGAGTTCCGGGCCGACCTGGCGAAGATCGCCGCGGTGACTCCGGGAGGCAAGGCGCTCGACATCCAGGAGAACGAGTTCCAGGGCGCGCCCGAGCTCCCCTCCTACGGCTTCCTGCCGATCGTCAGCTCCGCCGGATACCAGGCCGTCAGCTCCGATTCCGCACAGGGCAACCTCGACAATCCCAAGGTCGCCAAGGCCATCGAGCAGTTCGCGAGCTGGTCGAAGTACGTCGATCCGAACACGGACGGCAACGCTTTCGTCGACGGGCGGGTGGCCTTGAGCTGGGTCGGCCACTGGATGTACCCGACCTACAAGGCTCTGGGCAGCAACCTCCTCATACTGCCGCTGCCGAACTTCGGAGACGGTGCCAAGAGCGCCCAGGGCAGCTGGGCCTGGGGCATCTCCTCCAACAGCAAGAACGGCAAGGCCGCCGGCGCCTTCCTCAACTACCTGATGTCGGACAAGATCGTCGGCCCCTACACGAGCTCCGACGGAGCGCCGCCGGCGACCAAGAGCGCCCTGGCCGCGAGCCCGCTCTACAAGCAGGGCGGGCCGCTCTACATGTTCACCGAGTCCCTCGACGCGAGCTGCGGCACCGGTGCGCTCAGTGCCGGGTGCGTCGCCGTGCCGCGCCCGGTCACCCCCGCCTACCCGATCATCAGCCAGCAGTTCGGTTCGGTGATCGAGAACGCGCTCAAGGGCGGGAACGTGCAGAGCCTTCTCGACAACGCGGCCGCCGCGATCGACAAGGCATACTCCGACAACGACAACTACGGCCTGAAGTAGCCGGCCGACCCCCGCCCGCCCCCGCAGGGCTCAGCCCCCTGCGGGGGCGGGCGAGAAACGGAAAAGACCATGAGGAATCCGCCTTCTGCGCCGCGCGAACGCCGACCCTCCCCCCGCGAGAACCTCACCGGGTGGGCGATGACCGCCCCGGCCGGAATCGGCCTGGTGCTGTTCGTGGCCGTCCCGTTCGTGCTGGCGATCTGGCTCTCCTTCCACTTCGTCAACCTCAACTCGATCCTGCCCCCGCGCTGGTTCGGTTTCGAGCAGTACCGAAGGTTGTTCACCAGCGGCGTGTTCTACCACAGCCTGATCAACAATCTGGTGTTCGCGGCAGTCGTCGTGCCGCTGCAGACCGGACTGGCCATCTGTCTCGCCCTGCTGGTCAACCGCAAGCTGCGCGGCATCGCGATCCTGCGTACACTCTTCTTCCTGCCCGTCGTCTTCCCCATGGCGCTGGTGGCGGTCGTGTGGAAGCTGATCTACTCGCCCGACCAGCTCGGCCTGCTCAACTCCTTCCTGCACACGATCACCCTGGGCCACTTCGCCCCGCGCGACTGGCTCGGCGACCCGACCACCGCCCTGGCCGCGATCATCCTGATGTCGGTATGGCAGGGCGTCGGACTGCAGATGATCATCATCCTGGCCGGACTGCAGGGCATCAGTCCCGATCTCTACGAGGCCGCCACTCTCGACCACGCCGGCCCTTGGCAGCGGTTCCGTCACGTCACGCTGCCCGGCCTGCGCAACAGCCTCGTCTTCGTGGTGATGGTCACCACGATTCTCTCGTTCCAGCTCTTCGACCAGGTCTACATCCTCACCCAGGGTGGGCCCGGCGATTCCACCAGCACGATCATGTACCAGGCGGTCACCAGTGCCTTCACCGACGGAGACGTCGGCCAGGGCGCCGCACTGACCGTGGTCTTCTTCATCTTCGTGCTCATGCTCACGCTGATGCAGCGCCGCATGCTGCGAGAGGATCGGGCCGTCGCATGACCACCCTCACGCCCACCCGCCCCGTCGTCGCCGCGCCCTCGCACGCGAGCCGTCGCCGGCAGCGCCGCCGGGTCACCGAACGCATCGGTTACCTGCTGACCGCGCTCGTCGCGCTCGTGTTCAGCGCCCCGATCCTGTATCTGGTCATCGGCAGTCTCAAGCCGTCCAGCCAAGTGCTCGACGGTCTGTCCGGCCTCAACCTGAGCAACCTGTCCCTGCACGACTACAGCGGTGTGGTCCATCAGTTCAACAGCGACAGCACCGGCCACTTCGCGAACTTCTACATCACCTCGCTGACCGTGTCGGCGGTCGTGGTCGTCGGAGGCCTCGTCGTCAACTCCCTGGCCGGATACGCGCTCGCCCGGCTGCGCTGGCGCGGCCGCAAACTCATTCTGCTCGCGGTGATCGCGCTGGTGATCCTGCCGTTTCAGGCGATCGCCGTGCCGCTCTTCTACATGCTCGACGGCGCCCGCGACACGGTGTACGTGCAGTTCATTCCGTTCATCGCCAGCGCATTCTCGATCTTCCTGTTCTACAGCTTCTTCCTCAACCTGCCCAAGGAGTTCGAGGAGGCGGCGGCGATCGACGGCGCGGGGCCCTGGCGCACCCTGTTCACCGTCGTCCTGCCGAACTGCAAGCCCGTGTTCGCGTCCGTCGCGATCCTCAGCTTCCTGAGCTCGTGGAGTTCGTTCCTGTGGCCGGTGATGATGGTCGACCAGCCCTCCGTGAGCCCCCTGCCGTTGCAGATCGCGGTCTTCCAGGGACAGACGCCGGTCAACTGGGGTGAGGTGTGCGCCTTCGGCGTCCTGATGGTCGCCCCCGTCGTCGTGGTGTTCCTCGTCTTCCAGCGCTGGTTCGTCCGCGGCGTCACCGCTTCCGCCGTCAAGGGCTGAGTCACAGCCGAGCCACAGTACTCTGCCGAAGTTCGACCGCGGTCACGCGGGGAGGAAGGACGGATCCGGCATGCCCGATTCCACCATCACCGTGCTCGGCGAATGCGTCGCGGACGCTTTCACCCGCCACGACGCCGCCGGTGCGCCGCTCGTCCTGGACGTGCACCCGGGCGGCGGCCCGGCCAACACCGCCGTCGCCCTCGCCCGCCTGGGCACACCCACCCGATTCCTCGGCCGCATCTCGACGGACGCGTTCGGCGAGTTGTTCAGGCAGCGGCTCACGACTTCCGGTGTGGACGTGACCGGTTGCATCGAGGCGCCGGAACCGAGCACGCTGGCCATCGCCGGCCTCGACGGCGAAGGCCAGGCCGTTTACAGCTTCTACGCGGAAGGGACCGCGGACTGGCAGTGGACCGGCCAGGAGCTGGAAGCGGCGTCCGAGCCCACGGGGGCATGCGTCCACACCGGCTCGCTCGCACTCGCACGAGACCCCGGCGGCCCGCGCATCGAGGAGTTCCTCGAACGCTCCCGCGCCCATGCGACCGTCTGCATAGACCCGAATGTCCGGCCCCGATCGGTGCCGCCCACCGTCTATCGCGGAAAAATCCTGCGGTGGTGCGCCCTCGCCGACATCATCCGTCTCAGCGAGGACGATCTCGCCCACTTGGCTCCGGACCAGTCGCAGGCTCCTGTCTTCGACCGCTGGCACGCCGCCGGAGCTCGTCTGATCGTGCTGACCCGCGGTGCGCACGGCGCCGTCGCAAGCCTCGACGGCCGCCGCGTGATCATCCCCGGCATTCCCGTCGAGGTCGTGGACACCGTCGGGGCCGGCGACGCCTTCACCGCCGGCCTGCTGCACCACCTCGATGCGAACGGCCACCTCGGGGGCCGACTGCAGAGCCTGGCCGTCGAGGACCTGGACGCCGCATGCGCGTTCGCCGTACGCGTGGCGGCAGCGACCTGCGCCGTCCGGGGGGCTCAGCCACCGTGGGCGTACGAGCTCGACGACTCTGCCGTGGCGGCACCTGCGGTCCGTCGACCGCGCGGCGCGACATAGTGTCCCGAGCCGTAAATTCGTCGCATGAGAAATCGGTTCCAGCGCCCGGCTGGCAAGGCGCCGGGATGCCCGCATACTCGGTCGTCTGTGGGCATTTCGGCAACGCGGCCAGGCGGGATGCCGGGGCCGATTTCTGCGGCGAACTCTCGGGGAGGGACACGAGGAAGGTGTCGTTCGTCGTGTGCCGTGGGCCGGCGGCTCAGGAGCGTTCCGGGGCGCGGGTGGCGCTCTCGCGCAGGGAGATCGGCGGCGAGAACAGCAGATGCTGGGGCATCGCGTCGGGCTGTGCGATGCGTTCGCCGAGCAGGCGCACCGCTTCCGCTCCCATCTGGGTGGCCGGCACGTCGGCCGAGGTGAGCGGCGGGTGGAACTCCTCGGCCCAGTGCTGCGCCGCCACGCCGATCAGGGAGAAGTCGCGCGGCACGCTCAGGTTCGCCCGGTCCAGGGCGCGCTGGAGGCCGGGCAGCGCCGCCTCGTTGACGGTCGCCACCGCGGTCACCTCAGGGTGCTGCTGAAGGATCTGCGTCATGCACGCGTCGCCCGCCGGAGCGTCGTCGCCGCACGGGTACTCGCGGCCGGCCAGGCCCCGCGCGCTGATCGCGTCCTGGAATCCCTGACGGGCGCGCAGTCCGGGGCCGTAGCCGTTCGCCAGCATCTCCGCGGACCGGTTGATCAGCGCGATATCGCGGTGGCCCAGGTCGGCCAGGTGGTTGACGCATCGCCCTATCAGGCCCTGGTAGTCGACGTCGACCCACCACGTCCCCTCGGGCTGGGCCGTGTGGCCGATGGTGACGAACGGCATGCCGGCCTTGTCGAGCAACGCGACGCGCGGGTCGTCGAGCCTGATCTCCATCAGGATGACCCCGTCGACGCGCCTGCCGTCGATCAGTCGCCTGAACGCGGCTTCGTGCTGGTCGCCGGAGGGGGAGAGCAGCACGTCGAGATCGGCGCCCCCGGCCGCCTCGAGGACCGCGGCGACGAACTCGAGCTGCATGTACGTCAGGCGCCTGGCGGGCGGGGGGATGACCAGCCCGATGGTGCGGCTGCGGCCTTCCTTCAGCGCGCGGGCCGCGGCGTTGGGCTTGTAGTCGAGTTCGTCGATGACCTGCTGGATGCGCGCGCGAGTGGCGTCGGAGACGTGGCGCTTGCCGGTCAGCGCGTACGAGACGGTGCTGCGCGAGA
>Ga0310811_10006879_pt1 | contig 14530 bp, 13 predicted proteins | sample YCmetagenome_FD_207642 | JGI IMG/M metagenome (GOLD analysis project Ga0310811, IMG submission 207642) | Soil microbial communities from experimental microcosm in Duke University, North Carolina, United States - YC | ecosystem: Engineered > Artificial ecosystem > Soil microcosm > Unclassified ...
AACTCCTGGAGCTATGTACCGGGCGATCATTACAAATCTGCCGACCAGATCATTTCTTTATTGGTGAAGATCGTTTCGCGCGGTGGTAACCTATTAATGAATATCGGTCCCGGCCCTGACGGTGATTGGGATCCCGTGGCTTATGAAAGATTGCAACAGATTGGTGCCTGGATAAAAATAAATGGTGAGGGTATATATAATAGTACCTCGGTAGCGCCTTATTCTGAAGGGAACATTTTTTATACCAAGCTAAAAAACTCAAATACTATCTATGCTTTTGCTCTGGCTGATAAAGGTTCTGTAACTTTACCGGCAAATGTTTCATTCCATTTAAAAGATATTAAGAAAGTAAAGAAGATTAGCCTGCTGGGTGTCAATCAAAAACTAAAATGGAGCGAAAACGGGGATGCGATCAGCGTTGTTATACCAGCCGCATTGCAAACTAAAAGCGGATTGAACCACGCTGCTGCATTTAAAATTCAATATTAATACTATACTAAATAAACAAGCCGGGCTTTGTCCCGGCAATATCTACTACTAATGCTTAAATATTTCGCTTCCGCTTTTTGTTTAATTTTTTCATGCCAGGTTTTTGCCCAGGCAAAACATACTGCGTCTAAAAACCAATCGGATTATACCCATTATATTGACCCGTATATAGGCACAGGCTTTCATGGCCATGTATTTGTTGGAGCCAACGTTCCTTTTGGCGCTGTTCAATTGGGGCCGACAAACTTATCCAAAGGTTGGGACTGGTGCTCGGGCTATCATATCTCTGATTCAACCATAATCGGTTTTCAGCATACACACTTAAGCGGAACAGGCATAGGCGACTTGGGTGATTTTTTATTTATGCCGACAACCGGTGCTGCTCATTCTATGAAAGGGTCATTAAAAGATCCAAAAGATGGCTATTTTTCATTATTTGACCGGAAGGATGAAGTGGTTAAGCCGGGCTATTATGCAGTAAAATTGAAACGATACGGCATCAATGTTAAGCTTACCGCATCCAACCGTGTTGGCTTTCATGAGTACACCTACCCTGCTTCAAAAGAATCGCACATTGTGATCGACCTGCAGGAAGGCATAGCAGATATCGCAACAGAGACTTACATTAAACAGGTAAATAAAAATACGATCGAAGGTTACCGTTTTTCGAGAGGCTGGGCAAGGGCTCAGCGTATTTATTTCACCGCTGTATCATCTAAGCCGATTGAGAAATTCGCTGTTTATGATACCACAGAATTAAAAAATGGTGTAACGCTGAAAGGCAAAGCGGTGAAAGGCATTATTACTTTCGCGACCAAAGCTGGAGAAAAAGTCTTTGTAAAAGTGGGCATATCGCCGGTAAGCTCTGCAAATGCGTTGCTTAACATCAATACAGAGATACCTGACTGGAACTTTGCTAAAGTGGTATCTGCTGCGCATAACGCCTGGAATGCTGAGCTTTCCAAAATACAGATCAAGGCGGATTCGCTTTCCCAATACAAAAAGTTCTATACGGCTATGTATCACACCATGATCGCTCCGTCAACATTTAATGATGTCAACGGCGATTATTGGGGGACTGACAAGAAAATTCATAGCGATAAATCTTTCACCAACCTTACTACCTTCTCCTTGTGGGATACTTATCGCGCTGCTAACCCGCTGTATACTATTATCCAGCCTGAGCGCGAAAAGAATATCATCAACACCATGCTGACCATCTATAAGCAGCAGGGCCGCTTACCGGTATGGCACCTGATGGCTAACGAAACCAATACGATGGTGGGCAACAGCGCTGTGCCGGTGATAGTGGATGCTTACCTGAAAGGCTTTAAAGGATTTGATGCCAACCTGGCTTACGAAGCGGTAAAGACCACGCAGATGCAGGATATACGTGGTCTGAAATATGTAAAAAGTCAAGGATTTATCCCTGCCGACAGTACTGTTGAATCTGTAGCCATGGGGCTTGAATACGCCATAAATGACTGGTGTATTGCCCGGATGGCGCTAAAAATGGGTAAGAAAGATGATTATGCTTATTTCAGCAAAAGGGCGAAATACTACCAGAACTATTTTGATAAACAAACCGGCTTTATGCGCGGTAAAGTGTCGGCAACTGAATGGCGGACCCCTTTCAGTCCGTTTGTATCACGCCACGAAAAAGACGATTATACCGAAGGCAATGCATGGCAATACACCTGGCTGGTACCGGAAGACGTGGAAGGCCTGATCGCATTACATGGCGGTGATGCCGGCTTCATCAAAAAGTTAGATTCGCTGTTCATTGTTAAAGGCGATCTGGGCAAAGAGGCGTCACCGGACATTTCAGGATTAATAGGGCAGTATGCACATGGTAACGAGCCAAGCCACCATATTGCTTATCTATATACTTTTGCTGGTCAACCCTGGAAAACACAGGAAAAAGTTCGCCAGATATTGACCGAGTTTTATACAACCAAACCGGATGGCATTATTGGCAACGAGGATGTGGGCCAGATGTCGGCATGGTACGTATTATCGGCATTGGGAATTTACCAGGTTAACCCGGCTAATGGCATGTATATTTTTGGCAGCCCGGTTATTAATGATGCCGTAATAAAACTGCCCGGAGGCAGGACTTTTCATATTGTTGTGAAGAACAACAGCAGCGCAAATAAGTATATCAGCAATGTTACACTAAATAATACAACATATACCCACGATTATCTGTTACATGGTCAACTGGCAAAAGGAGGACAATTAGTGATCACGATGAGTGACAAGCCGGGTGACTTTGGCACCGCCGCTGCTGACAGGCCGAAGTCTATTTATTGAGACATCAATAATTAAGACATTTTTATATGAAATACAGGTATTTAAGCCTGGTATTTGTTGCTGCATTGACCATAGCGATAAGCCTTAACTCGTTCACAACAAAAGCACCTGCAAGCAAAAGGGCCATCGATGAGGATGGCAGAACCCTATTTGGAGCCTATTGTGTCATCTGCCACATGGCACCCGATCCCGCCAGTCTTACCAAAACGATATGGCGGGACCATGTTTTACCGGTAATGGCCAGCCGGATGGGTATCATCTATCCCGGCTATGATCCACTTAGGGGATTGTCGCCGGAAGAAAAGGAAATTGTCAACAAAAATCACATCATTCCTGAAAAGCCTTACATGAGTGATGAGGATTGGAGCAAGATTGTTAAATATATTTTAGATAGCGCCCCCGACAGCATCCCGATGGATGAGAAACGGCTGACAAGAAATAATCCGTTAAAGCAATTTGTGCGCGAAGATGTACAGATAGACTCAATACCGCGTCCATCGCTTATTACAGGATTGAAATACAACAAAAAAACCAACACGTTGTGGATAGGCGATTATTACAACAATGTCTATAAATGGAATTATCCTAAAGGAGTTACAAAAAAGGTAAAATCTGCTAGCCCGGTAGTTGATTTTAACTTCCACCAGGGTGCTACCTACTTTACCGAAATAGGAAAGCTATACCCTACCGAACTAAGCACAGGATCGTATAGCAAGTATAATGACACATCCGTATCCGCTGTATTAACATCACTTCACCGACCTGTAAATGCAAAAATTGAGGACATAGATGGCGATGGTATTCCTGAGATCGTGATGTGTAATTTTGGCAATAAGGTGGGTTCGTTATCCTTATTCAAAAAAGACAAATCAGGCAAATACAAAGAGCAGGTTTTATTAAACCAACCTGGTGCGCTCAAATGTTATATAAAAGATATGGATGGCGATGGCAAAAAAGACATCGTAGCCATGTTTGCGCAGGGCGATGAAAGTGTATACATCTTCTACCAAAAGGACAAATTTAAATTCAAGGGCAAACGGGTCTTACGGTTCCCACCAAATTACGGCACTACTGATATGGTGCTGGTTGATTATAATCATGACGGACTAACCGATATCGTAACTGTTCATGGCGACAACGCCGATTACTCTGATATCTTAAAGCCCTATCACGGCATCAGGCTGAATATAAACCAGGGCAAGGGCGAGTTTAAAGAGAAGTTCTTCTACCCTATCTATGGCGTCACAAAAGTTTTGGCGGAGGATTTTGATAAGGATGGCGACATAGATTTTGCTGCAAGCTCTTTCTTCCCTGATTTTGGCAAACTGGCTGATGAGTCCTTTGTCTATTTGGAGAACATCGACCAAAACAATTTTAAATTCAAATCATATATCCTGAAAAGTGATATCCCTGTAAAGTCACTCACACTGGAGAAAGCTGACATTGATGGCGATGGCGACATGGATATTATAGCCGGCAACTTTGCACAAAGTCCCGGGCCAGTTCCAAAAGATCTGGACGATAAGCTAAAAAGTGCGAAATATGGCTTGATTATTTTCAAGAACCAACTTTATCAGCCTAAGAAAATCGGGAAATAGTTTGAGCCCCCTTCAAAAAAGCAGGTGTCATACTGAGGCTCTCGAAGTATAGTGCGTTGGGAGTCGCGAACTATGCATTAGCGTTTATGCATAGCGTAGAGGCCTTTGCCCACTATGCTTCGAGCGCCTCAGCATGACACCCTTCGCTATAATTTGTGCGAGAAACTTAGTCTTGCAAAAAACAATCCTGTTTTGTTCTGTCCAAAGTAGCCGGACATAATCGTTATTACTTAAAAATGTACGATTGCGCCTCTTTTCAAATAATTTAAAATGCTTTTTGCTGCTCTTCGTCTACAACAATAAGACAACAAACACATGAACTCGATCAAAAACAAGAATATAGCTATCGTAGGTGGTGGTCCGGGAGGTTTAACGCTGGCCCGGCTTCTGCAAATGAACGGTGCAGATGTAAAGGTATATGAGCGTGATATAAACCGCGACGTGCGCGTTCAGGGCGCTACGCTCGATCTGCATTATGAATCTGGCTTGGCGGCGCTGCGCAAGGCTGACCTGATGGATGAGTTCAATGCAAACTATCGCCCCGGTGCTGATAAAATGCGCATTACCGACAAGCATGCGAATATCGTTTTTGAAGATGATTTTGCCGTAAGTGATAACGATGAATTTGCCCGTCCTGAAATTGACCGCGGACCATTACGCGAGATATTACTAAACTCTCTAAAACCAGATACCGTGGTCTGGGATAGCCAGTTGGTATCGCTCTGCTCAAACAACAATGCCTTTAAGTTGGAGTTTAAAAATGGCTCCGAAGCTTTCGCTGATATAGTGATCGCAGCCGATGGCGCTAACTCGAAGATCAGGCCATACATCACGTCGATCAAACCCTTTTATTCAGGCGTAACTGCTATAGAAGGTACTGTCTATGATTCAGAAAAGAATGCGCCCAAAATTCATGAGTTGCTGCAAGGCGGTAAAATATTTGCGCTGGATGATTCTAAAACCTTTGTCGTTAGTTCAAAGGGTGATGGCAGCCTGGCGTTTTACATGGGACTTATTGTCAACGAATCATGGGCAAAAGATAGCGGTATAGATTTCTCGGATAATGCACAGATGTTAGCATGGTTTAAAAAGACTTTTGTTGGCTGGGATAGTATCTGGGATGAGCTTTTTGAGAACGCCAGCACTCCCTTAATTCCCCGTCGGCAGTATTGCATGCCGTTTGACCAAACCTGGGAAGCTTTACCAAATTTAACCATGCTTGGCGATGCTGCCCACCTGATGCCACCCTATGCCGGGGAAGGTGTCAATATGGCTATGCTCGATGCCCTGGAATTAGCAGAGTGCCTGCTGAATAAGACCCTCCCTGACACCCATACAGCTATAGCTACTTATGAAAAGCAAATGCGTGCACGCGCATCAGAAGTTGCTAAAATGACGATGGAGCAAACTGCATCCATGCATTCGCCGGAAGCCATGAGTAATATATTAGCGATGTTTACAGCGGGGGGCTGAGATTTATTCATCGTATGCATCGCATCTTCTGAATACTATAAATTGTTTAAGGGCGAGGAAGCCCACGTCCATGTTCCATCCATTTGCGTAGTCATAAATCACAGATAAGCCTTCCTCCCATGGTTCATTGTTAAAATTACAATCCCCCATAATTTTTCCATCAGCCATTTTACAGACGTAAATCTTCAACCAATTGATTTTATTAGCCGTTAATCTATTGGGGATTTGATCTTTTAAAAGTTCAAAAAGATACTCCTCAGCAGGATATTCTGCCCATTTCCCTTGCGAACTTAACTGTCCCAATTTGGGATGCCATAATACATCTTTCCCGTTAGTATTTACAGCAAAATCAAGATCAGGGTTATGTGTATCGGAAAGAGCATCGATTATGGTTAGAATGTTGAGCCGATATAGTTGACTAAAGCTGAATTAACCTGATCTTGAATAGATGTTCCCATTCCTACAAAAAACTCTTTAATCCCATTTGGAAAATATGTTGGATGTATAGCCAATACCATTACTTCCATAACACTTGGATGGGCACCTGGATTGTCAATAATGTTTGTAGCAATCTCCAATTCTGAATTCACAAGGAACTGCAAATATTGTGGATGTCTTTTTACTTCATAACCCATTCCAATAAGCTTATTTTCAAAAGCCTCCAGGAAATATAAATTTTTATCAATTACCGGTACCTGTTTTGGCACTTCTATTTCATTAACGCTTGGTGTTTTCTTTTTAAAAAAGTCAAATAGTCCCATTAATTTCTTATTTAGATTATTGGTTATGCCAATTCCTTCTTAAACGATGCCGGCGATACTCCCGTATGCTTCTTAAAGTAGTTGCTAAAGTGCGCTATTTCGGTAAAACCTAAACGGTAAGCAATTTCCTTAATGGATAGATCCGAATGCTGCAATAATGATTTTGCTTCAGCAATTGTTTTCTCAGCTATCCAGGTGCCGATGGCTTTGCCGGTTTTGGTTTTGATCACATTGCTGAGGTAATTGGGGTGCAGGCTTTGCGCGTCTGCATATTCCTGTATGCGGTATACCTGGTCGGTTTTGCCAGTAGCGATATCGCGGTAATGTCTCTCCAGCAACTGCTTAAATTTTTTGACGATCTGCGAACTGCGGTTGCCCTCGTATATCGGGTTATAATCCAGCCAGAAGTATTCTTTGATCTTCAATAGCAGCACCACAAACAGGTTAGCGATCAGCTTGGTACGGAAGGGCGAGTGGGATGTGTATTCTTTATATATCTGCAAATAGATACGCTCAAACTCGGCAAACACCTCCGGACTAACTACTCTACCGGGGAAGGTTTCTGCCAGCAAAAATGGGAACTCATCAAAAATATCAGCATGAACATTCTCTTTTAAAAACGATTCGTTCAGCGTGATCAGGTAAACCTCTTCTATTCTTGTCCATTCATATGAACGGATGTGGCCCGGGTTAGTAAAATAGATGGTGCCCGGTTGTGTGTCAAAGGTATAGTTATCTAAGGTGTACCTGGCATTCCCATCTTTTGCAAACAAAAAAACAAAAAAGTTTAAACGGGATGGAGGTGAGCTGAACGGTCTTCCTGCACTAACGTCTTTCAGGTTAAAAATGGTAAAATCGGTGTGCTTATCAATCAGGTCGGTCGAAAAACCCAGGTTCCTGTATTGATCATAGAGGGTATTGAATATCTGAATTTTCCCTTCCTTCATTTTTTACAACACTGTTCTTAGGATTATGCAAGTCATGCTTAGGATTTCGCAATTCCAGGGGTCGTTTTGTCCGCAACTTTGTCTTGTCAATAAACATAAACAAAAAATGAAAACATTAGAAAACAAAGTTGCACTGGTAACCGGTGCTTCAAGAGGAATAGGAGCATCAATAGCTTCTGAATTAGCAAAAAACGGCGCTGCCGTAGTTGTAAATTATGCCGGAGGCAAAACCGCTGCCGACGAAACCGTAGCCGCCATTGTTGCAGCAGGTGGTAAAGCCATAGCCGTACAAGGCGATGTAAGCAAAAAAGAAGATGTTGCCCGCCTGTTCGACGAAACCATCGCAGCATTTGGTAAAGTTGATATCCTGGTAAATAATGCCGGCATCATGGTGGTAAAACCTTTAAAAGATTCGACCGACGAAGACTTTGAAAAACAATTTAACACCAATGCCAAAGGCACATTTAATACCCTGCGCGAAGCTGCCACACGTTTAGCTGATAACGGCAGTATCATCAATTTTTCGACTACTGTTACCCGTACCAATTTTCTCGGATATGGCATTTATGCAGCCACAAAAGCAGCGGTGGATCAGTTCACCCGCATCTTCGCTAAAGAAATAGGCAGCAGGGGCATCAATGTTAACTCTGTACAACCCGGTCCAACAGCAACAGACCTTTTTCTTAATGGAAAATCAGAAGAACTGATTGCCAAACTGGCTTCTACCAACGCATTCAACAGGCTGGGCACTCCTGAAGATATCGCTCATGTAGTGGCTTTCCTTGCCAGCGATGATGCAAAATGGATATCAGGTCAGAACATCGGCGCAAATGGTGCGATGGCGTAATTAAGTCAGAAAGTCCGCGTAAGTCGGAAAGTCCGAAAGAAAAACAATTAAACTCTTAACAATCACACAATTTAAAATACAATCGTCATGAAAACTCTGGAAAATAAAGTAGCATTGATCACTGGTTCAGGTCGCGGATTAGGCAAAGCAATTGCCGAAAGATATGCCGCACTAGGCGCAAACCTAATATTGAATTATTCAAGAGACAAGGCATCGGCCGAAGAAGTATTGTCAAACGTAACTGCCATGGGTGTAAAAGCCATCCTTGTTCAGGCAGACGTAAGCAAAGTAGCCGAGATTGAACGCCTTTTTAACGAAGGATTGGCAGCATTTGGTAAAATAGACATCGTGGTAGCTAATGCTGGCATCGAAATGGTAGAAACCCCGGTTACTGAGTTCACCGAAGAACAATTTGACCGCGTGTTCACCATCAACACCAAAGGAACTTACTTCACCATGCAGCAGGCTGCAAAACATGTTCAGGATAACGGCCGGATCATCTACATCGCATCAAGCACCACCTCGTTCCCTATACCCGGAATGGCAGTATATGGCGGCAGTAAAACCACTCCCCGCTATTTGGTAAACATACTATCACAGGAAATTGCACATCGCGGGGTAACTGTAAACTCTATCATTCCATTTGCAGTTGACCACTCAGGCATATTTGCTGATCCAGATGCATATCCTGAATTGAGGAAATCATTACTGGCCAGCAGTCCGATGGGCCGCCTGGCAGAAGTAGAAGATGTAGCTAATGTGGCCGAATTCTTCGCCAGCGAGCTTTCATCGTTCGTAAACGGTCAGCACCTGTTGGTAAATGGCGGTGCCAATCAATAATTAATCATACGCAATCATTCTATTCATCTCTAATCAAAAAGTCCTTTGTATAAATTACAGAGGACTTTTTTTGTTACACCCTGAGCCATATTAACACAATCCCAATTGTAACTTTTTCAATACATAACTATTTCATTTCCAGATTAAATACCGTAACTTTCTGATTCATAACCAAACCATCATGAAAACCAGGTATCCCATCGCCATAAGCCTGCTTGCGGCCATTGGTTTTATTGCAACACAATCATTTTATACCGGGACAAAGAAAACGGACGTATACACACGACGCACTTATTTCAAAGCTTTTCCACGATCTGCTGCCATGTGCGTACCCATATTCAGTGCAGCGGACAGCGCTATCGACCTCCCGGCACTAAAGGGCTGGGGTAATTATCGATGGAAAATATCGCATGCATCAGACAGCGTTCAGTTTTACTTTAACCAGGGCATTAACATGTATTATGCCTTTCATGATATCGAAGCGATTGCATCGTTTACCAAAGCCACACGTCTTGGACCGGATTGTGCTATGGCCTGGTATGGTAAAGCACTGGCATTAGGACCTAATATCAATTATCCGAATGGCTATCGGCCACCTTCTGGAGCTTATGAGGCTGCCGTTAAAAGTCAACAGCTTTCGGTTCAATGTACTGACCTGGAGAAAGACCTGATCAATGCCATAAGCCAGCGCTACAGTGCCGATACGACCATAGATGTAAACAAGCTAAAAGCCAATTATGCCGATGCGATGAAGCTGGTTTATGAAAAACACAAAAACAATGCAGAAGCGGTAACGCTTTATGGCGACGCTTTGCTCCTGCTCCATCCGTGGGACCTTTACGAACATGACTTTACACCCAAACCCTGGACGCCGCAAATACGCTCCATTTTTGAGCAGGCACTGAAACTTTCACCGAAACATCCCGGAGCCAACCATTACTACATCCACACCATGGAAGGTTCGGCAACACCCGAGCTAGCTTTAAAAAGTGCCAATGTACTGGACACTTTGATGCCGCAGGTTTCGCATGTTACTCACATGCCTTCGCATATTTATATCCGCACAGGCGACTATAAAAAAGGGATCACCAATAATGATGAGGCAGTAAAAGGCTATAAGGGTTATCTCAAAATATATGCACCTGTCGAGAATGACTATCCATTGTACGAAGCCCATAATGTACATATGAAGATCAATTGCGCGCAAATGGCCGGCAATTATAAAATAGCAATGGATGCATCGACCAGCCTGCAGGCATCCATTCCACCATTTTACCTCTCATTAAAAGGTGCTATGGGGAATTATGTGCAATACGTCTACATGGAACCTATGTTTACCAACCTTCGCTTTGGGAAATGGGATGAGGTACTCAAAACCAAAGTTCCCGATAGCCTGATCTTCGCTTCACTTCTTTCGCACTTTGCCAGAGGCGTTGCTTACAGCCGTAAAGGCAACTTTCCGTCTGCAAAACGTGAGTTGGGAATACTGAATAAACTATTATCTGACACCTCTCTTAAAGCCAAAGAGATATTTAGCCCGGCTATTGAACCGGCTACTGTGGCACAACTGATATTGAAGGGTGTCATTGCCGATGGTCAAAAAAACTATACGGCGGCGATCAATTTCTTACAGCAAGCAGTTCAGGCCGAAGATCACCTAATCTATAATGAACCCCGCGACTGGCCGATCCCTGCACGGCAGTTCCTGGCTAACGTATTACTTAAAACCGGCAAGTATAATGAAGCTATTGCCGTTTTGAAGCGGGACCTGGTTATTAATCCTAAAAACGGCTGGTCGTTAACAGGGTTGCGATCAGCTTATACCCAAACCAACAATAAGGCTGAACTTGCACAGGTAAATACCCGGTTAAAAAATGCTTTTAGTATAAAAGATACGAATGTTGAACAGCCGGTATTTTAAAATATTCACAATATTAGAAATGGCCTTGAGAATTATTCCGAAGGCCATTTTAGTTAGTGACTGCTCTTATTATTTATTGTTTGCAGAGTTTATATCAGAAACAAACTGATCCGGGCTTTCATCAGGAAAACCATCCCAGCTTTTCAGCACTTTACCATTTTCGTCCACCAATAAGGTGAAGGGAAATTTGCCGTCAGCATTATATTTATCAGCGAGCGCTTCATTTAATTTGGTTTGCTCCTTGCTTAACTGATTCTTTTTCTGCCTGGGGAAATCGGCCCTGACCAAAACCAGGTGGTCTGAGGCATAATTTTCAAAAGTTCCGGATTCCAATATTTCCTTACGCAAACGGATGCATGGGCCACACCAATCTGAGCCTGAAAAATTGATCAGTATTAATTTATGCTTTTGGGCGGCTTCTGTTTTTGCTGCATTAAAATCACCAATCCAGGTCACTCCCGGTAAAAGCAGTATTCCGAGATATATTGCTAACAACTTCATATTTAATATCATTAAACTGTTCTAATCAAAATATTATTGTTCCTGTTATTTAAAACCGAGGCTCAGCGATACCACATTCGACACCAGGTCTGTAGTCTGCGAATAATGTCCATAACGCAATTCCAGGTCGTGAAGGTTTTGCCAGCCAAAAACTCCTTTAGGCGGTGCAACTCTAAATCCAACTCCATAAAAATTTGCGTGGAACTGGGCGTATTCATAATTACTGGTATAATACTCATCAGTCGGGCTATGCGCCTCATACGGCGCAAAGTATTTCGCCGCTGTCTGATCGTAATACCTATAAAACGGTGATATAGAGAAAAAAGGTGTAACCTTAATCGCCGTTTCCAATCCCGCAGTATTCGATTTAACGCCCCAGCTATCCATATAATAGCGGTAATACGAGCGCAGTATGATGTTATCACCCAGGAAATAGTTCAGCCTAACTCCTACCGGCAGTTTAAACCTGTTTGATGGCAAATGTTCTATAGTATCCTTCCCAGTATTAAAATATACTCTATGGAACGGCAATCCCAGGTAACCATTTTGCGCTACACCATCTACCAAAAACATAACCTGCATGCGCGAATTAATGATCTGCGAGTAACCGAGGGATGCTGAATACGTATTCCTCGGGCTGCTTGGAATGTTCGCTTTATGCCCCTCTCCAGTTCCGCTGGCCGAAGTAACTACAGTGCTTGTACTTTGTGGGATAAACTCCGATGGGTAGATCATTTTAACCTGGTCAAAATAGGCTTGTACCTTTGCTGTAAACTCGCCGTTCTTATCTGCAGTTTTCTGAGAAAAATGCACGTCGGCACCCAGCGACTGGTAATTGTATTCGCCCGAATAATAAGCGCCGATACCGAAACTGCTACCTTTTTTGACATTTTCTCTAGTCCAGTCGATAGATGGGTAGATCCTGCTGCCACCGGTATTTGATGCACCGCTTAAATTGACGTACGCTGCCGAAGCCGAGGTATGATGATCGAAACCAATACCAACTGTCAATGAATTCTGCTTTACTTTAGGATCACCCCAAACCATTTTCAGATCAAGACCATTGGAAATGTCCGTCACCTTTTCGGTACCTATGCCTCCCGTTACAGCGCTGTGGTCACCATTTTGCCAGTAATAGCTCGAAACCAGGTTGATCTCATCTATATGCAATCCTCTCGGGTGATATTCCGAAGGTTCTGGTTGCCCGATCGGCTTAAACAAGCTGATACCTGTAGTTTGCGGCAGGCTATCCTGCTTGATTTGTGCAGAAACATTTAACCTGCAAAGCAGGGAAAACCCTACTATTGATAAATATACCTTTCTCATTAATGAATTTGTTTAAGAAAGGCTTATCAATTACATCCGCAGCCGCCACCGGTTTTCCCGGCATTGGCGCCTGATGCAGCTTCCCTGTACGATTGAAAATTCAGTTCATTCTTCTCTACCTTCCGGTTACCCAATGCCATCTCGGCATCGTTAATACGGTTCTTCTGGTATTCCTTAAGGTGGACACATGACGAGACACTCATCATGGCGACCAGCCCACCTACAATCTTCAGCGTTTTTTTAATCATAGTTTTTAGGGGTATTATTTTATGTTGATATTCTTTGACGTATACATTCTGTCGTGATCGTCAATGATCACTGCTTCTATATCTTTTATCTGATCTATCATATCCAATCCGGTCTGGATACCCATGATCATTACCGGTGTAGCCATTGCATCTGCTATTTCGGCATTAGTAGTGATGATGGTGACACTCTTTATACCGGTTACAGGCAAACCCGTCCGTGGGTTAATGGTATGCGAATATTTCTTACCATCTATCATCACATACTTTTCATAGTTGCCGGATGTAGCCACCGCCAAATCTGTGATAGACATATAAGAAAACACTTCATGCTTTGACTCTGGATTGGCAATACCTACTGTCCAGGGATTACCATTTGGTTGTAGCCCCCAGGCTGTTAAATCACCCGAAGCATTCACAACGCCACTTTCCACGCCTTGCTGTTTCATGACCAGTTTCGCACGTTCTGCTGCGTAGCCCTTACCTATTCCTCCAAAGCCAATGCGCATTCCTTTCTCTTTTAAAAACACGGTACTTTTTTCTCGATCCAGGATCACGTTTTGATAATTGATCAACCGGACCATATTTTTTGCCGTTTCTTTATCAGGAAGCGAAGTCATTTGCTGATCAAAATTCCAGAGGCGTTTATCTATCGATCCATAAGTAATATCAAAGGCGCCCTGGGTAACTTGCGAGATTCGCAACGAGCGCTCTACCAGGTTAAAAGTTTCGGCGCTGACAACTACCGAGCTGATACCGGCACTTTGATTAATAAGATTAGTTTCGCTGTCATCGCTAAAAGTGGTAAGGAGGCGTTCTATACGTTGTATCTCGCTCACACCGGCATCAATTCTTTCGTGTGCCCATTTTTCGTTGTCGGCAACAACAGTCAGCTCAAAATGGTTTCCCATCAGCTTATAGCTTTTTTTAAAAGCGGAACTTACTGTCATATTACCAACCAGTTAACTAATAATAAAACCTATTAACTTAATATTCACAACAATATTACATTCCAATTCTGGAGAATAGATGAAAAAGCACTATGTACCGATGAGCTACCATATTTTTAACACTTTTTAACTTTTACCTGGCAAACAGTTAATTACAAGAAAAAGCCTTCAAAGAAAATCTCTGAAGGCATTATCCTATCAAAAAAATAACCAATTATTTCATTCCCTTTTTGATCTTTTCGATAGCTTCCAGGTGCATTTTTAAAGTTGGCAGTGTTTTGTTTGCGAAAGCTTTTAAATCACTATCCTTACAGTTTTT
>Ga0310811_10006881_pt1 | contig 14529 bp, 12 predicted proteins | sample YCmetagenome_FD_207642 | JGI IMG/M metagenome (GOLD analysis project Ga0310811, IMG submission 207642) | Soil microbial communities from experimental microcosm in Duke University, North Carolina, United States - YC | ecosystem: Engineered > Artificial ecosystem > Soil microcosm > Unclassified ...
GGGCCGTCGCGGGCGCGCCCGTAACGCCGTAGGCTTCGCACACACAGGTGGTAATCCGGAGGGCTGGAATGGCACAGGACATCGTCCCGATCGAACTCGGGCTGCCGCAGGGGGACCTGGTGACCCTCTGGGCCCCGCGCTGGCGGGAGGACGGTGAGGAGTGGGAGGCCTTCCTCGGCGACGATGAGGACCTCTTCGCCTTCCCCGACGCCGCCCATCTGGCCGCGTTCGTCCGGACCGCGGACCAGCACGACCTCATCGACCATCCGGCCTGGCACGCGGTGCCCGTGCTGAACGTCCCGGAGCTGATCCCGGACGACGACCACTCCTACGACCTGGTCGGCGTTCCCGAGTTGGTCGCCGAGGACCCGGACACGTGGACGATCAGCGAGCTGGCCGAGATCATCAGCATCGTGCGCTCGCTGGCCGACGTGTGCGAGCTGGAAGAGGTGCACGAGATCCTCGACGCCACCGAAGCCTTCTCGCTGCTCGACCAGGGGCGGCTGCCCTTCACCGGGCGCGAGGGCGAGCGGCTGTGGGCCGAGCTGTCCGAGGCCGTGTCGGAGAAGTGGGACACCGTGCTGGACGCCATCGACGGCCTGGTCGAGGTCCCCGAGGTGGACGCGACGGTGCTCGAGCAGACCGCCGAGGAGCTCGCCGCCTTCCTGGAGGAGTCGGCGGAAGCCGAAGCCGGGGTGGAAGCCGAAGGCGAAGACCTCGACGAGGATCTGGACACCACGGAAGCCGACGAGGACGCCGAGCCCGGCGAAGAGGCCCCCACCGGGTTCTGGGCCGAGGTCGGCATCGACCCCATCAAGATCATCACCCCGGACACCGAGTACTACACGCTGCGGTGCTATCTCGACGACGAACCCGTCTTCCTCGGCAGCGAGGGCAGGATCGACGTGTTCACCTCGCCGAAGGCGCTGGCCCGCCAACTGGCCGACGGCGCCGAACTCGGCGGGACCGACCTGGCCGAGGTGTCCACCTGGCCCGAGGTGCTGACCAAGGCCACCGCGGGCGAGATCGAGATCGACGTGGACGGCGACAACACCTACGTCCTGGCCGGGCTGGCCGAGGACCTGGGCGAGGGCACCGACTCGGTCGACCCGACACAGCTCGAACTGGCCGTCGAACTGCTCACCGACTCGGCCGACTGGGCCGGCGACGAGACCGTGTCCTCGGCACTGTCCTCTTCGGAGAGTCTCGGCTGGCTGGTGTCCTTCGTGCTGCGGCCGGACCCGAACCGGCTCGCGCCCAGCGCACCGTTCGACACCGAGCAGAGCGAATGGCGCAAGCTCGTCGAAACCTTCGAAAACCGGCTGCGCGTCCACAAGTGAGCCGTGCGCGGGGGTAGTGCGCGGGCAACCGCTGCCCGCGCACTACCTTCGGCTGTCCGAATTGGACTGACGCGGTCGCCGTTCGCGTTCGGCGCCGACCGGGGTGAGGCCGATGGCCAGCACCGGGAAGATGGCGGCGACGCAGAACGCCAGTGCGTACCGCGAGTCACCGATGACCAGACCCAGCATCGGCGGAGTCAGTGAAGCGGCGAGGTTCTGGGCCGTGTTCTGGGCACCCATCGCACGGCCCGCCCACCCCGCGCCGGCCAGTTCGGCCGAGGCGGTGAACCCGAGGCCGTTGTCCGCCACGGTGATCACCGCGGCGAGCACGAGCGCGAGCAGCACCAGCCACGTCCAGGTCGCGTCCCCGAGCGCGACCAGCAGCATCACCAGCGTGCTGGCCACGGCCAGTTGCCGCATCGGCTTCAGCCGGCCGCCCACCCGGTCCGACCAGTAACCCGACGCCAGCCGCCCGCCCGCGCCCAGCACCTGGGCCGCGGCGAGGAACCAGCCGGCGGCCAGCGGACTCCAATGCCGTGCCTGGACGAGGAAAACCGGGGCGAAGGCGGACACCGCGAACTGCGGAACCACCAGCAGCGCGCTCGCGCCGTGCAGCCGCCAGAGCGCGGGCTTGCGGTACGGGGAAACCGGCTTCTCCTGCCCCGCCACCTTGTCCGGGCGTGGCGGGTCGACGACCAGCCACGCCACCAGCACGGCGGCCACGAGCGCGAAGCAGGCGGGGAACTCCAGCGCCGGGAAGAAACCCCAGTGCCGGGCCAGCGGCGGCAGCGTGAGCGCGGCCAGTCCCACGCCGAGCGGCTGGGCGGTTTGCCGGATCCCCATCGCGGTCCCGCGCTCGGCGGGACCGAACCAGCCCAGCACCGCTCGGCCGCTGGCCGCGTTGACACTCGCCGAACCCGCGCCGGCCAGCACGAAGAGCGTGAACTCCGGGCCCGCCGGGGGCGCGGTGAGGCCGGTGATCACCAGCAGCAGCCCGGAAAGGCCGAGCCCGAGCGCCATCACCAAGCGCTCGCCGTAGCGGTCGGCGGCCGCGCCCCAGGCGATCAGTGTGCACAGCAGGCCGATGCTCGGTGCCGCGACGACGGTGCCCGCGTCGGCAAGCGATCGGGCGTGCATCTCGGGAATGAGGAACGGAAGACCGTAGAGGAACGAGCAACTCGCGGTCTGCGCGGTGAGGCCCAGCGAGAGGATCATCCACCGACGCTTGCTCTGCGTGCCCAGCGTGACGAGCTGACTCATCGCCGTCCCAATATGTGAGAAGTTTCTCCTACATCTTGGACTTTACTTGGCATAGCTAAGGAAAGCAACGGCATATCGCCCAGCACGAGTGCCGCCGGGTGGGCGCAGCGCCACCGGACCCGGCGACACCTCCGCCCGGCGACTCCCTATTCCAGGTGGAACTCAGGTGAGCAATGCGGCGTAGCCGGGTTTGATCACGTTGTTGATCAGGTCGAGGCGGCGGTCGAAATCGAGGAACGCGGACTTCATCGCGTTGAGCGTGAACCACTGGAGATCGGCCCAGCCGTAGTCGAACGCCGCGACGAGGGCGGCGAACTCACTGGACAGCGTACAACCGCTCATCAACCGGTTGTCGGTGTTGACGGTCACGCGGAAGCGCAGCCGGGCCAGCAATCCGATCGGATGCTCGACGATCGAGGGCGCCGCGCCGGTCTGCACGTTCGAGGTCGGGCAGACCTCCAACGGAATGCGCCGGTCGCGGACATACCCGGCCAGGCGACCGAGCTGCACGGTCCCGTCGGGATCGGATTTTATGTCGTCGACAATACGCACCCCGTGCCCGAGCCGCTCCGCGCCACAATGCTGAATCGCCTCCCAGATGGAGGCCAATCCGAATGCTTCTCCGGCATGCACGGTGAAATGCGCGTTGTTGGTTCGCAAATATTCGAACGCATCCAGGTTCCGGGTCGGCGGGAACCCTGCCTCGGGTCCGGCGATGTCGAATCCGGCCACGCCGGCGTCCCGGTAACGGACCGCTACCTCGGCGATCTCCTGCGCCCGAGCATGCTGACGCATCGCACACAGAAGAGTGCCTATTCGGATGAATTTTCCGTTCGCGGCCGCTCGGCGCTCACCCTCCGCAAACCCCGCCTGGACGGCCTCCACGACCGCGTCGAGGGTGAGCCCGCGCTCGACGAACAGCTCCGGCGCGTACCGGACCTCGGCGTAGACGACGCCGTCCGCGGCCAGGTCCTCCGCGCACTCCGCCGCGACCCTGACCAGCGCCTCTTCGGTCTGCATGACCCCGCAGGTATGGGCGAAGGTCTCCAGGTAGGTCTCCAGCGACCCGGAGTCCGCCGCCTCGCGGAACCACCGGCCGAGCTCGCCGGCGTCGGTGGTGGGCAGGCCCCGATGACCGGCGGCCTCGGCCAGCTCGACCACGGTGGCCGGGCGCAGGCCGCCGTCGAGGTGATCGTGCAACAACACCTTGGGCACCCGGCGGATGTTCGCCAAGGTCAGCGGCGCGGTATCAGACATGAACCAACGGTACCGGCGACGGGGCTCACCCACCCGTACGTGCGAGTGCCCGCTCTCCGGCTTTGTGCGGCCCCCGCAAATCGGGCACGGCCTTAGGTGCCGCGAAGCCGCTGTTAAGGGGGGCAGACCAGGAGTAATTCCGCAATGGTTAAGCTTCGGCCACCGTCCCTTCTTTCCCGCCGACGAAGGACATCGCAGTGACCGCTGACAACCAACTTGGAACTCCGTCCTTCGACCGGATGCGCAACATGCTGGTGCGCGCCGCTGAGGTGCGCGAAAGCGAACAGCAGCAGATCTTCGACGCGCTCGACGACATCTACGCCCGCCTGGCGCCCGTGGACTCCCTCGGCGCGGTGCGGAAACGGCTTTCGGAGCTGCCCGACCGGACCGAGGTCAGCGTGCTCGCCGAGCGCCTCGACGAGGCGATGTCCAAGCTCGAAGCCCAGGACAACGCGCTGGCCGAGGTGGCTCGTTCGGTCGAGTCCATCGTCGACAAGCTGGCCAAGCCGTTCGCGCAGCTGGACGGCAGGCTCGACGGGGTCGCGGCCCGGTTCGAAGGCGTCGCGGGACGGATGGACGGCCTCGAGGACAAGCTGGAGAACATCCACCGCCGGCTCGATGAGCTGAACGGGCACCTCGACAAGCAGGACAGCAAGCTCGACGCGCTGCCCGGTGCGGTGCAGGGTCCGGTCAAGGAGCGCATCGCCCAGACCGAGGTCGCGCTGCGGGAGCGCGTGGACACGGGCGACGCGGAGCTGCGGTCGCGCATCGAGACGCTGGACGCCGGCACCCGGGAGCGGATCGACTCGACCGCGCAGGCACTGCGGACCGCGCTGGAGGAGACCGGCGAGATGGTCGACTCCTCCCAGCGGCTGGACGGGCTGTCCACCCGGCTCGATGGGATCACCGGCCGCCTGGACGAGCTTTCGAGCCGGATCGACACGGTCGAGAACGGGGTGTCCGCTAGCTTCGGCGAGCTGGGCGTCGCCGTGAAAAGCGCTTTCTCACGCGTCGAGAGCACCCTGTCGACGCAGCCCGACACGGACTCGGTCAGCTCGGTCGTCCGGCAGCACAACGAGGAGTCGGAGCGGCGGATCGGCGGCCAGCTGGACGAGGCGATGGCTACCTTCGCGGAGCTGATGCTCGGCGGCGGACCGGCCGTCCCGCAGATCTCTCCCCCGGCACCGGCCCCGCGCCAGCCGCGCCGCGCCCGTAACGGCCGCGCTCCCAAGGCGCCCGAGGTCAAGGCGAAGCCCGACGCGCCGGACGAGTCCGCCGAGTCCTGAACCCGCCCGGTCCCCGAGACCTGACTTCGACGGGCCCCTTGCCGCAACGCTGGCAAGGGGCCCGTTCCGTTACGAGCGCAGGATGTCGATGATGACGCTGTCGTCGCCCGCCATCCGGGCCTCGCCGGGATCCGCGATCGTGAAAGCGCTCTCCAAGGCGTCGAGCGCGGCCGGCACAGCATCGGGCGTGTCGGTGTGGAGTTCCAGCAGCGGCTGACCGGAAGCCACGACTTCGCCGGGTTTGGCGTGGCACAGGATGCCCGCCGCGTGCTGGATCCCGTCCCCTCGACGGGCTCGGCCCGCGCCGAGCCGCCACGCGGCCACGCCCACCGCGTAGGCGTCCAGGGTCGCGAGAACGCCGTCCCGGTCGGCCTTCACGACATGCACGTGCCGGGGCGCCGGAAGGGGAGCGCCGGGATCGCCGCCCTGGGCGCGGATCATCCGGCACCAGGTTTCGTACGCCTGCCCGGAAGCGAGCACCGCCGCGGGGTCCACTGTGGACAGACCAGCGAGCGCGAGCATCTCGCCGGCCAGCGCGCAGGTCAGTGCGACGACGTCCGGCGGTCCCCCGCCGCGCAGCACCTCGACCGCTTCGGCGACCTCCACCGCGTTGCCGACCGCGCGCCCCAGCGGGGTGTCCATGGCGGTCAGCACCGCGGTCGTGGCCACGCCGTGTGCGGCGCCGATCTCCACCAGGATCCGCGCCAGTTCCCGGGCCCGCGCGCGGGTCTTCATGAACGCGCCCGAGCCGGTCTTCACGTCCAGCACGAGGCCGGACGCGCCCTCCGCGAGCTTCTTGCTCATGATCGAGCTCGCGATCAGCGGGATCGACTCCACGGTGCCCGTCACGTCGCGCAGGGCGTAGAGCTTCCGATCCGCCGGGGCGAGCCCTTCGGTCGCCGCGCACACCACGGCGCCGACCTCCCCCAGCTGCCGCGTGATCTCCGCCGCGGACAGCTCGGCGCGCCAGCCCGGGATCGACTCCAGTTTGTCCAGCGTGCCCCCGGTGTGCCCGAGACCGCGCCCGGACAGCTGCGGCACGGCGGCACCGCAGGTCGCGACCAGCGGCGCCAGCGGCAAGGTGATCTTGTCGCCGACCCCGCCGGTCGAATGCTTGTCCACCGTCGGCCGCGCGACCTCCAGCGTGAGCCGGTCCCCGGAGTCGATCATGGCGCCGGTCCAGACCGCGGTCTCCTCCGCGTCCAGGCCACGCAGGAAGATCGCCATCGCGAGCGCCGCCATCTGCTCCTCGGCGACGGTCCCGCGGGTGTAGGCATCGACGATCCAGGCGATCTGCCCGGCGGTCAGCCGCTGGCCGTCCCGCTTGGCACGGATGATGTCCACCGCGGCGAAGCTCATGGCAGATCCTCCGGCCCGAACGCCGCGGGCAGCACCGACGACATCGGCAGCGCACCGGATGGCGTGTCCACCAGGCAGTCCGCGCCGCCCAGCTCGAAGAGCACCTGGCGGCAACGGCCGCACGGCATCAGCACCGCGCCCGCGGCCGACCGGCACGCGACGGCGACCAGCCGCCCGCCGCCGGAAAGCCGGAGCTGGCCCGCCATCGTGCATTCCGCGCACAGGCCCAGCCCGTAGGAAGCGTTTTCCACGTTGCAGCCCACCACGATCCGGCCGTCGTCGACCTCCGCGGCCGCACCGACCAGCAGACCCGAGTACGGCGCATACGCGTGCTGCGCGGCTTCCACCGCCTTGGCCCGCAACACGTCCCAGTCCGGCACGCTAACTCCCTTCGCCCCGGCGATACCGCGCCCCGTCCACCTTCGGCGGGCGCAACCGCTGCGACGCGGCGGCCAGCACGATCAAGGTCACGAAGTGCGCGGTGTAGGGCGTCAGATCGCTCGGCAGATCGTCGTTGGCCCAATAAATCCAGTACAGCACGCCCGCGCCGGCCACGCCCAGCGCCGCGGCCAGCCACTGCCGCCGGATCAGCTGCACCACGACGAGTACCACGAGCAGCAGCACCATGCCGTACATCAGCGCCAGTACGGCCTTGCCGCCGCCGGAAAGCCGCAGCCCGTCGGCATAGCCGAACAGGGCCGCACCGCCGAGCAGCCCGCCCGGCCGCCAGTTCCCGAAGATCATCGCCGCCAGGCCGATGTACCCGCGGTTGTTCGTCTGGTTCTCCAGATAACCGCCGCCACCGGCGAGCAGCACCAGCGACGCGCCGCCCATACCGGCCAGCCCGCCGGAGATGAGCACCCCGACATAGCGGTAGAGGTACACGTTGACGCCGAGCGACTCCGCGGCCACCGGGTTCTCGCCGCACGAACGCAACCGCAGCCCGAACCGGGTCCGCCACAGCACCAGGTAGCTCACCGGGACCAGCAATACGGCGATCATCGTCAGCGGCGCGACCTCGGTGACCAGGCCGTCGAGCAGCCCGGCGACATCCGAGATCCCGACTCGCTGCTGCTTTTCCAGACCGCTGAGCCACCGCGACAGGAAGGTCGCCGAGTAGGTGTCGAAGACCGGCACCGGTGGCGACTGGCGCGGGTTTCCGGACAACGGCGCGAAGACCAGCGTCGAGAGGTACCGCGCCACCCCGAGCCCGAGCAGGTTGATCGCGACCCCCGAGACGATGTGGTTGACGTTGAACGTCACCGTGGCCACCGCGTGCAGCAGTCCGCCCAGCGCGCCGAACAACACCGCCGCGCCCAGTCCGGCCCACACCCCGCCGTAGTAGGCGCCCCAGGCCGCGCCCCAGGTCCCGAGGATCATCATGCCTTCGAGCCCGATGTTGATCACCCCGGCGCGCTCCGACCACAGCCCGCCGAGCCCGGCCAGCAGGATCGGCAGCGCCAGGCGCAACGCGATCTGCGCGGTGTCCGTCGAGGTCAGGGTGTTGTCGCCGGTGAAGTACGACGCCGTGGACAGGACGGCGACCACGCCGAGGGCCCACAGGACACCGCGCGCCCACCCGGGCAGACGCCGCCTCGGCGGCACGGCCGGCACGGCCACGGCCCGCACCGGCGCGGCCGCGCCGCCCGGATCCTGGCTGTCCACCACCATCAGAGCGCACCCCCTTCGGCGACGCTCGCCGGCCGCGCGGAGACCGCCCGCCCCACCCGGCGCCGCATCGCGGCCAGATCCGCGCGCCGGACCACCTCGTAGGCCACCACGACCGACAGCACGATGGCGCCCTGCATGATCGTCGCGATCTCCTTGGGCACGTTCACCTGTTCCAGCGAAACCGCCGACTTGTCGAGGAACGCCCACAGCAGCGCGCCCAGCGCGATCCCGCCCGGATGGTTGCGGCCCAGCAGCGCCACCGCGATCCCGGTGAACCCGTAGCCCTGGGTCGAGGTGATCGCGTAGCTGTAGTCGCGGCCGAGCAGTTCGGGCATCGCGATCAGGCCGGCCACCGCGCCGGACAACAGCATCGCGATGAACGTCATCCGCTTCGCGCTCACCCCGCCGGCGGCCGCCGCCGTCGCGGACTCGCCGCTGGCCCTGAGCTCGAACCCGAAGCGGGTGCGGTTGAGCATGAACCAGTAGGCCACCCCGATCACCAAGGCGATGAACACGAAGCCGAACAGCGTGCCGCCGCCGATCGCGATCCCCGGCACCGCGCCCGACGGGTCGATCGGCCGGGTGCGGAGGTTGTTGCCGGTGAGCACGCCGAACTGCGCCGGGTTGATCAGGAAGGCCACGATCCCGCTGACGATCGCGTTCAACATGATCGTCGAGATGACCTCGCTGACCCCGCGGGTCACCTTGAGGATCGCCGGCAGCGCCGCGTACAGCGCGCCGGCGACCAGCGCGATCAGGATGATCACCACGGTGTGCAGCACCGGCGGCAGGTGCAGCGCGCCGCCCATGATCGCCGCGACCACCGCGGCGAACCGGTACTGCCCCTCGACGCCGATGTTGAACAGGTTCATCTGGAAGCCGATGGCCACCGCGAGCCCGGACAGGTAATAAACCGTCGCCAGGTTCACCGTGTCGACCGCGGTCGTGCCCTTGAACAACTGGCCGACCATGGTGCCGTAGGCCCGCAGCGGGTCGGAACCCGAGATGAGCAGCGCGACCGAGCAGACCAGCAGCGAAAACACGATCGCCAGCAACGGCGGGAGAACCTTGGTACGCCACGAAGTCATCGACGTCCTCCTGATACCCGGCGGGCGGAGGTGGTCATGCGACCTCCTCCTCGGCCGCCGCCCCGGTCATCGCCGAGCCCAGCTCCCGGGGCGTCACCGTCGCGGGATCGGCTCTGCCGACCAGGCGACCGCGCAGCATCACCTGGATCGTGTCGGACAGCCCGATCAGCTCGTCGAGATCCGCCGAGATCAGCAGCACCGCCAGGCCCGCCTGCCGGGCCGCGTGGATCCGCTCCCAGATGAGCGCCTGCGCGCCGACGTCGACGCCACGCGTGGGATGCGACGCGATCAACAGCACCGGGTCGCCGGAAAGCTCCCGTCCCACCACGAGTTTCTGTTGGTTCCCGCCCGACAGCGCGGCGGCGGGCACATCGATGCCCGGGGTGCGGACGTCGTAGTCGCGCACGATCCGCTCGGTGTCCCGGCGCGCGCCGGCGATGTCGAGGAACCGTCCACTCGAGACCGGTTCCCGGGACTGGTAACCGAGCACCCGGTTCAGCCACAACGACTGGGTGAGCAGCAGACCGTGCCGGGTGCGGTCCTCGGCGACGTAACCGATGCCCGCCTCACGCCGCGCGAGCGTGCCGAGCCGGGTGAGGTCACGCGGGTGCCCGCCCGCGTCGAGGAGTTCGACGGAGCCCGAGCCGGCCCGGCGCATCCCGATGATGGTCTCGACCAGTTCGGTCTGCCCGTTGCCCTCGACCCCGGCGATGCCGAGCACCTCCCCCGCCCGCACGGTCAACGAGACACCGTCCAGCACGGCCCGCGCCGAACCCTCCGCGGCCAGCCGCAGATCCGTGACCCGCAGCACCTCGCGACTGGTCACAGTGGACTCCCGGGCCCGCGGGCTCGGCAGCTGGGCACCGACCATCATCTCGGCCAGTTCACGCGAGGAGATCTTCTTCGGGTCCACCGTGCCGACCGTGGTGCCGCGCCGGATCACGGTGACCGTGTCCGCGATCGCCCGTACCTCGTCGAGTTTGTGCGAAATGAACAGGAAGGTGTAGCCCTCGGCCGCCATCCCGCGCACGGTGTCGAAAAGCGACTCGACCTCCTGCGGCACGAGCACCGCCGTCGGCTCGTCCAGGATGATGATCCTGGCGAAGCGGTAGAGCACCTTGACGATCTCGACGCGTTGGCGCTCGGCCACGCCGAGGGTCTCCACCAGCGCGTCCAGCGGTGCGGTCAGGTTGGTCACCTCCGCCAGCCCGGCGATCCGGGCCCTGGCGCGTCGACCGATCCCGGCCAGCTGCTCCGCGCCCAGCACCACGTTCTCCAGCACGGTCAGGTTGTCGGCGAGCATGAAATGCTGATGCACCATGCCGATTCCGGCCCGGATCGCGTCCTGCGGGTTGCGCAGCCGGACCCGCTCCCCGTTGATGGAGATCGTGCCCTCGTCGGGTTCCTGCATCCCGTAGAGGATCTTCATCAGGGTCGACTTGCCGGCCCCGTTCTCGCCGCACACGGCATGCACCCGACCGGCGTGGACGGTGAGGTCGACCGCGGAGTTGGCGACCACGCCCGGGAACCGTTTGGTGATCCCGGCCAACTCGACCACCGGCGTCGCACCGGTTTCCGCGCCGCTCATGGCTTTCCCCACCCGCAGCCCCACCCGCTGCCCCACCCGCCGCCCGACCCGCCGCCCAGTCCGTGGCCGGTCACTGGGGTGTGGTGGCGACGGTGATCTTGCCGTCGACGATTTCCTGCTTGTAGCCCTCCAGGACCGGCACGATGTCGTCGATCTTGCCGCCGGAGGTGGCGTAGCCGACACCGTTGACCTTGAGGTCGAAACGCCGGGGCAGCGCGGAAAGCGTGTTCGTCGCCACAGCCAGGATGTAGTCGTAGACCGCGACATCGACCCGCTTGAGCATCGACGTCATGATCACGTCCTTGACGTTGGCGACCGTGGCCTGGTTGTACTGGTCCGAGTCCACCCCGATGGCCAGCGCGTTGCCCGACTTGGCCGCCTCGAACACACCCTTGCCCGAGGCTCCCGCCGCGGGGTAGACGACGTCGGCGCCCTTGCCGATCTCGGCCGTGGCGACCAGGTTGCCCTTGGCCGGGTCCTGGTAGCCGGAGGTGTCACCGGCCGGGCTCAGGTACTCGTTTTCGATGACGACCTTGGTCGAGGCCGCCCGCGCGCCCTGGTCGAAGCCCGCCTGGAACTTCTGGATCAGCGGGGTGTCCACGCCGCCGACGAAGCCGACGTGACAGTTCTTGCTCTTGTAGACCGCGGCGACACCGACCAGGAACGAGCCCTGTTCCTCGGAGAACACCAGCGGAGTCACGTTCGGCAGAACCACCGAGTCGTCATCGATGATCGCGAACTTGGTGTTCGGGAACTTCGTCGCGACGGCCTTGACCGCGTCCGCGTAGGCGTAACCGACCGCGATCACCGGGTTGTAGCCGTTGGCGGCCTGCTGGGTCAGGCGCTGCTCCCGGGCGGACTCGTCCTCGCTGGCGCCGGCCGAGCTCTCGTTGACGTCCTTGATCCCGAAGTCCTGTTTGGCCTTGTCGACCCCGGCCCCGGCCGCGTCGTTGAAGGAGGCGTCCCCGCGGCCGCCGATGTCGAAGGAAAGACCGACCCGCATCGCGCTGGCGTCCACCTTGGTGGTCGGCGCGCTCGAAGACGTGGTCGCGGCCGGTGCCGCCGGGGGTGCCGAGGTGACGCAGGAACCCCCCGCGGCGGCGTTCGCGCCGCTCCCGCCCCCGGTGTCCTTGGCACATCCCCCCAGCGCGAGCACTCCCGCCATCGCGGTGGCCAGCAGCGTCGTGGTTCTCCGCACGCTGTCTCTCCCTCCCCGCCGTGTTCCAGCGGACCCGAGAACGGCCCGGCGACTGTGCCGGGCTCGACGGGCGAACGGTACCGGTCGATCAACAGTGCGCCATACGAGAAGCACAGCCTGTAACCTAAATGTTTGTTTGCACAACATAATCGCGTACGGCCAACTACGCAAAGTGAACAAAAGTGGATCAGGTGACGGGGACCACGCGGTGGGTGTCTGGTCCATCACAGAGGCCAACCCGGAAGTGAGTAGGCCATTGGATACGGGTCTAGCATCCCTGGTATCCAAGCTCGTTGAATTCACGAGTCCAACACATGACGTTGGAGGCCGTACTCCCATGTCCACCACGGCTAGCACCGCCAAGGAGGCGGCGGCGAGCGATCGGGCGGGCGACACACGCCGGAAGGGCACCTTCTACCGGGGCGATCCCGGTATGTGGTCCTGGGTCCTGCACCGCATCACCGGCGTGCTCACCTTCTTCTTCCTGTTCGTCCACGTGCTCGACACCGCCTTGGTCCGGGTGTCACCGAACACCTATGACTCGGTGATCCAGACCTACAAGACGCCGATCGTCAACCTCATGGAGGTCGGCCTCGTCGGCGCGGTGCTTTACCACGCCCTCAACGGCATCCGCGTGATGCTGGTCGACTTCTGGTCCAAGGGACCGAAGTACCAGCGGCCGATGCTGTGGACGATCGTGGTGATCTGGGTCGTCGTGATGATCCCGGGCGCCTACTTCATGCTCGAGCGCACGGTCTCGACACTGTTCGGAGGCGGGCACTGATGGCCGGCGAACCCCTCATCCTCGACAAGCCGCGCGCGCCGCGCCGGCCCGCGGCCCGCCGCAGCAACTTCGAGCTCTACAGCTGGCTGTTCATGCGGATTTCCGGCCTCGCGCTGGTCATCCTGGTGCTCGGGCACCTGTTCATCATGAACATCCTCGACGGCGGCGTGCACCGGATCAACTTCGCCTTCGTGGCCGGCCGGTGGTCCTCCCCGTTCTGGCAGTTCTGGGATCTGGCGATGCTCTGGCTCGCCGAGATCCACGGTGGCAACGGGCTGCGCACCATCATCGACGACTACGCGCGCAAGGACTCCACCCGGTTCTGGCTCAAGATCGTGCTGTACGTGGCAATGGTGGTCATCCTGTTCGTCGGCACTCTGGTGATCTTCACCTTCGACCCGAACATCCCCAGCAGCTAACCACCACTAAGGACACGGATATGCAGTTCCACAAGTACGACGTGGTGATCGTGGGCGCCGGTGGCGCGGGGATGCGCGCCGCCATCGAGGCGGGCCAGCAGGCCCGCACCGCGGTTCTCACCAAGCTCTACCCGACCCGGTCGCACACCGGTGCGGCCCAGGGCGGCATGTGCGCGGCGCTGGCCAACGTCGAAGAGGACAACTGGGAGTGGCACACCTTCGACACGGTCAAGGGCGGTGACTACCTGACCGACCAGGACGCGGCCGAGATCATGGCGAAGGAAGCCATCGACGCGGTGCTCGACCTGGAGAAGATGGGTCTGCCGTTCAACCGCACCCCGGAAGGCAAGATCGACCAGCGGCGCTTCGGCGGACACACCCGCGACCACGGCAAGGCCGCGGTCCGCCGCGCCTGCTACGCGGCCGACCGCACCGGGCACATGATCCTGCAGACGCTGTACCAAAACTGCGTCAAGCACGGCATCGAGTTCTTCAACGAGTTCTATGTCCTCGACATCGCGCTGACCGAGACCGACGAGGGCCCGGTCGCCTCCGGCGCGATCGCCTACGAGCTGGCCACCGGCGAGCTGCACGTCTTCCAGGCCAAGTCGATCGTGTTCGCCACCGGTGGCTTCGGCAAGGTCTTCAAGACCACCTCGAACGCGCACACGCTCACCGGTGACGGCATGGGCATCTACTACCGCAAGGGCCTGCCGCTGGAGGACATCGAGTTCTACCAGTTCCACCCGACCGGCCTCGCCGGGTTGGGCATCCTGCTCACCGAGGGCGCCCGCGGCGAGGGTGCGATCCTGCGCAACGCCGACGGCGAACGGTTCATGGAACGCTACGCCCCCACGATCAAGGACCTCGCGCCGCGCGACATCGTCGCCCGCTCGATGGTGCTGGAGGTGCTGGAAGGCCGGGGCGCGGGCCCGCACAAGGACTACGTGCTGCTGGACTGCACGCACCTCGGCGCCGAGGTGCTGGAGACCAAGCTCCCGGACATCACCGAGTTCGCCCGCACCTACCTGGGCGTGGACCCGGTGAAGGAGCCCGTCCCGGTGTACCCGACGGCGCACTACGCGATGGGCGGCATTCCCACGAACGTGCACGGGGAAGCGTTGCAGGACAACGAAAAGGTCATCCCCGGGCTGTACGCGGCGGGCGAGGTCGCGTGCGTTTCGGTGCACGGCGCGAACCGGCTGGGCACCAACTCGCTGCTGGACATCAACGTGTTCGGGCGCCGCGCCGGGATCGCCGCCGCCCAGTACGCGCAGAG
>Ga0310811_10006882_pt1 | contig 14528 bp, 16 predicted proteins | sample YCmetagenome_FD_207642 | JGI IMG/M metagenome (GOLD analysis project Ga0310811, IMG submission 207642) | Soil microbial communities from experimental microcosm in Duke University, North Carolina, United States - YC | ecosystem: Engineered > Artificial ecosystem > Soil microcosm > Unclassified ...
GGAGCATAAGGGTTCGATCGCCGGCGCCACCGTGTGCTGGAGCGGCGACGGCAACAATGTGCTCACCAGCTGGGTGCATGCGGCGGTCAAGTTCGGCTTCAAGCTGAACGTCGCCAGCCCCAGGGAACTGACGGTGGATCAGGAGACCCGCGACTGGGCGGAGCCGAGCGGCTTGGTCACCTTCACCACCGATGCCGAGGCGGCGGTGGAAGGCGCGGACTGCGTGATCACCGACACCTGGGTCTCGATGGGCGACGACAATGCCACCAAGCGGCAGAACCTGCTCAAACCCTATCAGGTGAATGCCGCGCTGATGGCCCGCGCCAAGAAGGATGCCATCTTCATGCACTGCCTGCCCGCCCATCGCGGCGAGGAAGTCACCGACGAGGTGATCGACGGGCCGCAGTCGGTGGTGTTCGACGAGGCGGAAAACCGGCTGCATGCCCAGAAGGCGATCCTGGCCTGGGCGCTGGCTTAGGCAGATGAATACGGCGAGCCGGGTTTACCGCAAAGCTGACTTCGCGGAAGTCCGGACTCTTTGGCAACAGGTGTTTCCCGACGATCCGCCATGGAACAGGGCGGAAGAAGCAGTGTCTGCCAAACTGGCGGTTCAGCCCGATCTTTTCCTTGTCGCATCTGACGGCGCGAATGTCATCGGTACCGTCATGGCGGGATATGATGGGCATCGTGGCTGGCTGTATGCAGTAGCGGTATCCGAGAGCCACAGGCGCACAGGTGTGGGGAGTGCACTGGTGCGGGAAGCCGAAATCCGCCTGGCGGCGCTGGGTTGCAGAAAGATCAATCTGCAGATCAGAGCCACAAATATTCAGGTGCAGGCTTTTTACGATCGGCTGGGTTATGGCACGGAAGATCGCATCAGTATGGGTAAGCGGCTTAGCGGTTGAAAAGGTTTGCCGCCGGAGCCATATAGCCGGTGATGCCTGACAAACTGGATTCCCAGCCGTCGCCCTCTGGCGACTTCGTTCTTCCGTTCGATATCGCCAAGGCCGGCGTGCGCGGCCGCCTGGTGCGGCTGGACGCAAGTTCCGCCCGCGCCCTTTCCGCCCATGCCCTGCCGGAACCGGCGGCGCGGGTGACGGGCGAACTTGTCGCGCTGGGCGCATTGCTGGGGACCGCGCTTAAGCTGGACGGCCGGCTCACCATCCAGACCAAGGGCGATGGTCCACTGGATCTGATCACCGCCGACTATTACGGCGCCGATGAGAATCGCCATCGCGGCGTGCGCGGCTTCGCACGCCTGGACGCCGAACGTTTCGCTGCACTGGAAAATGCCGGCTTCGATAAGCTGGCGGGCAAGGGTGCGCTGGCCATCACCATCGAACCGCGCAGCGGCGGCAAAACCTATCAGGGGATTGTCGAACTTTCGCAGGACGGCATCGGCGCCTCCGCCGAAACCTACTTCACCCAGTCCGAACAGCTTCCCACCGTGATCCGGCTGGCGGCGGCGCCGCTCTACCTGGCCGGCGACAAGCAGCCTCACTGGCGGGCCGGCGGCATCATGCTGCAGATGACGCCCGCGGCGGCAGGCGAGCCCGCGCCCGAAGCCAGGCCCGCCAGCGACGACTGGGAGCGTTTGTCGCTGCTTCTGAAGACGGTCGAAGACCTGGAGCTGGTGGATACCTCGCTGCCGCCCGAAACCCTGCTGTGGCGGCTGTTCCACGAGGACGAAGTGCGGGTCTCTCCACCGGAGCCCGTCATCTTCCGCTGCGATTGCGATACCTCACGCATCGCCGGTGTGCTGAAGAATTACACGGCGGAAGAGCGCCATGGCCTGGCCGATGCTGATGGCATCATCCGCGCCCGCTGTGAGTTTTGCGGCAAGACCCATGAGATCGGGCCGGATGCATTGAGTTAATTCAAAATTGTCATGGCCCGGCTTGACCGGGCCATCCAGCGCGCCCGCGTCTGCGGGCGCAAAGGCGTCTCTTCGCTCGCGGACGCTCGCTTACTGGGTGGCCCGCATAAAGCGGGCCATGACACTATTGGGACGCTTTGGCGATCACTTTCCGAAGAAACTTCTCGCAAGCCTCCAGCTCACTCAGGGCGCAGAACTCGTCCGGCCGGTGCGCCTGCTCGATAGAGCCGGGGCCGCAGATCACCGCCGGAATGCCGTAACTCTGGAAATGGCCCGCTTCGGTGCCATAGGCCACCGCTTCCACCTGGTTGGCGCCGGTCAATTCCCGCGCCAGCAGGATGGCGGGTGACTCCTCGTCCATGGTCAGGCCCGGATACTGGGCCTGCAGCTCGGTGGTCAGCGATGCTTCCGGCGCGCGGCGGCGGTATTTGGGCAGCACTTCGGCAGCCGCGCGGCTTTTCACGCGTTTGATGATCTTTGTGGGATCGCGATCCGGCAGACAGCGATATTCCCAGGTCACCTCGGCTTCTTTCGCCAGAATATTCACCGCGGTGCCGCCATGGATCACGGTGGCCTGCACGGTGGAATGAGGCGGATCGAAGCGCGGATCGGAGTCGGCGCGCAATTCATCCCACACGCTGTCCAGCAGGGTGACGAACTCGCCAGCCATCATCACGGCGTTGGCGCCTTTCTCCGGTCCGCTGGAATGGGCCTCGCGGCCGCAGCAGCGAGTCAGAAGCTTGGCGCCGCCTTTATGGGCGCCCACGATCTTCATCAGGGTGGGTTCGCCGATGATGGCCAGCGCCGGCTTCAAGTTCTGCGCTTTCAGATCGTCCAGCAGGCCCTTCACGCCGACGCAGCCGACTTCCTCGTCATAGGACAAAGCGAAATGGATAGGGCGCTGCAGCTTGGCCTTGCCGATCTCAGAGGCCAGGCCTAAGGCAGTGCCGACAAAGCCTTTCATATCGCAGGCGCCGCGGCCGTAGAGCAGGCCGTCGCGCACCTCGGGCTTGAAGGGATCGGACGACCAGTCCTGGCCGTCCACCGGCACCACATCGGTATGGCCTGAGAGCACAAAACCGCCGTCCGCATCGGGCCCGAAGGTGGCGAACAGATTGGCCTTTTGCCCGCTGGCATCGAAGGTGCGGCGGCAGCGCGCGCCGGCTTTTTCCAGCAGCGCCTGCGCGTAATCGATCAGCGCGAGATTGGAATCCCGGCTGGTGGTGTCGAAGGCGATCAGGTCCTTGACCAGGTCCAGCGCGGCCATCTCAGCCGACTTCGCGATTGGCCGGATTGCCGATGATGTTGAGGAATTCGCGCCGTGTGTCGGAATGGGTGCGGAAATCGCCCAGCATGGAGGAGGTCACCATGGTGACGCCGGTCTTGTGCACGCCGCGTGTGGTCATGCACTGGTGCGCCGCCTCGATCACCACCGCCACGCCGCGGGGCTCCAGCACGGTCTGGATGCAATGGGCGATCTGGGCGTTCATCTTCTCCTGCACCTGCAGGCGGCGGGCAAAGGCCTGCACCACGCGCGCCAGCTTAGAGATGCCGACCACGCGATGGGTGGGCAGATAGCCCACATGGGCGCGGCCGATGATGGGGGCCAGGTGATGCTCGCAATGGCTTTCGAAGCGAATGTCGCGAAGGATCACCATGTCGTCATAGCCGGCCACTTCCTCGAAGGTGCGGGCGAGATAGGCTTCCGGGTCTTGGTCATAGCCGGAGAACCAGTCCTCGAAGGCCTTGGCGACACGGGCCGGGGTCTCCTTGAGGCCCTCACGCTCGGGGTTGTCGCCGGCCCATTGCAGCAGGGTGCGCACGGCCTTTTCGGCCTCCTCGCGGGACGGGCGGTTGGGCGCGGTTTTGGTGCAGAGATTGGTGTAGTCGGTTTTGGCCATACGAAATCCGCCGAAGGAAAGGCGGATTAAACCCGCTCGACGCTGCGGGTTTCAACCACAACAAAATAGGGCTTTAAGGCGGGGCCCAGTAGGCAGATTCAGTGAATCTGCCTGCGTTCATAAGGGCTTTCCAGCAGGAAAGCGGGGATTTCCGCCTCGAAACTCTCGCCCGACGCACTCATCATCTGGTAGCGGCCGGTCATGGTGCCAGACGCTGTTTCCAGCGGGCAGCCGCAAGTGAACTGAAAGCTCTCGCCGGGACCGATCACCGGCTGAGCGCCGACCACGCCGGCGCCGCGCACTTCCTGCACCCGGCCCTGGCCGTCCACGATGTTCAGATAGCGCGACAGAAGCTGCACCGACTCTGAACCTCTGTTCTCGATGGTTACGGTGTAGGACCAGACATAGCGATCGTCTTCGGGGTCCGACTGGTCGTGTAGATAAGCCGGTTTCACCGCCACCCGGACACGCTTGGTTTCGAGCTCATACTGATGATCGGCGGCGGACGGGCGCGGGCGCCGTTGGGGCTCGAAGATGGGCATGGCCCAAGTATTGGAGGCGCTTTGGGTTCCGCGCAAGCGGCAATTCGGCGCGGGGTTGGTACCACCGACCCATGAACAGCGTTTAGCGCGGTTCGACGGTGACCTCTGTCCGGACCGAATTGGCAATGAAGCAGGCCTCATGCGCCATGTGATGGATTTGGCTCAGAGTTTCCGCGTCCGCGTCGGCCTCAACCCTTGGCCGCAGGATCACACGACTGATCCACAGCTTGGCGCCGTCCTTTTCCAGAAAGCCCACTGCCTCGTCCTGATAGGACCTCACCGTCAGTCGCTTCTTGGCGCAGATGGCCAGGAAACTCAGCATGTGACAGGAGGATAAAGCCGCCACCAGCAGGTCTTCGGGATCGGCCTTGGTGCCATCGCCGCGATAGGCGGGGGAGGCGGACAGCGTGACGATCTCCTGTCCGTCCTTGAAGCGAATGGTGTGATTGCGCGGATAGGTTTCGTAGGTGAACGGCACATCGCCCGCGTTCCAGTCCAGCGCGATGCGATGTTCAGACATCAGGCGACCTTCAGCGCCTGATCAAGGTCTTCGCAGAGATCCTCTGCGTCCTCCAGCCCGACCGACAGGCGCACGAGCCCGCTGGTGACGCCGCCGGCGTCCCGCGCTTCTTGTGTCATCTTCTGGTGGGTCGTGGTTTCGGGATGGGTGAACAGGCTCTTGGCGTCGCCCAGATTGTTGGAAATATCGATCAATTGCAGCGCATTGGCGCAGCGGAACACGGCCTTCTTGCCGCCTTCGATCTCGAAGCTGACAACGCCGCCGCCGCCATCCATCTGGGCGCGCGCCAGATTGTGCTGGGGGTGATCGGCGCGGAACGGATAAAGCACCCGCGCGATCTTTTTGTGTTTGGCCAGGAAGTCCGCGACCTGCATCGCGTTCTCGCAATGCTGCTTCATGCGCAGGTCCAGGGTCTCAAGACTCTTGAGATGCAGCCAGGCATTGAAAGGACTGATGCTGGGGCCGGTGTTGCGCAGGAATTGCTGGAGATTTTCCTCCAGAAAATCAGGATGGCAGAGGATCGCCCCGCCCAGCGCGCGCCCCTGGCCGTCAATATATTTGGTGGAGGAATGCACTACGATATGCGCGCCCAGCTCCATCGGGCGCTGCAGGGCCGGGCTGGCGAAGGCATTGTCCACGATCAGGCGCGCCCCGCGGCTCTCGGCGATCTTCGCCACCGCTGCGATATCCACGATCAGCAAGGTGGGATTTGACGGGGTCTCGATGAACAGCAATTTCGTCTCGGGCCGCATGGCTGCTTCCCAGGCGGCAAGGTCGCTGCCGTCTACGAAGGTCACGGCGATGCCAAAGCGCGGCAGCACGGTCTCGATCACATAGCGGCAGGAGCCGAACAGGGCATTGGCGGCCACGACATGGTCGCCGGTCTTCAGGCCGGCCAGGAAGACGGCGCTGACAGCGGCCATGCCGGTCGCGGTAGCGCGCGCCACCGGCGCGCCTTCCAGTTGCGCCAGTCGTTCCTCGAACATGGTCACGGTCGGATTGGCCAGCCGGGAATATTGGTAGCCAGGGCTTTCGCCCTTGAAGCGCGCTTCGGCCTCCTCGGCGGTCTCATAGGCATAGCCGGCGGTGAAAATCAGCGGCTCGCTGGTTTCCTGGAAAGGCGTGCGCACTTGCCCGCCCCGCACCGCCTGGGTGCGTTTGCGCCATTTGCCGGGCTTCTTGTTCGTCGCCATAACACTTTGTCCTTGCAGGATGTTTTTCTCGCGCGGTTGCCGGGCCAAGGTCAAGAACATAAGCTTTATGCGGGATTCGCAAGGCTTGCCGGGTCATGAAACGCCTGTTTTTGCTTCGTCATGGCAAGGCCCAGCCGGCAGACGGTTCGGTCGAGGACTTCGAGCGCACCCTGGTGCTCAGCGGCATGCAGGATGCCAGCGCCATGGCGCGGTATCTGCGCAAGGGCGATTACAAGCTCGACCTGATCCTCTGTTCCTCATCGGCCCGCACCACCCAGACCGGGGAGCTGGTGCTGCAGGCCCTGGAAAGCGAGATCGAGTATCGCGAAAATCTCTATCTGGCAGAGGCGTCCAAGCTGCTGGCGGCGGTGCGCGGGGCGCCGGCCGCCGTCACCAACCTGATGCTGGTGGGGCACAATCCGGGGCTCGAGAATATCGCCACCCTCCTGGCGCGCGAGCCGGTGCGGCGCAAGGAGCGCGCCCGGCATGAGGCGCTGGAAGAAAAATTTCCGACCAGCGCGCTGGCCATACTGGATTTTGACGTGGGCCGCTGGCGCGACGTGGAAAAAGGCGCGGGAAAGCTGGTGGATTTCGTACGCCCGAAAGACGTTTAGGAACTTTCATCCGCGAATTGATTAAAAAATCCACGATCGTTCCAACCTGGTATTTGCATTTGGTTATGCATATTAGCCGGCATGGAACAGGCCAAGCATCTGGAGAAAGTGCTCCGCTGTCGCCACTGTTTCCGCAGCGGCGCCGCCACCTGGGAAACCACCCCCACGGGAGCCCTCGCGCTTCTGGCGCTATCGCAAGGGTTTCACCGCCGGGCGCGCGTTCCGCTCAGCCTGCCGCCGGAAATTGTCTGCGATTGCGGAACCGTGCAGCCGGACCCGATTGATCAGGACGGCAGCGTCCGCGACTGTTTGCGGGCGGCCAATCTTTTCCAGCCAAAGCCGATTTCCGGCGTCAGCTCGCCCATCAGCCGGGTGGTGCGGATGGCGACCCGCCGCCCGCCCATCGCTTCGTAGAAGAAGCAGGCATTGTTGCGGGCATGAGCCCAGATCAGGCACGAGCGTAAGCAGCGCTCCTTGAACGCGTCGAAGGCGCCTCCCAGCAGCGCACGTCCCGCGCCGCGGCCGAGAAAAGCCGGATCGACATAAAGCGTATAGACCTCGCCCTCGAAACCCAGCCCGCGATCGCGCGCTGTGCCCAGGCTGCAAAGGCCGATCGCGCCATAGCGCGCATCTTCCGCCACCAGAACCGCGCCGGTGCTGCCCATGGTGCGGATTGTGGTGCGCCAGCGCGCGGTATGTCCCTTGTGGGACATGGCGCCGAGCAGCGCGTGAGAGATCACGCCCGCATAGGTGTCCTGCCAGGATTCGATATAGATGCGCGCGAGGTCGGCGGCATCTTCAGGCCGCGCCGTACGTACACTCAGCGCGAGGTCGTTCATGAAGCCAAGCGTGGGGCAATCCGCCCGGCCCGGCAAGAGTCATTTCGCCGCGAGTCAAAAAATTTGTGGCTATGAGGACGGATTGCAAAAGGCCCTTTCGCCGCCCCAACGCCGAGCGGCCTTTTTTGGCCGCGAGGCCGAGGCCGTCAAACTATATTCCAAATTGTTTCGCGCCATCACCCCAAAAGCGGCTTTTCCTGGATGCGGGCAGCGCCGTAGCGGCGCGGCCAGCGGAGGCGCCACCAAAAAGAGTCAGCCCAACAGCGGTTTTTCTTGAACCCGGGCCAGGAATTTGGCGCTCTGTTCACCACCTTGTCCGTAATGTTTGGCGCTGGACCAGTCCGCGATCTCCTTGAAATGGGCCGCGATATCGTCGGCGCTGGCGCCCTGGCCGAGGTTGACGCCGTCAGTCTCCACCAGTTGGGCCACGGCGAAGACGCCGGCCGCGGCGGTCATGATCGTGCCGGTGGGCGCATCCTCGCTGGCAAGATAAGCCACAGCCGGCGACACGAATTCGGGCTTGAGCATCTCCAGCACCGCTGGCGGCATCAAGGCTTCGGTCATGCGGGTGGCGGCCACCGGGCAGATTGCGTTGACCTTGATATTGTCCTTGGCGCCTTCCAGCTTGAGCGAATTCATGAAGCCCACCAGCGACAGCTTGGCGGCGCCGTAGTTGGTCTGGCCGAAATTGCCGTAAAGGCCGGTGGAGGATGTGGTCACCACGATGCGGCCGTAAGACTGGCCCTTCATGATGTCCCACACCGCCTTGGCCGGCTTGACTGTGCCCATCAGATGCACGTCCATTACCGCGGTGAAATCCTTGAGCTCCATCTTGCCGAAGCTCTTGTCGCGCAGGATGCCGGCATTGGCGATCAGCACATCGATGCGGCCCCATGTGTCCATGGTCTGCTTGACGAGGTGCGCGACGCCGGCATCGTCGCTGACGGATGCGCCATTGGCGATCGCCTGGCCGCCCGCGGCCGTGATTTCCGCCACGACTTTTTGGGATGCCGCGGAATTGCCGCCGGTGCCGTCGAGCGAGCCGCCCAGATCATTGACCACCACCTTGGCGCCCAGCTTGGCGAGATAAAGTGCATGGGCGCGGCCCAGACCGCCGCCGGCGCCTGTTATGATCGCCACCTTGTCCTTGAAGCCGATCGCCATGGCATGCCTCCGCTGTCGGTGAGGCGGCTAGGATGGCGTCGGGATGGTTTGCGGGTCAAGGCGGCGGCCGAAATAGCGGCGCAGCGCCGATGCGGCGGGATGTTCGACAAAATGGGCGAGCAGTCCGCCCCACAGCACGCAGACGATCACCAGGCAGAGCGGCTCCAGCCACGAGATCAGGCTGGCGAAGGGCTGTCCCAGCACGATCGCGTCGGGCGCGGGATAAAGCCGCTGCTCGAAAAAGCGGATGGCCAGCAGCCAGGCGGTCTGGCCCAGATAGACGGCATAGGACCATTCGCCCAGAAGCTGGGGCAGGCGGGTCCCCAGCGCAGCCGCGACCAGGCCGCGGTCGAAGGACAGGGCAAAGACCAGCATCATCAGCGGCAGCACCGTGAAGATGTCCATGCGGGTATGCGACCAGCCGGTGGTCATGGTCACAAATACCAGAAGGCCGAGCAGCACGAGCTGGATCAGCGAATGGACAAAAGCCGGCAGCCGGTCGTGCGGTTTCAGGCGCCGGAACAGCACCGCCATGCCCACGCCAATGGAGAAATCCGAAAGGCCCCGCAACACGCCATTGTGATAGGTGATGTCCAGGCCGTGGCGGGACGTCAGAAGCAACGTAACAAGTCCGCAGAGCCCTGCCGCGATCAGGGCAAAGCCGCGCCACAGGCCGCCCTCGGCCAGCCACAAAAAAACAGGGAACAGCAGGCAGAGCGCGAACTCCACGCTGACGAACCAGGAGACGCCGTTCCAGGTCAAGGTGCCCATGCTGTTCCAGGCATGGACCAAGAACAAACTCAGCCAGAAGCCTTTGACACTGACATCCTGGTGATACTTGGCGTCGAAGATGGAGAGATAGCCGCCATGGGCCGCCAGGGCCCGTAAGACGATGACCAGCCCCAGGATCAGAAGCAGCATGAAGAGATGCAGCGGATAGAGCCGGATCAGGCGGGCGCGCAGGAAGGCGGCATAGCCGGTGCGGGACAACAGGTCCTTCAGCCGCGGCCAATAGACGTGGGTCAGAATGAAGCCCGACAGGACGAAGAAGAACTCCACCCAGAGATAGCCGCGGGTGGCGAAGAGGTCGAGCAGACGGACGTGGCTATAGTGATGGCCTTCGCTGAAATGGAACATCACCACCATCAGCGGCGGAAAGGCCCGTGCGCCGGCCAAGGCGGCGATTTTCTCTGACGTTCCCCGCCGTTTTCCGGTCATGGCGCTCCCCGCCGCACACTAGCCTTCGCGCGTCTATCTGTCATGGGCGTGATGGACGATAGAATCAGGTAGCGTGTTCGCGTCTTGGCTTCGGGGGCATTCGGTGGCGCATCTGCAATCGGCGCTGGGGATCATTGCCATTATCGCACTGGCCTGGGCCCTGTCGGAGGACCGGCGCGCCTTTTCCTGGCGCATGGCGGCAGGCACTTTGCTGTTGCAGGCCGCGATCGCATTGCTGCTGCTGAAAGTGCCGGTAGCGCGCGACGCGCTCTACGGCCTGAACGCTGTGGTGACCGCGGTGACCACCGCCACCAATGCCGGCACCAGCCTCGTCTTCGGCTATATGGGGTCCGGCCCCACGCCCTTTGCCGTCACCAATCCGGCCAATCTCGTCAACCTGGCTTTCACCATCCTGCCTCTGGTGATCGTGATTGCGGCGCTGGCAGCCATTCTCTGGTACTGGCGCATCTCGCCCATGATCGTGCGCGCCATGGCGCTGGTGCTGAAGAAGACCTTGGGCCTAGGCGGCGCGGTGGGGCTTTCCGCCGCCTCGATGGTGTTCCTGGGCAATATCGAAGGTCAGCTGGTGATCCGGCCCTATCTGCCGCGCCTGACCCGCGCCGAGCTGTTCATTCTGATGACGGTGGGATTGTCGGTCATCGCCGGCACGGTGTTCGTGCTCTATGCCACCATTCTCAAACCCGTGCTCCCGGGCGCGCTGGGCCATCTGCTGGTCGCCTCGATGATGTCGTTGCCGGCGGGTATCTTGGTGGCCCGCACCATGGTGCCCGGGCCGGCCGAGACCGAACTCAGCGAACAGGATGAAAGCGTGCATTACCGCTCCACCATGGACGCCATGGCACGCGGTACTGAAGACGGCCTCAGGCTCTATCTTCAGATCATCGCCATGCTGATCGTCACCACAGCCCTGGTGGCGCTGGTCAATGTGATCCTGGGCGTCTTGCCCCCGGTGGCCGGCGCGCCGCTGACGGTAGAACGGATGCTGGGCTGGGTCTTTTCCCCGTTCGTCTGGCTGTTGGGCGTGCCCTGGCAAGAGGCCGGGACCGCCGGCGGGCTGATGGGGATCAAACTCGTCCTTAATGAGCTGATCGCCTATCTGCATATGGCGGGGCTTTCGCCCGGCGCGCTTGATCCCCGCAGTGCCGAGATCATGGTTTACGCCATGTGCGGCTTCGCCAATTTTGCCAGCATAGGAATCCTGATCGCGGGCATGAGCGCGCTGATGCCGGACCGCCGGCAGGACGTCGTGGCGCTGGCGCCGCGGGCGCTGTTGGCAGGAACCCTTGCGAGTTCTCTCTCCGGCGCCATGATCGGGTTGCTGCCGCTCTGAGACCGTCTAAACTCATCCCGTGTCCCTTTTTCGAACTTTTCGCGGCCTGGCCGCTGCGCTTCTGCTGGCGGCCTGCGCGCCCAGCTTTGGCCCGCCTGTGACCAGCGTCGTGACCCCTTCCGTCGGCGATGACGCCATCATCGCGCGCGATGGCACCCGCCTGCCGCTGCGGCGCTGGGATGCGGAAGACGGCAATCCCCGCGCCGTGATCGTGGCGCTGCACGGCATGAATGACTATTCCAACGCCTTCGATATGCCCGGCAAGGTATGGGCGAAGCAGGGCATCACGACCCTGGCCTATGACCAGCGCGGCTTCGGCAAAAACGAAAATCCCGGCATCTGGGCGGGTGTCGACGCTATGCGCAGCGATCTGAATGATGCGGTAACGGCGGCGCGCACCCGCTATCCGGGCGTGCCGGTTTTCGCTCTTGGCGAAAGCATGGGTGGCGCGGTGGTGTTGACGGGTCTGGGGTCCGCGGAGCCACCTGCCGTCGACGGCGTGATCCTGGTGGCGCCGGCGGTCTGGTCGCGCGGGGATATGCCGATGCTCTATCGCGTTGCGCTTTTCCTGGGGGCACATCTGGTGCCCGGCATGATCCTGCCCAACAGCGCCGCGGGCCGGGTGAAGAAGATTGTCGCGTCGGACAATGTGCCCATGCTGATTGCGCTGGGCAAGGATCCGCTGTTCCAGAAGGAAACCCGCACCGCGACCTTGTATGGTCTGGTTAATCTGATGGACGAAGCGCGCACCGCGCCGGAACGGATCACCGCCGCGCCGCCGATCCTGTTTCTGTACGGCGCCAACGACCAGATCATTCCCAAAGAGCCGACCGAGGCGGTGATCGCGGGCTTGGGCGGCAAGGCCAAGGTGAAGCGCTACGAGCACGGCTATCATATGCTGCTGCGCGATCTGGAAGGCGAAAGCGTGGACCGCGATATCGCCGGCTGGATATTCCGGAACGATCGAAACTCCTGAAACGGAAAGCCGTGCCAGACCGTTATTGGTGGGAACCCATTTTCGGAGATTTCCATGGCCAATCCTCAGCACCCCGATCTGCGCAAGGGCCAGCCCGGCATCGCGCCCAGCACCAACGCGCAAATGCCTGGCCTCAATGATCGCATCATGCCGACCGAGCCCAGCGGCGAGCATTCCGTCAAGCCAACGGCCGGCAGCAAGGGCGGCGTGGCCGAAGGTCAGGGTACCAAGTCGAACTAGCGTCTTCCGCCCGCAAGGGCAGCAGTCAGCTAAGTCCGCCCGCGAGGGCGGCCATCAGCTAAGTCCGCCCTTTGCGGGCGGCACGGGGATGGCGATATGCTTTCCGGAGCGGGAAGCATTTCGCCTCCCCGTTTTTCTTTGGGGCCTTTGATAGGGAATGGGGATGGCTGACCCGTGGCCGCCGTTCGACTGGGCTGACCCGCTGCTGCTCGAGTCGTCGCTGCGTGAAGAGGAAAGGCTGGTTCAGACCAGCGCCCGCCGCTTTGCCGAAAGCAGGCTGATGCCCCAGGTCCTGGAGATGCACCGGCATGAGCGCTTCGATCCGGCGTTGCTGGCCGAGATGGGCGCGCTAGGGCTCCTCGGCAGCACGATCGCGGAATTCGGCGGTGTCTCGCCTGTGGCCTATGGTCTGATCGCGCGCGAATTCGAGCGCATCGATTCCGCTTTCCGCTCTTCCCTGTCGGTGCAATCCAGCCTGGTGATGCATCCGATCCACGCCTTCGGCAGCGCAGAGCAGAAAGAGAAATATCTGCCGCGCCTGGCCAATGGTGAATGGATCGGCTGTTTCGGCCTGACCGAACCGGAGGCCGGCTCCGATCCCGGCGCCATGCAGGCTCGCGCGCGCGAGACGGCCGACGGCTTTGTGCTCTCGGGCACCAAGACCTGGATCACCCATGCGCCCATCGCGCAGGTCTTTATCGTGTGGGCGAAATTGAACGATCGCGTGCGTGGCTTTGTGCTGGAGCGCGGCGACAAGGGTCTTTCCACGCCCAAGATCGAGGGCAAATTTTCCTTGCGCGCCAGCATCACCGGCCAGATCGCCATGGCGGATGTGGAAATTCCGAAAGACCGGTTATTGCCCGGAGCCCAGGGCCTGCGCGGGCCCTTCGCCTGTCTCAACCATGCCCGCTTCGGCATTGCCTGGGGCGCCATGGGCGCGGCGGAATTCTGCTGGCACGCGGCGAGGAGTTATGGCCTGGAGCGCAAGCAGTTCGGCAAGCCGCTGGCCGCCAACCAGCTTTATCAGAAGAAGCTGGCCGACATGCAGACCGAGATCACCCTGGGTCTGAATGTCTGCCTGACGGCCGGGCGCCTGATGGAAAAAGGCGAACTGGCGGCGGAGGCGATCAGCCTGCTCAAGCGCAACAATGCCGGCAAGGCGCTGGCCATCGCGCGCGAGGCCCGCGATATGCACGGCGGCAATGGAATCGCCGACGATTATCACGTCGTGCGCCATGTCCTGAATCTGGAAGCCGTCAACACCTATGAAGGCACGCATGACATCCATGCCCTCGTGCTGGGCCGGGCCCAGACCGGGATTTCGGCCTTCTGATCCGTCGCTTGGTGAGAGGTCCGGCTTTTAATGCCGGCTGTTTGCAGGCATAAACGCCCCGATCTTCAACCGCCCGCCAAGAGGCCTGTTTCGATGAGTTTGGCTGCCCCCCGTGTCGTCAACGTCAAGGACCTGCGCCGGCTGGCGCGCGCCCGGCTGCCCGATGCGGTGTTCGATTATCTGGATGGCGCCGCCGACGATGAAGTGACCTTGAAAGACAGCGAGCGCGCCTTCAAGGAAGTCTATCTCAAGCCGCGCTTTGCGGTGGCAACGCCCTCCTGCGATCTCTCCGTCACGGTGCTGGGCCACAAGCTGGACCTGCCCTTCATGTTGGGCCCGATCGGGTATTCGCGCATGATGCATCCGCGCGGCGAACTGGCGGCATCTGCGGCGGCGGGCCGCCACGGCACCGCCTATATTCTTTCCACCCTGTCGGGCCACCCGATGGAAGACGTGAAAGCCCAGTCCAAGGGTCCCACTTTCTTCCAGCTTTATCTGGCGGGCGGCCGGCAGGCGGCCGAAGACGGTATTGCCCGCGCCAAGGCCGCCGGTTATGCGGGATTGTTCGTGACCATCGACACGCCGGTCGCGGGCAACCGTGAGCGCGATGTGCGCAATGGCATGAAGGCGCTGATGGGCAAGAACCCCTTCGCCAAGCTTCCCTATTTGCCCAACATCCTGGCGCATCCACGCTGGCTGGCGGGCTTCGTGGCCGACGGCATGATCCGGCCTTTCCCCAATGTCGTGATACCGGGATCAGG
>Ga0310811_10006883_pt1 | contig 14528 bp, 16 predicted proteins | sample YCmetagenome_FD_207642 | JGI IMG/M metagenome (GOLD analysis project Ga0310811, IMG submission 207642) | Soil microbial communities from experimental microcosm in Duke University, North Carolina, United States - YC | ecosystem: Engineered > Artificial ecosystem > Soil microcosm > Unclassified ...
ATCCGCCTGTGGCGCGCCGGTGTCGCCAACAACAACGGTGCCATCGCGCAGTTCGACTTCGTTCCGCCGCGTGGCGTCAACATCATCCTGCCGGCAACGGTCCAGCTCTTCGGCGACCAGCCCGCCCAGACCTTCGCGGGCTTCGACGTCGTGGGCGCCTACGGGCCGTACCTGATCGTCCAGGACAGCAACATCCCGGCCGGGTACATGTTCGCCTTCGCCACCCAGGGCTCGGCGACGTCCACCAACCTGGTCGGCATCCGCGAGCACGCCCAGACCTCGCTCCGGGGCCTGGTGCTCAAGGGTGGCGACCGGAACCAGTACCCGATCATCAACAGCACCTTCATCCACGGTCTCGGCACCGGCATCCGTACCCGGGGCGCCGGGGCGATCATGCAGGTGACGGCCGCAGGCTCGTACACCATCCCGACCGCGTACGTGTAAGGAGGCGGAGATGAGCAAGCAGATCGACTGGAGCAAGCCGCTCTCCGACGACGAGCGTGCCTGGGCGGAGCAGTTCCCCGGCATCCACGGCGCCCTCCTGGAGGCCAACGCCGCGCAGTTCCCGGTGACGCCGGAGTCCTCGCTGGAGGGCGAGGACGAGGAGGTGCCGCCCTACACCGAGTGGTCCAAGGCGGAGCTGGTCTCCGAGGCAAAGCGGCGCAACGCCGAGGAGGGCAAGTCCCTCCGGGTTACCGGCACCGTCCCCGAGATGGTGAAGGCCCTGGAGGACGACGACGCTGCTTCCGGGCAGTAACTGTCCGGAGTCCAGACGGAGCCGGGCGTGACCTTCCCCGTGGGTCACGCCCGGCTCTCTCGGTAGGGGGTGAGAAATGGCAGAGATCGAAAGCGTGAAGCAGCTCCGGTTGATGGTCGCCGAGCCGGATGACTCCACCTACACCGACGAGATGCTGGGCGCCCTCATCGATGGGTACTCCGGCGAGGTCTTGTCGCTGAGCCGCGCGGCTCGCGACATCTGGTACCAGAAGGCTGCGGCGTATGCGGATCTCGTCGATATCTCGGAGGGCGGATCGCAGCGCAAGAACGGCGACCTGCACAAGCGAGCGCTCACGATGGCGGAGCTGTACGGCAGCCAGGTAGACGCCGAGGACAGCGGCGCCAACCGGCGCACGATCGTCCGGAGGCTGACCCGTGGCTAAGGTGCTGGATCTGTTGTGGGACCAGGGCTCGCGGACGATGATGCTTGTTCAGCCCGTCATCGACTGGCTGCCGAGCCTCGCCGGGTACTCCGCCCGTGGGAAGGTCCGGACCTCGCGGACGCTCCCGAACGCTGATCTGCTCCTGGACCTCGCGAGCTACCTGACGGTGAACGTCGCGGACGGCACCGTCCTGCTCGACGTCCCGGCCAACATCCTCGCGGCGCAGGACTGGACGACCGGCGAGTATGACCTGGAGCTGTACGACGGGACTCCGGCGCATGACGTCCGGTTCCTGCAGGGCAAGATCAAACTTGACAAGGAGGTGACCTGGTGAAGCTCTACCGGAGCGTTCCGACGAAGTTCTTCAACAAGCAGATCGACTTCGACAGCGATGCGCTGGTGTGGACCCTCCACACCTCGACGTACGCGCCCAACTTCGACACCCACGCGTTCGTCTCGGATCTGACCAACGAACTAACGACGGGCGGAGGCTACACGGCCGGTACCGCGTCCGGGGGAGGGCTCGCGATCGCCTCTCCGTCGATGACGTACACGGCCGCCAACTCCTGGGGTGTCTCGCGGGCGAACTCGACCGCGTACAACGTGGGGGATGTCTTCCGTCCGGCGAGCGCCAACGGCTTCCTCTACATGGTCTCGGTGGCCGGTACGTCGGCCGGTGCGCCTCCGGCCTTCCCGACTGTCGTGGGCACGACGGTGGCGGACGGCACGGCGACGATCGAGTGCATCGGCTCGGGCATCACCGTGTTCGGCTGCTCCGACCCCTCGTGGGCCTCCGCGACCTTCGGCCCGTGCCGGTACGCGGTCCTGTCGGATCGGACCTCGGGGGTCAACACCACCAACCCGCTCATCGGCCTCGTCGACTTCGGCGTTGACAAGACGGGTGGCGGCCTCGCCTTCACGGTCCAGCTGCACGCCGCCCTCCGCGCCTTCTTCATCCCGGCTCCGTAGGGGAGGGTTGAGCTGTGGCCTCGCTTATTGCGTCCTACCAGGTCCTGTCGGGCGGGGCCAACAGCAACACCCTTACGACGCCATCGTTCACGCCCGCGAACGGCGAGGTCATCGTTGTCAAGATGGCCACGTGGGACACGACCGTCACGATGACCCCCTCGGGCGGAGGCCAGACCTACACCGCCCGGAAGACTGCGGCGCCGGGCGGCTTCGCCTGCTGGTGCGCCGTCCACACCGCGACGGTGTCGGGCTCCCCGGGGGCGATGACCGTCTCGGCGACGGTCACGGCCTCCTCGTACCACTCGATGGTGGTCGAGCGCTGGAGCAACGCGGCGCTCGCTGCGACTCCGGCGACCAACGTCACCATCAACGGCAACTCCGGCACCGGAGTTACTGTCCCGACGTCGGACCTCACGACCACCGCCCCCAACTCGATCGTGTCGTGGGTCTCGGCCGACGTCAACGCCATCAACCCGGCGACACGGGCCTACCGCCTGTCGGCGACCGAGGACGGCATCTATGACGGCTCGGGCGGGTCGAACTCCGTCCAGTACCACGCCTATGCCTCGGTAGCCTCCGCAGGCACCGTTGTCATCGGTATGACGGCGCCGACCGGGCAGAACTGGGTCATGGCTGGCATCGAGATCCTCGACAACAGCGGTGGCACCGCCGTCAACGTCCCGGACGCCGGTGGGCTCGGGCTCGCGCTCCGCTCCTCGGGCGGAGCCGTGGCTACCGGGGTGCTCGCGGCCAACGACTCCGGCCGGGGGCTCGCGCTCCGGAGCGCCTCCGAGACGACCGTCACCGGTGTCCTCGCGGCGGCTGACTCCGGGCTCGGGCTCCGGCTCCGGTCGGCCGAGGGCGCCGGGGCGCTGACGGGGGTCGCGATCGCCGACACCCCGGGCCTCCTCCGGCTCGGCCAACCGGCCGAAAGCGTCGCCTACGGGGTCGCGGTGGCCGATAGCGGCCTCGGCATCCGGCTAGGAATGCCGTCTGCGGCCGTTCTGAGCGGTTTGGTAGTCTCGGATACCCCCGGGGCTCTCCGACTGCTCTCTGGCCAATCTAGCGTGTCGGTCGGCGCGAGCTTCCCGGTGACGGTCGTGGACTCGCCCGGCTGGCTCCGGCTCGGCGCTCCCGGGGCGAGCGTCGTCCTGGGGCAGCCGATCGAGCTGACGCCGATCCTGGCGCCGGTCCGGCGAGTTACCGTCAGCGCGGCGGTGGAGCGCGCGGCGATCATCGCGCCTGTCAAGGAGGTCCGGGCATGAGCAACGCGAGTGAGCTGGCAATCAACAAGCGCAACACGGTCGCCTTCATCGCGGCTCGCCCGCTGGTGGTCCGGCTCATCCCCCAGGCCCGCGTCAAGACCTCCTCGGGCGGCTTCCGCTACGAGGACTCTCCCGCCCGCCCTGAACAGACGCTACGGCTGATTGAACAGGCTTCGGCCTACGGGAACTCCCCCGGCCTCCTTCAGTCGTCCGACGGCAAGCAGAGGCGGGTGCAATTCCAGCTCCTGGGCGCCTATGACGCCACGATCGGGGTGTACGACTACTGGATCGCCGATGGCCTCCGGTACGAGGTCGCGGAGCTGTTGCCCTTCAACGGGTACGAGCGCCGGGGGCAGGTGATCCAGTATGGCGGGTAGCGGGATCTCCTCCAGCTTCGAGTTCAAGCCCGGATCGCTCCGGGCCAACATGAAGCGCTTCGATGGCGACGTCAACGCGCTCGTGGCCGGAGTCGTTGACTACCAAGGCACCCGGGCCATGTCGTGGATGAAGGTCAACGCCAAGTGGAAGGACCGGACCGGGAACGCGCGCCAGACCCTCGCGGTCTACGGGCTCCACTCGGACAAGTGGCACGAGCTGCACCTGCACGGCGGCGTGCCGTACCAGATCTGGCTCGAAGTCCGGTGGAGCGGGAAGTACGCCATCATCGGACCGGCCGTCAAGTACCACGGGCTGGCGCTCATGAACCGCCTTCGTGGCATCGTAACCAAGCTAGGCAAGGGGGTTTAGGTGACCGTCCGGGAGCTGATCTATGGTCTGGTCTCGATGGACCCACAGCTGGCCCTCCTCGGGATCAACCCTGACACGACGTTCGCCGGAGGGGCGCCGGACTCCCCTCCGGAGGCTCCCGGCCGGACCTGGGCTGTGCTGAACTGGGGGCAGGAGAACGGTGCCGGGCTGGTGGCTCGCGGCCGAGGCCGTCCGTCCGGGCGGGACTGCTCGCTGTGGGTCTACTCCCGGCACGACGACTTCGGCGACATCAACACAGCCCTCAAGCGCTGGTGCGAGCTGATGGACGCGCTCGTGGCGGCGAAGACCGGCAGCGGGCCCAACGACGGATGGGTCATCGAGACGTCCTGGCAGGGCGATAGCGCGGACGGCTGGGACGATGTCTACAAGGCCAACTACCGGTCCTCGGAATATACGATCATCGCAAGCGGGGACTGAGGAGGGAAAGTCATGGCAGAGGCCGAAAAGCAGCCTGTGAAGACACGCAAGGTGGTCGTGTTCGACCAGCGCCCCACGCTTCGGCTCATCCGGCCGGAAGACTGGGCGGAGGGCGGGGTCAAGGACCACGGGCCCACGCTCTGGGGACCGGACAACGACTGGACCGTCGCCAAGGCGGACCTGGGCCTCAACGAGGAGCAGTACGCGCGGATCATCCTGGCGGACAAGTGGTTTCGCGAGGAGACCCGCGAGGTCTCCGAGGAGGAGTAAGCCGTGGAAGAGGTAGAGCTGCGGTGTGACAACGGGATCAAGTTCGGAGAGCTGTTCCCGGAGGAGACGATCCTGGAGGTCAAGTGCCGGTCCGCGCGTTGCGGGGCGGCACATGGCGTCATCGTCATCCACAGCTTCGACCTCGGCACGGGTAAACTGGTCGGGACGGAGACCTTCCGCGACCCGGCAAAGATTGATGAGGAGGGCTAAGTGGCACTTCAGTCCCAGGCCCTGCCGTTCGGTATGCGTCAGGTACGGCTCACCCCGTACACGGACGTCTCTGCCACCGCGCTCGCGGCCTTCTCGGTCGCGCTGCCGATGGCGCAGATCTTCTCGTTCACGGAGACCGAGGACTTTGAAGACCTGCGTGGAGACGACCGGCTGCAGACCTCGCACGGCAAGGGCCCCCAGATCGAGTGGGAGCTGACCGCAGGCGGCATCGTCCTGGAGGCGTACCAGGTCCTGGCGGGCGGCGCAGCGCCGGTCGTCACGGGCATCACGCCCAACCAGGTCAAGACCTACCGCAAGCTGGTTACGGACCAGCGCACGCCGTTCAAGGCCGAGGGGCGTGCCATCTCGGACAATGGTGGCGACATGCACACCATCGTCTACCGCTGCAAGACGACCGGCGACATCGCGGGGTCCTTCGAGGATGGCAAGTTCTTCCTCACCAACGCCAAGGGGCTCGGGTACGCGTCGCTCATCTCGCCCATTGACGCGGTCTACGACTTCGTCCAGAACGAAACCCCGGTGGTGATCTCCTAATGGCCACGCTCACCGCGCGCAAGCAGGGACTGGCCTTCACGGCGCCGAACTACCAGGTCGTCAGCGCGGCCGACAAGTTCGCGGCTGTGGCGGGTGCGAAGTACCTGCTGCACTACAAGAACGGGGCCACGCCGCAGGCGTCCGGCTCCAGCCCGAACAAGGTGACCGACCCCAGCACGCCGATCCCTTCCGGCTCGGCCGCAGTCGCCGGATTCGCGGACCTCCTGACGTCGGCCGGTGCCGGCATGGGCGCCACCTCGGAGGCCACGATCCTGCTCGACAACTCCACGCGGTTCATCGACGGGACCGGGTTCATCAACCTGGTGCACGGCGGGACCGTCACCACCGTCACGGTCGACATCGTCGGCCCACTGTAACAGATCCCACGGAGGGACCACAAGGATGGCAGGCTCCGCACCGCGCAAGAAGGCCGACAAGTACGCCGCCACCGCCTGGGGCGGAGAGCACTTGATCGACCTCGAAATGCCCTCGGGACAGCTGGCTCAGGTCCGGCGTCCGGGGGTCTCCGGCCTCATCAAGGCCGGACTCCTCGACTCGCTCGACACGCTGACGGCGCTCGTCAAGACCGAGCACATGGACCGGGTGAAGACCGGGAAGCCGACCACGCCGGACATCACCCCCGAGGACATCTCGGCCCTCACCAAGGACAAGGACCGGCTGTTGGCCGCCTTGGACTTGATGGACAAGGTCGTCGAGTACGTCGTGGTCCAGCCCGAGGTACTCCGCCCGATCGAGCGCGACGAGTTCGGCGTGCCCGTCCTGCTGTGGAAGGGCAAGCTGAACGAGGACTCCTCCGAGAAGATGGAGGAGATCCCGTTGGCGGACAAGGATCGCGTCGCCGGGCAGGTCTACACCGACATGGTCGACCCCACCGACAAGGTCTACATCTTCCAGTTTGTCGTGGGTGGAGTCCGCGACCTCGAACAGTTTCGTCAGGAGTTCGGCGAAACTCTGGGAAGTATGGAATCTCTGTAAGGCGTACCGAGGGGTGCGCCCGAGCGAGGTCGTGGGAGCGCGAGACGAGTTCGCGGCCTTCTGCCTCGATCGGGCGGTGTACGCGTTCGGGATTGCAGTTGAGAATGCGGCCAACGAGGCCGCAGAAGGCAAGCAAGGCAAAGTGGCTCAGGTGGCGTACTCGAACACGGTGGCCGTCTGGACGGGAGCCCCAATGCAGTTCGCGAATCCAACGCCAACTCGCTAGGGAGGTGAGAGGTGGCCGGGAACTACAACCTGGGGACGGCCGAGGGCACCATTCGCATCAACTACGATGGGAAGGGCGCCAAGCAGGCACAAGACGACTTCCAGAAGGTCGAGAAGTCCGCCAAGAAGTCCACGCAGGGCTTGTCGGACATGAGCAACAAGTCGCTCGCCGCAGGAGGCCTCCTCGCCGCAGGGCTCGGCTACGCCACCACCAAGGCCATCGACTTCGAGAAGCAGATCAGCGCGATCGGAGCCGTGTCCGGCGCCACGAGCGGGGAGCTGCAGGCTCTGCGCGCGAAGGCGCTTCAGCTCGGCTCCGACACCGCCTACAGCGCCTCTCAGGCCGCGCAGGCTATGGAGGAGTTGGCGAAGGCAGGCGTCAGCACCAAGGACATCCTCAACGGGGCTGCTGACGCTACGGTCGCTCTCGCGGCTGCGGGCGGAGTGGACCTTCCCGAGGCAGCGGCGATCGCCGCGAACTCGATGAACCAGTTCGGCATCAGCGCCAAGGAGTTGCCGAAGGTCGTGGACCAGATTGCGGGTGCAGCCAACAACTCCGCGATCGACGTCCACGACTTCGGTTACTCCATCGCGCAGGTGGGCGCCGTCGCGCACCTCGCCGGGCTGTCGTTCAATGACACGGCTCTCGCCATCACCGCGATGGGCAACGCGGGCATCAAGGGCTCCGACGCCGGTACGTCGCTGAAGTCCTTCCTGCAGAACCTCATCCCGACCACCAAGACGCAGATCGAGCTGTCGAAGCAGCTGGGCCTCATCACGAAGGATGGCAGCAACGCATTCTTCGATCAGTCCGGCAAGCTGAAGAGCCTCGCCGATATCTCGACCGTGCTGCAGGGCGCCCTGAAGGGGATGACCAAGGAGCAGCAGCTGGCGACCCTGAACACGCTGTACGGCTCGGATGCGATCCGCGCGGCGGCCGTGATCGCGGGCGAGGGCTCGCAGGGCTTCAACGACCTCTCGACGGCCATCAACAAGACCTCGGCGGCCGACGTCGCCGCGAAGCGCCTCGACAACACGGCCGGGAAGATCGAGCAGCTGAAGGGCGCGGCCGAGACGGCAGCCATCAACATCGGCTCGCTCCTCCTGCCGAGCGTCCTCAACCTGACCAAGGGTCTGACCAAGCTGACCAACTGGTTCAACTCGCTCTCCCCGGCGACGCAGAAGAACATCGTCACCGTGGTCCAGATTGCGGCTGCAATCCTTCTGTTCATTGGGGTTGTGGGCAAGCTCATTATCTTCATCAATGCGGTGAAGACAGCCTGGATCGCGCTCAATGCCAGCTTCCTCTTCTCGCCGGTCGGCCTCATCATCCTCGCCATCATCGCGCTCGTCGCGGTGTTCGTGATCCTCTGGGTCAAGTTCGCCTGGTTCCGCAACTTCTGGATCGGGACCTGGAACGTGATCTGGGGCGCCCTCAAGGCGATCGGGCGGTGGTTCGCCGGACCGTTCAAGGACTTCTTTGTTGCGACCTGGAACATCATCTGGGGGTTCTTCAAGGCCGTAGGCGCCTGGTTCGCCGGTCCGTTCGCCAACTTCTTCAAGGGCCTCTGGAAGGTCCTTACCGTTGTCTGGCAAGGGATCTGGGCCGTCATTAAGTTCGTCTGGGACGGCATCGCGGCCGGGGCGAAGGCGACCTGGCTGATCGTCAAGGGGATCTTCGATTTCTTCGCCCCGGCCATCAAGGCGACCTTCGGCCTCATCGTCGACATCGTCAAGACGGCGTGGTCCATCATCTCGGCCCTCTTCCAGGTAGGGCTGACGGTCTGGACCGCCATCTTCACGGCGATCGGCGACGCCATCATGGCCGTCTGGAACTTCCTCTGGGGCGCGATCGTCGCCACGGTGCAGTTCGTCTGGGGCCTCATCGGTCCGTACGTCATCGGAGCCTGGAACCTGATCCGTGACGCGATCGTCGCCGGGCTCAACTTCCTCATCAACATCTGGAACGCGAGCTGGAACTGGACCAAGAACGTCATCCTGGCCATCTGGGGGTTCATCGGCCCGTACGTCATGGCCGCCATCAACGGCATCCGGAACGGGATCAGCGCGGTCCTCAACTGGGTCTCGAACGCCTGGAGCGCAACGTGGAACGCCATCAAGTCGGTCTCCTCGGCCGTCTGGGACTTCATCGTCGGGGTGTTCCGCGCTGGCGTCCAGTTCGTCACCGACCGGATCAACGCCGTCCGGAACCTCCTCGGCAAGGTCCGGGAGTTCTTCGATGGTATGAAGGAAGCCGCTAAGGGCGGAGTGGGATCGCTCCTCGCGTACGTGGGCGAGATCCCGGGCAAGGCTGCCTCCGCGCTCGCCGGGCTCGGCTCGAAGCTCTACAACGCGGGCAAGAACATGATCCAGAGCCTCATCGATGGCATCAAGGAGATGGCGGGCAAGGTCTACGATGCGGTTGAGGGCATCGTCGGCAAGGTCCGTAACCTCCTGCCGTTCTCCCCGGCGAAGGAAGGCCCGCTGTCCGGGAAGGGCTACACGCTGTACTCCGGCCAGGCGCTCGCCGAAGGCTTCGCCGAGGGCATCCGCGCTCGGGCCGCTAAGGCTGTGCAGGCGGCCATGCAGATGGCTACCCAGGTACAGGCTAGCACAGCCATCACAGCGCCCGTTACACAGGCCTACAGCGTGTCGGGCGGGCAGTCGAGCTTCGTCGCCCCGTCGCCGCGCGTCTCCGTGGCGCCGACGTTCAAGGTGTACGCCGTCCTCGGCGACGAGGTACGGGAGGTCACCCGGACGACGATCGCTGAAGAGCCGGGGCTGGTTGCTACGTCTGCCAACAACGGCAACCAGAGTCGCAACTTCTTGGCCCCCGGGAGGGCGATGTGAACGACAACTCGATCTGGTTTGGCCGGGCGGGGTCGCTGCGGAAGCTCTGGGACCCCACCGGTGGCGTGCTCGCGACCCGCGAGCGTGAGACCTCGGTCTTCACCAACAAGTCCGGAGGCGTCCGGACCATCAAGGCTCTCGAAGGCGCGCGGCAGTTCTCCCTCAACTATGGGGCGCTCGGCCGGGCGAGCTTCGAGTACATCAACCAGTTCGTCCAGGGGCACATGGGGCCAGGGCCGTTTGTCCTCATCGATCCGGGCCGTCGCAACATGCTGACGGTGAACCAGAGCGCAGCGACGTCGCAGACCGGCGACACGCGAGGCTTCGTCGCGAACGCCTCCGGCTCCTCGCTCGCGTCGGCCGACTCGACCTGGGGCGGGCTGCCGAAGGTCCTGACATGGTCCTTCGCGACCTCGGCGCCCTCCTCGCCTACGCTGCTGCTTTCCAAGCCCTCCAACGTAACGGGCTGGCTCGGCATCCCGGTCCTCAACCGGGCGCACACCTTCTGGTGCACGGTCGTCGGCGGACCGATCGACGTCCAGCTCCGGCTCGACTGGTACAACGCCGCAGGCCTCATGTCGTCGAGCACCGGGACGACCGTGACGACGAGCACGACGCTCCCGAAGCGGGTAGCGGTCCAGAACGTCATCCCGCCCGCAGGAGCGCTCTGGGTCCAGTGCTACGTGGCGCCGATCAGCGGGACGGTAGTGGCCGGGGAGTCCCTGAGCTTCCTCAACTTCATGCTCCAGGAGGGCGACCAGCCGGACGGCTCCTGGGTCGGCGGGACCGGCGTCTATCCCGTCACAGTCCTTGGTATGCCTGAGAAGTACGGCTTTGCCGAGCCGGGCATGCTGGTGTCGCCTACGCTCACGCTGCAGGAGGTCCGCTGATGGTTGACGATGCGACCTGGGACGACCTCGATACCATCGACTGGGACCGGCTGTGGACGTGGGATGACCCGTACCGCAACGGGGCGCTAGACGTCGCCTATGCCCGGGGCGAGGTCGTGATGGACGCGAGCCAGATCGTGGTGGACTGGATCGGCGACGTCCCGAACCCTGACCTGTCGCCCTCGCTCGCCCGAGACGAGTTCGTGGACGTCGTGGCCGTCACAGACGGCTTCAACCGCACCCTGGCGTCGGCGCTCGGCTCCACCGACAACGGCCTCCCCTACACGACGCTCGGGGGCTCCGCGTCGGACTACTCCGTTGATGGCGACGAGATGGTGCTGACGCTCTCGACCGTCAACGTCTCCCGGCGCGCGCAGCTCAACAGCGTGAGCCTGCTGAACTTCTCGCTCACCGTTACCGGGATCGCGATCACGTCAGCGCCCCTCGGAGCGGGCGGGACCGTTGAGCAGAAGATACGCGGGCGGAACCTCGATGACAGCAACTTCGTGGACCTCCGGCTGATCCGGAACGTCACCGGCAACAACGTCACGATCGCGGTTCGCCACACCTCGGCGGGCAGCACGGTTACCTCCTCGAACGTCGCCATCCCGGGTGCCACCGTAGCCTCCTCGGTGGACGTGATGTTCGTCGCTCGCGGCAACACGCTGCAGGGGTACGCCTGCCTTACGGGGCAAGCGATGCCGACCACTCCGCTCGTGACGATCGGCTCGGTGGCGATGCTGAGCGCGGGCGGAGTCGAGCTCAACTCCTTTGCCAACACCTCGGTCACCAACCCTCCGCTGACGACCAAGTTCGGCAACCTTTCCGTGCTGGGGCAGGACCTCGTCACGACGTCGGTTGGGGCGCACCCCTGGAACGTCGTTGCCGGGCCATCCAACTTCAGCAAGGCGGGAGGCCTCGCGCTCCTCCGCCCGACAGCCGTCAACGTCTACTACCTCGCGGTGGTCAACGACATCGTCGAGGCCGACTTTGACATCGCCATGCGCGTCCGGGCGACGACAGTCTTCACGGGCTTCCACGGCTCGATCCTCGTGTTCGCCCGGTACCAGGACGCCAACAACTGGCTCCGCTTCCGGCTCGACTTCAACCCGGATCTGGTGATGGGGTGGGGGATCGAGATCAACGTGGCGGGCTCCACCTCCGAGATCGACTCGGGCCTGTTCGACAACATCCAGCACGACACGTCGGCGTGGCTCTGGGTCCGGGTCCAGGGCTGGGGCCGGAACATCCGGCTGAAGGCCTACCCGGACGGCGTGGTGGTCCCGAAGGCCTGGGAGATCTACTCCGAAGATCCCACGTTCTTCGCCACGCCGGGGAGGTCCGGCTGGGGCGGGTACCTCGCGACCGGCAACAGCAACACGCTCCCCTATGTCGAGTTCCAGGCCGAGACCTACTGGCAGGGGGCCAACTCCTTGCTCGACAACGGCCGGATCGCGGTCGGCCTCTCGCTGGACGACGGCATGCCGTCCGCCGTCACCAACACCGCCAACATCGGCGTCAACGAGGTCTCGGCGGACCTCCTCGGCCCGATCGGCACGGCGCCGGACATCTACTTCAGCACGTTCCGCACGGACCAGCCGTTCAGCGACCTCCCGCGAGACGTTGCCGGGGTTGGGATCTCGGGCCAGGTCCTCGCCGATGATGGCGTGCGGCCGGTCCGGCTCTTCACGGGGCAGATGGCCGACATCCCGATCGACGACCAGAGCGCGAAGCTCCAGGCGCTCTCGGCCGCCCGGCTCGCGCTCTCGGCGCCGGTCCAGCCGCCCGCTGTGCATGGCTACTACGAAGGCGGAGAGGCTACCTGGGTAATCGGGTACACCCTGTTCAAATGTGGGCTGTACGTGGCTCCTAAGCCACTCGACGGGTGCCGCCTGTACCTGCCGATGAACGGGACGACGCACAGCTACATCCCGGACGACAACCGGGGAGCGGCCTCGATCTCCGGCGTCCGCTTCATCGGCCAGGGCAATGGGATCTACGATCGGCCGCGCTGGATGGACGGCCCGTTCACCGCCGCGCCGGACCTCTTCTGTGATGCGCGGGGCGTGCGGAAGATCCAGAACGGGCCAGGCTTGGTCTGGCTCGCTCCCGGCGCGGACTTCATGTCGCAGTCCGGCTACCGAGGCCGGATCGAGGCGTGGGTCAAGGGCATCCCTACCGATGCCGCTGGGTCGCTGAACACGGGTCAGGGCGACCTCTTCATGGTTCGTATCCGCAACTCGACAGCCGGACGCTACGCCGCCCTGATCGTCCGGTCGGACCGGCAGATCCGGATGCAGCTGTCGGACGGTACGCTGGCATTCTTCTACGCCCACAGCAACCTTCCGGTCGACAACAAGTGGCACTACATCGCCGGGTATTGGGACCTCGGCCCGACCGGCAGCACGGTGGTCGTCCGCGTGGACGGGATCACCAAGGCGCAGGGCTCCGCCCTCTCGTACGGCAACCTTCCCGTGGTGGAGGATGCGACGATCCCAGACATGCAGACCTGCCTCCCGGCCGTGGAGATCCGGATGTCTTCCGGTGTCACCGCCTCGAAGGCCGACTGGCCGGACCTCGAACCCTTCACGCCAGACGTCGTCATGCGCCGGTCGATCCTCAACGTGGACGGCGTGGCGGAGACCGAAGCGCGCGAGGCCTTCGAGCTGCTGTCCTCGTACGCACAGGCGGAGCTGGCCCGTACGGGCTTCGATGGCGAGGACCGGTACCAGTACCTGCCCCTGACGTACTGGGCGGAGCCCGAGCAGCAGGCCGTCCAGGAGACGCTCTCTGCAGAGACCAACATCGGCCAGAAGTTCAAGCCCGTCAGGGACGTCCGGAAGATCTTCAACCAGGTTTCCCTCGGCTACCGTGAGACGCAGGTCCAGGAGAACTGGTCCACCGTCTACCAAAGCTCGCTCCTCGCCGTTGTCCCGCCCGGACAGTCCATCTACGTCGAGGCGCCATTCAGCGCTCCGGCGATCGAGATGCGCTCGCTGACCTTCTCGGTGATGAGCGGTACGGCGCTGGCAGCCGCTCCGCCCAGCGCCTCCAACGCCATCAGCTACATCACGCTCAACGACGCGTATGACGGCAGCGGAACGTACGCCACTACGGCGGACGTCTCGGCCGCTATCGCCTCGTGGCACCCGGGAGCGGCTCGCGTCATCATCAAGAACCTGTCCGGCAAGACCTGGTACCTCTCCAACAACGTCAACCTGCCGCCCCTCGGCCTCGCGGCGAAGGCCGTCCAGGCGGTGGATGCGACGGTGTCGGCGGAGCACTCGGCCTCGATCGCACAGCGCGGGCGGAGGGTCCTGCCGGTGACCTTGGATGCCATCCAGAACCGCACCGAAGCCCAGCGTATGGCCCAAATTCTGGTGTCCCTGCTGGCGAGTCCCCGGGTTACGCTTACGACCGATGTATTCCCGGATATCCGGCGCGAGCCGGGCCAGCTCTACCAGGTCAGCGACCAGGATGGCACGGGGATCTCGCAGGCGTTTAGGCTCACCGGTGTCTCGACGAGCCAGGACGGAGCGGACGTTCAGCAGGTGGTAGGTATGGAGCAGGCCTGGCCCATCGCCGTTTGGGGCCAAACGAACTGGGGAGAGGGGATCTGGGGACCATGACGCTGAAGACGACGAACCCTGTTGATGGGACACCCATCTCGGCATCCGCCTGGGGCGCAGCGGTCTTCGCGGACCTCTCGGCCCTCGGCAACATCGGTGCGGCGACTGGGATTCCGGCTCCGGGATCGACGTTCAACGGGACGGCGTACCAGAACATGCCGAACTGGTTGATCAGCAACTATGTGAAGACCTCGGATACCTCCCGGCTGTTGATCCTCTTGGTCTTCACGTGCTTCTCGACGGGGGCTGCCGCCTTCAAGTCCATCTTCGGCGTCAACATCGACTCGACGGACTATGACATTGGGTTCTACTACTGGAACACGC
>Ga0310811_10006884_pt1 | contig 14528 bp, 10 predicted proteins | sample YCmetagenome_FD_207642 | JGI IMG/M metagenome (GOLD analysis project Ga0310811, IMG submission 207642) | Soil microbial communities from experimental microcosm in Duke University, North Carolina, United States - YC | ecosystem: Engineered > Artificial ecosystem > Soil microcosm > Unclassified ...
TCGCTCGGCTCCACGCTCCGGACGTCGTAGTAGAGGACAGCTCCAGGCGCGTCCAGGGTGTCGGTCTTCGGCTCGGCCATTGCTGTGCCCTCTCCCTCGAGTCAGCTTGTGCCAGTAAGGACGAACGACGGCAGCCCAAATCATCGGCCTGCTGGGAGTTCCGCAGGCCGGCTTCGAAGCGGGACAGCTTGACGGTGCCTGCCGGCCGGGCTGGGGTGGACCTTTCCCAGTGTCCAAGTGAAGACTCAAACGATGACCGATGTACTGCTACCGCAACCAGTCCGCCTGGCCGGTGAACGGGCCGAACACGCCGGATTCGCGATGTCGTGCGACCCCGGCACTGGAAGGCTGCTCGCGGTTCTGGCCGCGGCGGTCCCGCCGAACGGCCGCGTATTGGAGCTCGGCACCGGAACTGGCGTCGGCACAGCGTGGATTACCCACGGCCTGCAGGGCCGGGCCGACGTCGAAGTCGTCACCGTGGAGATCGACGCCGCCACCGCTGCGCTCGCCGCGCAGTACCCCTGGCCGGCCTCGGTGCGGCTCCTCACCGGCGACGCCATGGAAGTCACCCGCACCGCCGGCAGCTTCGACCTGATCTTCGCCGACGCCCAAGGCGGGAAATGGGAAGGCCTCGACGCGACGGTCGCCGCGCTGCGGCCCGGCGCGCACCTGCTCGTCGACGATATGACGCCCGGCGAGTTCGCCGATGATCATCACGCGCGCAAGACCTCAGAAGTGCGCACCCGGCTGCTCGGTCATCCCGACCTCATCAGCGTGGAGATCGCCTGGTCAACCGGGCTGATCCTCAGCACCAGAAGGCCCGGCTGACAGGCAGGACACGAGCATGGGCGCGGGATGTCAGGACTCAGCTGGTTAGGATTACCTAAGGGAGTCGTCAATAGGTTAGCCTTGCCTAAGTTGGTAAGAAATCCTTAAGCACGAGGCTGGACGAGTCGGTCGGCCGAGTCTTCGCGCCACCCGCGCGCCGGCCCTCACTGCCCGCCGGCCACTCCGGCCGGCCGCGTGAACAGGCAAGGCGCGGCTCCAGCGGCCGGTGCCCGGGTACGGCACCGCGCGAAAGATCAATTACCAATTACTTACCCGTGCCGTGAACCGCTCCGCCAGGAGTCACCGTGATTCCTAACAGGAACAGCCTCGTCCAGACCTCGCCCAGACAAGGACAGCGATGACACAAGGCACCTACCCACCCGTCGGCTTCGGCCCCGCGCTGCCGGGCGCCGACGGGAGCGGAAGGCCGGGGACATTGCTTGACCTGCCCCCGCTGCGCTGCGCGGACGCCGCCCGGATGCGCGGCGAACCCCTCCACGCCAGCGCCGTGCGTTACTCCCGGTTTCTCCTGCTGGAAGTCCCCGGCCCTTGGGGAGACTCGGCCCTGGACGGCAAGCACATGGACGCCGCCGTCGCCAGGCAGCTCGCGGACGCGGCCAAGGCCGCCGACACCCACGTCCTGCTGATCCGGCGCCCCGGCCGTCATCCGTCCACCCGCACAGGCACGGCGGACAGGTCGGCGGCCTGGGCATTCGCCGATACCTCGCCCGGCGTCGAACAGGTCCTGTGGGGCTCCTGGCGCGATCCCGCCGAACTGCTCGACCTCGACCTGACCGCCGCGATCCCTGGCCCGGCCAACGCGGCAGGGCCCCAACGGCTGGCCCTGGTGTGCACGAACGGCAAGCGCGACCAGTGCTGCGCTATCCGCGGCCGCCCGGTAGCCGCGGCGATCGCCAGCGCCACCGATTGGGATACCTGGGAGTGCTCGCACCTCGGTGGTCACCGATTCGCGGCGACCATGATGCTGCTGCCAACAGGAGACATGTTCGGCTGGGTAGACCCGGAGTCGGCCCTTGAGGTCATGCAACGATTCGACGTGGGCCAGGTCATGCTGTCCCGCTACCGCGGGCGCGCCGGCCAGCCGTTCCCGGTGCAGGCCGCACTGCACGCCGCGGCGGTTCAGCTGGGCGACTTCCGCCGCGACGCGCTCCAGGCGTCATGCGCGCGCCGCATCCAGCCTGACGGGCCGGAGCACTCGGCGGATGAGACCGAGCGCTGGGAAGTCGAGGTCATTCACCGCACGGAACACAGCCCAGGCATCGCCTATCGCGTGATCCTGGCCGGATCGAAACTGGCACCGACGTTCCTGTCGTGCTCGGATGACACGCTCCGGGCGGAGATCCGCTACGAGACGCACTCAGTTTCCCGCATCGGATAGCAGCGTTCGGCCGACAGTTTCCCGCTATGGGCCTTTATCGTCGGCTGCGTTTACCGGTTAGGCGACGTGCTCGACCCGAGTGATACATGGGTCGAGCGCGTTGCTTATTTACGCATATCGAGGCGTTGTCCCGATCGCACATCCGGCTTTCGCGCGCGCCGCAAGCACTACACCGGAAGTCAAGTTAGGCAAGCCTAACCAAATGCGCGGCCCAACTTCGACGCCGCCGATAATTACTTTCTTATTATCTTCGCAGGCCAGCACCCCTATTACTACGCGCTAACCGCGATGATATTTTTGTTACGCTGAAAGTTTGCCGATGCAACTGGCCCGATCATCACGGGAAGGTAAACTGCTGTTGCTAGCTGAGAATTTCCAGGCGACCGAAACGGCCAGGAAAGCGCTCGTCCGGCTAATAGGCCGCGGCAAAGGAGACGGCATGCAACTCCGCGATAGCAGGGCTGTGTCAAAGAGTCTCGATTCATATGCTCGTGATCGACTCATCGAGAGCGATTTCTTCTCAGCTCTGTCCGCCGGGCAAGTCCAGCCCGAGCATGTCAGGGACGTCTTCGGCCAGTATTACGTGTGGCGCAACCGCTTTCACCGGTGGTTCGGCCTCTGTGTTGCCAAGAGCGCGCCGTTCGGCGACGCGCGGAACGTGCCGCGCGTTCTCGCTGAACTCATCGCCTGCCTTGATCAGGAGATCAAGGGCAACCATCACAAGCTGGCGCTCTCTTTCCTGACCGCTTTGGGCATAGCCGACCCGACACGGATCGAGGCGCTGCCGGTAACCGAGTCGTACGCCGAGTCTTTCCTCCGCTGCTACTTCGCGCCGGACCGCACCGGCGATGAGGCACTGGCCGCCCTCGCCGGGCGGGAACTCGTCGCGCCTGGCCGCAACCAGATCATCATCAGCGCGATTTCCGAGCACTATGGCGTGACATCCGGCCTCGAGTTCTTCCGCGTCCACACAGATCTCGAGGTGGAGCATTTCCGAGCGCTGTGGGAGGCACTTGCCCAGGACACCAAGGCGGACGCGCAACGGCTCATCGAGGCGGCCAGGATGGAAATCTGGGAACACATCACCTTCTGGGACGACGTCTACTTCACGATTCGCCAGGCGCAGAACAAGCTCGCGTCGTGAAGTTACCGCTGGCACGCGACGCGGGACATAGCACCGCACCGCAACCACATCCCGGGGCGCGGCGAATCACGCCCACCTGCCCGATCAGTGAATGAAGACAAGGTGAAGAAGTGGACGACTTCGATTACCTTCCAGAGTACGGATGGCCTGCTGAGGAAGTCCCTTACGGCGGGTACCCGGATTCCCGGACGCCGCCGCTGGGACGGCACCGTGGCCAGGGGCAGCCGGATTACGCCCCTACCCGCGCGTACGGCGTGCCAGAGCACCTGCTGACTGACGGACGGCGCGATCCGGGGCGCCCGCCGCGGGGCCCTGGAAACGGGCGCGGATACCCGCCGGCCAGCGGCCCCATGCCGGCCTACCAGCCGCCCGGCGGCAGGTACGCCCCGGGCTACCCGCCGCCCCGTGACATGCCTGCGCCGCCGTACCCGCCTTACCAAGACCCCATCAGGACCTACTGGCCCGACAGCGGCCCCATGCAGGCTTACCAGCCGGGCATCAGCGGTCCAATGCAGGCTTACCAGCCAGACATGAGCGGCCCCATGCGGGCCTACCAGGCAGACATGGCCGCCCCCATGACGGCGTACCAGACACCTCCAGGCGGTAGGCCCGCCCGGAGCGCGCGGTCCAGCACCGGCTTGTTGTCGGAGTTTCCCATCAGCGAGCCGATTCGGACCTACGAGCCGCCCGTGGACAGGCCCGTAGCCAGGAGAGCGCCGCAGCGCTCGTCGGCCGGCGGCAAAGAGATCCTGGGGTGGCTGCCGTTCGGCAACAGGCTCGTGCTGATGCCGAAAGACCTCGTAGACGACGAGGAGGAGTTGCGTGAGCACCGGGACATCAGCGACGGGTGGCTGCGTCCGGCCGTCTTCGGCGCGATGGACGGGCTGGTTACCAACGTCTCGCTGATCGCCGGCGTCGGCGCGGGCGCTGGCGGCGGAGCGCGCGGCATGATCGTGCTGACTGGCATCGCCGGCCTGATCGCCGGCGCGTTCTCGATGGCGACCGGCGAGTACATCTCCGTCAGCTCGCAGAACGAGCTGACCCAGGCCGAAGTCGAGCTTGAGCGGAAGCAGCACGCCCGTGACCCCGAGGGCAAGCTCCGGCGGCTGGCCCACCTGTTCGTGGAGAAGGGAGTTTCCCCGAACCTGGCCGAGGCGGTCGTCCGGCAGATTTCCGCCGACCCGGAGCGGGCCGTCGCCGCCCACGTGCGCGAGGAACTAGGCATCGACCCCGATGACCTGCCGTCGCCGCGGACGGCGGCGATCGCGTCGCTGGCCTCCTTCACCGTCGGCGCGCTGATCCCCCTGACTCCGTTCCTGGTCGGGTACCCGGTGCTCAAGGTGGCGCTGGTGCTATCGGGAGCGGCCGCGTTCATCGGCGGCGCCGCGGTGGCGAAGCTGACCGGACGGTCAATGTTCCTTGGCGGACTGCGTCAGTTCACCGCGGCCGCCCTGGGGACCGGAGCGGCCTTCTTCATCGGGCACGCGATTGGCGGCCACATCTCGTAGCGCAGCCACGAGACAGCCCCGCCAGAGGTTCAGTTAGGGATGGCGCGAAGCAACAAGCCGTTCTGGATGATCGTGGTGTTAGACCTCGACTACCACCGGGATGATCATGGGGCGGCGGCGGTAGTTGTCGCTGACCCATTTGCCGATCACCCGGCGGGACAGCTGGCGGAGGGCGTGGGTGTCGGTGACGCCCTCGTTCGCGGCGCGCTCCAGGGCGTCGACCAGCTTGGGCAGGACGTCCGAGGAGAAGGCGGCGTCGTCGATGCCCGAGCCCCTCGTGTGGATCTCCGGGCCGCCGACGATCTTGCCGGTGGACGAGTCGAGGACCATGATCACCGAGATGAAGCCCTCGTCGCCGAGGATGCGGCGGTCCTTGAGCTGGGATTCCGTCACCTCACCGACAGTGAGGCCGTCCACGTAGACGTAGCCGCAGTCGACCGCGCCGCTCACGCCGGCCTTCCCGTCGACAAGGTCCACGGTCACGCCGTCCTCGGCGATCACGATGCGGTCGTCGGGTATCCCGGTGAGCGACGCCAGCCGCGCGTGCGCCTTCAGGTGCCGCCACTCGCCGTGCACCGGCAGGAAGTTGCGCGGCTTGACCAGGTTGAGCAGGTAGAGCAGCTCACCCGCCGGGGCGTGCCCGGACACGTGCACCAGGGACGACTCCTTGTGCACCACGCGCGCGCCCAGCCGGGTCAGCCCGTTGATCACCTTGTAGACGGCCGTCTCGTTGCCCGGGATGAGGGAGGACGCCAGGATCACCGTGTCGCCTGCGGCGATGCGGATCGGGTGGTCGCGGCCCGCCATGCGCGACAGCGCGGACATCGGCTCGCCCTGCGAGCCGGTCGAGATCAGCACGACCTCGCCCGGCGGCATTTCCTCCGCGTCGCGCAGGTCGATGAGCAGGCCGCCGGGTACCCGCAGGTAGCCGAGGTCGCGGGCGACGCCCATGTTGCGGACCATGGACCGGCCGACGAACGCGACCTTCCGCCGGTGCTTGGCCGCCGTGTCGAGCACCTGCTGTACGCGGTGCACGTGGGACGCGAAGCACGCGACGATGATCCGCTGGTCGGCAGCGGCGAACACGTCGTTGAGCACCGGCGCGATGTCCCGCTCCGACCGGACGATGCCGGGAACCTCGGCGTTCGTCGAGTCGGCGAGCAGCAGGTCAACGCCCTCCCCGCCGAGCCGCGCGAACCCCGCGAGGTCGGTTAGCCGCCCGTCGAGCGGCAGCTGGTCCATCTTGAAGTCGCCGGTGTGCAGGACGACGCCGGCCGGCGTCTTGATCGCCACAGCCAGCGCGTCGGGGATCGAGTGGTTGACCGCGAAAAATTCGAGATCGAAGGGACCGAACGAGTGGTTCGTTCCCTCCTTCACCTCAGCAGTCACTGGCGTCAGGCGGTGCTCGGTGAGCTTGGACTTGACCAGGGCGAGCGTCAGCCTGGACCCGACGAGCGGGATGTCGCCGCGCTCGCGGAGCAGGTAGGGTACCGCGCCGATGTGGTCTTCGTGCGCGTGGGTAAGGACAAGCGCCTCAACGTCGTCGAGCCGGTCTTCCAGGTAGCGGAAGTCCGGCAGGATCAGGTCGACGCCCGGCTGGTCAGGCTCGGGGAACAGGACCCCGCAGTCGACGATGAGCAGCCGCCCTAGGTACTCGAAGACGGTCATGTTGCGACCGATCTCACCGAGCCCGCCGAGCGCCACAACGCGCAAGCCGTTGCTCGGCAGCGCGGCCGGCGGGTTCAGGTCAGGATGCGGAAAGCTCACCGGGCAGCTCCGTTGGCAGAGTTCTGTGGCAGCTGCACGCCGCCGTCGGTTAGGTCTTGGATCAAGATGCGCCGCTCGGCGTCGCTCGCCGGAAGCAGCGGACCGCGGACTCCCCCGCCTGGCAGGCCGAGGAGTTCCATCGCGGCCTTGGTCATGACGGCGGCCTGGTTGCGGAACAGCCCGACGTTGACCGGAAGCATAGACCGGTGCAGCCGGGCGGCTTCGGCGTTCTGGCCGGCGGTGAACGCTTCGAGCATCGCGTGGATGCGGTCACCGACCACATGCGCGGTGACGCTGATGCAGCCGACGCCGCCGATCGACCACAGCGGCAGGTTCATCGGGTCGTCACCCGAGTAATAGGCGAGGTCGCAGCGCGACAGCACCTGGGACGTCGCCGCGAGGTCGCCCTTGGCGTCCTTAACGGCCGCGATCCTTGGGTGCGCCGCGAGCCGCACGAGGGTGTCGGTCGCCACGGCTATCCCGGTCCTGCTGGGGATGTCGTAGATGATCGACGGCAAGGCGGTCGCGTCCGCGATCGCGGTGAAGTGCGCGATCAGGGCGGTCTGGGCGGGCTTGCTGTAGTACGGGGTGACGACGAGCAGGCCGTTCGCGCCAGCCTTCTCGGCCTGCTTCGCGAGCTCGACGCTGTGTGCGGTGATGTTGGTTCCCACCCCGGCGATGACGGTCGCCCGGTCACCCACCGCCTCACGGACCACCTTGACCAGGTGCGCTTTCTCCTCGTCGGTCGTCGTCGGCGCCTCACCCGTGGTGCCGTTGACAACCAGCCCCTCGTTGCGCATGTCATCTACGAGGTAGGCGGCCAGGCTGGCCGCCCCGTCGTAGTCGACCGCGCCGTCCGAGGTCATCGGAGTGATCATGGCCGTCAACAGCCGGCCGAAGGGCGCCGTGGTGGTGGTCATGTCTGAACGTTACCGCTACCCGCGCGACAACGCATGCGCCCGCCCCGGTGGCAGGTGCATCGCCAGGTCAGGACACATGTCTTACAGACGACTTATCTTTCCTTCGGCGACAATGACCGCAGGAATGGCCGCACGGCCATGGAAAGGCGGGGCAGACAGTGGGCTTGCGGATTCTGGCGCTCCCATCGGGGCTGGTGCCTAAGGCGAATGAGCCGGCGGTGACCTACCAGCGAGGCTGGGGGAAGCACCGGCGGCTACCGATGATCATGTTCGTGATCGTCGGCGGCGATCACCCCATCATGGTTGACACCGGCACCCCGCCCGCCAGCTTCGTCCGTGAGTACATCGGCTACGGCACGTTCGAGCGCCCCGAGGGCGAGGACCCGCTCACGGTGCTGCAGGGCGCGGGCGTCGACCCAGCCGATGTCCGGCAGGTGGCGTTCACCCACCTGCACTGGGATCACTGCAGCAACCTCGACCTGTTCCCCAACGCGACATTCACCGTCCAGGACAAGGAACTGCGCTACGCGGTCAAGCCGATCCCGTTGCACAACCGCGCGTACCAGCACCTTCCCGGCACCCAGCCCCCGTGGCTGCCGGTGCTCAGGCGGATCAACACCGTGGACGGGGCGGCCGAGATCGCCCCGGGCGTCTCCACCGTGCCGCTTCCCGGGCACACTCCCGGCTCCCAGGGGATCCTCGTCGAGACCGACGCCGGCCGGTACCTCATCGCCGGCGACTGCCTCGACAGCTACGACAACTGGTACTGGAAGGGTGACGAGGACATCCCGCACATCCCGTCGGCCGCGATCACCGACGCCATCGCGTTCGACGCGAGCTTCCGCCGCATCGAGTCCCTCCGCTGCGAGCCCATCCCCAGCCACGACGACCGCGTCCTGGAGACACGCGTCTTCGGCTGAACGGCCGCCGTCGGCTCTGTAGCCCCTGCGGTTACCCGCCAATTCCTGGCGCGGGCCGTCACAGTTGTTAGGAATTCGGTGCGAGAAGAGCGGCCCGTTCCTAGATATTGCTATGCGACACCGGGGGTGACATGCTCGCCCGTATGCTTGGCACACGTCCATAACGGGAACTCCTACCGCATCCTGCGGATAGCGGTCGGCCGAAGTGGATTTAATCCCCACCGGGAGTTGACGTAGGATGTCCCAAATGCCGACCACGGGCGGTCACTTCGCGGAGCTCATCCGCATTGTGCGCCCCTTGCTGCCATAGGGTTCGCTGGTGATTGACAACGCGCAGGCGCTCCCGCTTTACCATCAGGTAGCGGGCGTACTCCGGCAACGTATCGAAGACGGGATCTACCCCGTCGGCGGCAAGCTGCTGAGTGAAGACGAACTGGCCGCCGAATTCGAAGTGAGCCGGGCGACGATTCGCCAGGCCGTCGGCGAGCTCGTCATGGAAGGCCTCGTCGTGCGCCGGCAGGGGCGCGGCACCTACGTGCAAGAGCGCGACCCAAGCGTCCTGCAGCAGCGTTTCCGCGGGTCCCTCGGGGACCTGCTCAGCGAGTCGTCCCGGGCGACGGCGCGGAACGTGGACGTCGCCCATGACGCCCAGCTGCCGCTGCAGATCGCGGCGGCGCTGCAGCTAGAGCGCCCGTTGGGCACCACCATCAAGCGGACCAGGATGATGGACGGGCAGCCGTTCGCGCTCACGATCACCTATCTGCCGCCAGACCTTGGCAAGGTGATCACCGAAGCCACGCTGAAGGAGAAGGCGCCCATCCAGCTGCTGATGGACAGCGGGATCACGCTGAGCAGCGCCACGCAGTCGATCCGGGCGCAGCTCGCCGACCTGGATGTCTGCTCGCAGATCGACGTCGAGCTCGGCGCCGCGGTCCTGTTCGTCGAGCGGATCGTGCACGACACGACCGGCCGGCCTGTTCAGTACGTGCGCTCCTGGTACCGGGGGGACCGTTACGAGTACGCGGTCACGCTCGACCTGGACCCGGGCCCCGACGGCAACCCGTACCGGACACTGGCCTGAGTTCAGCTTTTCGTTACCATCGAGCCGTGGCTGTGGACGTAACGGCGTGGGACATGTCGATGGAGGCGCTAGTCGCCGAACTGCGGGACAAGCTCGCGCTGGCGCGGCTCGGCGGGCCCGCGCGGGCCCGCGAGCGGCACGTCGCGCGCGGGAAGCTGCTCCCCAGGGACCGGGTCGACGCGCTGCTTGATGCCGGGTCGCCGTTCCTTGAGCTGTCGCCGCTCGCGGCGGACGGGCTGTACGACGGGGACGCGCCGTCAGCGGGGATCATCACGGGGGTCGGCCGGGTTTCCGGGCGCGAGTGCGTGATCGTCGCCAACGACGCGACCGTCAAGGGCGGCACGTACTACCCGATGACGGTCAAGAAGCACCTGCGCGCGCAGGAAGTCGCCCTGCATAACCACCTGCCGTGCATCTACCTGGTGGACTCGGGCGGCGCGTTCCTGCCCCGGCAGGACGAGGTGTTCCCCGACCGGGAGCACTTCGGGCGGATCTTCTACAACCAGGCGACGCTGTCCGCGCAGCGGATCCCGCAGATCGCGGCGGTGCTCGGGTCGTGCACGGCCGGCGGGGCGTACGTGCCCGCGATGAGCGACGAGGCCGTGATCGTGCGGGACCAGGGGACGATCTTCCTCGGTGGGCCGCCCCTGGTGAAGGCCGCCACGGGGGAAGTCGTGTCCGCTGAGGAGCTTGGCGGCGGCGACCTGCACGCGCGGGTGTCGGGGGTGACCGACCACCTCGCCAGCGACGACCTCGACGCGCTGCGGATGGTGCGGTCGATCGTCGCCACGCTCGCGCCGCGCGCCGCCGCTCCGTGGGAGGTGGCTCCCTCGGTAGAACCACGGTATGACGCGAAGTCGCTCTACGACGTGGTCCCCAGCGACTTGCGGACACCGTATGACGTGCGGGAAGTCATTAAGCGCATCGTCGACGGCTCCCAGTTCGACGAGTTCAAGGCGGAGTACGGGCCGACGCTGGTGACCGGGTTCGCGCGGATCTACGGGCATCCCGTCGGGATCGTCGCCAACAACGGGATCCTGTTCAGCGAGTCCGCGCTGAAGGGGGCGCACTTCATCGAGCTGTGCGACCAGCGGCAGGTGCCCTTGGTGTTCCTGCAGAACATCACCGGGTTCATGGTCGGGCGCCAGTACGAGGCGGGCGGGATCGCGAAGCACGGGGCGAAGATGGTCACCGCCGTCGCCTGCGCGCGGGTGCCGAAGCTGACCGTGGTGATCGGCGGCTCTTTCGGCGCGGGAAACTACGCCATGTGCGGGCGGGCGTACTCGCCCCGGTTCCTGTTCATGTGGCCGAACGCGCGGATCTCCGTGATGGGCGGCGAGCAGGCGGCGTCCGTGCTCGCGACCGTGCGCGGCGACCAGGTGTCGGCGAACGGCGGGGCGGGCTCGGGCGGGGAAGGAAAATGGACCGACGCCGAGCAGGAGGCGTTCAAGCAGCCGATCAGGGACCAGTACGAGTTCCAGGGCAACCCCTATTACTCGACCGCGCGGCTGTGGGACGACGGGGTAATCGACCCGGCGGACACGCGGCGGGTGCTCGGTTTGTCCCTTTCCGCGGCGGCGAACGCGCCGCTCGCGCCCGTCAGCTACGGCGTCTTCCGGATGTGAGGCCCCTATTGATGTTCCGTAAGGTCCTTGTCGCGAACCGGGGCGAGATCGCAGTCAGGGTTATCCGGACGCTCCGGGACCTCGGCATTGCCAGCGTGGCGGTTTACAGTGACGCTGACGTGAAGGCACGGCACGTTCTTGATGCTGATGAGGCAGTGTGGATCGGGAAAGCTCCGGCAGGCGAGAGCTACCTGAACATTGAGCGCATTGTGGCGGCGGCGGTAGCCGCCGGCGCGGAGGCGGTGCACCCCGGGTACGGGTTCCTCGCGGAGAACGCGCGGTTCGCGCGGGCGTGCGCCGCGGCCGGGCTCGTCTTCATCGGGCCGCCGCCGGCGGCGATCGAGGCGATGGGCGACAAGATCGCCGCGAAAGCGACCGTGGCCGCCGCCGGGGTGCCGGTGGTGCCAGGCGCGGGTGCGGCCGGGATGTCAGATGAGGAGCTAATCAGCCGCCTGAACGAGCGGTGGTTTCCCGTGCTCATCAAGCCGTCCGCCGGGGGCGGCGGCAAGGGCATGCGGGTGGTTTCCGCTCCGGCCGAACTCCCTGAGGCGCTCGTGGCGGCCCGGCGGACGGCGGTCGCCGCGTTCGGGGACGGGACGCTGCTCGTCGAGCGGTACGTGCCGACGCCACGGCACATCGAGATCCAGGTGCTCGCGGACGCCCACGGGAACGTGATCCACCTCGGGGAGCGCGAGTGCTCGCTGCAGCGGCGGCACCAGAAGATCATCGAAGAGGCGCCCTCGCCGCTGCTGTCGCCGTCGCAGCGGGCCTCGATGGGCGAGGCCGCCGTGTCGGCGGCCCGGTCCGTCGGCTACGTCGGGGCCGGGACCGTGGAGTTCATCGTGGCGGGGGGCGCGCCTGACGACTTCTTCTTCATGGAGATGAACACGCGGCTGCAGGTCGAGCACCCGGTGACCGAGCTCGTTTACGGGCTTGACCTGGTGGAGTGGCAGCTGCGGGTGGCGGCGGGCGAGGTGCTGCCGTTCTCGTCGCTTGAGATGAGCGGGCACGCGGTCGAGGCGCGCGTCTACGCGGAGGATCCCGCGCGCGGGTTCCTGCCGACCGGCGGCACGGTCCTCGGGATGCGCTCGCCGGCCGGCCCCGGAATCCGCGTTGACTCGGGCCTGATCCCGGGCGTGGCCGTGACCAGCGACTATGACCCGATGCTAGCGAAGGTGGCCGCGTGGGGGCCGGACCGGGCGACCGCGCTGCGGCGGCTCGACGCCGCGCTGGCGGACACGGCGGTCCTCGGGGTCACCACGAACGTCTCATTCCTGCGCGGGCTGCTGGCCGACCCCGACGTGCAGGCCGGCCGCTTGGACACCGGCCTTGTCGAACGGATCGCGGCCGCCGCGGATCACGAGGCGGCCGGTGCGGATCACGCGGACAACTCGGATCACTCGGAGCACGAGATGTCGGGCGCCGGGGCGCCCGACATCTCCCGAAATTTCATGAACCCGGAAGCCGAGGCGTTGGCGGCGGCCGCGCTGGCGCGCGTGCTCGCGCTTGAGCCTGCCGGGGCGGTCGTCGACCCCTGGGCCATCCCGGACGGGTGGCGGCCAGGCGAGCGGGCCTGGACGAAGTTCCGGCTCTCGCACGGCGCCGGGGCGGACGCTGTCGCTGAGGTCCGGGTGCGCGGGCTGGCGTCCGCCGGGGCTGAGGTCGCGATCGGGGACGGCGACCCGGTGCGAGCCCGGGCGGAACTGCGTCCAGCGGGTTCGGACGGCATCCGCGCTGCAGGCGGCCAACTCGCTGGCAGCCAGCCCGGTGCCGGCGCGGCGCCGGGCGGAACCGACCTGATCCTCACGTACGGCGGGCGGACCATCCGCTTTGCCTACGCGGTAGCGGGCGAACCTGACGGTCCGGTCACCTGGCTGGCACGCGACGGGGCCGCGTGGGCGATCTCCGACGCGCCACCGGTCGCGCTGCGCGGGTCACGCGCGGGGGCGGCCGACGGGACCATCCGCTCCCCCATGCCTGGGACGGTCCTGGCGGTGCACGTGTCCCTGGGGCAGGTGGTGACCGCTGGGCAGCCGGTGCTGGTGGTCGAGGCGATGAAGATGGAGCACACGGTGACCGCTCCAGTCGACGGGGCGGTGGCCGAGCTGACCGCGAAGGCCGGGCAGCAGGTCCGCATGGACGAGACCCTCGCGGTGATCGGAGCAGGAGTTACGGATGAACAGTCAGGCGACTAGAGGGGCGCGTGGTCTGGCGGCCCATTATGGTCCTGCGGCACTCCAGGTCAGAAAGGTCTTGGTCCTGAGTGCCACAGGGACGTTAGATGTGTTCGTGAGTGCCGCAGGGCCACAATCTTCCTGGCCTTACGCGCCACAAGGCCACAACAGCGACGGCCTTGCGTGCCACCGGGACAATTGGCCGCCGGCGCAAGGGGCCACGATAGAAGCGACGGGGAGAACGCCGGAAGGAGAGCGGGCCGATGCTTAGCTACAAGCTCGATGAAGAGCACGAGGATCTGCGCAAGACCGTCCGGGAATTCGCCCGCGAGGTCGTGGCGCCGGTAATCGGCGACCTTTACGAGAAGGGCGAGTTCCCCTACGACATCGTCGCGCAGCTGGGACGGATGGGGCTGTTCGGGCTGCCGGTGCCCGAGGAGTACGGCGGGATGGGCGGGGACTATCTGGCGCTCTGCCTCGCCCTCGAGGAGCTCGCCCGGGTGGACTCTTCGGTCGCGATCACGCTTGAGGCCGGGGTCGGGCTCGGCATCATGCCGATCTACCGGTTCGGCACCGAGGAGCAGAAGCGGGAGTGGCTGCCGCGGCTGTGCGCGGGCGAGCGACTGGCTGCGTTCGGGCTCACCGAGCCGGGCGGCGGGACCGACGTCGCGGGGGCGATGAAGACGCGGGCCAGGCTGGAAGACGGCGAGTGGGTGATCGACGGGTCGAAGTCGTTCATCACCAACTCAGGCACGTCGATCACCGCTGTCGTGGGGGTCGCCGCCGTCACCGGCACGCGGCCGGACGGCAAGCCGGAGATCTCCTCGATCCTCGTGCCGTCGGGGACGCCGGGCTTCACGGTCGCCCCGAAGTACTCCAAGGTCGGCTGGTCGTCCTCGGACACCCACGAGCTCTCGTTCGACGGCTGCCGGGTGCCCGAGGCGAACCTCCTCGGCGAGCGCGGCCGGGGGTACGCCCAGTTCCTGCGGACCCTGGACGAAGGGCGCATCGCGATCGCGGCGCTGTCCACCGGGCTCGCGCAGGGGTGCGTGGACGAGTCGCTGGCCTACGTGCGGGACCGGTCCGCGTTCGGCGGGCCGATCGGGCGGTTCCAAGCGCTGCAGTTCAAGATCGCCGACATGGAGGTCAGGGCGCACAACGC
>Ga0310811_10006885_pt1 | contig 14527 bp, 16 predicted proteins | sample YCmetagenome_FD_207642 | JGI IMG/M metagenome (GOLD analysis project Ga0310811, IMG submission 207642) | Soil microbial communities from experimental microcosm in Duke University, North Carolina, United States - YC | ecosystem: Engineered > Artificial ecosystem > Soil microcosm > Unclassified ...
CACGGCGGCCGTGTGCGGCGCCGCCAGTGCCTTGATGTACCCCGTCGGGTCCTCGATCTCCTGGATCTGCAGCGAGTCGATGGTCAGGCCGAGCTTCTCCATCTCGTGGCCCGAGGTGGCCCGGGTCTGCTCGGTCAGCCGCTCCCGGTCCCTGATCATCTCCTCGACGGTCAGGTTGCCGACGATCGAGCGCAGGTGGCCGGCCAGGATGTTGTGCACCCGGGCGTTCATGTTCCCCTGCTGGTCCAGGAACCGCCGGGCCGCATTGGCGATGGACACCAGGTCGTCGCCCACCTTGAAGATGACGACGCCCTTGACGTGCACCGGAATGCCCTGGCTGGTCACGCAGTCGACCGCCAGGTCCGCCTCGTTCAGGTCCAGCGAGAGACGGCGGACCGCCTGCACGCCGGGGATGACGAGCGTGCCGCGGCCGGTCACGATCCGGAAGCCCATCCCCTCGTCGACCCCGTCCGTCCGGTGCCTGGCACCGGAGATCAGCAGCGCCTGGTTCGGCTCCGCCACCCGCCACATCGCCTTGAAGACGGCTGTCAGGACCAGGATCCCGCCGACCGAGATTGCCGCAATCATCAGTGCCAGAGGCACTTGAGGTCACTTCCCCCTACACCTAGAAGGGATCTTCGACCCAGCGTCGAAGGTCCCGACCAATGGTGTACACCTCTGGAGGATCGGCGGCGAGTGCAGAATGTGTCTCGTACATCACATACTGCCCCCCGTGCGTCAGAGCGCTGAAACGTATACGGTACGCGGCGCGTGGTATTCGAGCACGACGACGATCGCGCCGACGGCGATCTGCTCCCCCGGCTCGGCCGCGTACGCCATGAAGGCCTCGGCACCGCCGCGCACCCGCACCATCACCTCGCCGACGAGACCGGGCGCGATCCGCCCGGTCACCCGCCCCTGCAAACCGACCACGACGACCCTCCGTACGCGAACCGACCTTCGGACCTACCGATCAGGCGAGAAGCTTGACACGCCGGCGGCCCACGGCGGCGAGCGGGGGCGGCGGCACGGTCAGCACCGAGCAGTCCGCGCGGATGACGCAGTACTCCGCGACGCCTGCCCGGGAGCGGCGCCGGAGGCCGCCTCGGCGGCGCGTGGCGCCGAGCACGAGAACGTCGTTCGCCCGGTCGGCGACCGCGAGCAGGGACGGTCCCGGACCGCCGGGCGCGGCGAGCAGAACGCAGTCGACGTCGCGCGGCAAGCCGCCGAGACCGTCGTCGAACGCGGTGCGCACGACGATCGAGGCCGCCTGCTGCCAGGGCACCGCTCGGCGTCGTATCAGGCTCCTGCGGGACCGCGCGGGCCCCACGGCGTGCACGGCTATGAGGGTCGCGTTGTACGAGCGCGCGAGCTCGACCGCGTGACGCAGCGCGTGCAGGTTCCGCGGTGAACCACTCACGCCGACGACGACTCGCCCGATGATGCGCGACACGCTTCGGGTATACCGGATCTCCGCCGCGTCCGGGAGGGGCGCGCGGTTATTCGACGGATCCGTAGCGAAGCGTGTTGCCGTCCGGGTCGACCAAGGCGAAGAGCGTCTCGCCGAAGGGGCCCGATCCGGGCACGTCGAGGCAGTTGATCCCGTCCGTGCACCACGCGTCGCGCAGCCGGCCCGGGTCGGCGACGCGCAGGTAGCAGCCCGCCGAGTTGGCCGCCGGATCGTGCCCGGGCGCCAGGTAGAGGTGCAGCTCGATGTCCCCGCGGGAGAGCTGCAGATAGCCCTCGCCCCGGCCGACGACCCGGAAGCCGAGGTAGCGGTAGAACGCCTCGGCACGCCGCAGATCCGCGCTGGGCAGGATCGGCACGGCGGTCTCGGTCGCGAGGGGCATAGGCCCAGTGAACGGCCTCGGCGCCCCCGCGGTGAAGGGGACTGCGCGAATGCATACGCGGTTTTAACGCCGCGGTCGCTGCGAAGTGCCTTGTCAGCTCACTAGTCTGTCGGAGTGGGCCTCAACTCATAGATAGGGTTGTAGATCACCCGCTGGCCGCCGAGCGCCGTGATGCGTCCTCGTACCTTGATGGCGCGTCCCGGGGTGATGCCGGGGATGGCGCGGCGGCCGAGGAAGACGACGGTCACCGCCCCGGTGCCGTCCCACAGCTCAGCCTGGAGCGCGGGCACGCCGGCCCGCGGCTGGAAGGTGACCGTGCGCAGCGTGCCGAGGATGCAGACCGCCTCGCGGTTTCGGCAGCTCGCGATCGGGGTCGCGCCCTGTGCCGAGGTCTCCGCCTGCAGGTCGGCGTCGTCGAGCTCGGAGGCCTCCGAGGCGAGCCGGTTGATCAGGCGTCTGAGGAACCCGGCGCGACGGTCCGCCGCGGGCGGCGCGGATCGCGTCTTCGGGGGTGCTTCGGTGTCGGGCTCAACCATCGCCGCCGACTCCCTTTCCTGGTCTTATCGATTCAGGCTACCTGGTCTCCTGCAGCGGCGTCGCCTTGCTCGGGGCGGACGGCGGCGGGACGTGGGAGTGGCCGTGGTCGGCGGCGGAGCGCAGCTGGTAGGGCACGCTGGCCACGACCACGCCGCGCTGGTAGAGCAGCCGGCCCTTGAGCCGCAGCGCGGACTGGTTGTGCAGGATCTGCTCCCACCACCGGCCGAGCACGTATTCGGGCACGTACACGGTCACGATGTCGTCCGGGTTCTCGGTGCGCATCCGCTTGACGAACTCGACGACCGGACGGGTGATCTCGCGGTAGGGCGAGGCGATCACGGTGAGCGGCACGGGGATGTCGTGCGCGTCCCACTGCTCGCGCAGCGCCGCGACCTCCTCGGCGTCGATCTCGACGGTGACCGCCGTGATGCTGTCCGGCCGGGTCGCCTTCGCGTAGCCGAGCGCGCGCAGCGTGGGCAGGTGCAGCTTGGAGACGAGCACGACCGCGTGGTTGCTGTGCGGCTTGAACGGGCGCAGCTTCTCCGGCGGCGTCAGCTCGACGGCGACGGACTGGTAGTGCCGCTGGATCGCGCGCATGACCAGCCAGATGATCGGCATCGCCACGACGACGATCCAAGCGCCCTTCATGAACTTCGTGGCCAGCACGATGGCCAGGACCGTGCCGGTGAATCCGGCGCCGACCGAGTTGATCACCCGGGAGCGCTTCATCCGGCCGCGCGCCGAGGGGTCGGTCTCCTCGCGCAGCAGCCGGTTCCAATGCCGGATCATGCCGGTCTGGCTGCACACGAACGAGACGAACACGCCGATGATGTACAGCTGGATCAGCCGGGTCGGCGAGGCCTGGAAGGCGATGACGAGCAGGATCGCGAGCGCCGAGAGCAGCAGGATGCCGTTCGAGTAGGCGAGCCGGTCGCCGCGGTTGCGCAGCTGCCGCGGCATGTAGCCGTCGCGGGAGAGGATCGAGGCGAGCACCGGGAAGCCGTTGAACGCCGTGTTCGCGGCCAGCACCAGGATGAGCGCCGTGAAGAACTGCAGCAGGTAGAACATCGGCGAGCTGTCGCCGAACACGGCCCGGGCGACCTGCGCGATCACCGTGCGCGGGGTGTCGCCGGCGGGCAGGCCGATCAGCTGCGAGGCGTCCTCGGCGGTGTGCACGTGCGAAGCGAGGGCCAGCGCGGTGACTCCGGCGAACATGGTGACCGCGATGCCGCCGAGCAGCGCCAGTGTGGTGGCGGCGTTCTTGCTCTTCGGCACCTTGAACGCGGGCACGCCGTTGCTGATCGCCTCGACGCCGGTCAGCGCGGTGCAGCCGGAGGCGAAGGCGCGCAGCAGCAGGAAGCCGAGCGCGAGGCCGGTGTAGTTCGTGGTGGAGTGAATCTGGTAGTTCGCGCTCTCGGCGACCAGGTGGTGGCCGATCAGCAGCTGCGTGACGCCCCAGATGATCATGATCGCGACGGCCGCGATGAAGCAGTAGGTGGGGATGGCGAAGGCGGTGCCCGACTCGCGCACGCCGCGCAGGTTCAGGAGCGTGATCAAGGCGATGATCACCACGCAGATCAGCACCACGTGCCCGTTGAGCGATGGGATCGCCGATGCGAGGTTCGCCACGCCCGCGGCCGTAGAGACCGCGACGGTGAGCGTGTAGTCGACCATCAGCGCGCTCGCGACCGTAAGCCCGGCCTTGGGCCCGAGGTTCGTGGTGGCCACCTCGTAGTCGCCGCCGCCGGACGAGTAGGCGTGCACGTTCTGCCGGTACGACGCCACGACCACCAGCATCAGCAGCGCGACGCCACCCGCCAGGTACCAGGTGTAGTGGAACATCGCCAGTCCGCCCGCCGAGAGCACGAGCAGGATCTCCTCCGTCGCATAGGCCACCGAGGACAGTGCGTCGGAGGCGAACACGGGAAGGGCGATCTTCTTCGGCAGTGTCGCCTCGCCGAGCATCTCGCTGCGCACAGGGCGGCCGACGAGTAGGCGTTTTGTCATCCCCATCAGTGAAGGCACGCTGGGCATCGTAAGCCCGCTTCGATCGACTGGGGAGACCGGGGGCGACTAATCCAGATCATGAGTTTTGTGGGCAAACATCCGTTTAGCTGATGGTTTGCCGGTCTGTGCCGTCAGCGGTACGCGCGGAAGAAGCCGGCGAGGTCGTCCGCGAGCAGGGCGGGCTCCTCGTGCGCCGCGAAGTGCCCGCCGCGGGGCAGCCGCGTGTACCTGGCCACGTTGTAGATGCGCTCGGCCCAGCTGCGCGGCGGACGGGTCAAGTCGGCCGGGAACAGCGCGACGGCGGTGGGGACCTCCACGCGCTCCACCCGCCGGGTCAGCCCCTCGGCGTATTCGTAGTACGGCCGGAACGAGGTCGAGATGGTGCCGGTGAACCAGTAGAGGGACGCCTGGGTGAGCAGGAAGTCGTCGTCGAAGCGGGCGGTCAGGTCCCCGCCGCAGTCGCTCCAGGCGCGGTACTTCTCCACGATCCAGGCCAGCAGCCCGGTCGGCGAGTCGGCCAGGCCGTAGCCCAGGGTCAGCGGCCGCGTGCTCTGCTCGTGCTGGTAGCCGCCCTCCTCGGTGCTCCACGTGCGCACGGAGTCCAGGTACTCGGCCTCCTCCGGCGTCACGCTCGCGGGATCGTAGGTCTGCGGGCCGGCCACCGCCATCAGGTGGATCGCGGCGACCTCATCCGGGTATGCCTCGGCCAGTCGGGACGTGATCCCGGCGCCGAGGTCCCCGCCGTGGGCGACGTAGCGCTCGAAGCCGAGCTCGTCGTGCATGAGCCGGTGCCAGAGATCGTGCGTCTGCAGGGTCTCGTCGAGCGTCGGCCGCTGCGGCGAGAAGGCGAAGCCCGGCAGCGAGGGCACGATCACGGTGAACGCGTCGGCAGGATCGCCACCGTGGCGCGAGGGGTTGGCCAGCCGGTCGGCGAGCGCGAGCAGTTCGAGGAAGGAGCTCGGCCAGCCGTTCGTCAGCACGATCGGCAGCGGCTCCTCCCGCTCGCCGTCGAAGCGGAGGTAGTGGACCGGCGTCCCGTCGATGTCCGCGAAGTGGGAGGGCAGCGCGTTGATGGCCGCCTCGTGAGCCCGCCAGTCGTAGTCGCCGGCCCAGTACTCGACGAGCCGGCGCAGCTCGCGCTCGTCGGTCCCGGCCTGCCAGGCGTCCACCGGCCATGCGGCGGTCCACCGCGTACGCCGCAGCCGCGTACGCAGGTCGTCGAGGTCTTCGTCGGATACGGAAATCAGCGGGGCGATGTCGCGCATCGGCGTCTTCCGTTCGGGACTCACACGTCATGACAAGAGGGGCTGCCGCCCGACTATTCCGCTCGACGCCGCCCGAGCGGCGCTCGTTTCGATCTTTACGCGGCCGTCACAGGTTGTGTCGGGTCATGCAACGTTGCGCATTCAAGGTGGGAGTATGACGTCACGTAGCCCGAACCACCACCACCGGCATCTGGTGGAACTCGCTTCACTGCTCGCCACGGCCGGCCTGGCCGACGCGTTCGCCGACGTGTTCGGCCTGAAGCGGCACGGCTCGACCGCGCTCATCGCGCTCGGCGTGGCCCTCCTCGCCGGAACCGTCGGTCACCACATCTGGCTCCGACGCCGGGACCACGCGCCGCCCGCGCTGTCCGCCGAGATCGAGGTCTCGCCGACGGGCGTTCCCGCCGCGTCGCGGACGGACGGCGGCTCGACCAGCGTGTTCTGGAGAGTCCGCGCCGAGATCGACAACACGCCGGGGCGCCTCGCCGTGCTGGCCGGGGCGCTGAGTGCCGCCGGTGCGAACATTCACGCGTTGGAGGTACATCCTGCGCCCAACGGAGTGATCGATCAGTTCCTGATCGAGGCGTCGGAAGAGACCTCCGCCGAACGGCTCTGCGCCGCGGTCAACGCCGTGGGCGGGCGGTACGCGCACGCCGTGCCGACCGACGTGCTCGCGCTGCTCGACGGCCCGACCCACGCGCTGGAGCTGGCCGCCCGCCTCGTGCGCGAACCCGGCTCGTTCGCCGCCGTGTTCACCGAGATGCTCGATGCCGACAGCCTGACGATCGACGCGGCCGAGGCCGCCGCGACGCACGCGGCCAACGCGGCGGACGCGTGGATCGACGGCACGACCCTGACGCTCCGGACCGCGGCCGGGACCACCGTCAGCGCGACCCGGCCGGGCATGCCGTTCACCGCGACCGAGCTGTCCCGCGCCCGTACGCTGCTCGAGCTGTCGGAGGCCGCGTCGGCCACACTGGAGGTATGAACGCACAGACCTCGAACCGGACGCTGATCCTGCTGCGGCACGCCAAGTCGGACTGGCCCGAGAACGCGTCCGACCACGATAGGCCGCTGGCCGAACGTGGTCGGCGCGACGCGCTCGCGATGGGCCGCTGGCTCCGCGACGCGGGATACCGGCCGGACCGCGTACTGTGCTCAACCGCGCTGCGAACCCGGCAGACGTGGGATCTCGTCCAGGACGGGCTCGGCGTCGAGCCGCCGGCCGAGTTCGAGCCGCGCGTCTACGGCGCGACGGTTCAGGAGCTGGTCGACGTGATCGGAGGCGCGCCGGCCGAGGCCGGGACCCTGCTCGTGATCGGGCACAATCCAGGGCTCGAATATCTCTCGCTCACGTTGGCCGGCGACGCCCCGGCCGAGGACCGGGAGCGGCTGCGCGTCAAGTTCCCGACCGCCTCGGCAGCGGTGTTCGAGTGGTCCGGCGCCTGGAACGAGGTCGCCGCGGGCAAGACACGCCTGGTGCGCTTCATGACGCCGCACGATCTCTAGCGGACGCTGACCGCCGGGCCGCGAGCCGGTGTGAGGGGCTCGGAGCGCGGTACGGCGGTCAGCGCCCTACTCACTCAAGGTCAGCCGGTCACGGCCAGGCCGCCGGTCGCGGTGTACATCGCCTCGTTGAACGCCTGCCCGTTCGTCGGGGCGGCGCCGACCGGGAACAGCGCGTACGCGGTGCCGTTCACCACCGAGCATCCGATGTAGTCCCCGACCATGCGGCCCTGGCTGGTCCTCGCGATCAGCGAGAGGCCGAAGGGGCCGGCGAGGGTCTGTGCGGTGCTCCAGGTCGAGCCGCCGTCGGCGGAGGAGATGTAGCCGACCTCGAGCGTGCACGTGGACGCCGAGCACTTGGCCTTCGGGTAGAAGTAGTAGTACAGGCCGATCTTGGCGCTGCTCCCCGAGGTGGCGCCGTCCACGCCGAGTCCCGGGATGAAGTGGTCGACCGTGCTGCCGACCGCGTCGATCGGCACCCGCGAGACGGACGACCAGGTCGCGCCGTTCGTCGAGGTCGAATACACGATGTCGTTCGACGAGCAGCTCGTCCGGAACCGGCAGTCCTGCCAGGCCACGTACACTTTGCCCGCGGCGTCGATGCTGGCGCTCGGCAGGCCGTCGCCGGAACGCAGGTTGCCGGCGACGGTGTGCGACGTGACCGAGGCGATCTGGACACTCGACGTCCAGGTGGTTCCGCCGTCCGTCGAGCTGAAGGCGCGGATCGCGCTGCCGTTCTCCGAGTACGGGACCACGACGGTTCCGCTCGGCTGGACCAGCGGCTGGCCGCCGAGGCCGGTCGGATCGTCGGCCGGGTGGCGCACCGCCGACCAGGTCAGGCCGCCGTCACTGGACACGGCCATCGACTCGAGGTTGTTCGACGAGGTGATATCGACCTCGATGTAGCAGTTGCCGTAGTGCGGGCTGCTCGCGGTGTCGTCGCAGGTGATCCACTGCTTGTCGTAGCCGCTGCCGTCGAAGCCGACCGCCTTGATCGCGCTCCCCCAGGTCAGCCCGTCGGCGGAGCGGTTCACCGTGACCCCGGCGGCGTTGCCGGAGGAGTCGATCGGCAGTCCGACGACGAGCCACTCGGCGTGCTTGGCGTCGTAGACCACGGCGGCGTCCGAGACCGCGGAGTAGCTGCCGCCCTGGTTCACGGTGATGCCGGAGAGGAACCCGTGGCTCCAGGTCGCGCCGCCGTCCGTGGACGTGGCCCAGCCGAGGTCGCTGGAGCCGCCGCCGTAGATCCGCCCGGTCTGGAAGGCGGAGACGACCGTCGAGCCGTGCGCGTACACGTCGGGCTCGACCTCGGTCGCGTGCTGGGCGTCGGTGTCGGTGTAGGGGTCGGTGCTCACCTCGGAGAGCGCGGCGCGCGCGACGGCGTGCGGAGCCGACGACGCGAAAGCCGTCCCGGTGGCGGCGATGGGCAGGAGGGCGACGGCCGAGACCGCGGCCAGCCGGCGCAGAATGCGCCGGGATATCTGTGTGGGTATCAATGTTCAACCTTCATCGAATGGGCTGATGGCCCGAGCGAATCAAGTCACGCCGCCGCGGTGGGGCTGGTGGCAGACGCGGTGGCGTGGTGCAACGCGGCGCAGTCTGGCAATACACTGCGAATCAGACAAGCGCACACTTCAACGCAACAGGTAACGAATCTGCAAAAAATCCGCGGTAGGGATTACTATCAGTAGTCTGAGTTTGAGCGGCTATCACAGAGATCGCGCACTACACCCCGCGCGGCAATCACCCGGTCGACGCGGCGCTCGACATCCGTGCCATGTCGAAGAACGACCTCCTTCGGCAGTCCCACATCATCAGCCCGCACCGCCCCGGCCCGGCGCCCGGCGAGCCGCCGGAGCTCGGGAAGGCCGAGCTGAACGGGCTGCGCGACGGCGCGATCGTCGTGAACGTGAGCCACCCCGGGCTGATCGACCACGCGGCGCTGCTGCAGATGTGCCACACGAAGGGACAAGATGCGGTTGACGCGCGTCTTGACGATCGCCTGGCTGACCGCGAGCCGCGCGCACATCTTCCCGTTCGATTTAGCCGTCCGCGATCAGCGCGAGCACCTCGGCCTCCCGCGGCGTCAGTCCGTCGGGGAGGGTTTCCGGAGGCGTCGGCTCGCGCCGCGGATTCAGCATCCTGCTTTTGCATGGGACTGGCTCAAAGATCAGCGTTCGGCGTTCCCGGCCTGCCTGACCGTGCCTTGAAACCGGCCCGGCGGCTGACGACGTCACACCATCCCTCGCGGATCGACGATCCGATCGAAATCCTCCGCGCTGATGTATCCGCTGCCGATCGCCGCCTCCCGGAGCGTCGTGTCCTCGCGGTCGGCCTTGTGGGCGATCTCCGAGGCGCGGTCGTAGCCGATGGCGGGGGCGAGCGCGGTGACGAGCATCAGGCTGCGGCCCACATAGGCGTCGATCTGGCGGGTGTTCAGCTCGATGCCCTCGACGCAGTACTCGCGGAAGGTGCGGCAGGCGTCGGCGAGGATGGTCGTGGAGTGCAGGAAGTCGGCGATGACGATGGGGCGCATCGTGTTGAGTTCGAAGGTGCCCTGGGCGCCGGCCGCCGCTACGGCGCTGTCGTTGGCGAGGACCTGGATGCAGACCATGACCATGGCCTCGCACTGGGTCGGGTTCACCTTGCCGGGCATGATGGAGCTGCCGGGCTCGTTGGCGGGTAGGCGCAGTTCGGCCAGGCCGGCGCGGGGGCCGGAGGCCAGCCAGCGGATGTCGTTGGCGAGCTTCATCAGGACCACGGCCAGAGCGCGCACGCCCGCCGAAGCGGCGACCATGGCGTCCAGGCCGGCCAGGGCGGCGAATTTGTCGGGGGCGGTGCGGAAGGGGTAGCCGGTGGACGCGGCGATCTCGGCGGCGATCAGCTCGCCGAAGTCCGGCGGGGCGTTGAGGCCGGTGCCGACGGCGGTGCCGCCCGCCGCGAGTTCGTAGAGGCCCTCCGCGCTCACGGTGACCTGCGCGATGGCGCGTTTGAGCTGGTGGGCGTAGCCGTTCCACTGCTGGCCCACCGTCAGCGGCACGGCGTCCTGGAGGTGTGTCCGTCCGATCTTGACCACGTCGTGCCACGCCGCCGCCTTGGCCTCGATCGCCGCGCACAGCAGCTCGACGCTCGGGAGCAGGCTCTCGTGCAACGCGCGGACGGAGGCGATGTGCATGGCCGTCGGGAAGGTGTCGTTGGACGACTGGGCCTTGTTGACGTGGTCGTTGGGGTGGATCGGCGTCTTGCTGCCGAGTTCTCCGCCGACGAGTTGGATGGCCCGGTTGCTGATGACCTCGTTCACGTTCATGTTGGACTGGGTGCCGGAGCCGGTCTGCCAGACGAACAGCGGGAAGTGCTCGTCCAGCTCGCCGGCGATCACCTCCTCGCTCACCCGGGCGATCAGGGCCGCCATCCACTCCTCGAGGCGCCCGGCGCGGCCGTTCACGATCGCGGCGGCCTTCTTGACGTAGCCGTACGCGTGGTAGACGGACTTCGGCATCCGGTCGTCGCCGATCGAGAAGTGCACCAGCGAACGCTGGGTCTGCGCGCCCCAGTACCGGTCGGCCGGGACTTCGATCTCGCCCATCGCGTCGGATTCGGTGCGCGTGCCGGCGGCCGTGAGACCGGGTGGCAGGTCAAGGATCTTCGTCATACGTCAAGCTTCTCCCAGTGCGGTGGCCAGGGCGACGCAAAACGCCATAGGGTGGCGGGGTGTCGAACAACAACGATCTTGACCCCGCCGCCAGCACTCAGATGTTCCAGGCCTTCGTCGAGCGCGGCGAAGCGAACTCCCCGACCCAGGCCGGGCGCTCGTCCGGCGCCGCTTCAGGCTCCGGCGGCTCCGGCAAGGTGATCGGCATCGTCGTCGCCCTCGTGGTGATCGTCGCCGTCGTCGCCTTCGTCGCGCTGCACAAGTAAACCGCCGAGGAAGGCTCCCGCTCCCGTCCGGCCGACCCCGCTTCGGCCGGGCGCCCTCGACGGGCTGTGTGTCGCCCGTAAGATCGCCGAGGCACGTGCGAGACTCGGTGGCATGCAGAAGTTCTCTCTCGACGCACTGGCCCGCGAGCACCTGGAGCGGGCCGCCGCCACCCCCTCGGGCCGCAGCGCGGAGACCGTTTACGGAGGTCACGAGCATGTCCTTCGGCACACGCTGGTGGCGCTGAAGGCCGGCAACCAGCTCTCCGAGCACGACAACCCGGGCGAGGCGACCGTGCTGGTGCTGCGCGGCCGGGTGCGGCTGCGCAGCGGCCAGAACTCCTGGGAGGGGATGAGCGGCGACCTGCTCGTCGCCCCGCAGGCGCGGCACAGCCTCGAGGCGCTCGAGGACGCGGCGATCGTGCTGACCGCCGCGATGGCCAACTAGGCGATCGGGCCGGGCCGCTCAGCGCGGCAGCACACTCTCGACAGCAGCGACCCCTTTCGCCCCGTTTGGCAGGGGGCGACCACGGCGCGGACGGCGATTTGTAGCCTCGGGCCCACGACGGGACGCGCCCTCGCCTGATGAACTGTCAGGTATGACCAATCGGACTTCACGCAGCGATCAGCGGGCGGCGAGCAGATTGACCGCCGACGCGCGCCGCTCGTTGTTCGACAGCAGCGGACGGCGGTGGTTCCGGCTCGGCACGATGCTGCTGGTGATCATGGGCGTGGCCGTGTGGACGGTGCGCCGGGATCCGATCGCCATCTCGGCGCTGTTCTTCGCGATCGCCGCGATCCTCAAGACCGTGCCCACGATCATGGACGCGCGCACCCGCACCCTCTACGGCGACGCGCCGCCGGATTCGGGAGACGCCGCCGACCGGTCAGACGCGCGCGCTGAGCCGCACCCGCAGGCTGCGCGGAAGTAGCACCATCCGCGCTTCGGGCTTCGCGGCCGCGTCCGAATCCTCCAGACGGGGTGTCCAGCGGGCCAGGATCGAGGCGAGAGCGAGCACTGCCTCGGCCGACGCGAACTGCTCGCCGAGGCACTTCGTCGGGCCGCCGCCGAACGGGATGTAGGAGCGGCGGTCCATCGGGGGCGTGCGCCATCGGTCGGGGTCGAAGGCGGCGGGTTCGGGGAAGAGCGCCGGGTCGTGGTGCAGCACGTACTCGCTGATCATGAGCGTCGTGCCGGCCGGGATGATGTGCGTGCCGAGCGTCGTCTTGCGCGTGGCCGTGCGCGGCAGCAGCCAGCTCGGCGGGTAGAGGCGCAGCGCCTCCTGGATCACCCGCGTCGTCAGGTCAAGTTCGGGCAACCGGTCCCAGCGTGCGACCTCGCCGCCGAGCACGCGATCGGCCTCGGCGCAGGCCGCCTCCAGTACTTCCGGATGCCGGCAGAGCAGGCTGATCGCCCAGGTCAACGCGGCCGACGTGGTCTCGCCGCCCGCGATCAGCAGCACCGCGACCTGGTCCGAGAGCTCCTCGTCGGAAAGCCCCTCGCCCTCCTCGCCGCCTGCCGCGAGCAGTCGGCCCATCAGGTCGTCCTGCCCGCCTCCGGCGCTCCGGTAGCGCGTGATCAGGGCGTGCACCTGCTCCTGCCACTGGCGCAGCGCGGCCTGGTAGCGGCGATTGGCCGGCAGCGGCAGGCGGGCGAGCAGCGGCAGCGCGATCTGCCGGTAGCCGCCGCGCAGGAAGACCTCGAAGGCCCCACGCAGCTTCTCGGCGTCATCGGGTTCGAGCGTGGTCGAGAACAGGGCCTGGAGCGCGATCGACGTCGTCAGCCGGAACATCTCCTCGACGACGTCCACGACCTCGCCGTCGTGCCAGCCCTCGACCATCGCGGCGGTCTGCCGGCGCATCACGTCCACGTATCCGGGCAAATGGCCGGCATGGAACGCGGGCTGCATGATCAGCCGCTGCCTGCGGTGGTCCGCGTGCACGGCCGTCGCCACGCCGGCGCCCATCGCCCGCCGGATGCGGTCGTAGACGGGCCCGGTGCGGTCGAAGGTGCGCAGATCGGTGAGCACCTGGTGCGCGAGGCGCGGATCGCAGACCACGATGAACCGCTGCGGGCCCAGCTTGATCGCGACGAGTTCGCCGTGTTCGCGCAGCGAGTCCATGAAGTTCAGCGGGTCGCGTCCCAGGCGCACGAAGTGGCCGAGCAGCGGTACGGAGCCGGGAGCGGTCGCGATGGGCACCTTGTGATCATTCCCGCCGGCGGGCCTCGTCGAACGCGGTCCGGAACACCCTCTCTTGCGGACGATCACCGATTCGGGTGATGAGCTCCATCGCCTCGGCATGCAGCGACCGACAACCTTCTCTCGCGTTGACCTCCCGGCACGTTGTCGCGGCCGTTACACTCTCCGCGTGCCTGTTCATGAGATCGTCAGAACGGAGACCCGGTGAATCATCCTCGGCCGCGGTGGGCGCCGGACTTCGTGGACATCGAGCGTCCTTCGGCGGCTCGCATGTACGACTACTACCTCGGTGGGTCGCACCACTTCGCGGCCGACCGGCGGCTGGCCGCGGAGTATATGCGGGTATTGCCGGAGATGCCGATGATCGCGCGGGCGCAGCGGGGGGTGCTGCACCGGGCGGTGCGGTTCATGGTCGGCGCGGGGATCGACCAGTTCCTCGATCTGGGCTCCGGGATGCCGACGACGGGGAACGTGCATGAGATCGCGCAGGCGATGAATCCGGCGGTGCGGACCGTGTACGTGGACGTAGATCCGGTGGCCGTCGCGCACGGGCGCGCGCTGCTGCGGGACGAGGAGGGGAACACCGGCGTCGTGCACGCGGACCTGCGCGATCCGGATTACGTGCTGGCGCAGCCGGAGGTCGGCGAACTGCTGGATCTGTCGCGGCCGGTCGGCGTGCTGATGTTCGCGGTGCTGCATTTCGTGGCCGACGACGACCGGCCCGAGGACGTGGTCGGCGCGTATCGGGACGTCGTGGCGCCGGGGTCGTTCCTGGCGATCACGCACGCGACGAGCGACTACCGGCCGACGATGGCGAAGGACGCGGAAGAGGTCTACCTGCGGGCCAGCCATCAGATGCACTACCGGAGCAAGCGGGAGATCGCCGCACTGCTCGACGGATACGAGGTCGTCGAGCCCGGCCTCGTCGACATGATCCACTGGCGGCCGGAGCCGGGTGCGGGCCCTGATCCGCTCGACGGGGACGTGCGACGGTACTCGGGATACGCCGCGGTGGGACGGAAGCTGTAACCCCCGAGCGCCGGCATGCGGAGCGGGGAGGCACGCAAGACGAGGCCCCGCCGACCAGAGGGCGGTCGGCGGGGCCTCGGGCAGCGGGGCCGGACGGGGCCGGACCCTATTGCCGCGCGCGGGCTCGCGGCTACTGCGCCGCTGCCCGGTCGCGCTTGATGGTGAGTTTGCCGTTCTTGATCTGGGCCAGCCGGGGGACGCGGCGGGAGAGCTCGGA
>Ga0310811_10006886_pt1 | contig 14524 bp, 10 predicted proteins | sample YCmetagenome_FD_207642 | JGI IMG/M metagenome (GOLD analysis project Ga0310811, IMG submission 207642) | Soil microbial communities from experimental microcosm in Duke University, North Carolina, United States - YC | ecosystem: Engineered > Artificial ecosystem > Soil microcosm > Unclassified ...
GGTCACGCCATCCGTATCGGGCATCCAGATGTCGAGCAGCACGAGATCAGGTGCATGACGCAAGCGTAAATCGCGCGCCTGTTGCGCGTTTTCTGCGACGTCAACGGCATGCCCCTCATCGCTCAGGATTTCCGAGAGTAATTCCCGGATACCCATTTCGTCGTCTACCACCAAGATGGTTGCCATTTATGCTGCCCTTGTCTGCGCTATTGCTTTTGTCGTCCCCGGCGTTGCTCCCCCGCGCGTTGCCGCTTGGCCGGGCGTGGATGGCAACGTGTCGTCAGCCATTTGCAGGAACAATATCGAAATCTGCGCACCCTCGATCGTCTCGCCCGACTTCATGCGATTGCGAATATCGATGCGGGCGCCATGCTCATCGACGATCTTCTTGACGGTGGCAAGTCCAAGCCCCGTCCCTTTGGCCTTAGTCGTCACGTAAGGTTCGAACGCACGTGTGAGAATGCGAGCGGGAAAGCCCGGTCCGTTGTCCGAAACGGTGAGGCGTACTGCGATGCGGACTTTGCCCTGGGCGTCGGGATCGCCATATTCTACTGTCTTGCTTTCCAGCACGACACGGGGATTGCGTGCGTCCGCGACTGCATCTTGTGCGTTTTGCAGCAAATTGTGAATCACTTGGCGAAGTTGTGTCGCATCGCCCTTGATCACGGGCAACGGGTGCAAGTCAACCAAGATGGGGCTCTTACCCTCCTCGACGCCGTACAGCGCAAGGACCTCCATCACCAGATCGTTGAGCTGCAGGTTCGCAAGCACGGCAGGCGGCGTGCGCGCATAGTCGCGAAAATCGTCCACCATGCGCTTCATTGCCGCAACCTGATTGACGATCGTCGTGGCGCCGCGCTTGAGCACATCGGCGTCTGGCTGCGAAAGCTTGTCCGCAAGCTTCATTTGCAGGCGTTCAGCGGAAAGTTGAATCGGCGTCAAAGGATTTTTGATCTCGTGCGCGAGCCGTCGTGCCACTTCACCCCACGCCACCGATCGCTGCGCCGAAATCACATCGGAGATGTCGTCGAAGACAATCACATAGCCCGTCGTTTGCACTTCGTCCAATTCGCCGCCGTTTTCGCCCCCAGCCACAAGCCGCGAGCCTCGCACGAGCAGCGTGATCGGCTCCATCTCCCCAGGCACGGAGACGGCGATCTGCTGCTGCCAGTGGCCGTTGTCGTGGCCACCTGTGCTGGCCGCCTCTCGATCCGCAAAGGCCTTGCGCACCATGGACGCGAACTCGGCAACGACATCGATTTTCTCCAGCGATGCGCCAAGCATCGAGTGGAAAGGCTGCCGGAATATGCGTTCGGCGCCGCGATTGGCCGTGCTCAGCCGGAATTGCCTGTCGAGCACGAACACGCCAGCCGTCAGGTTTGCGAGGATGCTCTCTAGATAGGCCTTCGAATGCTCAAGCGCGATGCGGTTTTGCTCCACCGCCGCGCGTGCCTCGGACAACTGCCGCGTCATCGCATTGAACGACTGAGTCAGAAAGCCAAGTTCATCGCGCGACTTGATCTCGCGCTTGGGCGTGAAGTCGCCTTCCGCGACTTCCTTCGTTCCCTTCGCCAACAGGAAGAGCGGCCGCGCGAGCTGATTGCCGAGCGCAATCGCAAGCATCATGGCGATAAACGTCGCGAGAAAGAGCGCGAGGGTCAGCGTCCCGATGTACATCTTGCGCAGCCCCGTGCGGCCGAGTGACTTCTCCTGATATTCGCGATAGGCGCGCTGCACGGCGTCGGCGTTGCGCGCTAGGGTCGGCGACACGGGCTGCGTAATCTGCAAGAAGCGCTCGGCCGGCTGCAAGAGCGATGTATTGGAATCCGGTATGCGCTCGACGACGCGCAAGCGCAGCGTGCCTGCGCCTCCCACAGCATGAGGATCGCCGTCCACTTCGCCTTCGACCGCCGCGAAGCCGCGTCTGCGGGCCTGATCGATCACGAGTGTCGTCGGCATGTCGTCGGGTACGAGCGCCGCGATGTTGCCGCCCGATGCCTGAGCAACCACATGCAAACTGGGCGCGGCGCCTGATACGCCGCCCCCCGACTCGACGATCATGGCCTCCTGCACGCCGAACTGGTCGCGCAAGCGCAACAGCGTAATGGTGGTGTTGGCGGGGCCCGCGCTTGCCAGTTGCTCGGACATCAGCCGCGCCTTCGTCTGCAAATCGGAAAGCGATGCGTCGAGCATGCCACGGCCAAGATTGAGCCCCGACGTGAGCGCTGTCTCGATGTTGACGTCGAACCACGACTCGATGCTGCGCGAGACGAACTGATAGGAGACGACGTAGATGATCGCTCCCGGCACGACGCCGACCAGCGCAAAGAAGATGGCAAGCTTCGCGAGTAGCCGCGTGCCGAACTTGCCCTTGCGCAAGCGCACGAGGATCATCACGACCAGCGCGACGACGACAAGCAGAAAAACGAGCGCCACCGCAATGTTGGCCGAATAGAGCCATGAGTAGTAGCGGTCGAAAAACTCGGTGTTGGCGCTCGCAGCCGCAAGCAATACGAGCAGCAGCAACGCCGTGACGGCGACAGTCGATACGAGCACCCGTAACACGATGCTCTTGGCATCAGCACCGCGGCGCATCCTATCTAGCATGTTCGGCTACCGTAAAGGTGAATCGCTTCCAATCGGAGGCAAGCGACCAGTCGCGATTGTTCACCGCATCGACCTGGAACGGCTTGGGCATAAGCGCCGTGTCGAGCGCCATGCGCACCGACGCAGTGTAAGTCTCGCCAGCTCGCACTTGAGCGTGCTCGATCACATGCCACGACGTGACGTGCTTGATAATGGCGAGCGCTTCGGCAAGCGAGCTGAAACCGAGTTGCAGGCCGCCGCTCGACACACGATATTCACGCGTCAGCGGCTGAAACGAGAGCCGCCACGTTTGCGAGACCGATACCGGTTGCTCGTCGATCCAATACCACCTTGGGCGCGTGAGCTCGAAATCGGTCGTGAAGTAGAGCGGAACGCCTCGGTTGACAGCATCCTCAAGGCTGCTGTTGAGCTCGAAGTCGAAGCGCGCATCCAGGCTCCAGCCCGTGCCGTCTGCTTGCAAGGAAGCACGTTGGACGGCGATCGAATCGGCATGCGCCGGCGCCGCTGCGGCAAGGCAAACGGTCAGCCCGATCCAGAGCACGGCCACAAGCCGAAGCGAAAAAAGGCGTTTGCTGATCGTCACCGTTTCTGAAAGCGCGCGTAGAAAAAACCGTCGTGGTCGATGTCAGACTCGGTGCGCTCAGCGGCGCGCATGCCGGCCGTGGGTAGCACCGAAGACGCATCCGTCGCGCCGGCCGAAACCGGCGCCAGTTGCCCCGGCGCGTCCAATCGTACCGCATCTTTGTGGACGCGTTCAAACCGCTCGGCCTGTGCCTCGCCTTCCTCCGGAAAAATCGAGCAGGTCGCATAAAGCAGTTCGCCCCCCGGCGCAAGTAGCGGCCACAGTGCATCGACGATGCGTTGCTGCTCTCGCGCGAGCGCGGCGACATCGTCCGGCCGCCTGAGCCATCGGATATCGGGATGGCGACGGACGATGCCCGAAGCAGAGCAGGGCACATCGGCCAAGATGCGATCGAAGGGAATGCCGTCGTGCCACATCGCGGGCGCACCGGCGTCACCGACCCGCACCTCGGCATGCAGGTTCAGACGCTCAAGGTTCTCGCCGATGCGCACGGCGCGCGCGGCATCGCTCTCGAGCGCAACGAGCGAGACATCGGCAAGCTCCAGCACATGCCCCGTTTTGCCGCCGGGCGCCGCGCAGGCATCGAGCACGCGCATGCCGTCGCGTGCGCTGAGCCACTCGGCGGCGAGCTGCGCCCCCGCATCTTGCACCGAGACGATTCCGTCCGCGAATCCGGGTATCCGCTCGACCGGCATCGCTGCGGCGAGTTGCACGGCGTGGGCGCCAATTTGCTTCGCCTCGACATCGGCTGCGCGCAGCGTCTCCAGGTAGGCGGCGACCGTCGAGCGGCGCGCATTGACGCGCAGCGTCAAGGGCCCTGCGCAATTGCCCGCCGTGAGAATCTGCTCCCAGCGCTCGGGCCATGCCCGCGTCACCGCATCGATCCACCATCGCGGATAGTTCCAGCGGGCGACGGGATCGGCAGCGGCACTGGCTAGCAGGGTTTCACGCTCGCGCACGAAGGTACGCAAGACAGCGTTGACCAGCCCTCTCGCAAACGCCATCTCGCGCCGCGCGCCGATCGAATTGACCGCCTGATCAACGACGGTATGTGCCGGGTAAGACTCATCGAGAAGCAATGACAGCGCGCAGGCCAGCAGATGGCTGACATGCGGGGGCGGCGGTTTGCGCACGAGCTTCGTCATCAGCCAGTCGGCCGTGCCAAGACGGCGCAGCGTGCGATAGGCGATGTCCTGCATGGCTCCGCGTGCAAGTGCGATCGAGGCAGCCGTGCCTTTGGCCCGCACGGCGGCGAGTGCCGCCGGCAGGGCTGTGCCCGCTCGCACGGCGCCGACCGCTTGAGCTGCCGCGTCGAGCGCGAAGCCCAGTGAGTCGGGCGCGAGACGAAGCGTCGACAAGCGCGCGTCGCGCGCAGGTGCCGGCTGCGCCGAATGATGGCGTGCGGAGAAGGATCGGGTCATGAGGAAAACCGGCGTGCCACGACGGGCATCGAAACGCCAAACGCTGGATTGTAGCGCGCCTGCCAGGAGGGGCCCTCAGCTGATGCCGAGCCGGCCCGGCGCACCGCCAAGCACGGCCCCATGAAACAGCCCATGAAGCGGCCCGTAAAGCGACAGGCAAGCCGTTCCTTTTGCACTGGCATGCCTGCGGCGACGCACTCGCTCAGTCGTAGCGGCCAGTGCGCGCCATTTCCATCAGGCGCGCGATGCGCTCTTCGGTGGCAGGGTGCGTCGAGAACAGCTTCGCGACGCCACCGCCCGACAACGGATTGAGGATCATCATCTGAGCGGTCGTGGGATGCGCTTCGGCGGCGGCAAACGGAATCCCGGCCGCGTAACGGTGAATCTTGTCGAGCGCCGAGGCAAGCGCCTGCGGATCCCCTGACAAAGCTGCGCCGGCGCGGTCAGCTTCAAACTCGCGCGCACGAGAAATTGCCATCTGGATCATCGCCGCCGCGATCGGCGCCAACAAGGCCACTGCGATCCCCGCGATCGGGTTGGCCGGTCGGCCTTCCTCGTCGCGACCGCCAAAAAACACCGCGAAATTGGCGAGCGCCGAGATCGCGCCCGCCATCGTCGCGGAGATTGTCGAGATAAGGATATCGCGATGTTTCACATGCGATAGCTCGTGTGCCATCACGCCGCGCATCTCGCGCTCGGACAAGATGCGCAGAATGCCTGTCGTCGCGGCGACGGCGGCGTGCTGCGGATTGCGCCCTGTCGCAAAGGCGTTCGGCGCGTCTTCGTTGATCAGGTAGACGCGCGGCATCGGCAGGCCGCCACGTGTCGAGAGTTCGCGAATCATCCGATAAAACTGCGGCGCGCTCGTCTCATCCACCTCCTGTGCGTTGTACATGCGCAGGACGAGCTTGTCCGAGAACCAGTACGAAAAGAAATTCATCGCCAGGGCGACGACGAGGGCGAACATCATGCCGCGCGAGCCGCCGATCATGCCGCCGATCACGACGAACAGGGCCGTGATCGCCGCCATCAGCATTGCGGTTTTCACCCAATTGAACATGTGGACTCCTTTCCCCTTTTATTCACACCAAAAGTTTCGCTGGCGAGCCGCATGAAAACGAGACAGAGCACGGCAAAGCATAGCGATCGACTGAAAGCAAACCGTTAGGTTGTGGCGAGCCGAAAAAATTCAACTTCTTTAGTGCTGTGCCGTCGCAAGCTTAAGCCCAAGCCCGACGAACGCGCTGCCCACGAAACGGTCGAGCCACTTCTTGATTGAAGGCTTGCCGCCGAGGCGCTGTGTGACCCCACCCGCGATCCAGGCAACAAAGCTGTTCCAGACCGTGCTCATCACGATGAAAACAGCACCCAGCAAAAGGAAGGTGAGCGCTTTGTGTTCGCTGTTCGCCGCGACGAACTGCGGAAAAAACGAGACGAAAAAGAGTACGACCTTGGGGTTCAGGACGTTAGTGCAAAAGCCTTGCACGAATAGCTGCTTGAGCGGCTTGGGCGCCACGGGCGAACTCGCTTGCCGGGCCTCGCTGGCAACGCCTGCCTTCTTCGCCGGAGAAGCGAGAATGAGACGCACACCGAGGTAGATCAGATAGATGGCGCCGGCGAGTTTGATGACGGTAAAGGCCGTCGCCGAAGCCGCGATGAGGGCCGTGAGCCCAAATGCACAAGCGAGTGTGTGCACGCAGCATCCGGCCGAAATGCCAAGCGCTGACATCAAGCCCGCACCGCGTCCCTGCGCGACGCTGCGCCCTACGATGTACGCCGTGTCCGGGCCCGGCGTGACATTCAGCAAAAAAACGGCTGCCACGAAGAGCGGAAAATGAACGATGCCGAACATGGCGTGATATCTCCTTACTGAGAAAGCCTGTGGGCGGGTGCGAAGGTTCGTGAGCAGGGGACGGGGGCGGTCCTGACCCGCCTTGGCTTGCCCCCAATTGGTGCGCTCAGTAGAGCCGTTCAAGAGAGCACCCGGTTCAACAACGGCGCGCAATGGACGTTGCTTGGGCGTTTGCCGGCACGCGTTGCTGTAACCGCCCCGATCGGCATCCCCGGCGCCCCTCTGCTTGAGAGGTAACAGGGCTCGGCGCCGACGGCTTCGTTGCTCGCCTTGCGGCCAACTGGCCGCTTCGTTCAATCAATGACTTCGAACAGCCGTTTGGCATTATGCCGCATGGCACCTCATGGCTAATCGGCCGACATAAACCGCCGGCCGGCCGTCAGCGGCGTGCCGGCCAGAAACTCGCGGACAGGCAGCCGCTTGCCGCCGGGCTTTTGAAGTTGCGTAATGCGCAGCGCCCCATCACCGCAAACGACGATGACGCCTTCCGGTGAAACGTCGACGATCGCGCCCGCCTTCACGTCATTCGCCCGATGGGCGACAGGCTCCGCAGCCCAAACTTTCAAGGCTGTGCCGTCATCCAGCGTTGCTGCGCCTCCCGGGAAAGGATCGAAAGCGCGAATCTGCCTGGCCAGTGCTTCGGCCGGTCTGCGCCAATCGAGCGCCCCCTCATGCTTGCCGATCTTTTCGGCGTATGTCACGCCCGCTTCGGGCTGAGACGTGGCCGCGAGCCTGCCGCCACGCTCCAGCTCGCGAAGCGCTTCCACGATCAGCGACGCACCGGCAGCCGCCAATGTGTCATGCAGCGTCGCAGTCGTGTCGCGCGGGCCGATCGGTACTCGTGCGGTGCTGAGCATCGGACCCGTGTCGAGCCCGGCCTCCATCTGCATGAGCGTAATGCCCGTTTCTGCGTCGCCGGCCTCGATGGCCCGATGGATCGGCGCCGCACCGCGCCAACGGGGCAGCAGCGAGGCGTGAATGTTGATGCAACCATGCGGCGGAATGTCGAGCACTTCCTGGGGCAGCAACAATCCATACGCCGCGACAACCATGACATCGTGCGGCGTGACGCGCAACTGCTCGATGGCCGAAGTGGCTTCGGCCGGAAACTTGCCGGTACGACGCAGCGAAGGGGGCTGAGAAAGCGCAAGCCCGTGCTCGAGCGCATATCGCTTGACGGCACTGGCCTGCAATTTCATGCCCCGGCCAGCGGGCCTGTCAGGCTGTGTTAGCACGAGGGGCACGGGAAAGCCCGCCGCGTGGATAGCGGCCAGCGCCGCCGCGGCAAATTCGGGCGTGCCGGCAAAAATGACGCGCAAGGGGGGTGTCATAGGCAAACGCGCGCTCCGAGTCACATCTCGTGCGCGAGCTTTTTCATCTTCGACTTGATGCGCGTTTGCTTGAGCGGCGACAGATATTCGACAAAGACGCGCCCCATCAAATGATCCATCTCATGCTGAATGCAAACCGCCAGCAAACCTTCGCAATCCAGCTCGAACGACTCGCCGCGCTCATTCAACGCCCGCACTCGCACCTTCTCTGCCCGCTCGACATCGTCGTAGATGCCGGGCACGGACAGGCAACCCTCCTCAGAGAGCTTGCGCTCGTCGCTCGACCAAACGATCTCGGGGTTGATGAAGACGAGAAGCTGGTCGTGCGTATCCGACACATCAATCACTATGACGCGCTCATGGACATCGACTTGCGTGGCGGCGAGACCCACGCCCGGTGCGTCGTACATCGTCTCGGCCATATTGGCAGCGAGTTTGCGGATGCGATCGTCAACGACTGCCACCGGCTTCGCGATCTTGTGCAGACGCTTATCCGGAAAGTTAAGAATGTTCAGTAAGGCCATGGCTAAAAAACTGTCTCTTTCTCGCGCGCGACGCGCGCAAACGCGAACAGCGAATATCCCGCGCTTCGCAACATCATGATCTCTATCCCCGTGTCCGTCGATAGGCCATCCGGCCAGCTTGTGCCTAACCTCGCCGCGCACCGAAGATAAGTCGGACGACGTGCGCCTAAACCGTCCGCAAACGGGCGAACAGAAGGCGTGTTCCGCACAGGGGATTATTTCGGATGATGAAAATTCTACCACGCTGCCCATGCCTTGGCAGGTGGCGACTTGGCGCGCGATGCAGGCCTTGCCCATGACCGAGGCCGAGTTGAGCGCATGGCTTTGCCTCGCGGGTGCGCGCGGGCTGACGCCGGCCGCACTGCGGACGCTTGTCAATGCTTTCGGTGGGGCTCAGGCGGTACGGGCGCAGCCGTTTGAATCGCTTGCGGCGATTGCCGGGCCGCAGGCCGCACGTGCAGCGGTATCGCCGCCGGCGGCCGCACTTCGCGAAGCGGTCGCAAATGCGGCGGCGTGGTGCCTCGAGCCCGGCAATGCGATCGTGCCGCTTACCGATCCGGCGTATCCCGCCGCCTTGCTGACGATGCACGATCCGCCGGCTTTGCTGTATGTAAAGGGGCGCCTCGAGTTGCTGCATGCGCCGGGCGTGGCCGTCGTCGGCAGCCGAAACGCCACGCCGCAAGGGCTCGAGGACGCCGCGAGTTTCGCCCGTGCATTGGCCGCCGCCGGCCTCACGGTCATCTCCGGGCTCGCCCTCGGCATCGACGGCGCGGCACACCGCGCTGCCCTCGACGCGGCCGGGGCCACGGTCGCCGTCATCGGCACGGGAGCGGATATCGTCTATCCGGCCAGGCACCGCGCGCTTGCGCACGAGGTAGCCGCCCGCGGCGCCATTGTCTCCGAATGGCCGCTCGGCACACCTGCGAGGCGCGAGAATTTTCCTCGACGCAACCGATTGATCGCCGGTCTCGCGAGGGGCGTTCTCATCGTCGAGGCAGCGCCGCGCTCGGGTTCTTTGATCACGGCGCGACTTGCCAACGAAATGGGCCGAGAAGTGTTCGCTGTGCCGGGTTCGATTCACGCGCCACTGTCTCGCGGTTGTCACCAGCTCATCAAAGAGGGCGCGAAGCTCACCGAAACACCGGAGGACATTTTTGACGAACTGGGCGTCACATCACCCGCGCCGCCGCCCGACGCATCGGCTGCTTTACCGGGGCTATTCGGCGCATCTGGCACGCCGGCACTCGCAGACACGTCCCAATCCCAATCTCCGGTTTTATCGCCGGCACGGCGTCCAAGCAAACCCCGCACGCCCAACCGCCCAGGCGAGCCGGCTTTTTATCAAACGGAACCAGATCCAGCCCTACAAGACGGTGCACGGGCATCGTGCACCGGCGAGACGCACTCGGCATCGTCGGTGCTCCGGCCTGTCCGTCCGCCTGAGCGAGCGCACCTTGACGACCGAGCAGTTCGAGTCCTCCACGCACTCGGTCACGCTCCCGCAACGCTTGAAATTCTCGTAGCGAGAACCGGGATCGACGGCGCCGCGCTGCAAGGCGTCTTGCTTGGGCTGGAACTCGGCGGCCACGTGAGCGCTTTACCTGGCGGCCGATACTCGCGGATTGTGCGGCAGCCGCGCTGACCGGCAATGTTGCGGCATGCTAGAGTCGCACAGACACGAAACGAAATATCAGAAGGAACACCACGATGCCCGCGCTAAACCTCGATACCGATTCAGACCGGATCGCCGAGCGCGTGAATGACTGCAATACGCTGCTGGTCGCATGCTTATGCGCGGAGTGGTGCGGAACTTGCCGCGAATACCGCGCCGATTTCGATCAGCTTGCCGATGCCCACCCCGAAATGTGCTTCGTCTGGATTGACATCGAAACGCACGCGGACCGATTCGACGATCTCGATGTTGAGAATTTTCCGACCCTGCTGATCGAGGACGGGGCGACGACGCGCTTCTTCGGCACTGTCCTACCCCAAATTGCAATCGCCAATCGCCTGCTGTCAGAACTCACCGCGCTTTCCGGCGTTACCGGCGCGCCCAAATTACGTCCGGCGCTTGCCTTGGCTTGAGTCGGGCTGTGCCCGCCGCACAGGCGCAGGACCCGCACCGGCCAGCCCAGCGGTACGCAAAAGTGTGGGAGCCATCGGGCTCCGTCACAGCGTCCCAGATAGTGGACAACGATCGAACGATTTCTGTTACACGCCCGTGCTGCTCGCGCCGTGTGCTATAAAGCGGTCGTTGATGGAACCCCTGAACGGGTATTGACCCCGATCACAACCAGATTTTGTCATGTCGAAAGCACTTATCATTGCGGAGAAGCCTTCGGTCGCGAACGACATTGCGCGAGCGCTTGGCGGCTTCACCAAACATGACGATTACTACGAGAGCGACGAGTACGTCCTTTCGTCGGCGGTCGGACATTTGGTCGAGATCGCCGCGCCCGAGGCCTATGAAGTCAAGCGCGGCAAATGGAGTTTCGCCCACTTGCCGGTGATTCCGCCCCATTTCGATCTCAATCCGATCGCGAAGAGCGAATCACGGCTCAAGCTTCTGACGAAACTGATCAAGCGCAAGGACATCGAACGCCTTATCAACGCGTGCGACGCCGGGCGCGAGGGAGAGCTGATCTTTCGCCTGATCGCGCAGCACGCAAATGCCAAGCAGCCGGTGCAACGGCTGTGGCTGCAATCGATGACGCCCGCTGCGATCCGGGATGGCTTTGCGAATTTGCGCACGGATGGCGAGATGCAGCCGCTGGCCGACGCGGCACGTTGCCGTTCTGAAGCCGACTGGCTCGTCGGCATCAACGGCACGCGCGCGATGACAGCCTTCAACAGCAAGGGCGGCGGCTTCTTCCTCACGACAGTCGGGCGCGTGCAGACCCCGACGCTGTCGATCGTCGTCGAGCGCGAGGAAAAGATCCGCAACTTCATTGCGCGCGACTACTGGGAAGTTCGCGCCGAGTTCGTATGCTCGGCGGGCTTTTACGAAGGCCGCTGGTACGATCCCAAGTTCAAGCGCGACGAATTCGATCCGGAAAAGCGCGAGTCGCGCCTTTGGAGCCTCCCGGCTGCGGAAAGCATCGTGGCGGCGTGCCGCAACCAGCTCGGCACGGTCACCGAGGAATCGAAGCCCTCGAGTCAGCTGTCACCGTTGCTTTTCGATTTGACGAGCTTGCAGCGCGAAGCGAACAGTCGCTTCGGCTTCTCGGCAAAAAACACGCTGGGGTTGGCTCAGGCGCTTTACGAAAAGCACAAGGTGCTCACCTACCCGCGTACCGACGCGCGAGCGTTGCCGGAGGATTACATCGGCACCGTCAACAGCACGCTGGAAATGCTGAAGGAGAGCAACAACTATCTGCCCTTCGCCAAGCAGGTCCTCGACAAGAACTGGGTCAAGCCAAACAAACGGATTTTCGACAACTCGAAGATCAGCGATCACTTCGCGATCATTCCGACGCTGCAAGCGCCCAAGTCGTTGTCCGAGCCGGAGCAGAAGCTTTACGACCTTGTCGTGAAGCGCTTTCTCGCTGTCTTCTTCCCGGCGGCCGAGTACCGCGTCACTACACGCATCACTGAAGTCGCCGGTCATCACTTCAAGACAGAGGGCAAGGTACTCGTCGAGCCGGGCTGGCTGCAGATATACGGTCGCGAGTCGAGCGGCGAAGACGCCAACCTCGTGCCCGTGCAGAAGGGCGAAGAGGTGAAGACGGACGAAATCGCTGCACACGCGCTTACGACGAAGCCGCCTGCGCGCTACAACGAAGCGACGTTGCTCTCAGCCATGGAAGGCGCCGGCAAGCTCGTTGAGGATGACGAGTTGCGTGAGGCGATGGCGGCGAAAGGGCTCGGCACGCCAGCCACACGGGCCGCGATCATCGAAGGCTTGCTCGGCGAAAAGTACCTTGTGCGCGAGGCGCGCGATTTGATCCCGACCGCCAAGGCGTTTCAACTGATGACGTTGCTGCGTGGCCTCGGCGTAAAAGAGCTGACGGCGCCTGAACTCACGGGCGAGTGGGAACACAAGCTAGCGCAGATGGAGCGCGGCAGGCTTGCACGCGACGCGTTCATGCAGGAAATCGCACGCATGACGCAGACGATCGTCAAGCGCGCAAAGGAATACGATTCCGATACGATCCCTGGCGATTACGCGACGCTTGCCACGCCGTGCCCCCATTGCGGCGGCCAGGTCAAGGAGAACTACCGGCGCTTCGCCTGCACCCAGTGCGAATTCTCCATCTCGAAGATTCCCGGCAGCCGCCAATTCGAGATCGAGGAGGTTGAAACGCTGCTCGAGAAGAAGGAAATCGGGCCGCTTTCAGGCTTTCGCAGCAAGATGGGCCGACCGTTCTCCGCCATTCTCAAGCTCACGCTCGACAACGAGATCAACAACTACAAGCTGGAATTCGATTTCGGCCAGGATCAGGGCGGGGAGGACGGCGAGGCACCTGACTTTTCCGGTCAGGAGCCGGTTGGCGCGTGCCCGAAATGCGGAGCGAGCGTATTCGAGCATGGCATGAGTTACGTCTGCGAGAACTCCGTGACGACGCCGAAGCAGTGCGACTTCCGCTCCGGCAAAGTCATTCTGCAGCAGGAAATCGCGCGCGAGCAGATGGCCAAGCTCCTCGGCGAGGGCCGCACCGATCTGCTGACGAGCTTCAAGTCGTCGCGTACCGGCCGAAACTTCAAGGCCTATCTGGTCAAGCAAAGCGACGGCAAAATCGGCTTTGAGTTCGAGAAGAAGGAGCCGGCGGCCAAGACGGCAGCCAAAACCGCGGCTAAGACTGCGACCAAAACGGCTCGTCGGGCGGCCGGCTCGAGCACGGCTGAATCCGCAAGCAAGCTGGATGCCGATGAAGTGCAAGCGACGGCTACCCCGGTGCGCAAAGCGGCCGCGAAGAAAACCGCCGCAAAACCCGCGACTAAATCCACCACAGCCAGGAAAACCGCCGCCCGCAAAGTGGGCGCCTGACCCGTGCCACACACCGCCGGCGACGATAGGCGCCGGCGGCCGCGGGCGCAAAGCCCAAAGCCCAGACGAACGAGAGGTAGAACAAAGCGGCAGACGCGATGGCAGAACGCCACCGCTGTTTCCTAGCGATTCATGCTCACGCGCTACGCCCAACTACCGCGCTCGCCTTGGCGCGCGCGGTGCCTGTTGGTTGAGCCCGTTGGGCCGTCGCCGGCTCAAGCGGGAGTGGTAACGCGCGGGATGGCCGCCTTCGGCATTTTCGAGATCGAGCTGTCATGCCGGGCACTGTCGTGCCGCCCGTTGAAGGATTGGGCGCCAACGTCCGTGTCGTCCTCGTCGATATCGGCGCTGTCCGGCCCAAATGGCAAGGACTGTCGGCCATTGAGCCAAAGTTCGCCGAGCGTCCCGTTCGGGGTCTGATTGAAGTGATCGACGAGATGGTCGATGAAAGTACGCACCTTCGCGGGAAGGTGGCGCCGGCTCGGATAGCCGATATTGATTTCGACCTTCGGCAATTTGTAGTCGCCGAGCACGCGCACGAGACGACCGCGCTTCGCGTCGCTGCCAATGAGATAGCTCGGCAGTATCGCGATACCCATGCCTAGCAGCGCAAACTGCCGCAGCATCTCCGTGTTATTGCAAACGATGACATTTTGAGGCCGTACGCGCACTTCGCCGTCCGCCCCCGTGAACACGCGCTCCTCGCCCCAGTACTCGGACGGCAGGCTCAGGCACGGATGTTCGGCGAGCTGCTCCGGCCGCGTCGGTACGCCATGCTTCTCAAGATAAGCGGGCGTGGCGCAGACGATCATGCAGCCGGTGGTGAGGCGGCGCGTGACGATACTGGCGCTGCGCATGTTTTGCGCGATGACGATGCCCACATCGAAGCCTTCCTCAACGAGATCGACGCCGCGATCGACGAGCGTGAGATCGGGGATGACCTTGGGGTAGCGCTGAACGTAGGTTTGCAGCACCGGCGCCAGGTTGTGCAATCCGAAGACGACGGGCGCAACGATGCGCAGCGTGCCGACGGGTTCATGATTACGCGCGACAACCATTTGCTCGACGTCTTCGAGTTCGTCGAGAATCTGACGAGCGCGCTCAAGATAAACCTGTCCCGATTCGGTGAGCGAGAGACTGCGGGTGGTGCGGTTCAAGAGCCGCGTGCCGAGGCGGGATTCGAGGTCTGCCACATGACGCGTGGCAACCGCGTTGGAAA
>Ga0310811_10006887_pt1 | contig 14522 bp, 10 predicted proteins | sample YCmetagenome_FD_207642 | JGI IMG/M metagenome (GOLD analysis project Ga0310811, IMG submission 207642) | Soil microbial communities from experimental microcosm in Duke University, North Carolina, United States - YC | ecosystem: Engineered > Artificial ecosystem > Soil microcosm > Unclassified ...
TCGGCCGGCGTCGGCGCGCTGCTGTTCCTGCGTCTTGGCGGCCACGACCTCGACGTGATCGGCATCATCGCCATCATCCTGTTGATCGGCATCGTCAAGAAGAACGGCATCATGATCGTCGACGTGGCCCTCAAGCTCGAACGCGAGGAGGGCATGGGGCCCGAGGAGGCGGTGGTCGCCGCCTCGCACCAGCGCCTTCGCCCGATCCTGATGACCACGGCCTGCGCCTTCCTCGGCGGGGTGCCGATGATCCTCGGCAACGGCACCGGCTCGGAGTTCCGCCAGCCGCTGGGCTGGGCCATCTGCGGCGGCCTTCTGGTGTCGCAGGTGCTGACCCTGTTCTCGACCCCGGTGGTCTACTACTACCTCGACAAGGTCCGTCGCCGGTTCGGCGAGGAGACCCGGCGCGCTTCTCCGCCCCGCCACGGCCTCGGCGCCCCCGCCGTCGCCAAGGAGCTGACGCCGGGCGAGTAGGCGGCGGCGCCTAAGCCTTCTCCCTCGAGGGGAAGGAGAATGGCTGTCCTGCTACTCCGCCATGAAGCGATAACCCACCCCCGGCTGGGTCAGGATCAACCGGGGCGTGGAGGGGTCCGCCTCGATCTTCTGCCGCAGCTGGCCGATGAACACGCGCAGGTACTGGGTGTCCTCGGCGTGGGCCGGGCCCCACAGGGAGACTAGGAGGTCCTTGTGCGTCAGCACCTTGCCGTCGGCCTCCACCAGCCGGGCCAGCAGGTCGTACTCCTTGGGCGACAGGCGCACCGCCTCGCCGGCCCAGGTCACCAGGCGGCGCGGCAGGTCGATGACCAGGTCGCCCGCCTTCACCACCTTGGGCGCCTCCTCGGCCGGCCGCAGCCGGCGCAGGGCCACGCGCAGCCGCGCCAGCAGCTCGCCCACGCCGAACGGCTTCTCCACATAGTCGTCGGCCCCGGCGTCGAGCGCCTCGATCTTCTCCAGCTCGCGGTCGCGGGCCGACAGGATGATGATCGGCCCGCCGTAGAAGGCGCGGGCCTTGGTCAGCACCGTCTGGCCGTCCATGTCCGGCAGGCCGAGGTCCAGCACAACCGCGTCCGGCGGCCGGCGGGCGATCTCGGCCAGCGCCTCGCGCCCGGTCTCGGCCCGCGCCGGCTCGAAGCCGGCCGCGTCCAGCGCCGGGCTCAGGAAGCGGTGGATCTGGGGCTCATCGTCCACCACCAGGATGCGCAGGCGCCCGGTCATGCCAACCTCTTCACAGGAACATCTCCGGCGTCGCCCGGTCCTTGGGCAGGCTGATCAGGATTCGGGTGCCCTTGCCTTCGTGGATCGGACTGGCGGCGGCGATGCGCCCGCCCATGGCCTCGACGAAGCCCTTGGAGATGGCCAGGCCCAGGCCCGCGCCCTTGCCGCGGTCGGTGGCCTCCTCCATGCGGCGGAACTTCTCGAACACCCGCTCCAGCTCGGCGGTGGGGATGCCGCGGCCCTCGTCCTCGATGGAGATCACCACGTTGTTGCGGTCCTCGTAGGCGGCCAGCTCGATGGTAGAGCCGTCGGGGCTGTAGGCGATGGCGTTTTCCAGGATGTTGACGAGGGCCTGCTCCAGCAGGGCCGCGTCGGCCTTGACCAGGGTCAGCATGGGCGGGAAGTCGCGCGTCACCTTGCGCCCGCCCACCCGCCGCGCGACCCGGTCGGCGGCCTGGCCCAGCACGTCGCGCACGTCGGCCCAGTCCGAGCGCAGCTCCAGCCCGCCGCCCTCCAGCCGGGTCATGTCCAGCAGGTTGCCGACATAGCGGTTGAGCCGCTCGGCCTCCTCGCGGATGGAGGACAACAGGTCGGCCTGCACCTTCCGGTCCAGGGACTGGCCGTATTCGATCAGGGTGGTGGCCGAGCCGAGCACGGTGGACAGCGGCGTGCGCAGGTCGTGGCTCACCGAATTGAGCAGGGCCGAGCGCAGCCGGTCCGAGCGGCGCAGGGCCTCGGCGTCGGCGGCGTCGGCGGCGAACTCGGCCCGCTCCAGGGCCACCGCGCCCTGGTCCAGCAGGGCCGAGACGAAGCGCTCGCCGTCCTCGCCCTTGAGGGTGTGGGCGTCGAACCCGGCCACGCCGGAGCGGGCCTTCAGCCCCTGCAGCGGGCGGAAGGTCAGGTTGGCGCTGGGCAGGGTGCCGGTATCGGCGCCGGCCGGCTCGCCGTGCTGCCATGCCCAGCGCGCCGCGGCCTGGTCGGCGGTGGCCAGGGGCTTCAGCGCCGGGGCGCCGGCCACCGCGGCCACGTCGCCCCCGGCCGGCAACAGCACCACCGCCTCGCCCCCGGTGGCGGCGGCCAGCTGCACGGCCAGGGCCTGGGCGGTCTCCTCGCGCTGGGCCGAGGCCGACAGGGTGCGGCTGGCGGCGAGCAGGGCGGTGATCGCCGAGGCGCGGCGCGACATGGCCACGCCCTGGTCGCGGATGCGGCCGGCCATCCAGCCCGTGGTCAGGGCCACGGCGAAGAACACCATGAAGGTCAGGACGTCGGTGGCGCGGCCGATGGCGAAGGATAGCGGCGGGTCGAGAAAGAAGAAGTTGTAGACCAGGGCGGCGGCGGCGGCGGCGGTGACCGCGGGCCAGAAGCCGAACACCAGGGCGCTCATCAGCACGCTGACGAGGAAGATCATCGCCAGGTCGGCGCCTTTGGAGACGCGGTCGAGCCCGGCCGCCGCGGCGCCGGCCAGGACGACGAACAGCAGGGACGTCAGATGCCCGCGCCAGTCCGCCAGCCCCCTGCGCCTGGCCAGGTGCGCAGGCGTGGGCGCGTCCGCCTCCGGCTGGCTTTCCTCGGTCACGATGTGCAGGGCTGCGCCGGCCGCCTTCTCCGCCAGGGCCGGAACCAGGGCCTGGCCGAACAAGGCCCGCCAGCGCGAGGAACGGCGCGAACGGCCGACCACGATCTGGGTGATGTTGTTGCGCCGGGCGTAGTCCAGCAGGGTGCGGACGATGTCGTCGCCGGTCAGCATCACCGCCGAGCCGCCGAGCTGCTCGGCCAGCTTGAAGGCGGCGCTGATGCGCGCGGCGCCGGCCGCGTCGGGCGAGGGCTTGGACGGGCGCTCGACATAGGCCACGGTCCAGGGCGCGTTCATCATCATGTCCGACAGCCGCCGCCCGGCGCGCACCAGGCCCTGGGCCATGGCGCCGGGCCCCACCAGCACCAGGATGCGCTCGCCCGCCGCCCACGGGCCCTCCACCCCGCGCTGGCGCATGGCGTGCAGCAACTGGTCGTCCACGGTCTGGGCCATGCGGCGCAAAGCCAGCTCGCGCAGGGCCGTCAGGTTCTCCGGCTTGAAGAAGTTGGCCGCCGCCATGCGGGCGGTGTCGGGCAGGTAGACCTTGCCCTCCTCCAGGCGCTGGCGCAGCTCGTCCGGCGTGATGTCGACCAGCTCGATGTCGGCGGCGCGTGACAGGGCGCTGTCGGGCACCGTCTCGCGCTGGCGCACGCCGGTGATCTTCCACACCACGTCGACCAGGCTCTCCAGGTGCTGGACGTTGAGCGTGGTCCAGACGTCGATGCCGGCCGCCAGCAGCTCCTCCACGTCCTGCCAGCGCTTGGGGTGGCGGGAGCCGGGGGCGTTGGAGTGGGCGTATTCGTCGACCAGCAGCAGGGCCGGCTTGTTCGCCAGGGCCGCGTCGATGTCGAACTCGAGGTAGGCGCGGCCGCGGGCCTCGAGCGGCCGGCGCCCCAGCACCTCCAGCCCGTCCAGCAGGACCTCGGTCTCCTTGCGCCCGTGGGTCTCGACCACCCCCACCAGCACGTCGCCGCCCGCCTCCTTGCGGCGGCGGGCGGCGCTCAGCATCTCGTAGGTCTTGCCGACCCCCGGCGCCATGCCGAGGAACACCTTGAGCCGGCCGCGTCCGGCCTTGGCCGCTTCGGCGAGAAGGGCGTCGGGGTCGGGGCGGCGGGGCTCGTCGGGCGTCATGCGCCCTTAGGCTTGGCTTTCGGCACGGTCTTGTCCAGGGCGAGGTTGGTCATCAGCACGTTGACGTGGCGCTCGCCGAGGAAGCCGAGCATGGACCCCTGGGTCTCGTCGGCGATCACCTTGCGCACCGCCTCGGCCGGAACGCCGCGCGCCTTGGCGATGCGGTCGGCCTGCAGGTCGGCGTAGGCCGGGGAGATGTCCGGGTCGAGGCCCGAACCCGAGGTGGTGATGGCGTCGTCCGGAATCTGGTTATGGCCGGTCGAGGCCCTGAGCGCCGCGGCGTCGCCCTTGACGCGTTTGGCCAGGTCCGGGTTCAGCGGCCCGTAGTTGGAGCCCGAGGAGCCGGAGGCGTCGTAGCCGTTCATGCCGGCGGCGGACGGGCGCGGGTGCAGGTATTCGTCGCGGGCGAAGGGCTGGGCGATCAGGGCCGAGCCGATCACCTGGCCCTTGTCGTCCTTCAGAAGGCTGCCCTCGGCCTGGAACGGGAAGGCGGCCTTGGACACGCCGGTGATCGCCAGGGGGTAGGCGACGCCCAGCAGGAGGGTGAACAGGACCGTCGAGACGATCGCGGGGCGGATTTCGGAAAGCATGTCGCTTCTCCCAGGGCCGGGCTCAGGCCAGGCCGATGGCGGTGACGATCAGGTCGATGATCTTGATGCCGACGAACGGGGCGACCACCCCGCCGAGGCCGTAGATCAAGAGGTTCCGTTGCAGCAGGCGCGAGGCGCCGATCGGGCGGTACTTCACCCCCTTCAGCGCCAGGGGCACCAGGGCGATGATGATCAGGGCGTTGAAGATCACCGCCGACAGGATCGCGCTCTTCGGGTTCGCCAGGCCCATGACGTTGAGCGCGCCCAGCGCCGGCAGGGACACCACGAAGATCGCCGGGATGATGGCGAAGTATTTGGCCACGTCGTTGGCGATGGAGAAGGTGGTCAGGGCCCCGCGGGTGATCAGCATCTGCTTGCCCACCTCGACGATCTCGATGACCTTGGTCGGGTCGGAGTCGAGGTCGACCATGTTGCCCGCCTCGCGCGCGGCCTGGGTGCCGGTCTGCATGGCCACGCCGACGTCGGCCTGGGCCAGGGCGGGGGCGTCGTTGGAGCCGTCGCCGCACATGGCCACCAGGCGGCCCTTGGCCTGCTCCTCGCGGATCAGGCGCAGCTTGTCCTCCGGGGTGGCCTCGGCCAGGAAGTCGTCGACCCCGGCCTCCGAGGCGATGGCCGCGGCGGTCACCGGGTTGTCGCCGGTGATCATCACCGTGCGCAGGCCCATGCGGCGCAGGTCGGCGAAGCGCTCCTTGACCCCGGCCTTGACCACGTCCTTCAGGTGGATGACCCCGACCAGGACGCCGTTCTCGGCCACCGCCAGGGGCGTGCCGCCGGCCCGGGCGATGCGGTCGACCGCGGCGCCGAACTCGGCCGGAACCCGGGCCGGGTCGAGACCGATGTGGCGCAGGACCGCGTCGACCGCGCCCTTGCGCCAGCGGTGGTGCTCGGCGTCGAGGCCCGACAGGCGGGTGGCGGCGCTGAACGGCACGGGCGTCGAGCCGGTCGGCGGCAGGCCGCTCAGGCCGTTCTCCAGGGCCAGGTCGACGATCGAGCGGCCCTCCGGCGTCTCGTCGGCCAGAGAGGCCATCAGGGCGGCCTGCATGGCCGCCTCTGGACGCACGCCGGGGGCGGGAATCACCTCGGCGGCCATGCGGTTCCCGTGGGTGATGGTGCCGGTCTTGTCGAGCAGCAGGGTGTCGACGTCGCCCGAGGCCTCCACCGCGCGGCCGGAGGTGGCCAGGACGTTGACCTTGAGCAGGCGGTCCATGCCGGCAATGCCGATGGCCGAGAGAAGGCCGCCGATGGTCGTGGGAATGAGGCAGATGAACAGGGCGCCCAGCACCAGCGGGTCGAGGGCCACGCCGGAATATTTGCCGAGGCCGAGCAGGGTGGCGACAGCGATCAGGAAGATCAGGGTCAGGCCGGCCAGCAGCACGGTGAGGGCCAGCTCGTTGGGCGTCTTGCGCCGTTCGGCCCCCTCGACCATGGCGATCATCCGATCCAGGAAGGTGTTCCCCGGCTCGGCGGTGATGCGCACCTTGATCCAGTCCGACACCACGGTGGTGCCGCCGGTCACGGCCGAGCGGTCGCCGCCGCTCTCGCGGATCACGGGGGCGGACTCGCCGGTGATGGCCGCCTCGTTGACCGAGGCCACGCCCTCGACGATCTCGCCGTCCGACGGGATCATGTCGCCGGTCTCCACCAGCACCAGGTCGCCGGCGGCCAGCTTGTAGGCGGCGGTGGGCACGATCAGCCCACCCTTCTCGTCGACGATCAGCTTGGCCTTCACGTCCACCCGCTGAGCGCGCAGGGCGTCGGCGGCGGCCTTGCCGCGGCCCTCGGCGATGCTCTCGGCGAAGTTGGCGAACAGCACCGTGAACCACAGCCACAGCGCCACCTGCAGGGCCCACCAGGGGCTTTGGCCGGTGCGGAAGGCGTCGATGGTCGAGACGGTGGCGAGCACGGCCACGATCTCTGTGGCCAGGATCACCGGGTTGCGGGCCAGCTTGCGCGGATCCAGCTTGACGAAGGAGTCGCGTACGGCCCGGGCCATGACCCCGGACGACAGGGTGGTGGAGGTGACCGCCGAGCGGCGCTTGTCCCCCAGGTGAACAGCAACGGACGTCATTTTCGGAACTCCGAAGACGGAAGGTCAGCGCACGGCCTGGAGCACCTGGAAGTGCTCCACGATCGGGCCGAGGGCCTGGGCGGGGAAGAACTGCAGGCCGCCCATGATCAGGATCACCCCGATCAGCAGGCTGACGAACAGCGGGCCGTGGGTCGGCAGGGTCCCGGCGGACGGGGCCAGCTTGGGCTTGGCGGCGATGGAGCCGGCCATGGCCAGCACCGGCACCACGTAGCCGAAGCGGCCGAGCAGCATGGCGATCCCCAGCGTCGTGTTCCAGTAGGGGGCGTTGGCGGACAGTCCGGCGAAGGCCGAGCCGTTGTTCCCGGCGGCCGAGGAATAGGCGTAGAGGATTTCCGACAGGCCATGCGGCCCCGCGTTCTCCAGCCCCTTCAGCGCCACCGGCAGCACCGCCGCCACGGCGGCGAAGCCGAGGATCGACAGGGGCAGGATCAAGACCGCCAGCATGGCGAACTTGATCTCCCGCGCCTCGATCTTCTTGCCGAGGTACTCGGGCGTGCGTCCGACCATCAGTCCGGCGACGAACACCGCGATCAGGGCCATCACCACCATGCCGTAGAGGCCCGAGCCGACGCCGCCCGGCACGATCTCGCCGAGCTGGATCATGAACATCGCCACCCCGCCGCCGAGCGGCATCAGGCTGTCGTGCATGGCGTTGACGCCGCCGTCCGAGGCGCCGGTGGTGGCGGCCACCCACGTCGCCGTCGAGGCCGCGCCGAAGCGCACCTCCTTGCCCTCCATGTTCACCGCCGTGGCGGCGTGGACGGCGTGCATGGCCGGGGCGGCCTGCGTCTCGGTCCAATAGACGATCGCCGAACAGGACAGGACGAACACCGCCATCACCGCCACCAGGGCGCGGGCCTCCTTGCGGGCCAGGGCGACGATGCCGAAGGCGATGGCGCAGGCGTAGCCCAGCACGTTCATCGAGACGATCTCGATCAGGTTGGTGATCGGGTTGGGGTTCTCGAAGGGGTGGGCCGAGTTGGCGTTGAACAGGCCGCCGCCATTGGTGCCGAGCTGCTTGATCGCTTCCTGGCTGGCGGTGGGGAAGAGGGCGATGGTCTGCTTGCCGCCTTCGACGCCCACCGCGCTGGCATGGGCGGCCAGGGTCTGGGGCTCGCCGAGGGCGACATAGGCCAGGGCGATGACCGCCGAGAACGGCAACAGGACGTAGAGGCTGATGCGGGTCAGATCGACCCAGAAGTTGCCGAGGCCCTCGCCGCGGTTCGCGGCGAAGGCGCGCGCCACGGCGGCGGCCATGGCGATGCCCGCCGCGGCCGACAGGAAGTTGTGCGAGGTCAGGCCGGCCATCTGCGAGAAGGTCGAAACCGTCTTCTCCGGCACATAGGACTGCCAATTGGTGTTGGTGACGAAGCTGATCGCGGTGTTGAACGCCAGGTCCGGGCCGAGGCCTGCGAACCCCTGGGGGTCGAACGGCAGCAGGTTCTGGAACCTCAGGATCAGGTAGAGCGCCAGGAAGCTGGCGATCGAGAAGGCCAGCATGGCGAAGGTGTAGGCGAGCCAGGTCTGGCTCTTGTCGGCCTTCACGCCGAAGCTCTTGTAGAGCAGGCCCTCCACGGGCCGCAGCACCGGGTCGAGCCAGGTCGACTGGCCCTGCCAGACGCGGGCCAGGTAGACGCCGAGCGGGAACGCCAGCGCCACCGTCACGGCGACGGTGAAGAGGATTTCTGACCAACCCCGCGCATCCATGGCGAGGTCTCCTTTCATTCTTGGCGCGCTCTCGGCTGGCGCCCACTTGAGCGCGGCCTTTGCGACGCTGTTCTCTGGCGGCTGCTTGAGCGCGGCGGTCAGAACTTCTCGGGGAACACCAGGGCGGCGACCATGTAGACCGCGATCGCCGCGGCGCCCGCGCCGTAGAGCAGGGTCATCAGCATGGCGGTCAGGCCCGCTTCAGCAGCACGGCGTAGGCGGCGAACAGCAGCAGCACCGCGACGCCCGCGCCCAGGTAAAGGAGATCGGCCATCCTCTTTCTCCACGGCTTGAACCGAGTGACGGGATAGACCTCGAGGCCGTAAGCGCTCCATTCCGAAGAGAAAGGCGCCGCATCAAGAAGACATAAGGAACTGGACGCGGCCCCTTTCGCTTCTTGTAGACCGGCGGTGTCTGACGCCGGTCTGTGACCCAAATCGGGAATCAACTAGAGGGCGAAGCCTACGGCAAAGCCCAACCTTGGCCTTGGCTTGGGCCCGTTGCCGCCTTGGCGCGGCCCAACTAATGCCCGGTTTGTGATCGGGAATAAGCTTGGGTAGGGGAACCTTGGGAGAGCGAAATGAACAGACTGAAATCCTCCGTGGCCGCTCTGGCTTTGACGGCCGCCACGCTCAGCCTCGGCGCCTGTGCCACTGAGAAGTATGTCAACGAGCACGTCGCCGTCGTCGACCAGAAGGCCCAGGCCACCCAGGGCCAGGTCGACCAGCAGGGCCAGGCCCTCCAGCAGCATGATTCGCGTCTGGCCCAGCTGGACCAGGCGACCAAGGAGGCGATGCAACGGGCCGACGCGGCCAACACCGCCGCTCAGGGTAAGTTCACCTATACGCCGGTGCTGACCGACGACTCCATCAAGTTCACCAACCAGAGCGCCAAGCTGACGGCCGAGGCCCAGACCCGCCTCATGGACCTGGTGAGCAAGCTGAAGTCGGACAACAAGAACGTCTATGTGGAGATCCAGGGCCACACCGACGCTCGCGAACCCCGCGCCGTGGGTCAGAAGCGCGCCGACGCCGTCCGTCAGTTCATGAACCAGCAGGGCGTCGCCCTGAATCGGATGGCGGTCATCGACTACGGCAAGGAAGCCCCGGTGGCCGACAACAAGACCGCCGCCGGCCGCGCCCAGAACCGCTGCGTCGTGCTGGTGGTGCTGAGCTAGCCGCAAGCCGCAGAGGGTAAGTGATCGAGGGCCGCTTTGGCGGCCCTCTTTATTTTTGCGCTTTATTTTTGCGCTACCGGCCTGCGGCCTGCGGCCTGCTCGAGCGCAGGGGGCGCCGGGCCGACCGAGGCCGGCGCTACTGCCGCGAGGTGGAGTGGAGCAGGTCCGCCCAGCGCCATTCGCCGGCGCCGATCGCCAGGCGCGGGGCGCCCGGGGCGGTGTTCAGGGACAGCAGGACCAGGCCGTGCACCGGCCGCGACTTGCAGGCCTCGGGGGCGAAGGCGATCTCCCAGATCATGGCTTCGCGGACGGCGGCCAGGCCCTTGCCGTCCTCACCGTTGCTCTGCACCCAGTCGCCGTTCCACACCCGGATCGCCTTGCCGCCCGAGCTGGCGACGGCGGCCAGCACCAGGGGGTCCTTGCGCAGGGCGCCCTGCAGCTGGCGGGCGAGGTCGCACTGCCCGCCGCCGCCGCCCGAGTCCGCGCTGGCGGCGCCGGCCAGTTCGGCGGCGCTCAGCTCGACGCCCGACTGCGGCGGCTTGGGGTCCTTGCCGGCGCTCGGCGCGTCCGGCGGCGCCTTGGCGGCGGCGCGGCGCACCAGGGTGTGGCGCTGCTGCGGCTTGGGCTGAGGCTGCGGCTTGGGCGCCTCCTCGGCCTTGGGCTGCGGGGCCGCCTTCTCGCCCGGCACGATCGACACGTTCATGATCGGCGTGTCCTCCACCATCGTCACCGGCAGGGACTTGGACATGAGCACGACGACGGCCAGGATCGCCAGGTGTCCGGCCAGGCTCTGCATGGCGCCCAGGATCTGCCGGCGTCGACGCTCCGCCCGCACGCGGGCGGGGGCGTGATCCTCGCTGGACAGGTCCATGCAGGGCTCCAAAACGCCAGCTCGGGCGCCAGCCTCACCATAATCCCATCTTCGTGAGTCAGGATCGTGGCGAGTCAGCGCACCTCACAGGCGAACAGGTCTAGTCTTGCGAGGTTAAACCGCGGCTAAGACGCCGCAGGACCTCGGCCAGGACGGCGTCCGGATCGGCGGCCGCGCCGCGCGACCGCCAGCCGATCACGCCGTCCGGGCGCAGCAGCAGGGCGCCCTCGCCGGCAAGCCCCGTCGCCGCCCGGAAGCCGGCCTCGCCGATCGCCTGCGCGACCAGGCCCAGCCGGCCGGCCGCCGCCATCCAACCGCGCCCGTCCGGCCCCGCCAGCAGGACGAAGCGGTCGCCGGCCAGGTCCAGGGTCGAGAGGCGGATCCCGTCCCGCTCGATCCACAGGTGTGGCAGGCGCGTCCCCGGCCGCCCGCTCGGCTGCTCGGGGCCCTCGACCCGCGCGCCGTCGTCGACGTCGTCCGCGATGACGGCGCCGGAGCGATGGACGGCGCCCAGTTCGATCGCCGTGTCCGCCAGGTTGGGCTCCAGGTCGTGGGAGGGCAGGGTGGGGTCGACTCGCTCCACATAGCGGCGATAGGCCTGCTCCACCGTGAGCGCCGCGATCGGCCGGCGCTCGGCGTCGTAGCTGTCCAGCAGGGCCTCGCCGGCGGTCCCGTCCAGCACCAGGGCCAGTTTCCAGGCGAGGTTGTGCACGTCGGCCACCCCCGTGTTGCCGCCGAATCCGCCGGTGGGCGGCATGGTGTGGGCGGCATCCCCGGCCAGGAACACGCGGCCCTTGCGGAAGGCCGCGGCGGTGTCGGCGGCGGCGGTCCAGGTCTGCACGTTCTCGATCGCCACCGGATGGTCCTCGCCGGCCCCGAGCGCGGCGCGCACCAGGGCGGCGCAGCGCTCCGGGTCCGACCCGGCGCCCGGCCCGTCCGCCGTGCGGAACACCGCCAGGAACCCGGCGTCGGCGGTGATCGAGAAGCGGAAGAAGGCCAAGAGGCCCGGCTGGTTGACGTAGACCACGCTCAGGTTGCGGCCGCGCAGCAGGGCGCGCACGTCCGACCGGAAGTAGATGGTGAAGCACTGGGCGAAGTCGCCGCGCCCGGCCATGGGGATGCCGAGCGCCCGGCGCACCGGGCTGTGCGCCCCGTCGGCGGCGATCATGTAGCGGGCCCGCACGCGCCGCTCTTCACCGCCGTCGCGCGGGCGCAGCACGGCCGTCACGCCGTCCTCGTCCTGGGTGAAGCCGGTCATCTCGGTGGCGTAGCGCAGGTCCGCGCCCAGCGCCGCAGCCTGCTCGCGCAGCACCGGCTCCAGGCCGATCTGGGTGATGAACAGGCGGCGGGCCGGGCTCAGGGCCTCCACCCCCTCGTTGACCGAGCGGTAGAACCAGGCGAGCTCGCGGCCGCCCAGCGCGTCGACCGCCATGATCGCACCGTTCTGCACGAACTCGCGCTCGGCCGCCTGTTCCACGGCCGCCTGCACCCCGGCGCTACGGTAGATCTCCAGGGTCCGCTGGTGGAAGGCCGCCGCCCGCGGATGGATGGCGGTGCCGCGGTGCCGCTCGACGACGATGTGGCGCACGCCGCGGCGGGCCAGGAGCAGCGAGGCCGTGAGCCCGACCAGGCTGCCGCCGACGACCAGGACCGGGGCTTGTTCTTCCATCCGCCCATTCCTCTGTCTCGCCGCCACGCTAGCCAGGGGCGGGGGCGGTGTCACGGGCGTTCAAAGGGCGGCATGGCGGCCGGGGCCGCGGCAATCGTCAAGGGAGAGGCGTGATCCCCGTCGCCGCCAGGAGCGTCTGATGCCCGTCCGACCCCCCGCCATCGTGCTCGCCGCGTCCCTGGCCGCCGCGGCCCCGGCTGGATCGGCGCAGGCCCAGCCGCAGCCCGGCACCGCCCTGCCGCCGGTCAAGTTCGAGGTGCAGCGCGGCTACACGGTCGGCCGCCTGCCGAACGGGCTGCCGGACTGGAGCGGGGTGTGGGGCGCGGTCGGCCCGCGCAACATGGACCCGACCACCGACACCGGCACGCCCCAGCCGGGGGCGCCGCTCAACCCCGAATACGCCGCCCGCTACAAGGCCCGGCTCGACGGCTTCGCCGCCGGCAAGCCGATCTCGGACATCGGCTGCCTGCCCGAGGGCGCGCCCCGGATCATGCGCGCGCCCTATTCGATGGAGGCGGTGGCGACGCCGAAGCAGACCTGGCTCCTGATGGAGTTCAAGAACGAGAACCGGCGCATCTACACCGACGGCCGCAAGCCGATGGATCCCGATCCGACCTACGAGGGCTATTCCACCGGCCATTGGGAGGGCGACACCCTGGTGTTCGACACCGTCGCCCTGAAGGCCGGCACGCTGGACTCACGCGGCCTGGAGCACAGCGACGCCCTGGTGCTGCACGAGCGCATGCGGAGGGTCAGCCAGGACCTGCTGCTCGACGAGATCACCATGACCGACCCCAAGGCCTTCACCCGGCCATGGACGGTGATCCGTTCCTACAGGCGCCAGCCGACCTGGGAGCAGAAGGAATTCATCTGCGCCGAGAACGAGCGCAACGCGCCGGCGGCCGATGGATCGGCCCGCATCCAGCTGAACAAATAGGACGACGAAGCCTGATCTGGTCCGCTCTGGGGAGGAGCCGAACATGCTGAGAAGGATGATGGGGCGGGTCGGCCTCGCCGCCGTGATCGCCTGCGCCCTGGCCGGGGCGGGACACGCCGCCGGCGACCCGGACGAGGACAACGTCTCCCTGCTGGTGATCGCCAACCACGTCCTCGCCGATCAGGGCGTGCTGGACGGGTTCGGCCACATCACCGTGCGGTCGACCAAGACCCCCGACCACTATTTCATGGCCGTGTCGCGGGCGCCGGCGATCATCACCCGCGCCGACATCGTCGAGTTCGACCACAGGGACGGCAGCCCGGTGCGGCCGGAAAAGCGCGACCTCTACAGCGAGCGCTTCATCCACGGCGAGATCTACAAGGCGCGGCCGGACGTGAAGTCGGTCGTGCACGGCCACACGCAGGCGGTGTTGCCGTTCGGCCTGACCAAGACGCCGATGCGGCCGGTGGTCCACGTCGCCTACTTCCTGGGCGTCGATCCGGTGCCGGTGTTCGACATCCGCGACGTGGCCGGCGAGGACAACAAGATGCTGGTCAACACCGCCCCGCTCGGCGCCGGCCTGGCCAAGGCCCTCGGCCAGCGCAGCGTGGTGCTGATGCGCGGCCACGGCATGACCGTGGTCGGAGGATCGATCCAGGAGGCGGTGTTCCGCGCCGTCTACACCAAGTTCAACGCCGAGGTGGAGCTGGCGACCCTGCCGCTCGGCCCGCCCAACTTCCTCAACCGCTTCGAGGTCGACCGCTCCGAGCGCATCGTGCGCCAGTGGGAAGCGTGGGTCGACGAGGCGGCGTCCAAGCGGCGGCCGGCTGCGGCGCCATAGCGGCGGTCCCGACGCTCGATCAATCGGCGTGACGCCTGGCGGAGAGGGAGGGATTCGAACCCCCGATACCCTTGCGAGTATGCCGCATTTCGAGTGCGGTGCTTTCAACCACTCAGCCACCTCTCCATGTCGGGGTCGAGCGAGGGCGCGGAACCTAGCGACGAAGCCCTCCTTGCGCAAGTGCGGCGCGGCGCCTACTTCACGCCTACGGCCAAGCTCGCGCCAGGCGTGCATAATCAGTGCGATTATTGCGCTGCAGCGGAACCAACTCGGCTATGGGACATTTCCGGCCAGAGTTCAGGGTGTCCGCTCGATGGGGAATTGGGGTCGCATGGCCGTGCACTGCATTCCCGCAGTCCGATGTCGTTCGTCAGTCGCAAGTCTTACCAGGAACTTACGAGCCGATTCGGCGCGCGCTTTGGGAAATGGCAGGTCGCGCGATGGCATTCGTCTGTATACAGCGAAAGCGACGGCGCAGAGTTCGCCACAAAATTGTCAAAGATCGCGAAGCTATGCCTTGATCTTGCGTTCGAATCGGCTGCAGCGAGGCCTGAACGCCTGGAAAAGCGAGTTTTAATAGGTTGAAACCGGGCGGTGTGTGACGTCCAGGTCACGCACTTTCCGCGCCAGGCTGATATAACTCGGCCGGTGAATCCGGCCCGGACAACGGGCAAAAGAGGGCTCTTGATTATGAAAACCAA
>Ga0310811_10006888_pt1 | contig 14522 bp, 16 predicted proteins | sample YCmetagenome_FD_207642 | JGI IMG/M metagenome (GOLD analysis project Ga0310811, IMG submission 207642) | Soil microbial communities from experimental microcosm in Duke University, North Carolina, United States - YC | ecosystem: Engineered > Artificial ecosystem > Soil microcosm > Unclassified ...
CCCGGATGCTTGAACTCGGCTTGAGCGCCGCCGACCTCGCGGGCATCGCCGGCAGTGGCGCGGCGGGACGCGTGACCGTGGAGGATTTTGAAAAATTCATGGTGCAGTTGGAGCAGCAAAAGCTGACAAAAGCTTCTTCAATGCGCATCGCCGTGGCGGACGCCATGCGCCGGAGCTGGACGCGTCCGCTCGCCACTGTTGGCTTACCAGTGGCGCTGGACGCCTTGCTGGCCCATCGCAAAGCCTGCGATCCCAAACCTGGTCCGGCGCTTTATGCCTTGCGCGCCCTGGCAGTGGCGCTGGCGGAAAACAGCGCCGTCGCCGGTCGGATTGTCGGGGCCAACATCGTGCATCCGTCCTCGATTGACGTGGGCTTCGCCGTGGAAGCCGAGGACGGCGTGCTCGTTCCCGTATTGCGCGGCGCGGACAAAAAGCCGTTGAAAGAACTGACGGCGCGCTATAACGAGCTGGTGGACCTTGCACGCCAGCGGAAATTGCCGGCGGATGCCACCGGTGGTTCCGTCGCCACCGTGACCAATTTCGGCACGTTCGGCTTGGTCTGGGCCACGCCGATTCCGCTGCCGGAACAAACACTCGTGCTCGGCATGGGCGCGGGACGGCGGACGCCGCATTGGGACGAAACCAAGAACCAGTTCGTGCCGGTGATGGAAGCCTACCTCACGTTGAGTTTCGACCACCGCGTGCTTGATGGCGGGGCTGCCGGACGATTATTGCAGCGCATTGGAAACCTGATGTCTCAGCCGGAAAAATTGTGAACAGCAGAATCGTCCACAACTGCGTGCCATGCCTGTCGGGAAGTTGAAATAAAAAAATCCTGCCGCAGTTTCCTGCGACAGAATATCGGTTCCCCACCCAAAAATTAAATGACTTTCACCAGGTCTGCCGTCTCGTAGCGAACCTTCGCCAGGCTGGCATACTTGTCACCGGCGGCGCGATAACCCAGCGCCAGTGCCACCACGGTCTTGTAACCGCTGCCTTCAAGTTTCAAGATTTTGTCGTATTCCACCGGGTTGAGGCCTTCCATAGGACACCCGTCCACGCCTAGCACGGCGGCGGCGGTCATCAGGTTGCCCAGTGCGATGTAACTTTGCCGCGCCGCCCATTCATGCGCAGCCTTGCCGCGCGGGCCGTTCACGACATCGCCAATCATCATATTCCAATAGGGAGTCATGGACTCCGCCGGCACGCCGCGCACACTGCTGATGCGCGCGATGAGCTTGTTCACGTCCACCTCCTTCATTTCCGTCCGCGCCGTGAACACGACGAAATGAGAACAATCCACGACCTGTTTTTGATTCCATGAATGCGGCAGCAGCGCCGCGCGTTTCGCGGCATCCTGCACGACCAGAAATTGATACGGCTGAAGCCCGTAGGAAGTCGGCGTCAGCACCAGCGCCTGCTCCAGCGCCGCCCACACGTCGGCGGGAATTTTTTTGGTCGCGTCAAAAACCTTGGTGGCATAGCGCCATTGCAGGGCGTCGAGGAGTTGTTTGATGGATTGGCTCATATTTTATGTTCTGTTGACCGCGCACAATTACATAGCCGGGCAAAAATGCAAATTTTTCTTCGCGTCCGAAAAAATTCCAGCCAGACTGCAAACATGCTTCCACTCCACATCCGCCGCGCCACCGTGGACGACCTGCCTGCGCTCCGGTCGCTGTGGACGACCGCGCATCTGCCGGCGGATGAACTCGAAGGCCGCCTCACCGAATTTCAAGTCGTCGAATCCGACGGCACCTTCGCCGGCGCGCTGGGCGTGCAAATCCTGCGGCAACATGCTCTGCTTCACTCCGAGGATTATGTGGATTTTTCGGTGGCCGATCCGGCGCGCAAACTGTTCTGGGAACGCATCCAGAAGCTTGCCGCCAACCTCGGCGTCTTCCGCATCTGGACGCAGGAAACCTCGCCGTTCTGGACCCACTGGGGCTTTCAACCGGCGGATGCCGCAACGCTCGAACGCCTGCCGGATGAATGGAAAAACCGCGAAGGCCGGTGGTTCACACTGGAATTAAAAAATGAGGACGCCATCAACCACGCGCTGAAAAATCAATTCACCGGCTTCATGGACACCGAGAAAAAACAAACCGCCGCCGTCGCCGCGCGCGGCCGTAAAATCACGACTTTTTTCACCGTGGTGTTTTTCATCCTCGCCGCCATCGCCTTTGCCATCGTGTTTTACCTGCTCGCCTACAGTAATCCGTTCTCACAATGAGAACCGGACATGGTCGTTTGTCTGGACGTCGGAGTTCAAGCTTCAACTTGGCTTCGGCAGCGAAACTTCATCTGCATGATAAGAGCTGCGCACCATCGGCCCGCTGGCAACATGGACAAAGCCCAGCGTTTCCGCGTGTGTTTTGTATTCCGCGAACTTGGCGGGCGAAATGAATTCAACCACCGGCAGATGTTTCAACGTCGGCTGCAAATACTGGCCGAGCGTGAGAATGTCGCAGTTCGACGCGCGCAAATCCTGCATCGCCGTGAAGATTTCTTCTTCGCGTTCACCCAGACCGAGCATGATCCCGGACTTCGTATGAATCGTGTCACCGCGTTTGTCCTTAACCTTTTTCAAGACGGACAAAGACCGGTCGTAGGTGGCGCGATGCCGCACGCTCGGCGTCAGGCGGCGGACGGTTTCCAGATTGTGATTGTAAATGTGTGGGTTCGCCGCGAGCACATTTTCAATCGCCACATCGTTGTCCAGAAAATCCGGCACCAGCACTTCGATGACGATGCCCGGATTCAGTTCGCGCACCTTCTCGATCGTCTGGCGGAAATGTTCCGCGCCGCCATCCTTCAAATCATCGCGCGCCACCGCCGTGATGACGACGTGTTTCAATTTCATCCGTCGCGTCGCCTCGGCCACGCGCGCCGGCTCGTCCGCTTCCAGCGCGAGCGGCTTGGCCGTGCTGACCGCGCAAAAGCCGCACGCGCGCGTGCAGCGGTCGCCGGCGATCATGAACGTCGCCGTGCCCTTGCTCCAGCATTCCCAGTGGTTCGGGCACTTGGCGCTTTCGCAGACCGTGTGCAGCTTGAGTTCGTCTAGGAGCCCGCGTGTTTGCGTGAACGCGCTGGACGTGGGCAGCTTGAGCCGCAGCCATTCCGGCAAACGCGGACGCGGTTTTAATTCAATCGTCGTCATTTCAAATCATTTTTCAGCCACAGATTAACACAGATGCACACAGATAAAAACAAAAGCGTTTCCAAGTTTTTCCCCCATCTGTGTTTCATCTGTGAAAATCTGTGGCTAAAGTTTCTTAAAAAAGTCAGGCAATTCTTCCGGGCCGAAATCCGCCAGCACCTGACCATCCACCTCCAACACCGGCGCGAGTTCCTGGCCGGAAATCTTCACCATCTCGGCGAACGCCGCGTCGTCCGCGATCACGTCAATTTTCTCGTAAGCGATATCGTGGTCGTCGAGCCAGCGCATCGCCTTGTGACACCAACCGCAATAGGGCTTGATGAATAAGCGGATTTTCATTGGTTCAATAAACTTCCTCGTGCGTGCCGATGTTAATGAGCAGCAAAATTTCCGTGCCGGTCTTGGGATGCTTTTGCTTGGAAAAAACTATCCGGCAATCGTAAGCCACCGAGCAGGCGTGTAGTCCGGCAAGTTGGCCGCTCAAACGATGGGTTTTCAGGCGCGGGTCGCCGAGATTTTCGCCCATGCGCCGAAGCGTCGCTTCAATCAGCGATTGTAGCGCGGGGTTTTTGGCGGTCAAACGGCGGAAGGCGCGCTCGAATCGCGGCGTGAGGACGAGTTCGTGCATCCTCACTTGGCCGCGTGCAGACGGGCGATGATGTTGTCGGCGGAAGCGGGCTTGAGTTTGCCGGAGCGAAACGCTTTGGTGGCGGCAACCGCTTCGGCGGCGGTTTCGTTCCGCCAAGTCTCGATGCGTCGGCGGTGCAACAGTTCTTCCAGCATCGCCTGTTCATCGGCGGGCAGCGATTCGGCGCTGGCCAGCACCCGGTCAAAAGTCAAAGTAGCCATACAGGGAATCTAATCGGAAGCGCCGCAGCGGGCAAGTTGTGAAAAGTTGGGCCAGCGCATCGCCTTGTGACACCAACCGCAATATGGCTTGATGAATAAACGCGTTTTCATTGCCATATTTGTAGGAGTCGAGGTGACGAGACTCAAATTAGAAAGAATAGTTAGAGACTCCTCACGTCGTCTCCTGCGACCGAAAACATGGATTTTTGTTCCGAAGGAACGGCGGAAATTAGCCGGCTACGAAGTGGCTGGAACAGCGCGCCAAACGATTGCGCCCTGAAAGGACGCCGGGAAAATTCCGTTTTCCATTGTCCCTTCAGGACAAAATTTTTGGCGGACGCCGACCAGTGACTGTCGTCACTGGCTAATGTCTGGTCGTCGCTTTGCGACTGCATGAATAAACGGATTTTCAAAATAATGCCTTTTGATTTAAGCCGCGCCTTTTTATCCGAGACACAAATAAAACAAGAACGCTTGCACAGACTAAGGATCTCACGGTCGGTTCTGGTGCGGGCGTTGCCGTAATCGCAAATAATGGTTCGTCAGAACCGCCTAATCCCGAAATATTCCAGTTATCACTGCTGGTAAAAGTGGATGAAGTTGTGTAGCTCACGTTGATACCACCACCGGCTAAGGGATCAGCAGGTATAATCCATATTTCGTAAGGTGTATTGGCTGTAAGTAAAATAGGCAAATTGGCAGTAAAAGTATAAAAACCAGCGCTGCTGATTTCGTGCGAATCTTGGAAATATATGTAGCTGCTGTAATCGTAAAGGAAAGCACTTGATAATATGGGAATTTCGTTATTCGCAGACTGTAAGGTTACAGTGTTCAGCACATAGCCAGACGCATTAGAGCCAGTCAAAAAAGTGATTCCAAAATCACCTGAAAAGTTGTCGGTAACATTTTGATTCGTGTTAGACAGATAGACGAAACCTTGTGCGCGAATTAACGGTAGCGTGGTAAAAAACAAAACAAATACAGTCCCGATGAGAAAAACTGTTTGCAATGTTTTCATAAATTTTTCATTTCAAATTGTTCATTTGCCTTTCAGAATAATTGTTACAGCAGGATTTAAAAATACTTCACCCGCCAATCTGCTTCTGGTAATCCTCCGGCGAGAGCAGCGCGTTCAGTTCGGCGGGATGGCTCAATTTGATTTTGAAAAACCAGCCGCCGGCGGTCGGCTCGCTGTTCACGAGCGACGGATTATCCACGGCGGCCTTGTTCACCTCGGTGATTTCGCCGCTGACGGGCGAATAGATATCGCTCGCGGTCTTGACGGACTCCACCACGGCGCAGGCTTCGCCGGCCTTGACCTGACGGCCGGTGGCGGGCAGTTCCACGAACACGATGTCGGTCAGCTCGGCCTGCGCGTGGTCGCTGATGCCGATGGTCGCGGTGTCGCCGCTGACGCGGACCCATTCGTGTGATTTGGCGTATTTGAGATCAGAAGGAATGTTGCTCATAAATTGTGTCAGTATTTCACAGCAAAGACGCAAAGACGCAAAGGAAAAACTTTAGACACGAATTTCACTAATTCGCATGAATTCAAAAGCTGCCGGTTTGATTGGTGAAAATTCGTGCAATTTGTGTCTTCACTTTTTATAAATCGGCTTCTTCACGACAACGGCGGCAAAGCGTTTGCCGCGAATCTCAATTTCAATCTGCGTGTCCGGTTTCGTGAATTCCGGCGGGACGTAGCCCAGGCCGATGCCGATGCCGAGCGACGGGCTTTGCGTGCCGCTGACGACTTCGCCGACCGGAGCGCCGTTCACCCATATCGGATAATGCGGACGCGGCGGCGCGGATTTGTCGGTCATCTTGAAAGCGACGAGTTTTTTCTTCGTGCCATTCGCCTTCTGTTCGGCGAGCACGGAGCGGCCGATGAATTCGCCCTTGTCGAGCGCGACGAAAAACCCGACGCCGGCCTCGATGGGCGTGGTGTTTTCATCCAGTTCATGGCCGTAAAGCGGGTAGCAGACTTCCGTGCGCAACGTGTCGCGCGCCCCCAGTCCGGCGGGTTTGAGACCGAACGGCTGGCCGACCGCGAGCAACTTTTCCCAGAGATGCTGTATGTCCGAATCAGGACCGAGAATCTCAAAACCGTCCTCACCCGTGTAGCCGGTGCGGGCGACAAGGACGTTGTGGTTGTCGCAATGAAATCCGGCGATCTGGTTCTTCTGCAAATCAGTCACGGCCCCTACCGAGCAAACCGAAGCGGACGAACCAAGAATACATTGGTTGATGAACTCCTTCACGCGCGGGCCTTGCACGGCGATGGCGGCGTAATGATGCGAGGCGTCGGTCAGGTTTAGTTCGCCGCCGGTGAATTTCGCGGCGTGCGCCTGCAGCCAGGCGACATCCTCCGCGATACGCGAGGCGTTGATGATGAGCAGATAGACGCTGGCTGAAATGCGGTAGGCGTAGAGGTCGTCAATCACGCCGCCACGCTCGTTACACATCAGAGTGTATTGACCCTGGCCGGAAGCGAGCTTGCGGATGTCGTTCGTAAGGAGACCGTTCAAAAACGCCTCGGCGCCCGTGCCGCTGACGGTGACTTCGCCCATGTGCGAGATGTCAAAAATTCCGGCGGCGTTGCGAACGGCCAGATGTTCGTCGGTGATGCTGGTGTATTGGACGGGCATTTCCCAGCCACCAAAGTCAATGAGTTTGGCACCAAGTTTCTGGTGCGCGGAAAAAAGTGCTGTGCGTTTCAACATAAAATCAACCCCACTTCTCCGTCTTCATCTGTTCCTTGGGCATGCCAAGATCGTGGATGACCAGATGCTCGGCGAAATCAACGAGCGCATTCGGACCGCACGCGTAGAAAACCGTGTTCGGCAGGTCGGTGGCGATTTCCTTGATCCATTCCGGCGTAATGCGGCCGGTGCGGCCCGTCCAATTGTCTTCCGGCGTCGCGCGCGTGCAGGTGACGTGGAACTTGAAATTGGGATTTTCCTTTTCCAGTTCGCGGAATTCGTTGTTGAAAATAATATCCTTCGGCTGACGCACGCTGTAAAGCACGGTGATTTTCGTTTCCAGTTTTCGCCGCGTGGCTTCGCGCGCGTAGGCGCGGAATGGCGTCACGCCCGAACCGCCCGCGATGCAGACGAGATGCTTGTTCGGTTCATAGACCGGCAGAAATTTCCCGACGGGCGGGATGACGAACAGTTTATCACCGGCCTTCGCCCAGTCCACCATGCGCGTGCCCATCTTGCCATCGCGCTTGATGGTGACCTCGTAAAACCCGCGATCCAACGCGCAGGACGAGAGCGAATAGGCGCGCTTGTAATTCGTCGTGTCGGGCCAGTAGAGCGTGATGAACTGGCCGGTCTTGAATTCGGGATTGTGACCATCAGGCCATTTCAGCTTGAGCGTCTTGGTGTCAGGTAGTTCCATCGTCGCGGTTTCGACGACCATTTCGAGGATTTCTTTAGCCATAAAATTTTAAGCGCAATGAAAAGCTATTGAATTTATGGAACGCCAGCAAGTTTTGTCGTGCAAAGGCGGCGAAGGAAACTTTATTTGCATAGCCTTCGCGATCTTTTTATGGTGAACTTAATCTCGCCAAAACTTCCTGCGCCAGCAGTTGATACGCCGCTGCGCCGCTGCTGTATTTGTCGTAGTAAATGATCGGCTGGCCAAAGCTCGGTGCCTCGGCCAGACGCGTCGTGCGCGGAATGACGGTCTCAAAAACTTTTTCACCCAGCAGCTTGCGGACTTCCTCCACGACCTCATTGGACAGCTTGGTGCGGCCGTCGAACATCGTCATCGCCACGCCCAAAATATTGAGACCAGGGTTCACGCCGGCAACGCGCAACTGGTCCAGCACGCGGTTCATCATCGAGATGCCTTCCAGCGCGTAATACTCGCATTGCAGCGGCACGAGCACGCCGTCGCAGGCGGTGAAGGCGTTCAGTGAAAGAATCCCCAGCGACGGCGGGCAGTCCAGCAGCACTATGTCGAACCGTCCGCTGTCGCGCACTGGCTGGAGCGCGAGCGCGACGCGTTGCAGATGATTGTCCAGCCGCGCGAGTTCGAGGTCGGCGGCGCACAAATCCACTTCACTCGGAATGGCTTCAAGCCGTTCGTAGGCGGTGGGCTTGATTTTTTCCAGCAAACTCCCCTCGCCCAGCAAAACGTGATATGCGCTGGCTCCCTCGATTTTTTCCAGCCCGACGCCGCTGGTGGCGTTCGCCTGCGGGTCGAGGTCAAACAACAGGACGCGCTGGTTCTCGGCAGCGAGGCAAGCGGCGAGGTTGACGGCGGTGGTGGTTTTCCCCACGCCACCTTTCTGGTTGGCTACGGCAATGACTTTTGTTGGCACTTGCCGCATTAAATGAAAAGCGCGGTGGCGTTTCAAGCGCACACCGCGTAAAAACGGAAAAATTTGTTTACTGGCCGGCCGGGGCGAAGCTCGCCGACTGAAACAACGGGGAAGCTCCGGGCTGGCCAAACAGCGTGGTCACCGGCTGCAGGCTGGTGACCGGATTGGTGCTGGCCACAATGCCGGTTGGTTGCGCGCCCGGAACCGCAGCCGATGCCAGCGTGGGCGTGGTAAGCGGAGCCACCGAACTTGCCGGCAAGGCGGATGCCCCGGAAATCACCAGCATGTTGTCGGAGGATTCTTCAGAATGTTCGGCAAAAATGACGCCAAAAACCAGCAGGAGACAAAGGCTGGTGGCAAATCCGCCCACCAAGCCGGGCCGGGTGTCAAAAATCTCCATGAAGCTGGCGAACCACGGGGTGCCCGTGCGGATGCGATCTGCAAACGTCTGGCGGCCGCCGGCCTCGCCCGCGCGGATGCGCGCGATGACGTCGCTGGAAAAATTGTTGAAGTAGCCGGGCGGCGGCACCTCATGCTGCTTGAGTTTCAGCAGTTGCTTGAGCCGGTCAAAATTTTGTTCTTTTTCGTTCATGATGTCTTCACGTATTCGGCCAAAAAGCCCTGCAGTTGCTGGCGCGCGTAAAATAGCCGCGACCGCACGGTGCCTATGTTACAACCCATGATTTCAGCGATTTCGTCGTGCGACTGGCCCTGCACGTCATGCAACACTACTACCATTCTGTGAGGTTCTGACAGCCTTAAAAGCGCCTCGTTCAATTTTTTTTGCAGTTCCGTCAGGCCCACGTCGCGAAACGGGGTCTTGTCCGAGATCAACGCCACCAGATCCGGGTTGTTCTCGGTATTGAAATCGAGGTCGTTCAGGCTGAAATGATGCTTATTTTTGCGCTGTTTGAGGAAATTGATGGTCTTGTTGACGGCAATCCGATAAAGCCAGGTGTAGAAGCTGGAACCGCCTTTGAAGGATTTCAACGCCTGAAACGCCTTGATGAACGATTCCTGCGCAATGTCGTTGGCGTCCTCGTGATTGGACGTCATGTGATAAACCGTCGCGTAAATCCGCTCCTGATAGCGTTTCACCAAATCGTCGTAGGCGTTCAAATCGCCAGTCCGGGCACGACGCACCAGATCACCTTCCGGCACTCCGGCGGGTGAGCCGGATTCGGCAATGGGGGCGGTTTCAGACATAATCATTGTTCATTGAACCGCCAGGGCCGCCGTTTGTTGCGCGAGAAAATTCGTCAGCCCCAGCAACCCCGCCTGCCCGGGTGACGCCGGCAGGATGCGCAAAGCCCGCCGTGCCAGTTCCAGATAACGTTCAATCTCCTGCACCGATGGCACAAACGTCTGGTATTTTGCCAGCAGCGCGTTGACGCCCGCGAAATTTTCCTGCCGCCAGTTGACGATCAGCTTTTCCAGCGTGGCCCGGTCGGCGACTGATGCGCGTTCCCACGCCAGCAGCAACGGCCAGGTTAATTTGCCTTTCGCCAGGTCCGTGCCCAGCGATTTCCCAGCCTCGGCTTCGGTGCCAAATAAATCCACACAGTCGTCATAAACCTGATAGGCCGTGCCCACCGCCGCGCCAAATTCACGCAAGGCGGTGCGCTGTTCCGGATTGGCCCCGCTTAAAAACGCCGCAAGATCGCAGGACAGGGTGAAAAGTTCCCCCGTCTTCATTTCGATGACCCGGAAATAATCGCGCCGCGCGGCCTCAAACTGGCGGCGCTGCTGCGTCTGCAAGATCTCACCGGAACATACCGTGTTCGTCGCCAGCGAAACCGCCCGGCAGACTTCGGTGGTGGGAAAACTGGAGGCCAGTTTCAGCGCCTGCGCGAACAGGCAGTCGCCAAAGAGGACGGCGATTTCATTGCCCCACTTCGCCGCGACCGTCGGACTGCCACGGCGGATGTCCGCCTCGTCCATCACGTCGTCATGCACCAGCGTGGCGAGGTGGATCATTTCGATGATCACCGCCGCCGTCACATGGGATTCATTGGGTTTGCCGAAACAGCTTGCCGCCAGCGCCACCAGCGTAGGCCGCAAGTTTTTGCCGCCCTTGTTCAAGGCATGTTCGGCATACGGCACGATCTGCGGATCAAAATCCCGCGCCTGCCGGACGAGTTGCGCCGTCACCGCATGGAGAAACGGTTCCACCGGTTCCACAATCACTTTCCAGGAACGGGCGGGATCTGAAGAATGTTTGGTATGGGAGGTCCCCACGTTGGTTTCAGCAGCCAGCATCGCGCCAAATTTACTTTTGCGGCGCAGGCGAGTCAAACCTGATGTCACCATGCCAACCTGGCCCGGTTAAGGGACATTTACCGGATTTGGACGAACCTCATCAAAAACTTATCTTTTAGCTCGCCGCCGCAAGCGAACGGTGGACAATGTCGCCATCCCATGTTACGGAGGATAACAGCCCGCTTTGTGAAGTTATTAATGCTGTCTTGGGTTTGGGCCGGGTTGATTCTCACCACACACGCGCAGACAAATACCGCCACGCTGGATGAACCGCGGACCTCGCCTGCCGATGTCATCATTCATGTGAACCAAGTGGCGTATGACGAAGCCGCTCCCAAATTTGCCGTTGTCGAAACCGCCACAAGCCTGCCCGCCGAAATCCACTTCTTCATGGAAGACGCATTGACCTCAAAACTTGTTTTTACGAACAAATTATCCGCCGCGCAAAAATGTGCGGATTGGTTTCCTGGGTGCCTTTTTTATCGCGCGGATTTTTCATCATTTCACCGAGCAGGCCATTTCAAATTGCAGATTGAATCGGGCGGGCGAACTTGGGAGTCCTTTGATTTTGAAATTGGCAAAAACGCACTGGCCACGCTGACCATTCCGGCCATCAGCGGCTTTTATCATCATCAGCGCGCCAGTTCGCCAGAAGAATTAAAGGCTGACAAACATCTCATTCTCTTCGGCAGCACGAACACAGTTGATTTGCGTGGTGGCTGGTGCGATGCCTCGGGCGATGTCAGCAAATACTTTTCCCACCTCGCTTACGCCAATTTCATGTCGCCGCAGCAGACGCCGCTCGTTGTCTGGTCCTTAGCCAACTGCGTGGACACCGACGCGCCATTTCTCAACCAGATCAAGGCCAAAACCAACCTGGTTGCCGAAGCGCTTTACGGCGCGGATTATCTCATGCGTTCGCTGTCGCCGGATAATTATTTTTACATGACCGTGTTCAGTTATTTCAAAAAAGATCCGGCGGCGCGGCGCGTGGTCGGCCTGCTCGCAAACAGCGTGACTACCAGCGATTATCAATGCGCCTATCGCGAGGGCGGCGGCATGGCCATCGCCGCGCTCGCCCGTGTTTCGCAATGGCATCGGGACGGCGCATTTGCGTCACAAGAATATCTGGCTGGAGCCGAACGCGCTTTCGCCCATCTGCAAGTCAACAACCTCAAATACGATGACGACGGCAAAGAGAACATCATTGACGATTATTGCGCGTTGATGGCGGCGACTGAATTGTGGATCGCCACCGGCAAACCCGTTTATCGCGAAGCCGCCCGGTTGCGCGCAAAAAATCTCAACGCGCGCATGACGTCCGCCGGCTATTTCATCGCCAATGACGCCAACCGTCCTTTCTGGCACGCGTCGGATGCCGGACTGCCGGTCGTTGCGCTCGCGCGTTATTTGGATGCGGAAAAAGACGCGGCGTTGCGTGACGCCGCGCTCGCCACCATCCGCCACGCGCTTGATTATTATCTGCGCGTCACCGCCAACGTAGAAAATCCTTTCGGTTACGCGCGGCAGACGTTTCTTTTTCGCGGCCAGGCGCGGGACGGATTTTTCATTCCGCACGAAAATGAAACCGGCTGGTGGTGGCAGGGTGAAAACGCCCGCCTCGCCTCGCTCGCCACCGCCGCCATCGTAGGCGGACGTTTGGTTTATCCCGGCATCGGCGCGTTCGGCATCAAACCCGAACTGGCCGATTTTGCCGCGAACCAGATCGCGTGGATTCTCGGTGGCAATCCTTACGACATCTGTTTCATGTATCAATTCGGCCGACGCAATGTGCCCCACATGAAATCTCTGTTCGGCCACGGCTCCGGGCGCGGCGGCATTTCCAACGGCATCACCGGCAAGAAGGGCAATCCCGATGGCTCCGGCATTGATTTCAAATTCCACGACGACGGCGACGAATGGCGCTGGACCGAGCAATGGATTCCTCATGCCGCGTGGTTCCTGCAAGCGGTCACCGCCATGTCGGCGGAAAAATAATTCTATGAAAATAAAAATCTTTTCCGCGCTTTGGATTTTGGCATTTGCTTTCCTTGGCATCGGCGTTGCCGCCGCTCAAACGAACACCAATCACTTTCGCGCTCTCGTGCTAGCCGAGCGCGGCGACCAACACGAACCCTTTGTCGCTGTCGCACTGAAATGGCTCAAGACGACCGCGCAACAAGATGATTTTTCCATTGATGTCTTTGAGAACCCCGACCAGTTCACCAAATCTTTCCTGACCAATTATCAGGTCCTCATACAGCTCAATTATCCGCCTTATCGCTGGAGCGACGAAGCGAAAGCCGCCTTTCAAGATTACATCGAGCAAGGACGCGGCGGCTGGGTCGGCATGCATCACGCGACATTGTTGGGCGAATTTGATGGCTACCCGATGTGGCCGTGGTTCTCGGATTTCATGGGCGGCATCCGATTCAAGAACTACATCGCCAAACGCGCTTCCGGCACCGTCATCGTCGAAGACGCCACGCATCCATGTTTCAAAGGCGTGCCGGCGCGCTTCGTGGTTGACGAGGAAGAATGGTATACCTACGACAAAGATCCGCGTCCGAACGTCCACGTCCTCGCCCGCGTGGATGAATCCACTTACAACCCGCCGTCCGACATCAAAATGGGCGATCATCCCGTGATTTGGTCGAACGAAAAAATGAAGGCCCGCAACATCTATTTCCAGATGGGCCATCACCCCAGCCTGTTTGAAAATGTGAATTACAAAAGGATGCTGCGTAACTCCATTTTATGGGCAGCCGGACGGGCGGAAAATTCGACCACAAACAACATAAAGGCCGCAGGCAAATGAACCTTTAAAATCACCGTGGCAGCTCATGTTATGGACATTGAAATCCGTTTTGACTAAAACCATGCAGTTCCATCAACTCCAACGAAAAAACCAACAGTTGTGCCAAAGATCTGGCCATCGCGCTGGTGGGAATGGTCATCTCTCCAGACATCTGCCGGTTCATGTATCAGCGGAAAATTTTCCAACGGCTGCGATCAGGGAAATTATTTTTGAATAAGAAGTGGTGGCAGGACCCGGAATTGAACCGGGGACACAAGGATTTTCAGTCCTCTGCTCTACCAACTGAGCTATCCTGCCAACCGTGGGGGGCGAATCAAACCAGATTTCCCCGCCCATGACAAGCTGCAAATCGGATCAGACAAGCTGCGGCTGCGTCATCTCCGGATCAACACCCAAGTCTTTGATTGCCTGTGCCACAACTTTGCGATCCACCAGCTTTTTCTCGGCCAGTGCATAGAGCGTGCCGATGACGGTGGATTCGACATCCACGCCGAAGAACCGGCGCAGACGCGGGCGTGTGTCACTGCGGCCAAAGCCGTCCGTGCCGAGCGTGAACAGTCCGCCGGGAACCCATGGCGCGATTTGATCCGCCACCGTGCGGACATTGTCGGAAACGGAAACGAACGCGCCCGTTTCCTTCGCGAGCAAGGTTTCGACGTAGTTTTTCTTTGCGGGCAGCGTCGGATGCAGCATGTTCCAGCGCTGGGTGCGGATGGCGTCGCTGCGAAGCAGCTTGTAGCTCGTCGCACTCCAGACATCGGCGCTGACGCCGTATTTTTCCGCGAGAATTTCCTGCGCCTTCAACGCCGACTGCATGATCGAACCGCTGCCAAAAATATGGGCCTTGATTTTTTTGTCGTCCGGGCCGGCCTTGAATTTATAGAGCCCTTTTAAGATGCCATCTTCAACGCCGGTGGGCATCGCTGGCATCGGATGATTTTCATTGTAGAGCGCAAGATAATAAAAAATCTCCTCGTTTTCCACATACATGCGGCGCAAACCGTCGGCGATGATGACGGCGAGTTCAAAGCCGAACGCGGGATCGTAAGGCAGGCACGTCGGCACCGTGCTCGTGAGCAGCAGGCTGTGGCCGTCCTGATGTTGGA
>Ga0310811_10006889_pt1 | contig 14521 bp, 8 predicted proteins | sample YCmetagenome_FD_207642 | JGI IMG/M metagenome (GOLD analysis project Ga0310811, IMG submission 207642) | Soil microbial communities from experimental microcosm in Duke University, North Carolina, United States - YC | ecosystem: Engineered > Artificial ecosystem > Soil microcosm > Unclassified ...
TATAGTAGAGATTATTGTTAAATGAATAATGAGGTTGCAGATCTCCACCTCCGTACCAAACCCATTTGTTATTAATATGATGTTGAAATTCTTTGCCAAGTGTAAAATAGATATTTGCGTATGACCAATCAGTATAGCTGGACGTATTTACATTAGCATTGTTTGAGTTAAAATTGAAAGATGTAGTTAATCCTAATCGGAGCGCCTTATTTTCTGATTTGTATTGCTTGTACATTAAAGTAAATGGTCCCGAACCAGAATTAAAAATACCATCAAACAAGAAGGTGGTATTAAAGCCGATATCGTGTTTGTAGGATTTTTCGGAACCATCGTTTTGTGTTTGGGCAAAAGCGATTGTGCAGAAGCTCACGGTAAGTGAGATCAGAAGTAGTCTTTTTCTCATAGCTATAAATTTTAGTTTTGCAATGAGATGCAATTATAAGGCCAGAAGGGCAACGTGATATGTTAAGAAAATATTAATTCAATAACCTTATTTCACATCGTTCTCCCTTAAGAAGCTCTGCAGAATTATGTACTTGTATGGATGAACGCGCGTCATCCATTTCTTCTTTCACTTTATTCTTCACCTCTTTCATTTTCAATGCTTCGATAAAGCGCTTCACTTGTTCGTTGGTTTCGAGAATGAGTTTAGGTACTGGTGTTGGTTTATCATCATCACCTTTCGCTACCATAGTAAAGTAAGATGAGTTGGTATGTTTGACGGTACCCAATTTTACATTCTCTGCTTCAACTCTTATACCCACAACAAGTGATGACCTGCCCACATGATTTACAGAAGCATGAAGTGATACAAGTTCACCAACTTCTACAGGCTGAAGAAATTCAACACTATCAACAGAAACTGTAACACAGTAGGTGCCCGCATGTTTGCTGGCACAGGCGTAGGCTACCTTGTCCATAAGTGAAAGCAAAATTCCCCCGTGAATTTTTCCGCCAAAGTTAGCGTACGAGGGAATCATCAATTCAGTAATGGTGGTTTGAGAAGCCTTTACAGGTTTAGCATCGATCAGCATGGTAAAAAGTTTTTGAAAAGATAGGAAAAGATTTTGCCACCCTTACAGGTTTTGCTCACTTCTCTTTTCCTAAAGTGTTAAGCTTATAACGGAAACGAGTAAACATGGCTAGCGCTGTAAGTGTTAATCCGATGAGAAGTCCAAGCCAAATACCCACAGCACCATAGCCCGCATGAAAGCCAAGCCAGTATCCGAGAGGTATGCCGATAATCCAGTATGCTGAAAAAATAAGAAGCGATGGAATCTTAACATCTTGTAAGCCACGCAATGCTGCGGTGCAAACTACTTGTGTTCCATCAGCCAGTTGAAACAACCCGGTGATGATTAACAGAGGCGTAGCGATCTCAATTACCTGCGGATCGTTTACATATAGACCCGGAAGAAAATGTTTGCCGGCAATAAATACGATGCCCCACAAACTCATAATGGCAAGAGCCATGTAAAGTAATATGTATGATGCCTGACGGGCATTGATAAAATCTTTTTGTCCGAGATAGAAGCCTACGCGTATGGTGGCCGCCGCACCAAGACCTGAGGTGATCATATAACTTACAGTTGCCATGTTAATAGCAATCTGGTGAGCTGCTAATGTTTGAGCCCCGATCCATCCCATCATGACGGCAGAGAAATCAAACGCTGCTACTTCAAAGATAAATTGAATGCCTGCCGGTATGCCGATGTGAAGTAATTTTTTAAAGAGTGCGCCAGAGTATTTTCCAAATGCAAAAAGTCCTTTAAAGGACGCGAACTCTTTTCCATAGATTACATAACACACCATAAATGTTGCCATGAATATGCGCGATGTGAATGTAGCCCATGCTGCGCCTTCAAGTCCCAATGCAGGGAAGCCTCCATGTCCAAAAATTAGAAAGTAATTTAACACAATGTTGATAACGTTGCTGGTGATTACCACAATCATAGCAATACGTGTTAGTGATAATCCTTCAGCAAATTGTTTCAGACTTTGAAATATCAATATGGGTATGAGTGACCACGTAATAATTTTAAGATACGGGATGGCCAAGTCAACTACTTCAGGAGACTGATCGATATAAAAAAGAATGTTCTTTCCATAGTAGACACAAACGATAAGCACCAGGCTTGTTATAAAGTTGATGATGAGACCATGGCGCAACGTGTTTACTATTCTGCCATGATCACCCTCACCATGAGCCTCGGCTACCAATGGTGTGATGGCATACGATACACCAATACCAAACAACAGCAAAACATTAAACGCAACGTTGGAGAGTGATGCTGCGGCCAGCGACGTAGCGTTAACATGTCCAACCATAACACTATCAACCACACCCATCATAACATGTCCCAACTGACTAAGCATAACAGGATAAGCCAGATGAAAATTTTCCCGGATGTGGGTAAGATATGTTTTCTTGTTTAGCACTGAAGATTGGATACAGAGATCATTAAAGTCCTTTCATACGAGCGATCATCAGAATAGCAGTCATGCTGATGCTATCGGTAATCTCGCCATTTATAACCATATCCAGTGCTTCTGCTAATGGAAGTTTTTTAAGTTTCAGATCTGCTTCGGTCTCTTCAAGCTCTCGTTCACCATGACTTAGCTCTTCAGCCAGAAAGAAAAACCCTTCTTCATCCGTAACGGAATTAGATGTGTGAATACGAAAAGGTTTAGACCACTTTGCTGCTGTAATACCAGCCTCTTCTCTCAGCTCTCGTTTTGCAGCTTCTAAAGCCGATTCTTCATAGGGAGCACCGCCTTCAGGAATCTCCCATGAGTATTCATTGAGCGGATATCGATACTGGCCTACAAGCCAGATGTTCAGATGTTCGTCTAGCGCAACCACGCCAATGGCTTTATTTTTAAAATGCACCTTTCCGTAAATACCCTTGCCCCCTGAAGGATTAAGCACCTGATACTCGGTAACTGAAATCCATTGATTATCATATTTCTCTTCGCCTGATAATGTTGTCCATGGATTTTTGTGAGTATCGTGAGTCATGATGTTTAATTTAATATTTCGATAAATCAAAACTATGGAAATCTTTTTGTCTCCTCATATTTGCCACTAAGTTTGTGTTATGCTGTTATCATCTTTTTCTTCTGATCAGATTGAAGCGGGCTGCGACGAGGTGGGGCGTGGTTGTTTGGCAGGTCCGGTGGTGGCCGCTGCTGTAATTCTGCCTAAAAACTATCAGCATGAGTTATTGAACGATTCAAAAAAGCTCACCAAAGAAGAGCGCGACCAGCTTAATGTAGAAATTAAACGTGATGCGCTGGCCTGGGCTGTTGCCGAAGTTGATAATGAAGAGATCGACAAGATTAATATTCTGAATGCCTCTTTCAAAGCCATGCACCTTGCGCTTGATAAATTAACAATGAAGCCGGAGTTGCTTTTGATTGACGGCAATCGTTTTAAACCTTACCAGGATTTGAAACATGAGTGTGTCATTAAAGGTGATGCTATCTATCTCTCTATAGCCGCTGCTTCAGTTTTAGCTAAAACATTTCGTGATGAACTAATGGCCGCTTTCTCGGAAAAATATCCCGGTTATGGATGGAACACCAATGTTGGCTATCCCACTGATGAGCATCGGGAGGGAATTAAAAAACTGGGGATTACACCGCTTCATCGCAGATCATTCAGGCTGCTGCCCGAACAATTAGAGCTGTTTGAAGAGATATAAGTCGCCAGAGGGTATAATACAGACTTTTAAGAAACCTTAGAGCAAAGCTTTGCGTCTTAGTGTTAAACTTACAGTACTATGATTTACATTTTTAAGCGTCTTCAGGCTGCAAACCGACTGCATGCATTAGTACTGTTCTTTCTTACCACAACATTATGTGTAACGCTTGTTGCCGTGCGGGTTCATTTTACAGAGACGGCTACGTTTGTTTTTCTGGTTTGGAATATTTTTCTGGCTCTAATTCCGTATGGTGTTAGTACGTTGCTGGTTCTCTATCAGCATAAGTTTACTAACCGATGGTTTCTCTTCTTCCCGATAGTATTGTGGTTATTATTCTTTCCGAATGCGCCTTATATTCTGACTGATCTTTTTCATTTAAAACACAGAGCAGGAATACCGTATTGGTATGATCTGGGATTGATTTTATTCTTCGCGTGGAATGGTCTTATGCTTGGGTTCGCTTCACTGATGGATATTCAAACGATCTTAACAAAACACTTCAATAAAACCGTTGGCTGGCTGGTAGCATTATCATCATTGACTTTAGGAAGCTATGGAATTTACCTCGGTCGTTATTTACGCTGGAACAGTTGGGACATTGTCTCATCACCATTAGGATTACTACACGATGTAATCAGACCGTTCTTTCATCCGTCAGCTTATCCTAAAACATTTGGTGTTACATTAATCTTCTCCTTGTTTCTTGTCATCGCCTACCTGATGCTCATTCAAATGGCCAAAGCCTTTAAAAGCACAGATGAAAGTTTATAAGTTTATTAGTCATTAAGTTCAGGTTTATAGTTCCAAGTTCAAGGTTCCAAGTTGCTTGCGCCAGCCAACCTGAAACCTTGAACCTTGAACTGATTACTATTAACTATAACTGTTAACTTTATTGCTGAGTGATTTGCCACTGCTGATTATTACCTCCATTCCAGGGCCATTGTATTATGCCAGCTCGGTCTGCTGTAGACGATTGATTAACATCCAATGCTTCACCGCTGTTTTTGTTAATGATCCTGTAATATCCACCACCGTTGTCAATAATTTGCCAAAGTTGATTATTGCCTCCACCCCATGTGTACTGAATGACTGCTGCACCATTGGCGGTTGATGCTCCATCGACGTCTGCTACTTTGCCACTGTTACGATTGATCAATCTATAATATCCACCACCGCTTTCTATAATTTGCCATTGCTGATTATTTCCACCACTCCATGTATACTGAATAGCACTTGCACGATCAGCAGTTGAGCCTTCACTGATATCCAGAACCTTACCGCTGTTACGGTTTGTGATTTTATAGTAAGCAGAAGGATTGTATGGACCAACATTTTCACCCCATCCATAACGAATTCTGTGAACGCCTGAATAATTTGTTGTAGTAAGTGTAATGTTATTTCCACTTCCTCCCCTTGTTTGAATTGAATAGCTGTCTCCATCTCTTAACCCTGGCCAGTAAACACTGGCAACTCCATCTGTTCTGAAAACATTAGTTGACCCCACGATATATGCAACCTCATTATCAGATTGAGAACCTACGTAATTTTTTCCTGTTGTCATTCCTGCACCAAATTCAGTTACTACCGTACGACTAGCGTAACTACCTATTCGGCTTCTCCAATCAGATTCCCAGCCTGCAGTTGTTCTGGTTCCCCAATATGCGTAGTTATGTAAGGATAATAAGCAACTTGAGAATCGGCTATCAGCACCAACCTGTGTAACGTTTTCAGAATATCCTGTTCCTCCTAAAATAATTCTTCCTCTTGGAACACTTGGGTATCGCGAAAGGAATTCTGCATAGAGCGCTGTAAGATTCGTTAATGAATAACCATGTGGTTCGTTGAATACTTCAAAGTAAACATTGCTGGTTCCACCATATTTGTTTACAACAACTTGCCACATGTTCCAGAAATCTGTGGTGTTGTCAACAATACCATCACGAGAAGATGCAGACTCCCAGCAACCTAAGATCACTTTCATGTTTTTGCTCACGGCTCTATCTATCGCACCGGTGTATGCACTCCACCACGATTCCAAAACAGAAGAAGGATTAATCGGAAGTCGGACTGTATTAACGCCAGGCATGTTTATTTGAAAACCTGTAAGAACGGCGTTGGCCTTTGCAGAGACAGTTGAGTAACTATCAGAGCTTGTCAGTCCAGATGGAATAACCCAACCATCCACAAAATTGTCTCGGCCATCTGCCCAGTTTACACCGGCAATAGACGCTGCCCCAACAGCGTTGCTGGTTGATTTTGAATCTATCGACACTGTTTTTTGAATGTCAGGATCATTTTGGCAGTTGACCAGAAATAAAGTGATGAATGCGAGGCACACTAAAATTCTTAATTTTTTCATAAGTATTAGGTTTGTTAAGCTTCAAAGGTATTTTTTAGAAAGAGGCGGGGCGGGGGGCGAATTGGGAAACAATGAGGGACGTTTGGATAAATTCAATCGTTTGCAAATTTATTTCAATCGTTTGTTTATTTTTCTGCAATGTAGAATCTGTCTTTAGGAAATTGCCCATCTTTGCTCAGAAGTAAAGTGCTGGTAAGTGACTTTTGGATGATGTTGGGTATAAGCACAAATGTCCCCCACGAATTATTCAAATGACCCCTGTAATAGAATCCTGGTGATAAGAACAATACAGTATGTTTAACAATCGATTGCTAACGACATCTGGTAATATTTAGAAAGGGTAATTATGCGAGGTTTGAGATTTATAGTATTCGGTCTTCTTTTCATTTCGCTTGAGCCAGCGCTTGCTCAGTTCCAGTCCAAAAAGAATTTAATCAAACATTACAGTGTAAAAGATGGGCTCTCTCAAAGTGTAGTAAACAGCATTACACAGGATAACCAGTCTTTAATGTGGTTTGCTACTGAAGATGGTTTAAATCGTTTTGATGGATACGCTTTCAAAACATTCCGCTATGATCCTGATAACAAAACCAGCATTGCTGACAACTTCGTTCAAAGTATTTTTAAAGACTCTGAAGGAACGCTGTGGGTTTCTTCACGAAAGGGTTTGTTAGAGTTTGATTCATATAAGGAGACGTTTACACTATATCAGCATGACTTTAAAGGCAACTCACATTACGCTTACAATGATGTGAGTTTTATTACTGAAGGTCACTCCGGAAATCTCTGGATCTCGTGGTATGGTACTGGCTTTGCATCCTTTGATAAAAAAACAAAATCATTTAGCGCTTACACACCTGAGACGTTACCAGGGTTGAGCAATGAAAAAACGGTTGCCTTACTCGAAGATAAATTTGGATTACTATGGGTTGGCACGCAGGAGGGAGGCGTGAATGTTTTCCAGGTTAGCAAAGGTAAGGTGATTAAGAAGGTAAATAATTTTGCCGGGTATAATGAATTTGCTTCTTCCAATGTTCATTGTTTTGCAGAAGATAAATATGGAAACATCTGGATAGGCACATCTCAGGGACTCGTTGTTTACTTACGCAATGAAAATAGATTCTTCGCATTTAACGATCCGGCATTCTCTGTAAGTAAAGTAAGTGTAATCTCTCTGCATGGTGATACAAATGAAAACTTGTGGATTGGCTCACAGGGTGTAGGTTTATATCAACTTGATCTTCGTCAATTCACTACACATGCTGTAAAAGATTTTATTTTTGTTCATGTAAAAAGTCTTAAAGACTACGATCTCTCCAAGCGCACCATTCAATTTGTTTATGAAGATAAAGACAAAGATGTATGGATTGGTACTTTTGGTGACGGTGTTTACCTGGTGAGCAACGCTAAAGAGAATTTTGTTAAACTTCAAAAACCACTCTACGAAAATTCTGCCGTGAGCTTCGTTCCTTATTATGGTATGTGCCATGATCAGGATGGAAATTTATGGCTCGGCACTGATGGCAACGGAATTTATAAATCCGATTTAAACGGACATGTCATTGAACATTATACAGCTGAAAAAGCAAATGGAAAATTAAAAGACAATGCCATTCTCTCAGCATTAAATGATCGCAAAGGGCGGCTTTGGTTTGGATCTTATTCACATGGATTATTTCGTTATAACTCCGCTTCAAATTCATTCATAAATTATCACTACAAGAACGCTACCAAACCTGGGGGTAATGATGTGAGAGTAATTTTTGAAGACTCAAAAAATAACATCTGGATAGGCACCAATCGCGGAGGACTATGCCTCTTGAATGAAAAAGATAATACATACGAAAACCCATCTCACTTCGGTGGTACATTACTCGGCGGAGATGTTCGTTCCATAACTGAAGATAATGAAGGTAATCTGTGGATTGGATTTTATGGAGACGGTGTCTATTCCTATAACCTCTACGATAAAAAATGGAAACGACATTCAAATGATTTGAAAAGTGATATAGTATTCGCTGTTAAAACCGATGGAAATAATAAGGTGTGGATGGGGACAGGCGGAGGAGGCTTATGCGTTTTTGATCCGAAACAAAATAAATTTAAAAGATATACAGAGAAGGATGGCTTATCAAACAACACCATTTACGCCATACTCATTGATAATGATGAAAACGTATGGGTGAGCACAAACTCAGGCGTATCAAAATTTGATGCAGGTAAAAATAAATTCACCAACTACAACACATCAGACGGATTGCAGGAAGGACAATTCAATCAGGGCTCAGCATTGTTTAATGAAGTTGGTGGATACATGTGTTTTGGTGGCACGTTAGGTTATAATATTTTTTATCCCGATCAGATCAAAACAATGTTAAAGAAACCTGAAGTTATGCTCTCAGGACTTTCTTTATTTAACAAGCCAATAAAAATCAATGAAAGCGTAGATGGCAATACAATTCTGAATCAGGTAATAAGTCGCACGAAAGAAATTACACTTGCACACGACCAGAATGTTTTAACGTTTGAGTTTGTAGGATTAAACTATAGCTACCCTGAAAAAAACAGGTACGCTTATAAATTAGATGGTCTCGACGAAGATTGGAATTTTGTTGGCAACCAACGCACTGCTACGTATCGATACCTGAGTCCTGGAGATTATACTTTTAAGGTTAAGGCTTCAAACATAGAAAATATCTGGGGAGATGATTTTGCACAAGTTGCCATAAAAATAAAATATCCCTTCTGGCAAACTCCTTTAGCATACATTCTTTATTTCATTGCCCTGGTTGCTATTTGGACTTTTATATATTCACTGCGTAGGAAGCAGATCATTCTGAGAAAAAGATTAAAGATTGAAAAGAGTCAGCGCAAATATGAACGTCAGTTGGTTCAACAAAAATTATCCTTCTTTACTGAGATCTCGCACGAGTTTAAAACACCATTGACATTGATGATTGGCCCCCTTGAAGAGATGCTGGCAAAAGAAACCAGCATGACGCCCATGGGAAGAAAATTAAGAATGGTGAATCGCAATGCACACAAATTATTAAGCCTCATCAATAAACTATTAGACTATAGAAAAATTGAAAGTGGCAACGTTCTTTTAAAAGTGAGTGAAGATAACATTGTAGCTTTTGTAGAAGAGATTTTTATTACGTTTAAAGAGTTGGCAAATCATAAAAATATAAACTTCCATTTTCATGCAGAGCATCCTGCAATCATGGTGTGGTTTGATAAAGAAAAATTAGAAATGGTTTTAAATAACATCATTTCAAATTCATTCAAATACATTGGGCAGGGAAATGAAATCAGTGTTTCTGTATCAAGACATGTAACAGACAAACATCCGAAAGGCAGAGCCTGCATCAAAATAAAAGACAACGGCATAGGCATTCCTAAAAAACATCTTGGAAATATTTTCGACTGGTTTAACAGGGGAGAGAATTCAGGTGCGATGAGTTCTGGTATAGGATTGTCATTGGCAAAAAAACTGATACACCTTCATAAGGGAGAAATTTTTGTTGAAAGCGCAGAATCAAAAGGATCTACCTTCAGTATCAAGATGCCATTGGGTAAAGATCATTTCAGAGAAGAAGAAATTATACCAATGCCTGAAGTTGATCATAGTCATGCTGAGAATGAGAGTCATGAAAAAAGTATTTTACTTGAAGTTGAAGATGATCTGTCGTCAAGAAAAGGATTAAAAAGTTTACTCATCGTGGAAGATGATGAAGAAATTCGCGGCTTCTTAAGAGAGTACTTTGAGAAAGATTATAGAATATTTGAAGCATCAAACGGAGCAGAGGGAAATGAATCAGCGTCCACTCATCATCCTGATCTAATCATTACCGATATCATGATGCCTGTCATGAACGGAATAGATTTTTGTAAACTCCTTAAAAGTAATATCCGTACGAGTCATATTCCTGTTATTATGCTGACGGCCAAGTCAAGCTTGTCGCATCATAAAGAAGGAATTGAAACAGGTGCTGACACCTATATTACTAAACCCTTCAGTCCAGAGATTTTAGGAATAACAATTCACAATCTCTTACAATCACGTGAGACGCTCATGCGATTCTACCGAAATCTGTTTGCACCTGATTCTGAAAAAACAACCACCCAGGGCCATAATGCCATAGATGAAAAGTTTCTACACTCTATATATGAGATGCTGATGGCAAATATTGATAAGCCTGACTTTAATATTAATGAGTTGTGTGATGTATTAAATATGAGTAGGTCACTGGTTTATAAAAAAGTTAAAATGCTAACCGGTCTTTCTCCCGTTGAGTACATCAGATCCTTGCGAATGCAGGAAGCCGCAAAATTATTAAGAACCAGAAAGTACAAGGTTTTTGAAGTTGTTTACATGGTTGGTTTCTCCGACCTGAAATATTTTCGTCAATGCTTCACTAAAGAGTTCGGTTATTCACCTTCTGATTTTATTAAGAATACCGAAACAACAGAAGGATAAGCTCTATCCATTTAAAACCTGAAAATAATAATGCATTTCAGCCCTGTCTGGCACGAATGCTCATATACACCCTACTAATTAACAATTAGCACCCCCTTCTCGAAAACGTTTTAGATGAGATTTGGAAACGTTTGTTCTGCTTTAGCCCGGCTAAAAAGAGCAAGCGCAAAGTTTTTACTAAACCCAATTCACACTTATGCTAAAGTATCTACTAAAAAAGATTAATCGGAAGGCCATTGGCTTTATGGTCATGGTTTTGCAGCTGAATTGCAGCTTGCTTCTGGCGCAGTCGGAGAACATTATTCAGGGTAAAGTTCTTTCTAAAGATGATGGGCAAGGTTTGCCCGGTGTCAATATTATTTTGAAAGGCTCTACCATTGGAACCACAACAGATGGTGATGGAAAGTTTAGCCTTAGCGTACCTGGCAAAGATGCCGTTCTTGTTTTTTCCTTTATTGGTTATAAAACCCAGGAAGTAACAGTTGGTACTCAAACAACTTTTGATGTTCACTTAGAGGCTGATATTGAAACGCTTTCTGAAATTGTTGTTGTTGGTTATGGCGAACAAAAGAAGGAAACATTAACAGGATCAATTTCGCAAGTTAAGGGAGCTGATTTAGTAAAGAGTCCTCAAACCAATTTGTCCAACTCATTAGCAGGTCGCTTCTCAGGTATCATTGCTAATAACCGTGGTGGTGAACCTGGTTATGATGGAAGTAGCTACACCATTCGTGGTCTTGCTACAACAGGAAATAATGATGTGTTAGTAGTTGTCGATGGTATTCCGGGCCAGCTCGGTGGTTTGGAAAGACTTAACCCGAATGACATTGAAAGCATTTCTATTTTGAAAGATGCATCGGCTGCGGTTTATGGAAGTCGTGCAGCGAACGGTGTAATTCTTGTTACCACTAAGAGAGGTAAGAGCGGAAAGCCAACAGTTTCTTATAGCTTCAACCAGGGATTTTCAAGCCCTACACGTTTGCCAAGCATGGCTGATGCAGCAACCTTCGCTACTATACAGAATGAGATAGACTACTATAATACTCCTGCCGGTGGAATGAACCAACATTACTCTGCTGAGGAAATTCAGAAATTTAAAGATGGCTCTGATCCACTCAACTACCCTAATACAAATTGGGCATCTGCAACACTAAAAAAAGTAGCGATGCAAAATCAACACAATTTGTCTATCACTGGCGGATCGGAAGATGTTAAGTATTATGTATCACTTGGAAAAATATTCCAGGATGGTTTATACAAAAATGGTGCTACCAAGTATAACCAATTCAATTTCAGATCGAACATTGATGCTAATGTAACTAAGAACTTTAAAGTTAGTCTTTCACTTGCAGGAAGACAGGAAGACAGGAAATATCCAATCTATGGTGCTGGCGATATTTTCAGATCTATCTATAGAGCGTATCCAACGATTGCTGCATTCTATCCTAACGGACTACCCACTACTGGTATTGAAAATAATAATCCTGCTGTTATGACTACTTCAAAAGGTGGAACAAATGTTAACCCTACGCAGGTATTCAATGGTATTCTAAGAGCTGCTTATACTTTTGATCAGGTAAAAGGTTTATCCGTTGATGGATTTTATTCAGTAGATAAAAGCTGGGGCTTCTCAAAAGCATTTGCTAAACCTTATAAGTTATACAGCTATAGCAGTGCAGACGATACGTACACTGCATTCTTAACAGGAGGTTCTGCAGGAGCAGCAAAACTTTCAGAGTCTAGTCAAAGCAATACGATGGTAACAGAAAACATCAAGCTGAATTATGACAGACAATTAGGTAATCACCATATAAATGCATTCGTAGCATATGAGCAGAGTAAAAGACATGCAGACACGTTGGGCGCCTCAAGAATAAATTATCCTACTGTTGAAACACCAGAGTTATCACAAGGTAGCACTGCTTCCAGTGATAAAGATAATTATGGAAGTAGCTATAATTACCATAGAAGAAGTTACATCGGAAGAGCAGCGTATAACTACAAAGAAAAATATCTTGCTGAGGTACAAATGCGTATTGATGGATCTTCAATCTTTCCAAGTGGAAAGCAATATGGTTACTTCCCTGCTGTTTCTGCCGGTTGGAGAATTTCAGAAGAAGGCTGGTTTGATAATGTATCCTTTATTGACGATTTAAAATTACGAGCGTCTTATGGAACGTTAGGAAATGATAATGTAGGAGCGTTTCAGTATTTCAACAATTACTCGTTAAGTAATTCGGTTTATACCATTGGAAGTGACAAGCATGCAGGTATTGATCTTACAAAGTTGGCGAATCCAAACATTACCTGGGAGGTTGCTAAAAAAACTGACATTGGTATAAATGCTACATTCCTTAAGAACTTTAGCCTTGAATTCATTTACTTTCAACAGCATCGAACCAAAATTCTTACAACAAGAAATGCTTCTATCCCAGGTGTTTCAGGGATCGTAAATCCTTACAGTGGAAATGCATTAGTACCGAGTGAGAACATTGGTAAAGTGAACAGCAATGGTATTGAAGCAACATTAGGATATAACAAACGCCAAGGTGATTTCTGGTATGGCGTTTCTGCCAACTTTACGTTTGCAAAAAGCAAAATAGTATTCATCGATGAAGCGCCTGACTTATTAGATTATCAGCGCAAGACAGGTCGTCCTTTAAATACATATTTATTGTACAAGACCGAAGGAATAATCAGAACTCAGGGTGACCTCGACTCTCATCCTCAATTTCCGAATGCAAAATTAGGTGACCTTATTTACACGGACTACAATCATGATGGAAAGCTAACAGCTGATGATCAGGTACGCACCAAATATGGTAATATACCACAGATCACTTATGGTATGACTATTAATGGTGGCTGGAAACGATTTGATGTCTCTCTTCTTTTCGCAGGACAATCAAGAGTAAGCCAATATGTATTGCCGGAGTCAGGCACAGTAGGAAATTTCTATAGCAGCTGGGCAAATAACAGGTGGAGTCCAACAAACACCAACGGTTCATATCCAAGAGTTGATACCAGAGCCTCATCTGCTTATAGCGGAGGTCTTTACAAAAACAGCTTCTGGTTAAATGATGCTTCGTTTGTCCGTTTGAAAAATGTTGCTATTGGTTATAATGTTCCACAGGCAATTGCGTCAAAATTACACATGACCAATCTTCGCATATATGCTAACGGCTTCAACCTCTTTACAATTTCTAAAGTGAAGAATTATGATCCGGAAGGCAGCAGTGAAAGCGCGCAATTCTATCCGCAACAACGAATATTAAACCTGGGTGTTAACGTGCAGTTTTAAGAACCTGTAATGAAATGAAATTGATATTATTCGACTTCATGAATTTCATCAAACAATAATCTGACTATGAAAATAAAATTCACACATACAATATTACTCACGTCCATCTGCATAGGTGGATTGATGACAGGGTGTAACAATGACTTGTTGAACGTTACGCCTACCGATCGTATATCCGATGCTGCTATTATAGCAGACTCTTCTCTCTTTGAAGATTTTGTTATTAACCGATACATGGGCGCTAAACTTCAGGACAAAGAAGGTGAAGGAACAAATCCCGGATTTGGCAGAGGTTTTGAATATGCGTTGTGGGCATCCATTACAGATGAATCTATCTATAATAGTGATGATAATACGTGGCTGGTTCAGCGTGGTCAACTTGCACCGGAGAATACCGGAATCACAGGTACTATCTGGTCAAGAAGTTATCGCAGCATCAGGGAATGTAACTATGCGTTGAGCAAGATTGATCAGGTGAAGATGAGTGAGGGTCACAAAAAAATATTGACGGCTGAAATAAAATTCATTCGTGCGTATCGTTACCATGACTTAATCAGAAACTTCGGTCAGATTGTTCTTGTGGGAGACAAGGTTTATGAACTTGGTGAAGATTTTACAGATCCGGCAATATTCACAAAATCTTCTATCACAGAAGGCATGCAATACATTACCGGACA
>Ga0310811_10006890_pt1 | contig 14521 bp, 11 predicted proteins | sample YCmetagenome_FD_207642 | JGI IMG/M metagenome (GOLD analysis project Ga0310811, IMG submission 207642) | Soil microbial communities from experimental microcosm in Duke University, North Carolina, United States - YC | ecosystem: Engineered > Artificial ecosystem > Soil microcosm > Unclassified ...
GGCGACGTCGAAGGTCACTTCGTCCCTGGCCACGAGATCGGCAAGGCACTGATCGAAGGTCTGCATGCCGTACTGCTCGCGCCCCTCGGCGATGAAATCCCGGATCTCGCCGATCCGCGTTCCCTCGATAATGATATCCTGGATCGCCGGCGTGTTGATCATGACCTCGGCAGCGACCACACGTCCCTTGCCGGTGCGCTTCGGAAGCAAGCGCTGCGACACGACCGCGTAGAGCGACTCCGCCAGGCGAACGCGAATGACTCCCTGCTCTTCCGGCGGGAACATGGCCACGATGCGGAGAATCGTGCTCGTCGCGTCGGGCGTGTGAAGGGTCGACATGAGGAGGTGGCCGGTCTCGGCGGCCTTGATCGCCGTATCGACTGTCTCCGCGTCGCGCATCTCGCCGATCATGATCACGTCGGGATCCTGACGGAGCGCGGCCCGCAGACCCATTTTGAAATCGGTGGTGTCCGAGCCGATCTCGCGCTGCGTGACCGACGACATCCCGTCCCTGTGGAGGAACTCGATCGGGTTCTCGAGCGTGAGGATGTGCCGGTTCTCGCGCTGGTTGATGTAGTTGATCATCGCGGCCAACGTGCTCGATTTGCCCGAGCCGGTCACGCCGGTCACGAGCACCATGCCGCGCTCGGTCTCGGCGATTTTCCCCAGCGAGGGCGGGAGGGCGAGCTTCTCGAAGGTCGGGATCTCCCACGGAATGACGCGCATGATGATCGAAAACGACCCGCGCTGCTTCATGATGTTCACGCGGAACCGCCCGACGCCGGAGGCCGACCACGAGCAGTCGTAGTCGAGGATCTTGTCGATCCTCGCCTTGTCCTCCTCGTTCGTCATGAGATGCAGGGCGATCGCCTTGGTCTGGTCCGGCGTCAGCGCCTGCTTGGTCAGCGCAACGAGCTCACCGTTGATGCGCGCACGAAAAACGTCTCCTGCTTTGATGTGCAGGTCGGACGCGCCGCGCTCAACGGCGGCCTTGATGATCTTATCCATTTCAGTATCCGGCTCTCTTGTCGACGATGTTTCTCAAAGGCTCGCCATTTGAGTATCGGCGCCAGTTGTCCAAAAATAGATCGAGCTGCCGGGGCCAAAATCGGCCGGGCGACACCGGCGAGATGTGGGGGCTCAAAAGGACCTGTCGGAGTCCCCACAGAGGACTCGTTGGCGGCACCGGCTCTTCTTTGAATACATCCAGGGCGGCCCCGCGCAGGCGCCCACTCGCCAAGCGCTCGGCCAGCGCGTCCTGGTCGAGCAGGCCCCCGCGAGCCACGTTGACGACGATGGCCGACTGCGGCAGGAGGTCGAGCCGTTCCGCGGTGAGCAGCCCGCTGGTCTCCCCCGTGAGCGGCGCGGCCAGGACGACGACGTCGTGCCCCGGGAGCTCGGCCTCGAACTGATCCAGTCCCACGACGCGCTCGAACCCCGGCGGTGGCCCCATGCCCACCCGCCGACGAACCCCGGTGCACCTCGCACCAAGCGCGCTGAGTCGCTCTGCCGTCGCACCCCCAATACCTCCAACACCCACGATCAAAGCGCGCACCGAATCCATTTCGCGGAGCACCGAATCCATGCGCACGAAGGGCGCCTTGTTCCACTCCGTGCGACGCTGCTGGTCGATGACCATGTCGAGACCGCGGAGGAAATGCAGCACGCTGCCCACCACGTACTCGGCGATCGGGATCGCGTGAATTCCGGCCGAGTTGGTGAGTATCACGCCGCTGGTGAGCATTTCCTCATGCAACGCGGTGCCGACGCCGGCGGCCGCGGAATGCACCCAGCGCAGCCGGCGCGCTTCGAGAAAGAGCAGGCGCGGGATTCCGAAGCCGTAGTAGACCTCGGCCTCACGAATCGCCTCCATCACCTCGTCGCTCGGGCGCGGAGGGCCGTCGCCATCGGAGCTCGTCGGAGCGCGAATCACGTGGACGCGCCATCCGGGAGGGGTCTCGTCGAGAATTCGACGTTCGCCCTCGGGAGTCAGCGCCCAGTTTTTTGAGGTCGCGGCGAGATCGAGAACGAGCAGTCGGTCCATCAATCCGTTGTGATGCTGATGACGTCTGGTCGGGCGCGGAGCACGTCGCACACGACGTCGAATTGTTTGGTGGCACCGATCAGTTCGAGATCGAAGGTTCGATCGCTATCGTGCTCATAGGTACGACGGGCGAAGATGTGCACCCCGTGCCCCTCGATCGTCTTCTGAAAATCTTCGAACACCGCGCCGGGTATGACCCGGAGGGTGGCGCGAACGCGGCGCCGTTTCGCGAGCAACCACTGTTCGAGGGGGCGCATGCCGACCAGAACGAGCATGATCAGCGTCGTCGTGCCTAGGGCATCGACGTACGCGCCTGATCCAACCGCCGCGCCCACGGCGGCCACCACCCAGATAGTCGCCGCCGTGGTCAATCCGACCACGGCACCCTGGCCGTGCAGGATCGCACCAGCCCCCAGGAACCCGATGCCCGAGACGATCTGCGCGGCGATGCGCGTGGTATCGCCGTATGGCCGGCCGTCGGGAGTGAACCCGATCCTCGCGATGTCCACTGACAGCTGGGTGAACAGCGCGGCACCGACGCAAATGAGAATGTTGGTGCGCAGACCTGCGGGCTTCCCGGCGAACTCTCGCTCGAGGCCGATCGCCCCGCCGAGCAGGGTCGCCAGCAGGAGCTTGCCGAGCACGCTGAGTCGCAGCGCTTCGGCAAGCGTGGCAATCGACTGCGTCAAATCCCCGGTAGCCAGCGCGTGGATCGTGATGACAAGCTCCCGCCCATCAACGCGTCACGCGCCAGTACGGCTCAGCGCATGTCGAGATCGCGTATGTCGCCAGGCGTCGTGTCCGGCGACGAATCGCCGTAGCTGATGCTGCGCGCCTGCTCTTCCAGCGACGCGATCGCTGCGTCATCGGGCTCGGTCGGAGTGGCAAAGTTGCGGAACACCGTGCCGCCGCACTTCTCGCACGTGACGGCGTTCGGCACGGCCTTGTCGTAGAACTTCTCGTTACCACAGGTAATGCACACCAGCGTCAGCAGTCCGCGTGGCCCGTCGTCGTTTGCCATGATTCACTCGCGCTTGGGATGAGTGCGAGTCGTGCAAGACGCATGCGGTCCACGCAAACACAACACAGCGAGCTGAACCTGCTGACAGTCTATCGTCGTCGGATCGTTACGGGTAGAGCCGTATCGTCATGGCGCAGCGGCTCTTTGATCTCGGCGTAGCGTGCACTCAGTGGCTGCGTCGCAGGCAACGGTCGAGCGCGACAACTTACAGCCAGGGAAGGACGAGGGCGACGCCGATGGCAAACTGCCTCATCGGGCCGCCCTCGTGGGAACCGACACGCCCTTCAGTACGGACGCGCCGGCTTGCTCCGTTTCTGCGCGCACTCGTCGCAGAGAGTTGCGCTGGCCTGCAGCATCGTCCCGCAACTTCCACAGAGGCTGAACACGCGCACGCCGTGCGGTGTGACCTCGCGATGGATCGACGCCATGTGAACGGAGAAATTGAAGATTGTAGGGGTCAGCGTCCGATGGACGCGTCGATTCGCTTTCCAGGCCTTGATTCGCGCGAGTAGTGCATTGAAGAACCGCATGAGACGCCAGGAAGGAGCCGCGCACTTACTTCATCCTCGCCGGCAGCGCGCGGCAGCAGGGCCGGCGGCGAGACCGACCACCCAAAATGCACGGCTCATGCCGTCCTCAGTGCGGCATCGGAGGGCATCAGAAGCCCATCCGATCCCGAACGGCATCCATCGTCTCGCGCGCCAAGACGCGGCAGCGGGCCGCACCGGTTTCCAGTGCGTCGTCCACGAGCTGCGAATCCTGCGCGAGCTCGGCGGCACGCCGTCGGATCGGGACGAGCTCCTGCTCCATCGACTCGGCCAGCACTTTCTTGCAGTCGAGGCACCCCCAGCCAGCAGTCCGACACTGGTGGGCGACGTGCTCGACCGTAGGCGGCGAACTGAAGCCTTTGTGCAGATGATAGATGTTGCATACTTCGGGCGTGCCCGGATCCGTTTTGCGAATTCGTTTCGGATCCGTCACCGCCGGACGCAGCTTGGTCCAGATCGCGTCGGTCGACTCGAGCAACCCGATCGTATTACCCATCGACTTCGACATCTTGGACTGACCGTCGAGCCCCATGATACGGCGCGTCGGCGTCAGCAGCGCCTCGGGCTCGGGGAAGAACGCCTCGCGTTCCTCCGCACCATCCTCCGTCGTGCGCCCTGTCGGTCGGCCGAAGAGCGCGTTCCAGCGCCGCGAGGAGACGCGCGAGAGCTCGAGATGCTGAACCTGATCTTCACCGACTGGCACCTTGTCGGCGCGATAGAGCAGAATGTCCGCCGCCTGCAGGACCGGGTAATTCAGAATTCCCGCGTTGACGCTTTCCTGCCGCTGCGACTTTTCCTTGAACTGTGTCTGTCGTTCGAGCTCGCCCAACGGCGTGACCGTGTTGAGAATCCAGGCCAGCTCGGTATGTTCCGGAACCTGCGACTGCACGAACAGCGCGGCCGCGCTCGGATCGATTCCCGCCGAGAGCAGCCCGATCGCCATCTCGCGCCGGCGCACGCGAAGTTGCGCAGGATCGTATTTCAGCGTGATCGCGTGATAGTCGACGATGCAGTAGATCGCCTCGAACTCGTGCTGCAGCAGCACCCAGTTTTTCACTGCGCCGAGGTAGTTGCCGATGTGCAACTCCCCGGACGGCTGTATCCCACTGAAGATCCGTGACATCCGCTCAAGCTAATACGAACCGTGCGCTGCTGGCGACTTGCGTCGCGGCCGCCGCGCGCGCCGCGCAGGTCATTCGCGAACGTTCTGCCGATCGCGAGCACATCGCCTGGGAACACAAGTCGGAATTCGACTTCGTGACCGACATCGACCGCAGCGCCGAGGCAGCGATCGCCGAGGTCATCGGCTCTCGCCACACCGATGCACGCCTGGTCGGCGAAGAGCTCTCGCCCACGATGGCGGACCGGCAGGGGTTGGTATTCGTCGCCGACCCTCTCGACGGTACGACGAACTTTCTGCACGGCCTGCCGTGGTATGCCGTCTCGATCGCGGCGATGGTCGACGACGAGCTCGCCGCCTCGGCCGTACTCAACGTCGCGAATGGCGAGCTATTCACCGCGACGGCAGGCGGAGGCGCGCGCCTCAACGGCCAGCCGATCTCCGTCTCGTCGATCACGGAGCCGGCGCGCTCGCTCATCGGCACCGGATTCCCGTTCAAGGGCGACGAGCACGTCGATGAGTATTTACTCATGCTCCCGCGCATCATGCGCGAGAGCGCGGGCATTCGCCGCCCAGGCGCCGCGTCGCTCGACCTCGCCTGCGTCGCCGCCGGCCGTTTCGAGGGTTTCTGGGAAATCACGCTCGCTCCGTGGGACATCGCCGCCGGCATCCTGCTGATCCGCGAAGCCGGCGGCATCGTGACGGATCTCGCCGGCGCTCCCGCACGCGTCGAGCACACCGGGCTCATTACGGGGAATTCGGCGACGCACGCATGGTTGAGGAACTGCCTCGGCTGATGGCTGACGGCGGAAGGCTGCGGCTTTCGGCTGCGGCTTTCGGCTGCGGCTTTCGGCTGCGGCTTTCGGCTGCAGCCTTCGGCTAGAACTACGCGCGGCGAGTCCGTAGCCGAGGCAGTCAGCCGCAGCGGTCAGCCGAAGCTGTTAGCTGCAGCCTTCCGCCGTCAGCCATCAGCCGAAGCAGTTGTCAACCCCTCGTAGATTCATCTCGTACACCAAACCCAGCCCCGTCATGCGTCTGGTCGAATGCGTTCCGAATTTCTCCGAAGGCCGTCGTCCCGATGTCGTCGCCGCCATTCGCGATGCGATTGCCGCGGTCGAAGGCGTCACCATCCTCGACGTCTCCTCTGATCAGTCGCACAATAGAACCGTCATGACGCTGGTCGTGCCGATCGAGAAGGCCGTCGATGCGGCGTTGGCCGGTATCCGCGTGGCGCGCGAGCGAATCGATCTGACGCACCACACCGGCGAACATCCGCGCATGGGCGCGACGGATGTCGTTCCCTTCATCCCGCTCGAAGGCACGACGATGGAGGACTGCATCGTCCTCGCGCGCACGCTCGGCGAGCGCGTTGGCAAAGAGCTCGAGATTCCGGTGTTCCTGTACGAGCGCGCCGCCACGACGCCGGCGCGCGAAAACCTCGCCGACGTGCGCCGCGGTGAGTTCGAGGGAATTCGCGACGAGATGAAATCGGGCGCGGCAAATCGCAAACCTGATTTCGGCCCGTCGACGATTCACCCGACGGCGGGTGCGACCGCAATCGGCGCGCGCCCCTTTCTCGTCGCCTACAACGTGTACCTCGGCCCCGCGTCGAACTTGTCCGTGGCGAAGAACGTCGCGAAGGCCGTGCGCGGCTCGTCGGGCGGTTTGCGCTACGTGAAGGGACTCGGGCTCGAGGTCGACGGCCAGGCGCAGGTATCGATGAATCTCGTCGACACGGAAAAGACCCCGATCCATCGCGCCTACGAGCTGGTGAAGATGGAAGCCGAGGCGCACGGAGTGTCGCCGACATGGAGCGAAATCGTCGGGCTCGTGCCGGAGCGGGCTCTGTTCGAGACCGCCGCGCGACACATACAGCTGCGTGACTTCAAGCCCGAGATGGTGCTCGAGCACAAGGTGCGCGCCGCGATCTCCGGCGGTGAGTCGTTGACGGGATTCGTCTCGTCGGTCGCGTCGTCATCGCCGACACCCGGCGGCGGAAGCGTCGCCGCTCACGTCGGAGCGCTCGGCGCCGCGCTCGCGCAGATGGTCGCCGGCCTCACCGCCGGACGAAAGAAGTACGCATCGGTCGACGCGGAGATGCGTGAGCTGTCGCTCAAGGCCTCTGGCCTGGTGACGACGCTTTCAACTCTGGTGCAGCGCGACGCCGACGCCTACGGCGCCGTCTCGGCGGCGTACAAGCTACCCGCCGAACCCGAGGAAGCCGCGAACCGGAGAAGCGCCGCGATCACCGACGCGCTGCTCGGTGCCGCCGAGGTCCCGCTCGAGACCGCACGCGCTTGTGCGCAGGTCGCGGAGCTGGCCGCCGTTTGCGCCAACAAGGGCAACACGAACGCCGTGTCCGACGCCGGCGTCGCCGCGCTACTCGCCGACGCCGCCTGTCGCGGCGCCGTCTATAACGTTCGCATCAACATCGCTTCGCTCGAAGACAAGTCGCGCGGCAAAGGTCTGATCGAAGAAGCGAACCAGCTGCTCGCTCAGACGCGGAAGTACGTCGACGAGGCGACGAGTGCGGTCGAGAGAGCCATCGGGGGATAAAGGGTTAAGGGTGAAGGGTTAAGGCGCTGCGAGCGCTCGTTCACCCTTCACCCTTTCTTCGCGGCAACCTCGAGAATCGTCTTGTAGATCATCTCCGTGCCCTGCCGGAGCGACTCGACGCTCACCTTCTCGTCGTTGCCGTGCATTCGCGTCAGCTCGTCGGCGTCGATTGGATACGGATAGATCCCGTAGACCGGAATGCCCCGCGTGCGCCAGGCGCCGGCATCCGTCCCCGCCTGGAAGAGATATGGCGTGACCTCCGCGCCGGGGAACGTCGCCTTCGCGGCTCGCTCGAGTGCACGATAGAGATCCGTGTCTTCCGTCGACGTCGACGCGCGCGATCCCGCGCCGGTCGGGCCCTTGAGCTCGATCGTGCTGTCGCCGATCACGCGGCGCAACTCGTCGAGCAGCGCCGTCGTGTTGGTCCCCGGAATCGTCCGCAGGTTGATCGTCGCCTGCGCCGACCCGGGGATCACGTTCGCCCGAAATCCGCCGTTGATGATCACCGGCGCCAGCGTGTTTCTGATCAGCGAATGCAGCAACGGGTCGCGACTCACCACCGAGTCCGCGCGCCGAGCGCGCACCGGATCGTCGCCGACGACGTCTCTATAGTATTCCGACATCGGCGGTGTGCTCGTCCTCGATAGCGCGGTGAAAAACCGCTTTGTCGCCGGCGTTATCTCGAGCGGCGTCTCATAGAGCGAGAGCTTCGCCATCGCACGCGAGAGCGAAAAGATCGCGTTGTCTGGGCGCGGCATCGATGAGTGCGTCGACGTTCCCCGCGACGTGAGCGTGAGCGGAACGGAGCTCTTGTCCGCCGTCGAGATGCTCACGTATCGGACCCGACCGTCGTCGCCCTTCATGATCCAGCCACCTTCGTTCAGCGCGAACTCGGCGTCGATGTCCGGCCAGTGCTCGCGCGCCAGCCACGACGCGCTGTAGGGCAACCCACCCTCTTCGTCAGCCTCCGCAACGAATATCACATCGCGCGAGAGGGGCACCTTGCGCTCGGCCAGCATCATCACCGCCCGCGCGAAGACCGCCATGCCGCCCTTGAAGTCGATCGCGCCACGGCCGTAGACGTGCCCGTCCCTGATCTCACCGGCAAAGGGATCGACCATCCACTTCTCGCGTTCCACGCCAACCACGTCGGCGTGCGCGGCCAGCAGGACCGGTCTTTTCGAGCCGTCGCCCTTCAGGCGTGCGATGAGGTGCGCTTTGGTCGAATCCGGCGTTTGTACAATCTTTACGTCGAATCCCAGCGCTCGGAATCGTGGCGCCAGGAGGTCGGCGATGCGCCGCTCGTTCCCCGGTGGATTGCTCGTGTTCGCTCGGATCAATTCGCCGAGCAGGGCGGCCGTCGGATCGACAGTTTGCGAATGGGCCGTTGCGGCGGCAAAGAACGTACTGATCACCGCCGAGCGAAGACTGACCGGCCAGCACCGGAATCGCATGGGTCAGAAGGCAGGGTGGAAGGGACGCGGCCGCGCGAACATAGCTCGGACGCAGGGGGGATGGATAGTCGACGCCCGGTGACGACCCGTTTTCAATGACCCGTCATCTATTGGCGGGCGTGACGCAAACGCCACAGCCGAGAGTTGTCAAACAACGCCGCGCCGTTGACAGCCCGTTGCACGGCCGGTACGTTCGCCCCTCGCCTCCAGCCAGCCGCCGCGCGAAGTCGCGCGCGACAGCACATACAACGAGCGACACACCGCTGTGTAGTCGGCCGTACCTGCGCCCGATGAGGGGGCGCAGTTCTTACCAACGCATCACCTGCCTGGGAGAACTTGCTATGCGATGGGGTTGGCACCTTCCTGTTGGACTCTCCACCGTTGGATCCGCCCCATGGCGGCGATGGACCGCCCTCGCGCTCGGCGCATTTGGTTTCCTTAGCGCGACGACGCGCCTGTCCGCTCAGGGAAATACCGGAGTCATATCCGGGCGCGTTACCGACGCGACGAACGGCGCCCCGGTCAGCGCCGCCAGCATTCGCGTCGGCTCAACGCCGCTCGGGGCTCAGACGGGCGACGACGGTCGGTACACGATTCGCGGCGTCGCCGCCGGATCGATCGAGCTGCAGGTCAATCGCATTGGGTTTGAAGCGAAGAAGGTCGCAGTTCGCGTAGCGGCCGGCCAGACGACGACGGCTGACGTCACGCTGGTGCAAGCGGCCTTCTCGCTCGGCGAAGTGGTCGTGACGGTCACCGGCGCGCAAAAGAAGGCGGAAATCGCGAACACCGTCGCCTCGGTCGACATTGCAACCAAGGCCACTGAGACTTCGGCCAACTCGCTCGGACAGTTGCTGTCTGGCCAGGCAGCCGGGGTACAGATCGTCTCCGCCGGCGCAGCGGGTGGCGGCTCACGCATTCGCGTTCGCGGCCAGTCGTCGCTCTCGCTCGGCAACGCCCCGGTCGTCTACGTCGATGGCATCAAGGTGAACTCGGCGGCGACCGACGGCAGCGCGACACGCTCATCACGGTTCGATGACATCAATCCCGACGAGATCGAGACTATCGACATCCTCAAGGGACCTGCGGCCGCGACGCTCTATGGAACGGAAGCGGCGAACGGCGTCATCAACATCACGACGAAGAAGGGCAAGTCTGGCGCGACGCGCTGGAGTTTCTTCGGCGAGAACTCGGTGTCGAACGACCAGGACGCTGGCCACTACCGTGATCTCTGGATCTCCTTCCAGAAGAACGCCAACGGCACGCTCACGCAGTGCCAGCTCACGCAGGTCGCCGCAGGCACCTGCCACATCGATTCGACCTACCACGGCAACGTCCTGAACCAGCCGGGCCTTACGCCGCTCGTCCATGGCGGCGTGAACAAACTGGGCGCGCAGGTCACCGGTGGCTCGGAGCGCAACCAGTACTTCGTCTCGGGCGAGTACAACCGAGAGCTGGGGCCGTACAAGATGCCCCAGGCCGAGATCAACCGCCTTCAGACCGAGCGTGGCTCCGCCGTTCCCTACAACTCGATCTTCCCGAACGCCGACGCCCGCGGCAATCTGCGCGCGAATCTCTCGACGCAGCTTGGCTCGAAAGCGGACTTCAACATCTCGAGCGGCTACATCGCGCGTACCAATCGCCAGCCGCAGAACGAGGACAACTCCGTCGGATTGATGGTGGACGCGCTGGGCGGACTCGCGCGGACCGACCTCAAGGACGCTCGAGGAGTCGCGTTGAACGGTTACCGTAGCTATCCGATGGGTGACGTTTTCTCCCAGGAGCGCACGGAAAACATGAACCGGTTCACGCAGGGCGCGAACGCCCGGTTCTATCCGTTCGACTGGCTCAACACCCGCGCCAACTTCGGCTTCGACTATACGCTGCTCGAGACGAAGAACCTGACCCGGTTCGATCAGGGCCCGTACGGCGAGACGTCGTACCAGGGGAGCATCACCGACACGCGCGCGGAGAATTCGCAATACACCTTCGACCTCGGCGCGACGGGCACCTTCAACCCGCGCAGCAACATCAACAGCAAGACGTCGGTCGGTCTGCAATACTATCGCACGTATAGCGACCTGTCTGGATCGTCAGGCCTCAACTACACGCCAGGCGCGACGCAGGTGAGCTCGGGTGCGACGCAACAGGCCAGCTCGGGCACCGATCTCACGATCACGATGGGCACCTACGCCGAGCAGATCTTCTCGTACAACGACCGGGTGTTCCTCACCGGCGGAATGCGCTACGACGGCAACAGCTCGTTCGGTAAGTCTTTCAAGGGCGTGTTCTACCCGAAGATCGGTATGTCCTGGCTCATGTCGGACGAGAGTTTCTTCCCGCGTCGCGCCTGGTTGAGCTCGTTCCGCATCCGCGGCACGTACGGCGCCTCGGGCGTGCAGCCGAGCACCACGGCCGCCGCGCGGTACTTCACGTCGACGACGGCGACGATCAGCGGCGCCGATCAGCCCGGCGTCCGCATCGGCGCGCTTGGTAACTCGAACCTCAAGCCGGAGTATTCCGGCGAGTTCGAAACAGGCTTCGACCTCTCGCTGTTCAACAGCCGGACGACGCTCGAGTACACTTACTACAACAAGAAGACGAAGGACGCGATCATTTCGCGCCCGATCGCACCGTCGATCTCCGGTCTGGCGTCGATCTTCGATAACCTCGGGTCGATCCGCAACGTGGGACACGAAGTCACGCTCAACAATCGGCTCTTCGAGAACAACGAATTCGGTTTCGAGCTCCAGCTCACCGGTTCGACGAACAAGAACCGCATTCTCGCGCTGGGTCAGGGCGTGACGCCGATCGCCACGGGCAATCGTTCGACGCAGTACAACGCGCCGGGCTACCCGCTGTACGGTTTGTGGGGCAAGCCTGTCACCTACAACGACAAGAACGGCGACGGAATCCTGGCGGTCAGCGAAGTCTGTCAGGACGTCGGCGGCTGCCGCAGCGCCGATACGGCGATCTACATCGGTCCGTCATTCCCGACGCTCGAGTTTGCCGTCAACCCGCGCTTCGAGATGCTGAAGCACAAGCTCGCGATCTCGGCACAGCTCGATCACAAGCAGGGAATGAACAAGTTCAACAACACCCTGCGTCACCAGTCGCAGGGCGGCTTGTCGGCCCAGGGCTTCTGGGATCCGAACGCGTCGCTCCTGAAGCAGGCGAACGTCATCGCCACGAACAACTACTCCACGTACACCGGCTACTTCGAGAACGGCAGATTCACGCGGCTGCGTGAGGTTTCGGTCTCGTATCAGCTGCCCGACCTGATCGCGACCAAGGCTCGGGCAAGCCGCGCAACCATCATTGCCGCCGGACGCAATCTGCACGTCTGGACGCCGTTCACCGGCGTCGATCCGGAAACGACCGTCGGTAACGGCGACCAGCGCGGAAACGAGGAGTACTTCGCGACGCCGCCGCTCCGCTACTTCACGGTCCGCCTCAATCTCAACTACTGAGGCGACGCTTCCCAATGGCCAACACTCACAGCATCCGGAGAATGATGTCACTCTCCTCGAAGGCGCGGTCCCGCGCGTGTGCAATCGCGGCGCTTGCCCTCGCCGCTGCGGCGGCGGGGTGCAAAAATGATTCGCTGATCAAGGTGACCGATCCGGACATCCTGAATCCCGGCGACTACACGACGCCCGCCGGCGCGACGCCGCTGCGCGTCGGCGTGCTCTCCGATTTCGCCTCGGCGTTCGACGGTGGCACCGATTCGTTCATCACCATCACCGGCAACCTCGCCGACGAGCTGCTCGCGAGCGATACGTTCGACGGTCGCCTCACGATCAATGCGCGTAAGTCCGTCGAGGTGAACACGGAGATGGAAGCCGTCTACCGCGTCATGCAACGCACGCGGACGGGCGCGGCGCGCGCGGCAGCCATTCTTGCCACCAGCGCTCCGACGCCGCTCGCCAATCGCGGCGAGCTGTACATGGTGCTCGCCTACTCCGAGATGTTCCTCGGTGAAGGCTGGTGCTCGGGCGTTCCGTTCTCGAGCGAAGACGGCACGGCGACCACGTACGGCCAGCCCATGACGACCGACGCAATGTTCACACTGGCTGCTGCGCATTTCGATTCCGCGCTCGCGCTGGCAGAGACGAATGCTCGCGTGCTCAATGGGTCGAAGATCGGGAAGGCCCGCGCGCTTTTGAATCTTGGCAAGTTCACCGAGGCGGCGGCGGCGGTCGCGGGTGTGCCCACGACCTTCATTCTCACAACGTCCCACTCGGCCAACAGCTCGACGAACGGCGCGTGGAGTGCCACGACGAGCGGTGCATCGCGCTACCGTCTCATGACGAGCGAAGGCAAGAACGGCCTGCCCTTCCTCGGCCAGGCAGCGACGGCGGAGCCCCGCATCCCGTGGACGACGTCGACCCGGGTCGGATTCAGCAGCCAGTTCACCGCGCAGCCGAACCAGAGCAAGTTCGGCCAGTACACCGATGGCGTCGTAGCGACCGGCGCGGAGGCACGGCTCATCGAAGCCGAGGCGGCGTTGCAGGCCGGAACGCAGGCAGCGCGCGACGCGGTCTTCGCGTCACTCAACGCACTGCGCACTGGCGGCGCGCCAATCGGTGGATCGTCCACGGCGAACGTGACCTTGGCCGCGATCGCGGGTAGTGCACCGACGGCGCAGAACGACGCCATCGATCTGCTGTACAAGGAGCGCGCGTACTGGATGTGGCTCACTGGCCATCGCCTTGGCGATCTCCGCCGCCTGGTCCGCATCTACAAGCGCGACTCCGAATCGGTGTTCCCCACGGGGGCGCTGACGTCGCCGCTCGACGGGACGTACGGGACGAGCACCACGATCACGGTGCCGTTTTCGGAAAAGAACAACGCGAACTTCAAGGGATGCCTCGCCGGTCAATAGCCGTTTGAGCATTCTCGTACAGGGAGGCTGAGAGCGTCGCGGGCTTCCCGCGGCGCTCTTTCCTCATCCCAATCCCGAACCGGAAGGACTGATGGTGAGATTGAAAAGCTCGTTGTTCTTGATGCCTCTGGTCATTGGCTGCTACACGTACACATCGATCGATCCGGCCGCGGTCCCAGCAGGCTCGGAGGTGCGCACGCGGATCACTGGCGCAGCGTCCGACCGAGTGGCTCCGCTGATCGGCTCGTTCGAGACACGAGTGCTCGTTGGAAACGTCGTCGAAAACAACGCGGGCGCGATGGTGTTGGAGGTGCCCACGGGCTCGATGCCGAATGTCGTGACGGATGTGGTGCACCTGCACGCACGAGTTCCGCTCGCGGCCGGGGACATGGTGAGCTTCGAACAGCGCAAGCTCGATGTCCCGCGGACCTCGATTCTGGCTGGCGCGATCGTCGCGGGACTTGGCCTCGCTGTGTCCGCCGCCCTGCACGCCGGTGGAGGCAGCTCCGAGGAAGGCAAGCAACCACCCGAGCCGCCATCGATCACTCGTATTCCGATCTTGCGTTTTCACTTTTAGCCCCGGAACGAGGCCAGTGCTCATCTAGGAGGTGAGACGAGAAGCCGGACGAAACGGACAAGGCCGGATCCGGCAAATCCCGGTTTTTTCCGGCCCGTTCGTTTCACCAATTGCCTAGGATGCGGTCGACGCGATCCGCCTCTCGGGAATGGCTAGTCGGAAGGTGCTCCCCTTCCCCAGCTCGGACTCCACCGTCAGCGTACCACCGAGCGCCTGCGCGAGCCGTCGAGAGATGGCCACCATTCCTCGCTGGCTTTCGCCCTGCTGATCGCGCCCACCGGCCATCGACGAGCTCGCTGATCGGCCGCTCGAATCAGGT
>Ga0310811_10006891_pt1 | contig 14520 bp, 14 predicted proteins | sample YCmetagenome_FD_207642 | JGI IMG/M metagenome (GOLD analysis project Ga0310811, IMG submission 207642) | Soil microbial communities from experimental microcosm in Duke University, North Carolina, United States - YC | ecosystem: Engineered > Artificial ecosystem > Soil microcosm > Unclassified ...
AGTAGCTGTCCGCCCAACGGACTGCATATCCTCAACAAAACCCGTGAGTTTGGTGAGCTCTGCTTCGATTCTTGGCGCCAGGACGAACGTTCCAACCCCGCGACGAACCTCCAACATACCTCGATTCGCCAAATTCTGGATCGCTCGACGAACCGTGATACGGCTTACCTGAAACCTCTCTAGTAAGGCGTCCTCTGTTGGCAACTGATCGCCGGGAACGTGTTCACCCCGGCTGATCTCTGCGGCGAGGGTCTCTTCGACTTCGGTATAGAGCGTCTTAGCCATACTGACAACATAATGTCATACGGCCTGGTGGATCACATGTGTGTGCCAAAGGCGGAAAGGCCCTCGGCTCTGCGTCGATCGTGACTTACAGCTTTTAGGAGCCGATGCGTCAATAGTGCACATATGAGCCCCGCATAAACATCTTTGCTTCTGACAGGAGGAATGAAAATGTCAGCCGCGCGCGTAACGGTCCATATGGCTACGAGTCTGGACGGCTATATCGCGCGCGAGGACGGTCGCGTGGATTGGATGGAAACACACGACGAATTCAAGAATGGTCAGGATCTTGACCCTGAATATGTTCGCACGTTTCTCGACACCATCGACTGTTATGTCATGGGATCGCGGACCTACCTTACGGCGCTAGAGTTCGAGGAGAAAGGGTTAGGTTGGTCCTACGGTGACAAGCCGGTGTTCGTCCTCACAGGCCGCCCGCTCGCCAAGAAGAGGCCGACAGTGGAGTTTTATTCAGGTGACATCAGAGAATTGTTTGAAGCGAGACTCAAGCCCACATTCAAGAACATCTGGGTCGTAGGCGGAGGCAAATTGGCTGGCGCTTGCGTGGAAGCAGACCTCGTTGATGAAGTTCGCTATTCGATCCTGCCCGTTCTTATCGGTAAGGGCATTGCCTTCTTTGAAGGCTTGACCAAGGATGTTGTCCTTCACCTCATTGAAGTCAAGGCATATCGAAATGGTATCGTTGCCCTCCACCACGAGATCAATCGCTAGCAGAAGTTTGCAGTCCAGGCCGCGGCATGCGAAACAGATATTCTTTTCTGTTAGCGCCGTGTCGATGGATCATAGAACTTGATTGAAATATGGCGATTCAGTTCCCAGAACCCTTTGCGAATTGGGCGAGTTTGTTACCGGTCATGCGGTAACGCATCGGTTGTCCCAACCGTTCCTAGCAAGCCTCTTTCGCATGGCACGTTGCAGAGGAGGACAAAGCAATGCTCCTGCCGTCCAGTCTCGCAAATGACAGCTTCAGCGACGTAGATGGCTGTACGAGTGTCCACCTGATTACGAGATAGATTTGTAGAGAGTCCCAAACGAAGCTCATAAAAAGAGCGAGTCCCAGAGGACTTCAGCCGATGCGGTGTCCTTGGGTATCACCTTTGCTGCTGCCTTCGGAAGCCAGCTTCATCGATGCCTTTTATTAATAGCCAAAGCGTGAGCGCACCTTCACCAACAAGTCCCGTAGCGAAAGTGTACGAAGAAAGCTGACGGCCAATGTGGGGAGATAGGTAGGTCAACCAGCTGAATCCAGCTAAAGCCATGAAGATCGCAAGCCACGTCGGCAGGAATGTCGACCGTGCGATGAGAAGCGCGATCAATAGGCAGTAGACGCCGAAGAAAATGATGTTGTTCACATGGAAGGGGTTCGCGTTGAAGGTGTCCAGGATCTGTAGACCGCATCCGGCAAAGCTAAACAACGCCGCCCCCAGAGAGAGTGGAGCATTCACAGCTTTGAAGAGACGAAAGAACAGCAACGTCACGGCAAGATAAAACAAGGCCGCCACGAAGTTTAACGTGTCGCCGAGCTTGCCTTCGATGCTATACGCAGAAACGCCTAGAGCTGTGGTCAAAATGTAGCAAGCTCCGGCAGCACGTGCCTCAAGATTAGGGGATCGCATCTAGCTCCTTCTTGAACTCGTACGAAAATTAAACTCCAAAGTTCCATGGCCCTTGAACTCTCTTATCGAGCAAGCCTGCAGAAGGATATGACTCGCCGCCCGTAGCGGACCATATACAAGAGCTCATCAGGCCAACAACAATGATGAGCGGTCCTCCAAACAGTCTTCCTAGATTGTTCCAGCCCATGCCTAGTCAGAACGACTTGTCGCCAGCGACAGCTCGCTTCCGAGGGCGGCGTTTTTCAGGACTGATCCTCCAATAGGCAACTGTTAAGGAGGAGAGCCGTGTCCACGTAATTAGTCGAACGTTATCATTCCCGATGTGGGAATTTCCATCTGCTTAAATGTGCGTGAGCATGCAAACGGTCCCAGACAAACTATCAGAATGATGCTTATATCTATACCGTTGAGTCGGAAAAGAATATAGTTGGCGTCGTCAAGCAATGGAGTCGAATTCTGGCCAGATGCAGAGGCTGCGTACAAAGCTCTCGATCATTGTGAACGGAGTGGCGGTTTGTTCTGGTTTCTGAAGCGAGGACGCGATGCACATTGACCAGCACGACATCGACTATGCTCTAGACGATGGGAGCTTCTGTCCACACTTTCAACCAATCATTAGTCTCGAGACTGGCAGTTTGTATGGTTTCGAACTTCTCGCCCGCTGGAGACATCACGAGCATGGATGGATTTCACCGGAAATTTTCATTCCCCTGGCAGAGAAGAATGGGTGGATCGATCGCCTTACAGAAGACCTGTTTCGTAGTGCCTTTCGCACCATGGCAGGCTTGGAAGAGGTCTCCAAGCTGTCCGTCAATATCTCTCCAACTCAATTGCACGGGTTCGGTCTACCAACCTCATTACGGAAGATTGCTGATGAGACTGGTTTCTCATTGGAAAATTTGGTCGTAGAAATTACCGAAAGTGCGCTGACGGAAGACCTTCGCCAGGCGCGGATCGTTGTATCGGCACTAAAGGACATGGGTTGTAAGCTGGCGCTCGACGATTTTGGAACTGGATATTCCAGCTTGACTCACCTCCAATCCTTACCCTTCGACAAACTCAAGGTCGACCGAAGTTTCGTAAGTTCTATGGCGGAGCGACGTGACAGCCGCAAAATTGTTGCTGCCGTTTTGGGGCTAGGGCAGAGCCTGGGGCTCAAAACAATCGCCGAGGGTGTCGAAACACTGGAACAGGCACAGATGCTTCAGTGGCTTGGCTGTGATCTGGCCCAAGGCTGGTTCTATGGAAAAGCGATCTCTGCCGAAGAGCTTCCGGCACTCTCGATCTCTAGCGTGAAGAAGCCTTCTCCCGTGTCGATCGACGTTGTAGGACGAGTATCCAGGGGGAGCCTGGATGTTCTGCATTCACTTCGGCTCGCGCAGCTACAGGCCATATACGACGGCGCTCCTGTAGGACTGGCATTTTTGGATCGCGATCTTCGGTACAAGATGCTAAACCGAAGACTCGCGAGTATGAATGGACGACCGATGGAAGACCACATCGGCAGATCTGTTTCCGAAATGATCCCTGACATTTTTCCCACAGTCGAGGGATATATCCGTCGTGCCCTCAATGGCGAAGCTATCGAAGGTGTAGAAATCACGAAGCCTGGGGCATCCGCCGAGGACAGCAAGACACTTCTCCTGTCTTATCAACCGGCACGCGATGAAGCCCAGGAGGTGATCGGCGTGTCCGTTGCGATTGTCGATTTGTCTCCAATCAAGCGCGCCGAGAAAGCGCGGCAAGAGTCCGAAGAACACTTTCGACAAATGATGGAGTTGTTGCCTCAAATCCCATGGATCATCGACCCGGAAGGACGCGCCCTCGATGTCAGCCAACGATGGTTGGAAATCGCCGGCATGAAGGAAGACCAATGGCGGGGGTTCGGTTGGCTCGACGCGCTGCACCCGGACGACCTTCAACCGACATGGAGCGCGATGAGAAGGTCCTTTGCAAGCGGGGAGCCGATCGATCTGGAGTATCGCGTCCGTCCATCCGCAGCAGAACCGTGGAGACGATTACGTTCCAGAGGGGCCGCTCGTATCAGGGAAGACGGTGGTATTGTTTGCTGGTACGGATGTCTGGAAGAGGTCGAAGAGAGTCCAAGCTTGCCCTAGCCATGGATAACTGAATGCCTCCGCTGCAGTGAACTGCAGAGAAGAGTCGGCGTCGTGTCGCAACGGATGTTGACGCTGAGTCTTAAAGGCTTGGTGAGCGACGGTCTAGTAACTCGGACGGTGTACCCCACTAATCCTCCTCAGGTTGCTTATTGCTTAACGGAGCGCGGCCTTGGCCTTCACAAAGCTCTTCAGCCGTTGTGGAACTGGGCAATCGTCAATGCACCTTCTGTTCAGCGATCGACCAAGTGAAAGAGGACGCCGGCCTACTTCTACTCCTGCACGACGGAAGGCAGTTTCGGGAAGTCGCCGTGTAGCTACTAATCCATCTGCCTCACAAACGCCAGCGAAATCATCCACACACCAAACAAGAAACCACGCCACGCAGAATGAGCCATCCGTGCCGTACCACAGCCACGGCAGATCAGCTCTTCCTCAGCAACCCGAGTTGCTTTCCCAGCAGGCGATCAATGACGCGTCTCGGCAGTAATCTGGGCATCGTCCAATTCTTAAAACGCTGCGGTACCACCGCATAGCGCACCTTCGGTTTGCTAACCGTGAGGGCCTGATGAATCACGCGACCGATCTGCTCGGGTGGTAATCCTTTCTTGCTCTCCTCGCCAAAGAATGCGAGAAAGCGTTCGATGACCGGTCCGTAGTCCGTCGTATGGAACCTGCCGTAGTCTTGTGCGGTCGCCTTCTCCCAGATCGGCGTCAAAACGGCTCCGGGCCCTACGATAATCACATCGATGCCATAGAGCATCAATTCCCGCCGTAAGCTTTCGGACATACCTTCCAGCGCAAACTTCGACGCCACATAGGGCCCTACAAAAGGGATTCCCATCACCCCCGAGACCGAGCTGATCTGCACAATGCGTCCAGGCTTACCCGTGCGTTGCGGATCGCTGCCAAGTAAAGGGGCGAACGCCTTGCTTACCTGAAACGGACCAATCAGATTGACTTCCATTTGCCGCCGCAATTCATCCGGCTCCAGATGCAGCAAAGGTCCACCCACCACAATACCTGCGTTGTTGACGAGCCCTGCCAGCCTCTCGCGACCGAGCATCTCGCTAACCTGCAAGGCAGCCTCCTGCACCGCTTGCAGATCGGTGACGTCCGCGATCACCGGCACAAAGCTGTCCCCAAATTCAGCCTGCAGACGATCGCCATCACTCTGTTTGCGCACCGTTCCGAAGACGCGAAAGCCTTCGTCGAGAAGGACCTTCGTAGTTGCCCAGCCGATGCCGGTAGAAACGCCCGTAATGACGACACTCCGCTTGCCACTCATCGCTTCTCCTCAAGATGCATTATGTATACCTTCAACATGATCACCGTATACCTTCTGGCATTTACCGGTCAAGGTATACAGTGTTAAACATGCCCTATCCGGCAAAGACCGATCGCGGAAGGATACTCGCGGCTGCTCTCCGCCAGGTCGAGCAGCAAGGGCTGCGCGGCCTGTCCCTGCGTGCGCTGGCTGGTTCGCTCGAACTGACGCCAAACGCACTGTATCGCTACTTCGCAGACCGGGCCGTCCTGGAAGCAGCTCTGGTCGGCGAGGTCGCTCAACTCCTCCGTTCCACGATGGAGCGGGCTGTGCGAAAGGGTGGTCCTGAGCAGGCCATTCGCAACATCGCCCGTGTGTATCTGGAGTTCGCCCGCAAGCGGCCCAGGCTGTATGAGTTGTTGCTTCTGCCCTGCGACGTGCACGAAGGGAAAGCGACTCCTCATCAGGATCTGTGGAACCTCGTCCTGGAATATGTGACTGCGCTGACAGGACCAAACCAGGCGAGCGAGGCGACCATCGCCTTCTGGGCATATCTTCACGGAACAGCCCAGCTTGAAGCCCTCAATGTCTTCAACGGCAAGAAACCTGGCAAAGCCTTCGACTTCGGTCTCAACGCCTGGATGGCAGCAGCCTCCGCAAACGTTGATTAAAGACATCTGAATCCAGGGTACGAGCGATCGTTTGTGTGGCAGTGAGGCCGGAACCGAAGAGCTCGCTCGTAAACGGTAATGTCGCGATGGTGATATGCGAGGTTCTGGTTATTGATGTGCAGAGAGCTCAAAAGCTGTTTCAACCAAGGCGTGTACATATTTGACAACTCGTAAGCTACCTAGCAAGATATCGATAGGTAGCTTACGAATATGTCCAGCAGCAACTCAGCCAAAAGAAAAGAAAACAACCACGACTCTGTCGGGGCTTGCGCGAAACGCTTGTATTTTGCTTCGCGTGCGGTGATGGATACGCTTTTGCGTCCCTACGGGATCGGTTCCACACAGTGGTATGTGCTCTATCAACTGGCCAACGTCGGTCCCACGATGCAGCGCGATCTTGTGCGGATGCTCAATATCGAGAGGGCCACTCTGAGCGGAGTTGTAACGACGTTGTTGGGGAAGGGACTGATCGCGCAAGCGTCCGACGCGGAAGACCAGAGACAACGCATCCTGCGGATAACCCGCGCCGGTAGCAAGCTTTGGCAAGCATTACCTAATCCAGTGGAAATGATCCTTGAGGTCGCATTCGATGGAGCAGATCCAGCTGAGATGGAGATCGCCCGCAACGTTCTGCAAGCCGCAACGAAACGACTGAACGAACACGATTGGGAAGGAGAACAACGATGACAACGTTAGTGACAGGTGGAGCAGGTTTGGTCGGGTCGCGTCTTTTGCGGCACTTCGTAGATGCCGGCTTGGAATCCCGCGCACTGGTACGTTCCGGCAAGGCGGTCCCTGCTGGAGTAGAGCGCATCGAGGGCGACTTGTTCGACGCTCCGGCCTTGAAGAAGGCGGTAGAGGGAGTCTCCGCGATCGTCCATCTTGCAGCCGTCTTTCGGACAAAAGACGAAGAGGAAATCTGGCGCGCGAACCTCGAAGGCACACGCGCTCTTATCGCTGCCGTGAAGCAGCATGCGCCGCAAGCCCGCTTCATCATGGCGAGTACCTGCCTGGTCTACGGCGAAGATACCTCGCGTCCGGGACAGGAAGGGGACGAGTTGCATCCGAAGCAAGCCTATCCGGCAAGCAAGATCGCCGCTGAAAAGGAACTTCAGGAGAGTGGATTGAACTGGTGTGTCTTGCGCCTTCCGTTTGTTTACGGAGACGGCGACGAGCATCTGGCCGCTGTTCCAGCTATCGTTGCCATGATGAAATGGCACCCGGCGCAGACCTTCAGTCTCGCGCACCAGCGGGATGTTGCACGAGCCTTCCAACTCGCACTCACCGGCGCGATGGATCGACGGATCGTCAATATCGCAGACGATGCGCCGAGCACGCTCTACGATATGGCCCGTGCGGTAGGCGTCACAATCGAATCTTCAGCCGAACCGTTGAACCACCCATGGTGGGGCCGTGCCGATGCAACGCTGGGCCGCAGTCTCGGTTTCAGACCAAGTATCGCGACGCTCAATCAGGCCGTCACAGAAGGAATCTTGTAGTCAACCAGAGTCCTCTTATGAATCCAGGACCCAGGCATTTTAGGGTTGTACCTGCATCTACGTTCGAGGCTCAATCCTGAGTCATCGGGCATGTGGTTCCATGAGATCGGCGGAACAACATGCCTATGCCTGTAACGGCCGTTCGTTCGAGGCATCATACCGTAGAACCTCGATCCCAATTCTGCCTGCCCATTTCTGAAATGCTGCTACCTGTTCCCCTTGTAGATGGGCGGTCAATGATTCCTGATCCTGCCAACGTTCCGCCACGACCATGCGGCCGGTACTCGCGTCCTCCAGGGTGACGGAATAAAAGAGGCATCCCTTCTCGTCTCTCGTGCGAGGGCCAATCGCTTCCATGTCGTCAAGGAACTCCCTCACTTCCGACGGGTCTACACGGACATGGCCCATGATGATGATCACGCTGTCTCCTTGCTCACGATCCGTGAGTACCTTTCAGTGTTTCGATGTTGTATGAAGAGAAGGGAACACGCGCCTGCGCTGCAATGTTCCTTCTCTCTTGACGCTTACTCTATCGTGAGGACGAGTTTGCCCTGGATATGGCCAAGCGCGGCTCGTTCGTGCGCTTTCCGTGCATCGGCAAGAGAGTAAGTCGTGTCAATCGCGACGCGGATCGTCCCGTCGTCCAACAAACGGCTGATCTTCGCCAGTTGCGGACCATTCGAGCGGACCTGCGTGGCCGAGACCGTAGCGCCCAGCTTCTCCGCCTCCTCCGCGCCCGAGAAGCCCAGAGGGAAGATGGGGAATAAGGCGCCACCGCGCTTGAGCGTGTGCAGGAAACGTCCCGTGCTTGGCCCGCCTACAGCATCGATCACCAAGTCCATCTCGTGAACCGCATCCTCAGGTTTCGTCCGCGTGTAGTCGATAAACTCGTCCGCCCCCAGGTCGCGGAGAAACGCTTCGTTCTTGCCGGACGCGACTGCGATCACGCGCGCGCCCTTCCACTTGGCAAGTTGGACTGCGAAGTGTCCCACCCCTCCCGCAGCCCCGTTGACGAGAACTGTCTTGCCTTGGAGCGGCACGGGCTCGTGCTGATTCGGCTGCAGCGGATTCTGCTGGGTGTGCCCGAGTTCAATCATGTACTGCCATGCTGTCAGCAGTGACATCGGCGCCCCGGCAGCATGCACATGGTCGATGCCAGCGGGCTTTGGCGCCAACTCGGATGCCGGCACGCTCACGCATTCGGCATAGGCTCTGCTGCCCCCGGCAAGGCCGCTGGGAAAGCGAACCATGGAGTAGACCTCGTCCCCGATGGAGTAGCCACGAACATCGTCGGCAACAGCCTCTACCACTCCAGACACGTCCGTTCCAAGAATGATCGGAAACTCCACTTTCGGCTGCCATTCTGGGGGAAGCATCTTATAACCCTCGCGCAGGTACCAGTCGGGAGGATTGATGCCCACCGCCCGGACGCGCACCAGTACCTCGCCACTCTTCAGTTCAGGAAGCGATGTGTCCTCATAACGCAAAACTTCAGGTCCACCAAACTCATGCTGCAAAACTGCTTTCATCGTGCTCTCCGTCATGTCTGTCTCCTCCCGACGCGGACGCGCTATTATTAGTGGAGCGGTGCTCCGAATAAAGATGATCATAATCGGAACAGCGCTCCGTTTGTCAAGGCAGACCTCATGCGCGCTGATGCACAGAAGAACTATGACCACCTGCTCGCAATCGCCCGAATCGTCATCCTGGAACAGGGGGCAGACGCTTCGCTGCGCGATCTCGCACGCCGGGCCGGCGTCGGACTAGGCACGTTATACCGGCACTTTCCAACGCGTGAGGCATTGCTGGAGGCGTTGCTCCGCACGAGCTTCGACGAATTGACGGAACGGGCAAGGGAACTCGAACATTCCCGCTCAGCCGAAGATGCTCTCGTGACCTGGCTACGGGAAATCATTGCCTTTACCCATAACTACCGTGGCGTTACCGCGCCCATGATGGCAGCGATCGAGGAGCCGAACTCCGCACTCCATGGTTCTTGCGTTCAACTGCGTGCCGCTGGCGCACGGCTGCTCTCGTATGCTCAGACTCAAGGGAGGGCGCGCACAGATATCGATGGCGACGACCTATTCGCGCTCATTGCCGCACTTGCGTGGCTCAATGATCAGCCGTCCCATAGCAGCCGCGCCAAACACCTCTTCGGAATCATCGTGAGCGCGATTTTGAAAATTTGAATGAGTGACGGAGACGTACGTAGATCCGTTGATTCGAGTGAGAGACAACGGTTCTGCGTTTGCAAGTGATCAGTCATGGTGCGCAGGTGAAACGGTCGTCTACCCCTTTTGGAAAGCAGCGGCGATCGAAGAGTGGGCCCGCTATCGCCGCGATCCGGTCGGTGGCGCCGTGGTCACGAACGAACCTGCCCATGAAGTTTGTAGGATCCCAAGAGCCGCAGAAAGAAGCAGAACGGGACAGGTGCGTGAGTCGCGTCGTTCGCAAGCATGTGGGATGCTGCGGCTCCAAGAAACAGGAAGGAAAATCCGGCGTAGGCCCATTCCATGAGACACACCGGTCGGTTCCCAACTAACGTGAATGCTCCCAGTATTTTGGCCAGTCCCAGGATGCCGCCCGCGGTATAGCTCATGATGTGCTTACCGCCCAACATATTTGGGCCTTTCCAATTATGCTTGGCGGGATCTTGTTGTGTGCCCGTGGTGTGTCATCTGCTGTGATACCCACTCCGCGACCGACAGGGCCAATACGAGCACGCCAAGGGATCCGAGTTGATCGGCGGTAAGCCGGCTGCAGATCATAGCCGCTCGTTCGCGATTCGCACAATGCTGCGTTTCCAATGAAGTTCCACGGATAGCGACCGTTCGCTGACTGCCGAAGGGCTAGGAATGCGAACCGGATAGATCACAGTGGTTAAGGCACCTATCCGGTCCTCTGAATCAGCGGGTTGTATTGGTCAGGGGAACCACCATTGTATGGTTTGTGCCTTCATCATGGTTCATGCCACCCATTCCCAGCCCAAATCCAGGCGCGTTCAGGTCTGGCACAATTTGTATGTTCAGCATCATTCCCGCATCCTCATGGTCCAAAATGTGGCAGTGGATGACGAACTCGCCGATGTACCGGTCATAGTGGGTACGTGCATGTACCTCAATGCCATTCTCCACAAACACGGTATCGCGGAACGTGTGCAGCATGTTGCAGTACTGGTTTGTCAGTCCTTGCGGATTCTTACCCGCGTTGGTGCAATGGCCGTCCTTGTCGAAGATGGACATGCGTTTGCCACTCACCGGATCCTTATACGTGACGTCCATGATCTCGAACGGGTTCACGTGAATATGGAAGATGTGGGGCTCGCCATCTGCACTTAGCACCCAGTCATCGGTCGTGTTGACTTGTCGCACGATGTTCACCACATTGGGGTCATACGACTTACCATTCACCTGGAACAGAGGGCCGTTTGGTCCGCCCGTGATAGTGAAGTGTGCTGTCTGCGGTGCTGCCTTTGGATCGGTGGGCTTGGGTGATTCCGTGAAGGGAGCCCATGGTGTCAGGTCGCCCTTGCCGAGTTCAGCCAGTACCGGTGCAGGCAGTTGCGGATTGGCTGCCACGAGCTCCTGTTCGACGTACGTCTTCAGATCGCCGGTTACAGCCTTGCCGCCGCGTACATGAACGTACGCCAACAATTGCGCTACGGACGGGCCAGCGCCACCACCGTTGCCCGTACCCGGATTGAAGCGCTGCAGCGGAGGCGCTGCCTGATCCAGCAGGCAGTAGTCGCCATCTTCAGGAAACGCCACCAGCACGTCACTGCGATAGCCGGGCTGCATGAAGTTCGATGGAACGTCACCACCGTCACCAATCGTCTTCATCTGCGTACGCGTCAAGCCATCGGTTGCAATCTCAAACTGCGGAATCAATGTCGAAGGGCTTGCCACGCACAGCGCGTGCACTGTTGCCTGTTGATCGAGTCGATTGCCCAGCAAGGAGGAGTTTGCTGCAAGCTGCGCCAGTTGCGGTGTCCTCGAAGCACGCACCACTTGCAGGTTGATCGTGTCATGAATACCAGCGTGGACGAAGCGCCAGCGCTGAATCTCACCGGCTGGGACGGTAATGGTGGGCTGCACAACGCCGTTCACAGAGGTGAAGCGGCCATTCGTATCCCAGATGCTGGCGGAGAACAGTTGCAGATTGAAGTTCTCCACCACGCCCACCGAGGCATAGTTACCCGGGATCGGCTTTGGGCAGATCCACGGCGAGTTCGCGGGGCTGGTTGCTCCTGTGGCCGGGCTACTGGCCGTGTAGAGACCGTTGGTGGTAAAGATTTGCTGCCACGGTCCGCCCTTCACATTCGGATCGTTGTTGAAACACGCGTACGGAATCTGCTGCAGAACAAAGATCTTTTCAGGCGTAGGTGCACCACTCTGCGTGTGCAGCACGGTATCAATGTCGGCGATAGGGTGAGGGTCGTCTGGCGTGGGCGCCTTGTAAGGCCGGTTGCCACGGATCACCAGAACGCCCGAAGCTCCGCTGGCCACCTGTGTCGCAGTCGATCCGTGGCGGTGCGCGTGATACCAGAACGTGCCGGAGGGATGGTCAGACGGCACATTGATCTCGTATGGAAAGGTCGTGCCGGGTGCAATGTTCAGCAGTACGTTATCGCTGTTTCCGCTGGGAGAAACATGCAGGCCATGCGTGTGCAGGTTCAACGTATTGAAGCAGCCCACACCCGCAGGCAGGTTCAGATTCGGAGGCGACGGAATCAGGCAGCTTGGGTCGTCTTTGCTGAGGCTGTTCTTGAGTTCCACATGCAGCGTATTGCCGGGCGCAACCTCGATGGCCGGGCCGGTATGGCATCCGCCGTAGGAGCGAAGTTCCACGGGATCCTCTCCTCCATACGGGCTCTTCGGGTCTGGGTTGTTGATGGTGAACTTACCCAGCACGTAATTCATCTTCACATACACATCGTTGCCGTCGCGCTTGATGCTGCCATCAGGATGGCAACCGGATTCCGATGCGGACTTGCCCAATCGCAACGCCTGCAGCATGGGTGACGTTGGGTTCAGTTCTCGCAGCACGGGCGGCTGCTCAAACGGATGAACGGTAGGTGCCGTTTGCGAAGACGCGGACTGACTCGCGAAAACGGCCGCGGCAGCAAGGCAGCAAGACAATCGTGTGAATCGTGCAGTGTGCATAGTTGGGCTTTCCTGACGGTTACGTTGTGGACACCGGAATGGTTGAGGCCGGACAGCAATGCTCGTAGCTCCGGCCTGACGCTACGGGGGAAGAGAGAATCCTGCGACGTACGGTAGCAGCGACGAGCACTGCGGAGGCAACATAGGCGCTCCACGCTGGCAGCAGGCCAAGACGGAACAGAAGAATCACAAGTGCTGCGGAGAAGATGGCGGCAGCGTGACAAGAGCGTTGTCGCGTAAGGATCACCAGAGTGGCTGCGACGCACGCAATGGAAAGCACTGTGAGCGCGCGATCCACTGTCTGCAACTGCACGCCGCATGCCCCTGCAATGGCGGCAATGGCGGGCCAGCACATCGGGCATCCAAATTTGGGAATGGCTGTTACCAGCAAGCCAAGGGAGCGCAGGGCACGTCTCATGCAGTCGCCCTCGTTTCCTGCAATGCCGCGTGCCTTCTCTGCCAGAACGGAGAGTCCGGCCAGCGCTGCTCGCTTGCATAGTGCTGCGCATGCATGCGGTTATATCCGCCACGTTGTGACGACAGCATGGTTGAAAAACGCTCGATCGCACGTTCTTCGTGTCCTTGCAAGGCGTCGGCCGCGGCGAACGAAGCCAGTATGCCTGTGTACAGGGCTCGCGTAATTCCTTGGCCAGCGAGGGGATCGCAACTTGCTAGAGCGTCTCCTGCGGCAATCCAGCCATCACCACCGCATCGATCCAAGGCGGTGGTGATGGCTGGCGCGACCTGCAAATCCTGAACTTCATGGGAGAGTTCGCAGAGCGAGACGATGTGACGCGTTTCACGAAGCATCGCCGCCCACGGCGTGACGTCCGGCAGTCCGGCGTTCCGTGCGAGGTCGACATCGGTTAAGAGACAGACCACACGACGGCCACCCGGCAGCGGCGACGTGTACCACCAACCGTGCGCAACGGCTTCGACCATCGTTGCCTGCTCCGCTGTGGCGTGTTGCGGCAACACCGCGCTATAGGCCATCAGCCGATCCTGAGCGGATGTCCGCGCACCCACTGCACGCGCCAGCACAGCGCTCCTGCCTGTTGCATCCACGGCGTAGGTTGCGCGGCACGTCCAGCCGTCATCGCCCAAACGTAACTGCCACGCTCCATCTGCGCGAACAGCTTCTCGAAGGTTGGAATGCAGCTTCAGCACTGCACCCGCATCACGCGCGTGAATTGCCAATGCTGCATCGAATGCGGGCCGCTGCAGCAATATCCCGGTTCCTGCAGCAGAGAACGATGCATGTCGTTCCTCCACTGCATGCGTTCCCCAAGCCGTGGCCATGCTTTCAGCAGTCATGCCGTGCCGCTGTAGGCTCTGGCGGTCCACACCCAAGCCTCGTAGCAGAGGCAATGCCTGCGCGGACAACACCTCGCCAAGACGTGGCGTTTCAAATGAGCCCGCTTCCAGCAGCGCAACGGATAGGCGAGGTAACTGGCGTCGCAGAGACAGTGCGCACGCTGCCCCCGCAGGTCCGGCCCCAATCACAGCAACATCGACATGGAGCAGAGGCGCCATCTACACCTTCACCGCGTAGAACGAAGCCACCACACCTGCAGGCGCAACACCACCGGTGCCGCTGGAATGCGGAATGGTTCGCACGACAGAACCAACAAACGCCGTGCGTTGGAGTTGAGCGGTGCTGTTAGGCCACACCGGAACGAGCCAGCCAATGTAGTCGTAGATCCATTCTTCTCCGCTTACCAGACCTTTACCCTGGAAGCGCACCTGTGCGGGTGAGCCGTAGCCGCGCGATCCATGCAGATCCAGCGACCATCCGGGTCCACCAATGGTGCCGGTGAGCAACTCACTATCCGCATCGTCGTTGATCACGATGGTGCCTTCGCCGAACTCAAGATCGTTGAAG